>Ga0209370_1000116_pt1 | contig 172029 bp, 152 predicted proteins | sample AgamicAtPrz_FD_187164 | JGI IMG/M metagenome (GOLD analysis project Ga0209370, IMG submission 187164) | Agave microbial communities from Guanajuato, Mexico - At.P.rz (SPAdes) (version 2) | ecosystem: Host-associated > Plants > Phyllosphere > Phylloplane/Leaf | place: Guanajuato, Mexico...
AGGCTCAGCGGGCCCGATGGTCGGGAGGGCGATGGCGGATGCTGCCGCCATACAGCCCTGGCGTCTTATGTCGGACGATAAACACGCACATTGGCATGTCCCTCACTGAGCAGGTGGTGTGCGTGCAGACGGCTCATCACACCCTTGTCGCAATACAGCAGGTACTGGCGCGTAGGGTCCAGGTGCTTGAACTTGCTGTTGATCGCGTAGAACGGCATGGCCTGGACCTCGATACCTTCCAGCGCCAGGGGTTCGTCTTCCTGAGCATCAGGGTGACGAATGTCGATGACGATCTGACCGGGCAGCGCCTCGGCCACTTCCTCGACTTCGATGTCCTTGCCCAGTTCATCGATCACGTGGTCGATGGAAATGAACTTGGCGCGCTCCAGGGCACGCTCCAGCACTTCCATCTCGAACTGCTTCTCTTCGTGCTCCATGCGGTGACGCTTGGCATGGGTGGTCGGGTTCACCGAGATCACGCCGCAGTACTCGGGCATGTGCTTGGCGAAATCGGCGGTGCCGATTTCGGTGGCCTGGTCGATGATGTCCTGCTTGTGGCTGGCCAACAGCGGGCGCAGCACCAGCTTGTCGGTGGCCGAATCGATGATCGACAGGTTCGGCAACGTCTGGCTGGAGACCTGGGAAATCGCCTCGCCGGTGACCAGGGCATCAATCTGCAGGCGGTCGGCCATGCGCGCAGCCGCGCGCAGCATCATGCGCTTGAGCGTGACGCCCATGTAGCTGTTGTCGACCTTGTTGAGGATTTCGCCGACCACTTCCTCGAACGGCACGCTGATGAACAGCACACGCTGGCTGCTGCCGTACTTCTTCCACAGGAAGTGGGCCACTTCCATCACGCCCAGTTCGTGGGCACGGCCACCGAGGTTGAAGAAGCAGAAGTGGGTCATCAGGCCGCGGCGCATCATCTGGTAGGCCGCCACGGTGGAGTCGAAGCCACCGGACATCAGCACCAGGGTCTGCTCCAGGGCGCCCAGCGGATAACCGCCGATGCCGTTGTGCTGGTTGTGGATCACGTACAGGCGCTGGTCGCGGATCTCGATGCGCACCAGCACTTCGGGCTTCTTCAGCTCGATGCCGGCGGCGCCGCATTGCTGGCGCAACTGGCTGCCGACATAGCGGTCGACGTCCATCGAGGTGAAGTCGTGGTGGCCGCCGCGCTTGCAGCGCACGGCGAAGTACTTGCCGGCCAGCAGGTGGCCGAAGTGGTGCTTGCACTTGGCGACGATGTCGTCGAAGTCGCCCAGCGGGTATTCCTCGACCTGCAGGAAGTGGGTGATACCCGGGGTGCAGGACAGGCGCTCGATCATCTCGCGCTGGATCTTCTCGTCCTCGACGCGGGTAACCACCTCGAGATTGTCCCAGACACCGTCAACCGCGAGCTCAGGATCCAGGTCCTTGAGCACGTTGCGGATGTTCTTGCTGAGCTGACGGATGAAGCGCTTGCGCACCGGCCGGCTCTTGATGGTGATCTCTGGGAAGACTTTGACGATAAGTTTCATTGGTTTAACAGCGCGCGCAGGGCCTGCCGAAAATAGGGGGCGCGAATTATAGCGGAAATCGCTCAAGGTTTGAGCAACTTTTGATCAGAAGCTTTGCGATGAATGCTGCAGGGGACTTGTGCAGCGCCTGTAGCGGCCCTTTCGCGGGTGAACCCGCTCCCCCAGGGATCGCACAATCATTGAAGTCTGTGAAGATCCTGTGGGAGCGGGTTTACCCGCGAAAGGCCCTCGAAAGCAGCACAAGGCCTCAGTAGCGCACCAAAATAGTGCAATACATTCAAAAAGCGCCTTTTAAGGGTGCATTCTTTCTACCCCGCCACCTCGCAAATGCCCGCCAACGCCCCTTTTCATCCCACGCTCGCCATTTTTGGGCACTGGCATGCAATTTGCTCCCTTGTGAGGCAGGTACGCTTGGCCGACTATCCGCGCCCAGCGACACCCTTTTTCCAGGGCAGCGGCCAACTGCGCCCTAGACCATCCGGAGGACAACATGTCGAAGTCGGTTCAACTCATCAAAGATCATGACGTCAAGTGGATTGATCTGCGTTTCACGGACACCAAGGGCATTCAGCATCACGTGACCATGCCGGCGCGCGATGGCCTGGACGAAGACTTCTTCGAAGTCGGCAAGATGTTCGACGGCTCCTCCATCGCTGGCTGGAAAGGCATCGAAGCCTCCGACATGATCCTGATGCCGGTCGACGACACCGCCGTGCTGGACCCGTTCACCGAAGAACCGACCCTGATCATCACCTGCGATATCGTCGATCCGTCGAGCATGCAGGGCTACGATCGCGACCCGCGCGGCATCGCCAAGCGCGCCGAAGAGTACCTGAAGAGCACCGGCATCGGTGACACCGTGTTCGCAGGCCCGGAGCCTGAGTTCTTCATCTTCGACGAAGTGAAGTTCCAGTCGGACATCTCCGGCTCGATGTTCAAGATCTTCTCCGAGCAAGGCTCGTGGATGACCGGCGCTGACGTCGAAGGCGGCAACAAAGGCCACCGTCCGGGCGTGAAAGGCGGCTACTTCCCGGTTCCGCCGTTCGACCACGACCACGAAATCCGCACCGCCATGTGCAACGCCCTGGAAGAAATGGGCCAGACCGTCGAAGTCCACCACCACGAAGTGGCGACTGCCGGCCAGAACGAGATCGGCGTCAAGTTCAACACCCTGGTCAAGAAAGCTGACGAAGTACAGGCCCTGAAGTACGTCGTGCACAACGTTGCCGACGCCTACGGCCGTACCGCCACCTTCATGCCCAAGCCTCTGTACGGCGACAACGGCTCGGGCATGCACGTGCACATGTCGATCTGGAAAGACGGCAAGAACACCTTCTCCGGCGAAGGCTATGCCGGCCTGTCCGACACCGCCCTGTACTTCATCGGCGGCATCATCAAGCACGGCAAGGCCCTGAACGGCTTCACCAACCCGTCGACCAACTCCTACAAGCGTCTGGTCCCAGGTTTCGAAGCCCCGGTGATGCTGGCCTACTCGGCGCGCAACCGTTCCGCCTCGATCCGTATTCCTTACGTCGGCAGCCCGAAAGCCCGCCGTATCGAAGCACGCTTCCCGGACCCATCGGCCAACCCGTACCTGGCCTTCGCGGCCCTGCTGATGGCCGGCCTGGACGGTATCCAGAACAAGATCCACCCAGGCGATGCCGCCGACAAGAACCTGTACGACCTGCCGCCTGAAGAGGCCAAGGACATCCCGCAGGTTTGCGGCAGCCTGAAGGAAGCCCTGGAAGAGCTGGACAAAGGCCGTGCGTTCCTGACCAAGGGCGGCGTGTTCTCCGACGACTTCATCGATGCCTTCATCGAGCTGAAGAGCGAAGAAGAGATCAAGGTCCGCACCTTCGTGCACCCGCTGGAATACGAGCTGTACTACAGCTGCTGATATGATCGGCGTCCCGCGTCGATGACATCAGGACGGCCTCCCCAGGGAGGCCGTTTCTTTTTCATACCCTCATCATCGGACAACACCTATTAGCCGCCGCAAAACCAAAGGCGACACTCAAGGCTTCATTCCCAAGGAGCTCGCCATGCGTGCCACCACCCTCGCCCTGACCTGCTGCTTCGCCCTGTCCGGTTGCGCCACCTCACCGAGCATCACGCCAACCCTGGATCAGTTGCTTGCCACCATCGACCGGCGCCTGGATCTGGCCGAAGCGGTCGCCCTGCACAAGTGGGATCACCAGCAACCCGTGCAGGCCAGCGTCCGCGAGCAGCAGGTATTGCTCGGCGCACGCCAGGCCGCCGTCGCCCACCACCTGGATCCGGCACGCGTCGAGGCCTTCTTTGCCGACCAGATCGAAGCCAACAAGCTCCTGCAGTACCACCTGCTCGACACCTGGCATCGCGCCCGACAAGCGCCAGCCCTTCCACGTCGCGACCTGGCCAACGAAGTGCGCCCTGAATTGGACCTGCTGCAGGAACAGCTGCTGAGCGCCCTCGCCCGCTTTGACCAGACCCCGCCGGATAACTGCGCCAATCACTTGGCCGATGCCCTGCAACAACGCACCCAGGACACCACCCGCCACCTCGCCCTGGTTCGCGCCAGCGCCCAGCTGTGCAAATTGCGCTGACCACCCTATGCTCCATATTGGTGCATGACTGAGCGACACGCCCCATCATGCACCCCAATTTGGGTCACATGAATCGATAAACCAGGGCTTTCTGGCTCGAATTCGCGCAATTCCAGGTCTTTATCCGGATTTTCCGCTTCTTTTCGGAGCCTTGGTTTGGTTCTTGCATTTTCACTGCATCCAGCACTCTTCCGTGCGCGCCCCAGGCCTGAGCCGTTGGGCGCCACTGTGCCAAAAGAGGTCAACGACGCCTTATGACCATCAGCGATGCACAGCACCGTCTGCTCCTGGACAACCTGACCACGGCCACGCTGCTGCTCAACTCTGAACTGCGCCTGGAGTACATGAACCCGGCGGCGGAGATGCTGCTGGCCGTCAGCGGCCAGCGCAGCCACGGGCAGTTCATCAGCGAGCTGTTCACCGAATCGACCGAGGCGCTCAATTCGCTGCGCCAGGCGGTGGAACAGGCGCACCCGTTCACCAAGCGTGAAGCGCAGCTGACCTCGCTGACCGGCCAGACCATCACCGTCGACTATGCCGTCACCCCCATCCTGCACCTGGGCCAGACCCTGCTGTTGCTGGAGGTGCACCCGCGTGACCGCCTGCTGCGCATCACCAAGGAAGAGGCCCAGCTGAGCAAGCAGGAGACCACCAAGATGCTGGTGCGCGGCCTGGCCCACGAGATCAAGAACCCCCTGGGTGGCATCCGTGGCGCGGCGCAGTTGCTGGCCCGCGAGCTGCCGGAAGAAAGCCTGCGCGACTACACCAACGTGATCATCGAGGAAGCCGACCGCCTGCGTAACCTGGTCGACCGCATGCTCGGCTCGAACAAGTTGCCGTCGCTGGCCATGACCAACATCCACGAAGTGCTCGAGCGCGTGTGCAGCCTGGTCGAGGCCGAGAGCCAGGGCTGCATCACCCTGGTGCGCGACTACGACCCGAGCCTGCCGGACGTGCTGATCGACCGCGAACAGATGATCCAGGCCGTGCTCAACATCGTGCGCAACGCCATGCAGGCCATTGGCGGGCAGAACGAGCTGCGCCTGGGCCGCATCACCTTGCGCAGCCGCGCAATGCGCCAGTTCACCATCGGCCATATACGCCACCGCCTGGTCGCCAGGATCGAGATCGTCGACAACGGCCCCGGCATCCCCGCGGAACTGCAGGACACCCTCTTCTATCCCATGGTCAGCGGCCGTCCGGACGGTACCGGGCTGGGCCTGGCCATCACCCAGAACATCATCAGCCAGCACCAGGGCCTGATCGAGTGCGAGAGCCACCCCGGCCACACCACCTTCTCGATCTACCTGCCCCTGGAACAAGGAGCCACCGCCCCATGAGCCGAAGTGAAACCGTCTGGATCGTCGATGATGATCGTTCCATCCGCTGGGTCCTGGAAAAGGCCCTGCAGCAGGAAGGCATGACCACCCAGAGCTTCGACAGCGCCGACGGCGTCATGGGCCGCCTGGCCCGCCAGCAGCCGGACGTGATCATCTCGGACATCCGCATGCCCGGCGCCAGCGGCCTGGACCTGCTCGCCCAGATCCGCGAGCAGCACCCGGGGCTGCCGGTGATCATCATGACCGCCCACTCCGACCTGGACAGCGCCGTGGCCTCGTACCAGGGCGGTGCCTTCGAGTACCTGCCCAAGCCGTTCGATGTCGACGAAGCGGTGTCGCTGGTCAAGCGCGCCAACCAGCATGCCCAGGAGCAGCAGGCGCTGGAGGTGCCCCAGGCACTGGCCCGCACGCCCGAGATCATCGGCGAGGCGCCGGCGATGCAGGAGGTGTTCCGCGCCATCGGTCGCTTAAGCCACTCCAACATCACCGTGCTGATCAATGGTGAGTCCGGCACGGGCAAGGAGCTGGTGGCCCACGCCCTGCACCGTCACAGCCCGCGTGCGGCGTCACCGTTCATCGCCCTGAACATGGCGGCGATCCCCAAGGACCTGATGGAATCCGAGCTGTTCGGCCATGAGAAAGGCGCCTTCACCGGCGCCGCCAACCTGCGCCGTGGCCGTTTCGAGCAGGCCGACGGCGGCACGCTGTTCCTCGACGAGATCGGCGACATGCCCGCCGACACCCAGACCCGCCTGCTGCGGGTGCTGGCCGACGGCGAGTTCTACCGGGTCGGTGGCCATGTGCCGGTGAAGGTGGACGTGCGCATCATCGCCGCCACCCACCAGAACCTCGAGTCGCTGGTGCAGGCCGGCAAGTTCCGTGAAGACCTGTTCCACCGCCTCAACGTGATCCGCATCCATATCCCGCGCCTGGCCGATCGGCGCGAGGACATCCCGGCCCTGGCCCGCCACTTCCTCGGCCGCGCCGCCCAGGAGCTGGCGGTGGAGCCCAAGCTGCTCAAGCCGGAGACCGAGGAATTCATCCGCAACCTGCCGTGGCCGGGTAACGTGCGCCAGCTGGAGAACACCTGCCGCTGGATCACGGTGATGGCTTCCAGCCGCGAAGTGCTGGTGGGCGACTTGCCGCCGGAGCTGCTCAACCTGCCCCAGGACGCAGCGCCGGTGACCAACTGGGAGCAGGCCTTGCGCCAGTGGGCCGACCAGGCCCTGGCCCGTGGCCAGTCGAGCCTGCTCGACAGCGCCGTGCCCAGCTTCGAGCGGATCATGATCGAGACCGCGCTCAAGCACACCGCCGGGCGTCGCCGTGACGCGGCTCTGCTGCTGGGGTGGGGGCGCAATACCCTGACGCGCAAGATCAAGGAATTGGGGATGAAGGTCGATGGCGGGGATGATGACGAGGGTGACGATCACTGACCTGTCGCTACACCTGTAAGACCGCCGGGGCTGCTGTGCAGCCCTTTCGCGACGCAAGGCCGCTCCCACAGGATTACTTCCGCCCTCAAGTAGAGGCGGTCACTGTGGGAGCGGCCTTGTGTCGCGAGAGGGCCGCAACGCGGCCCCAGCCATTTCTGCCCGTCGATGCACCGTTCCTGTGCCCGATGCACCTCGCAAAGGCACAGCCCCCCTCATTTTCCGGCCAGATCCCCCTCAAAGCCGCGCATTCATGGGCTTTGTAAAGTTGGCACGCCCCCTGCAATACCTAATACATCTCCGGTTTTGGGGACCCTGGTACAGGCAGGCCGGGATATCCCCTCTTTTATTCGTGCAGCCTCACCTGCACCCGCCAGCGCCCCGCCTCCTGCGTCGCGTTCCACTCGCCGCGCAGGGGGCGGGCGGCCACCACGGTCAGCACCAGCCCCTCCTCGCTCTTCTGCAGCCGCCAGCCCACCGGTTTGTCCTGCAGCGTCAGCTGACCCCGCTGGGTCTTGCCCTGGGCCTCGAACACGATGGCCACGGTGCCCTGGACGTTCTCGCCATGCAGCTTGGGCTCTTCGTTGAACCACAGGTCCAGGCCATCCTGCACCACCTGCACCTGCTCGAGCACCCGTTCTTCCGGGGTGGTCAGGCGCCCGATCATCATGCCGACCATCAGCCCGACAATCGCCAGCGACAGGATCACCCGCGGGAAGGCCTTCGAACGCGGGTCGGGTTCGGGGGTAGAATGCCCGTCATCTTCATGCTTGGAGCCGTGCATGTTTCACGTCATCCTTTTTCAACCAGAAATTCCGCCGAATACCGGCAACATCATCCGCCTGTGCGCCAACAGCGGTTGCGACCTGCACCTGATCGAGCCGATCGGCTTCGAACTGGACGACAAGCGCCTGCGCCGGGCAGGGCTGGACTACCACGAGTATGCCACGCTCAAGCGCCACCAGAGCCTGGCCGAATGCCTGGAAAGCCTGAATCAGCCACGGCTGTTCGCCTTCACCACCAAGGGCTCGCACCCGTTCCATGAGGTCGAGTACCAGCCTGGCGATGCTTTCTTGTTCGGGCCTGAAAGCCGTGGCCTGCCGGCCGAGGTGCTGGACAGCCTGGCCCCCGAGCAGCGCCTGCGCCTGCCGATGCGGCCGGGGTGCCGGAGCCTGAACCTGTCCAATACCGTGGCGGTGACGGTGTACGAGGCGTGGCGGCAGCAGGGGTTTGCCTGAAGAGGCCTATCGCGTGGCAAGCCCGCTCCCACGTAGCCATGCCTTGCTGGCAGACAAACAAAAAAGGGCGACCGAAGTCGCCCTTTCTTGTTACAGCGATTACTGCACGGTCGGCACTTCACCGGCTTCCTGCATGCGCTGCATCTCTTGCGCGTACAGGGCGTCGAAGTTGACCGGCGACAGCATCAGCGCCGGGAACGAGCCACGGGTCACCAGGCTGTCCAGGGTCTCGCGGGCGTACGGGAACAGGATGTTCGGGCAGAACGCGCCGAGGGTGTGGCTCATCGAGGACGCGTCGAGGCCCGCGATCAGGAAGATGCCAGCCTGCTGCACTTCGGCGATGAAGGCCACTTCGTCACCGTTCTTGACGGTCACCGACAGGGTCAGCACGACTTCATGGAAGTCGCCTTCCAGGGCTTTCTGGCGGGTGTTCAGGTCCAGCGAGACGCTCGGTTCCCACTGCTGGCGGAAGATCTGCGGGCTTTTCGGGGCCTCGAACGACAGATCGCGCACGTAGATGCGCTGCAGGGAGAATTGTGGGGCGTTGGCGTCAGTGGCGCCGTTGGTCTGTTGCTCGGTCATGGCAGATCCTTTTCCTAATGTTCTTGAATGCAGTGCGAATCAGGCCGCTAGCAGCGCGTCGAGCTTGCCCGCGCGCTCCAGGGCATAGAGGTCATCGCATCCACCGACGTGCGTGCTGCCGATCCAGATCTGCGGCACCGAGGTACGGCCGGCCTTCTGGCTCATTTCGGCGCGAACCTGGGGCTTGCCGTCGACCTTGATCTCCTCGAACGCCACGCCCTTGCTCTCGAGCAGGTACTTGGCGCGCATGCAGTAGGGGCAGTAGTCGCTGGAATAGACGATGACGGGCTTCATATCACTTCACCAGGGGCAGGTTATCGGCTTTCCAGCTGGAAACGCCACCGCTGAGCTTGGCGGCGGTGTAACCAGCCTTGAGCAATTCGCGGCACAGGGTACCGGACTGCTGGCCCATCGCGTCGACGACGATCAGGGTCTTGTCTTTGTGTTTTTCCAGCTCGGTCATGCGGCCGGCCACTTTGTCCTGCGGCATGCTCAGCGCGCCGACGATATGCCCGGCCGAGTACTCCTTGGCAGTACGGATATCGATCACCACGGCCTTGTCGGCATTGACCAGGGCAGTCAGCTGGCCGTTGCTCAGGCTCTGGCCGCCACGGCGGACTTCATTGACCAGCAGCAGGACCAGCAGGACGACGAAAATGGCCACCAGGATGTAGTGATCTGTCGCGAATTGAATCAGGTGAGCAACCATCAGGGGTGTTCCAGGCGATTGAAAATGGCGGCCAGTATACACAGCCCCCCATGACCGCCAAAGCCCACTGGGCTGGCGGCAAACGCGCCTTCATGTTGCATGCCTGACCGCGCTGGTCGGGCAATGGGAGGAATATTCGCCGTCGCTGGCGTATTTGCCCTAAAATGCGTGTCTTTATCATCTTTGAACAACCGTGAGTTTGATTGATGACGAGTACGCCTAAACCCCTGGTCCTGATCATCCTGGATGGCTTCGGTCACAGCGAAAGCCCCGAATACAACGCCATCTTCGCGGCCAACACGCCGGTCTACGACCGCCTGCGCGCCACCCAGCCGCATGGCCTGATTTCCGGCTCCGGCATGGACGTGGGGCTGCCCGACGGGCAGATGGGCAACTCCGAAGTCGGTCACATGAACCTCGGCGCCGGCCGCGTGGTGTACCAGGACTTCACCCGGGTGACCAAGGCCATCCGTGACGGCGAGTTCTTCGAGAACCCCGTGCTCGGTGGCGCGGTGGACAAGGCCGTCGGCGCCGGCAAGGCCGTGCACATCCTCGGCCTGCTCTCCGATGGCGGCGTGCACAGCCACCAGGACCACCTGATCGCCATGGCCGAGCTGGCCGCGCAGCGTGGCGCCGAGAAGATCTACCTGCACGCCTTCCTCGACGGCCGCGACACCCCGCCGCGCAGCGCCCAGTCGTCGATCGAACTGCTCGACGCCACCTTCGCCCGCCTGGGCAAGGGCCGCATCGCCAGCCTGATCGGCCGCTACTACGCCATGGACCGCGACAACCGTTGGGACCGCGTCAGCGCCGCCTACAACCTGATCGTCGACAGCGCCGCCGAATACACCGCCGACAGCGCCCTTGCCGGCCTGCAAGCCGCCTACGCCCGCGAGGAGAACGACGAGTTCGTCAAGGCCACGCGCATTGGCGAAGCCGTCAAGGTCGAGGATGGCGACGCGGTCATCTTCATGAACTTCCGCGCCGACCGTGCCCGCGAGCTGTCCCGGGCGTTCGTCGAAGCGGACTTCAACGAATTCCCACGGGCACGCCTGCCCAAGTTGGCGGCGTATATCGGCCTGACCCAGTATTCGGCGAAGATTCCGGCGCCCGCCGCGTTTGCCCCGTCCAGCCTGGACAATGTCCTGGGCGAATACCTGGCGAAGAACGGCAAGACTCAGCTGCGCATCGCCGAGACCGAGAAATATGCGCATGTCACCTTCTTCTTCTCCGGCGGTCGTGAAGAGCCGTTCGAAGGTGAAGAGCGCATACTGATCCCGTCGCCGAAGGTCGCCACCTACGACCTGCAGCCGGAAATGAACGCTCCCGAGGTGACCGACCGCATCGTTGAAGCCATCGAGCAGCAGCGTTATGACGTGATCGTGGTCAACTACGCCAACGGCGACATGGTCGGCCATACCGGCGTGTTCGAAGCGGCGGTCAAGGCCGTCGAGGCCCTGGACGCCTGCGTCGGCCGTATCGTCGAGGCCCTGGACAAGGTCGGCGGCGAAGCGCTGATCACCGCCGACCACGGCAACGTCGAGCAGATGGAGGACGAGTGCACCGGCCAGGCGCACACCGCCCATACCAGCGAGCCGGTGCCGTTCATCTATGTCGGCAAGCGCCAGGTCAAGGTCCGCGAAGGCGGCGTGCTGGCCGATGTGGCGCCGACCATGCTCAAGCTGCTGGGGCTGGAAAAACCGACGGAAATGACCGGAACCTCGATCCTGATCGATAAGTAACACCCCGTGGGAGCGGGCTTGACCCGCGATGGCGTCATCTGCGCCAGTGATGATCCAGCGCAAGGCGCTATCGCGGGGCAAGCCCGCTCCCACGAGGGTTTTGACCCGCTCTATGCATGAATTCCAGACCAACGCCCCGCCGCACATGCCGCGGGGCGTTTTTTTTGCAGGCCCGCAAGGGCATACTAGGCCAGTCTCCATCCCCGGTACGCCAAACCCCATGCTCCGCGCCCTCTTCTTACTAGCCCTGTCATGCCTGCTCACCCCGGCCTTCGCCGACGAGCGCGCGCAGACCCAGCAGCAGCTGGACGCCACCCGCCAGGACATCGCCGAGCTGAAGAAGATGCTGGGCAAGCTCCAGGAGGAGAAAGCCGGCGTGCAGAAAGACCTCAAGTCCACCGAGACCGACATCGGCACCCTCGAGAAACAGGTGGAGGCACTGCAGCAAGAACTAAAAAAGACCGAGGGCGAGCTGGAGCGCCTTGATCACGAGAAAAAAAAACTCCAGAGCGCCCGCGTTGAACAGCAACGCCTGATTGCCATCCAGGCCCGTTCGGCCTACCAGAACAATGGCCGCGAGGAATACCTCAAGCTGCTGCTGAACCAGCAGAACCCCGAGAAGTTCGCCCGCACCCTCACCTATTACGACTACCTCAGCAAGGCGCGCATGGACCAGTTGCGCGCCTTCAACGAGACCCTGCGCCAGCTGGCCAACGTCGAGCAGGACATCGCCCGCCAGCAGGAACAGCTGCTGACCCAACGCGCCGACCTCGACGGCCGCCGCCAAGCGCTGGTGGCCGAGCGCGACAAGCGCCAGCAGGTGCTGGCCAAGCTCAACAGCGACATGAAAGAGCGCGACCAGAAGCTGCAGAGCCGCGAGCAGGACCAGGCCGACCTGGGCAAGGTGCTCAAGACCATCGAGGAAACCCTGGCCCGCCAGGCCCGCGAGGCCGAAGAGGCGCGCCAGCGCGCCCTGCTGGCCAGGCAGGAAGAAGAGAAACGGCGCAAGGAGCAGGCCCTGGCCGCGGCGGCCCGTGCCCAGGAGCCGGAAGAGGCCCCGAAAAAGGCCCGCACCACCCTCGGCCCGGTGGTATCCAGCGATGGCGCCAGCTACGGCGGCGCTTTTTCTGCAGCCCGGGGCAAACTTCCATGGCCGGTCAATGGTCGATTGCTGGCACGCTTCGGCGATACCCGCGGCGGCGATGCCCGGGCCAAGTGGGACGGGGTGATGATCGGCGCCAGCGCCGGCACCCAGGTGCGCGCCGTGCATGGCGGGCGCGTGGTGTTCGCCGACTGGTTGCGCGGCGCTGGACTTCTGGTCATTCTCGACCATGGCAATGGCTACCTGAGCCTGTACGGCCACAACCAGAGCCTGCTCAAGAGCGCCGGCGACATCGTCAAGGCCGGTGATGCCATCTCCACCGTCGGCGACAGCGGTGGCCAGGACAACGCCGGTCTGTACTTCGCGATTCGCCAGCAGGGCCGGCCCACCGACCCTGCGCAATGGTGCCGAGGCTAGTGTCCTGTCTCGGAAATACGTTCTCTTTTGGCGAGTGGCTTGGGTGTTCGGGCAAGGCGCCGCGACGAGTCATAGCAGGGCTATGGCGAGGAGTGGCAACACAGGCCGGGCGCCCAAGACGCCGCCAAAAGTGAACAGCTTATTTCCGAGACAGGACACTAGATAATGCTACTTTTACGGCGCTGCCCACGAAACGGCGGCGCCGATGCTCCCGACGGGAGCACCAACAGGATCAGGAGTTCGTTCGACATGCTGCACTCGCCTCGCCTCACCCAGCTGGCCCTGACCATTGCCCTGGTCATCGGCGCGCCCCTGGCCGTTGCTGCCGAGCCGGCCAAGCCAGCGGCCAAGTCGGCTGCGGTGCCGGCCACCGAGGTGACCGCCAAGGCGCCCCTGCCGCTGGAGGAGCTGCGCACCTTCGCCGAGGTCATGGACCGCATCAAGGCCGCCTATGTGGAGCCTGTCGACGACAAGACCCTGCTGGAGAATGCCATCAAGGGCATGCTCAGCAACCTCGACCCGCACTCGGCCTACCTTGGCCCCGAGGACTTCCAGGAGCTGCAGGAAAGCACCAGCGGCGAATTCGGCGGCCTGGGCATCGAAGTGGGCATGGAAGACGGCTTCGTCAAGGTGGTCTCGCCCATCGACGACACCCCGGCCTCCCGCGCCGGCATCGAGGCCGGCGACCTGATCGTCAAGATCAACGGCGCGCCGACCCGTGGCCAGACCATGACCGAGGCCGTGGACAAGATGCGCGGCAAGATCGGCGAGAAGATCACCCTGACCCTGGTGCGCGACGGTGGCACGCCGTTCGACGTGACGCTGGCCCGCGCGGTGATCCAGGTCAAGAGCGTCAAGAGCCAGCTGCTGGAGAACGACTACGGCTACATCCGCATCACCCAGTTCCAGGTCAAGACCGGCGACGAGGTGGGCAAGGCCCTGGCCAAGCTGCGCAAGGACAACGGCAAGAAACTGCGCGGCGTGGTCCTGGACCTGCGCAACAACCCCGGCGGCGTGCTGCAGTCGGCGGTGGAAGTGGCCGACCACTTCCTGACCAAGGGCCTGATCGTCTACACCAAGGGCCGCATCGCCAACTCCGAGCTGCGCTACTCCGCTGACCCGGCCGACGCCAGCGAAGGCGTGCCGCTGGTGGTGCTGATCAACGGCGGCAGCGCCTCGGCCTCGGAAATCGTCGCCGGCGCCCTGCAGGACCAGAAGCGCGCCGTGCTGATGGGCACCGACAGCTTCGGCAAGGGCTCGGTGCAGACCGTGCTGCCGCTGGCCAACGACCGTGCGTTGAAGCTCACCACCGCGCTGTACTTCACCCCCAACGGCCGCTCGATCCAGGCCCAGGGCATCGTCCCGGACATCGAGGTGCGTCCGGCCAAGCTTACCGCCGAGGCCGACAACGACAACTTCAAGGAAGCCGACCTGCAGGGCCACCTGGGCAACGGCAACGGCGGCGCCGACCGTCCGAGCGGCAGCAGCAAGCGCAAGGATCGCCCGCAGGACAACGACTTCCAGCTCAGCCAGGCCCTCAGCCTGCTCAAGGGCCTGAACATCACCAAGGGCGACTGACCGGATCCCATGCGTTACCTGCTGTTCACGCTTTTCTGCCTCATGCTCGGCACCGCCCAGGCGGCGCCGGGCAAGGCCTACATGAGCATCATCATCGACGACCTGGGGCAGAGCAGCGAGCGTGACAGCCGCACCCTCGCCCTGCCTGGGCCGGTGACCATGGCGATCATGCCCGACACCCCTCACGCCACCGACTTCGCCCGCCAGGCCCACAAGGCCGGACGCACGGTGATCCTGCACATGCCCATGGACCCGGCCACCGGCCCCTATGCCTGGCACCCCGACACGCCGATCGAGGAGCTGGCCCGGCGCCTGGACGCTGCCTTGGCCAAGGTGCCCTTCGTCGCCGGCATCAACAACCACATGGGTAGCCGCATGACCGCCCAGCGCGAGCCGATGCACTGGCTGATGGAGGAACTGCAACGCCGCCACCTGTTCTTCGTCGACAGCCGCACCAGCGCCGCCACCGTGGCGGCGGCAGAGGCCCAGGCGGTGGGCTTGGCACATGTCTCACGGGATGTATTTCTCGATGACGTGCGCACCACGGAGGCGATCAGCGGACAGCTGCAGCAAGGCATCGCCCAGGCCCGCAAGCAAGGCTCGGCGGTGCTGATCGGCCACCCCTATCCTCAGACGCTCGAGGTGCTGGCTCGCGAGATCCCTCGACTGAAAGCCCAGGGCATCGAGTTGATCAACCTGCACCAGATGATTGCCGAGCGCGGCAACCAGGCCATGCCCGCCCATGGCCACCAGGGTCGCTACAGCAATCGCTGAGGCCTCGCCCGATCCAGACCAACGTGGGGGCGGGCTTGCCCCGCGATCACCGGCGAGGCCGGTGCTGGCAGGGTATCGCGGGCCAAGCCCGCTCCCACGCTGGTGATACCTATGCCGCTTAGCACGCATATCCATAAGCACCACCTGACGCCCCATCCCCTTAGGCACGCTCGCATCGGTCATCCCTGAAGGAGCTCAACCGATGCCAACATTAACCACCGCTCTCCTTGCCCTGGCCATGCCTTGGGCCACAACCACGACACTCGCAGACACCACCGATACGCCGACACTGCTGGACAATGCTCACGGCGAGCACGCCCACTGGAGCGGCATCGGCCGTCTGAACCTGGCCAATGGCGACCAATGCATCGCCACGCTGATCGATAGCCGCGGCACCGAGCCCACCACGACAGGCCCCGCCTACCTGCTGACCAGCGGCCACTGCCTGGACACTCGTAACGGCCGGGTCATCCACGATCAGCCCGCACAGGGCACGATCACCTTCAACTTTTTTGCTGATACACCGGGCATCCGACCGTCATACGCACTCAAGCGCACAGTCTGGAGCAGCATGCAGGGTAGCGATCTGGCGCTGGTGGAAGTGGACGCCAGCCTCGCCGAGGTCATGACCGCAGGCATCCAGCCCCTGCAGTTGGGGCCAAGCCCCAAATCCGGCAGCAAGGTGGTGCAAGTGGGCGAAACCAGCCGGACGGACACCGGACTTCGCGCCGCCCATTGCACCGAGCAGGACGAAGCCGTAGTAACTCAAATCCCCTGGGTCTGGCGCAATCTCAAGACCAACGATTGCCCGACCGGTTCCGAAGGGGCATCCGGCAGCCCGGTCATCGAACTGGCGACACAGCGACTTGTCAGCGTCCTCAACAGTGCCGCCGTCGATTCGACGCACCGGAACCACAGCATCCCCGTCCAGCGGCTGCTCGGTTGCTTTGACCTGGGCCATGCCGACCTGCAGCGCGAAAGCTGTCACCTGCTGCCGGGCTTCCAGTTGACCCCGCAAGCTCCCGTCCGTTTCCTGCGAAGGCTCGGCACCGACCGACAGGCTCCCACCTGGAACCTGTCATTCACCATCGACACCCCACGCTATCGCTACAAGCAGGTTCGCGATGCGCGTGAATGCGAAACATCGACGGGCTACAGCGGGACGATTCCTGCCGAGGAAAATCTCATCGACGACGTCATCGCCACCGAGCCCGGCAGATACCACCTGTGCGTGATCGGCGTGCAATCGCCAGAGCAGCGACCTTCCCAAGCGCTTCTGGCCAATGCCCTCAGCCTGCCGGCCGAAGTGATCCCGGCAGCACTACCAAGCGTACTTTACAGCATCGACCGGCACAGCCAGGGACATGTCAGAATCAACTGGCAGTCCGATCAACCCTACCTGAAGAGGTACCTGGTGAAATACGGCGCCCCTGACCGCATGGACTGCAACAACCCCATCGGCTATCGCAGAGCACTGATACCCTCCCAGATCATTCCAGCAGCAAAGTTGCCCGCCACCCTTTGCAGCAGAGCCATCGACATCGATGGTCAAGTCGCTGCGACCAACATCGAACAGGTGCCAGCCGAAGACAACTGAGCATCGACCCTGCCTGCCACGGGCAGGGCCAGCCTCCAGTCATTCGTCAGGTCAAGGAAACAATGCCGTCCACATCGGCTGCCGTCAGACGCCCCCTGTGAACCCGCTCACCGCTGACGGCCTCGTACTGTCGCCCCAGGAAGCGCTGGCTCCAGACCTTCAGGTGGCCATGGGTGAACTCCGCAAGGGGCGCGGACTGCGATGCCAGGTGGAAGTGTGCAGCCCACAGGCTGCGCCCCTTCGTCTCTCCCACGGCATTCAGGCGGGTGATTCTGAACTCATCGAAAGGACTGGTACTGATCGACGTATCACGCCTGACATAATCCACCTTGATCAGCGCCTGTTCATGGAGAAACCGCAGGCCATGCGCGGTCGGGTATCGGGTCTTGTCGTACAGCTCGGTCATCAACCGCTCCTTGTGGGCCTGGAGGTCGTCAACAGCCTCACTCAAGGCTGCTATCCGCTGCGCACTCACACCTTGCCCGACCATTGACGCGATCGTGCCTTGCAGCTTGCCGATTTGCCGATTCAGCAGCCGCTCCAATACCACACCGTTGACGTCATCCCTCACGTAGTCTTTGGCAATGGCGAGCACGTCTTCATTGTCATCGAGCAACGTCTGAATCAGGACTTCGACATCTTCCGTACCTTCATTTGCGGGGGGCGCCTCGCTCGCATCCTCACGCTGGCCCCATTCCCCATCCCTGAGATCGAAGACTTGCAGAGTCCGCTTGCTGAGCGGGTCCAGGACTTCCAGGGCACTATCACCCTGAACACGGGTAGCAATGACCAACAGTCCATCCCGGTTGCGAATGGCACGCTGAGGCACATTTGCCTTCGGATAGGGCAAGCGACTGGAAGCGACCGCAAGACCGTCCTGTTCCGCAAGCGCCTCGACCAGACGACGGCCAGCATCATCCTTGAGCAGTTGCATATGGACGCGATAGCGCTTGAGCATGTCGACTTCGACCAGGACGCCCCCCGTGCGCTCCAGGTGCGATGCGTTGACCAGCACCGCCGCATAGGCGTCCCACGCCTCCTGCAGGATGCTGATCCGGTCGGCCACGTTCAGGTTGGACATCAGCGACTCGCCATGGGCCGTGGCGGCGCTTCTTAGCATGTCGCCTGCCAGGTCCTCCCGATACCTGAACAACTGAGGTTGCCCTGCGTCCAGGTGCAGCGCCAGGTCCGCCAGGTTCAGGGCATGATGAAAGCGAAGGTCTACAGTGGTGAACATGCGCCCGGCAATCAGTTGGTCGACCGTGCGCGGGGCGCCCACCAGTCCGATATCCAGATCGCCCGCTACCTCGCCTAGCACCCCGTCCAGAGCACCTTGGGCGACAAGCATGCGTTCCTGTATGCCGATGACCGTTTTCAGCTCCTCGCGAAACTGCTGATATTCCTTGCGCACATGGCCCCCCACGCCATCGTCGAATTGCGCGGCCAGCTCGCTCATGCGCGGGAAGTTCGCCAGGTGCTGCAGCTCCCCCAGGATGAAATCGCTGTTGCGGATCAGCCCGGCCACGAGCAGGTTTCGTTGCTGCACGATGGCGTGCCCGAGCCCTGGCGCTCTATAGCTGCTGTATTTGGGCTCGAGCATGGCGTTCAGGAGGTCGCGGTGCTCGAGATCCAGGAGCACTACACGCTCGGTCTGGGCTACCGCTTGCAGGCGCTTGGCGTCCAGCTCCATATCGAGCGTGGCGATACGTTGTTCATATGAGCCCATGATCCTGTCGGATGCGGGCCAGTCAAATGACTCATCCTTGCCGTCGTCTGCCTCTAGCCGCTTGCGCGCCTCTGCATCCTTCAGCCTTTCGAGGTGCTCGATGCGCCCCTGGAGAGTGACCACCTCAAGGCTGCTACGACCAAACGCATCCAGTTCCCGCATGGCATTGCTGGTGAAGGTATCGGAGGACTTTCTCATTCTGATGAACTGCTTCTCGAGACTTGCCTTCGGCATGCCGCCAATGAGGCGTAGCCGCGCATCGACTCGCCAGGCGCCTTGCTCGAAGACCAGCCATGGCCCGCACTTGCACGCCGTGTCGACTACCCGGATTCCGTCCTCCGTCACGTCAACGGCAAAGACTTCGCCAAGCATCGAGGCATAGTGCCTTCCATCAACCTCGAACAACCCTGTTTGCGAAGGTTCCAGCCCCTCCAGCACGACGCCCGACCGCATTGCCATCAGGGCCTTGCGCTGCCCCGGCGCCAGCCAGTTGAAGCCCTGATTGCCACGCCACGTCAGGTCGAGCAACAAGCCATTTACCTGTGGCAACGCCCCTGGCAGGCCCACCTTCCCCTGGGTGGGCTCGACCATGGCAGCCGCGTAGCCACCGTCTTGAGCAGGTGCGCCATCGAACAGGGGAGACCTGAGTGGGTGGTTCGAGCCTGCCCCAACGGATTTCGGCAGCCGGGCATGCAGCAGTGCCATGCCAAGATCCATGAGCAAATCAACGGTCGCCGCGGAGCGCTCGAATTCACTGCCTTGTTCAAATGCCTGCCCATCGCCTTGCAGGCTGGCGATGCCCTGGACCAGCCAGGCCACCGAGGCGACTGGCCCCCGGAACAACACCGTGGCTGTGTCGAACAACAACCATGCGCCTTTACTGAGAATCGCCCAGCGACTCTCGCTATCTGAGGTGCTCTGTTCCTCGGCCAATACACTCAGCAACTCACGATTCGCCGAGTACAGTTTTTCATCCACACCGTTCAGCCACTGATGTACGTCTAATCGGGCTGGCCCAGGCTTGTCAGGCAACGCGTACGGGTCGATGCCGATGGAGGTGATATGGGGCTCGGTGAATCCGCCGTTGGCATAGATCGGACGAACACGCTCGTCCATCCAGGCGAGGATGCTTTCCTGCAGGGTGGGCGATTCGCGAATGGCCGCCATCATTGCATCGAGACTGGAAAATTGCCGCAATGGATCCTTCGGGTAGAGCGGGCGATATAGCATCACCACCGCAGGTTCGGTCGAGAACAGCACGAACATGCCCCGGACCAGATCATGTTGGCCTGACGCCGGCTGTCGCTTGAAAGTCAGCGGCATCAGGCCACTTGCGTTTGCCTCCTTGTCGACATGGTCGTTGCACAGGTCGACGATGAACTGCAGGCCTGCCTGCGAAAGCTTGCGGTCGAGTTTCGCCTGCAAGGCACTGAAACGCAGCGACTGGCGCCACTCCCGGGCAAAGCGGCGAGTGCGATCGGAACGGGTTGCCGGGTCAGCCAGGGCATCGGCTAAGTACGCCGGGTAACGCCCCCCGATATCAACCTTGCGTACCAGTTCCTTGACGTACTCGGCATTCATCCAGGGCATGATCAATTGCTCGTTGGCATGCCTGATCTGCTTGATGAAGGCATCCCCCAAGCCACTGAGGTTGCCGATGGCGAAGTCAGTGAGGGTCTTCTCGCCTGCCGCCGCCAGCGGCTCGCCACCGCCGCTGCCGGTACCTGCGCCACCGGGCATGCCCTCGGCGACCTGCAGTTCCAGTATCAGCTCATCAGGGAAATAGTTGGCCTCCACCGGGTAGTCCTCCAGCATCTGCTCTCGCAGCTCCCGGCTGGCATAGCTGTGCAGGTCGAGTACCCCTTCCAGCGCCGGGACGCCCTCGACACTTGCATGGTCAAGCGCCAGGTCCAGCAACCCCGACTGATAGGCGAAGCTGTCACTCGCCGAGGCAAAGTCGATGCCCGGTGGTATCGCGGGTGAACCGTCCTCTACGATGAAGTAACCACCGACGAACCACTGCGCAGGGTCGCTCAGCTCCGCGAACAGCCCCTCCATACGCGCCAGGGTCATCCCGTGCAAGCGCAATTGGCCGATGCGTTCGAGCATGTGCCCGAGCAGCAAGGCGCTCAGTTGCGCGAATGCGTTGCCTTCAAGTTCGTGACGGTCCCAGCTCATGGCGGTGAACCGATAGTGCAGCGCAAGCTTGTCACGCAACGACAGGGCGAAATCGTCCAGCGACTCGAAGGCCAGGACCTGGCCGCAGGGCTCGCACCAGAGCACAATCTCCCGCTCATCCCACTCGCCTGTCACCAGCAAGCCGGGCTGTATCCGCTCGAACTGCTGCGCGTCGGTGCTCAGGTTGGCCTGAACGATGAACACCGCTGGCTGCTCGTCGCCACTGCGGATCAAGCCACGGACACAGGCCTGCTGCTGATCATCCAGCCCCTGCAGAGGCAGGTTGCGCAGCAGCGCCATCTTCAATAGCAATTGCAGCCAGCTATCACGGCTCCTGCCGGAATTACCCAGCCCGTTCCAGTAGTTCACCTGGGCCTGGCAGAAACATTCGGCAAGCTGCGGCAGCAGCTCGTTGAGCGCTGGCGTAAGACCTGTCAGGCGACGCGTGTCCCATTCGCTGTGCGAGCCGGAGAAACGGTGTGACGCCGCCAACCCAAGATTGTGGTGTCGTTCGCCGATCGCCTCCAGATCCAGCGGCGCGCCGTCGAGCATCGCCTGCATCACGAGATCCACCAGCGCTGCGCTCGTCCAGTACTCGGTGTCGGGATCGGGGCTGTCCAGGATCAGCGGATCGGCGGACACCAGCGCGGGTTCGACGAAGGCCAGCCAGGGCAGTTCCTTGAACAGCACTTGCAGAAGCTGCTCACTGACAACCTGACGCAAGGTCGGACGGTCGGCGAATTGACGGACTACGGCGTCCTTGAAGTCGAAGATCGATGTGAAAGATTGGGTCATGACAAGGGCCTGCTCGTTGATGAGCCGCCACCATGCCCGCGCAGCCGCACACTGCTGGCACTAAATATTGCACCCCAGAACGACAAGGGGCCCGACGCTTGCGCGCCGGGCCCCTTGGTCACTTCAGCCGTGATCAGCTGTACACACGCCCCAACAGCTGGCGGTGGCTTTCGAACTGATCGAGCACGTCGCGCACGATCTGCTCGCGGGTGAAGCCCATCAGGTCGTACTCCTGGCTGCCGTCGTGCAGGTATACCTCGGCACGGTAGAAGCGCTGGCGCACTTCCGGCTCGCCCTCGACCGGCGCCTCGCTAGGCGCGGCCATGTAGCCGTCCAGGCTGGCTTCGTAGACGAACGGGTTGCCCTCTTCCATCATTACCCGCAGGCCCATCATGTTGCGCGACTGGCCAACACGGGTCTCGACCTCGAAGCCCAGGGTCCGCAGCTGCTCGGCGGCCTCTTTCAGCGCCGGACTGACCTGCTTGTCCATGAAGCGCTGGACCACGGCCTGGGTCGGCTGCAGGTCCAGCTGGCTCAGGCGCTCGCTGAAGCCACGACGGCCACGGGCGGCCAGTTCGGCGCGCTCGCTCTCGACTGCGACGTCCTGCTTCATGGCCTTCATCAGGCCGAACATGAACAGCACCAGGACCACCGAGAACGGCAGGCCGGCCAGTACCACCATGGTCTGCATGGCTTCGAAGTTACCGGCGAACAGCAGGCCGATGGTGACCAGGGTGATGACCACCGACCAGAACACCACCATCCAGTGCGGGGCGTCCTCGTCGACCTTGCCGCCCTTGCACGACAGGTTGGCCATCATCACCGCGCCGGAGTCGGCCGGGGTCAGGAACAGCACGAAGCCGACGAACACCGCCACACCGATGACGATCTTGGCCGCCGGGAAGAATTCCAGCAGCTGGTAGATCGACATCGACGGCTGTTCGAGCGCCGTCTTGCCCAGCTCCACGGCGCCCTGGTTGATCACCAGGTCCAATGCGGTGTTGCCGAAGATCGACAGCCAGGCCAGGGTGAAGCCCAGCGGGATCAGCAGCACGCCGCTGACCAGCTGGCGCACGGTACGGCCCTTGGAGATACGGGCAATGAACATGCCGACGAACGGGCCCCAGGAGATCCACCAGGCCCAGTAGAACACGGTCCACAGGCCCAGCCAGCGCTCGGACTTGTCGTTGTCGCCTTCATAGACATACAGGTCGAAGGTCTTCAGCACGACACCGTTGAGGTAGTCGCCGATGTTCTGCACGAAACCGTTGAGCAGGTGCAAGGTGTTACCGGCCAGCAGCACGAAGATCAGCAAGCCGCTGAACAGCAGGATGTTCAGGTTGGACAGGCGACGGATGCCGTTCTCCACGCCCGACACCGCAGCCACGGTGGCAACGCCGGCCATGACCAGGATCACCACCAGCAGGTTGGTCTTGCTGTGGTCCATGCCGAACAGGTATTCCAGGCCCGAGGCGACCTGCATCGAACCGATACCGAGGTTGGTGACCAGGCCCAGCAGGGTCACGAACATGCCGAAGATGTCCACGGCATGGCCGGCACCACCCTTGACCCAACGCTCACCGACCAGCGGGTACAGCGCCGAGCGCAGTGCCAGCGGCTGGTTGTGGCGGTAGGCGAAGTAACCCACGGCCAGGCCGACCAGGGCGTAGATTGCCCAGCCGTGCAGGCCCCAGTGCAGGAAGGTCAGCTGCAGGCCCTGGCGCGCGGCCTCGAGGCTGGCTGGAGTGCCTTCCGGTGGATTGAAGTAGTGGTCCAGCGGCTCGGAGGCGCCGAAGTACAGCAGCGAGATACCGATGCCCGAGGAGAACAGCATGCCGGCCCAGGCGCCGTAGCTGAAGTCGGGGGTGTCGTCCTTGCCGCCCAGCTTGAGCTTGCCGAAGTCGGAGAAGGCCAGGTAGACGACGAACAGCAGGTAACCGCAGATCACCAGCATGTAGTACCAGCCGAAGGTACGGGTCAGCCATTTCTGGGCGACGCCCAGCACCTGGCCGGCGGTTTCGGGTACAGCGATCAGCAAGGCAGTCAGAACGAGGATCATCATCGCCGAGGTGAAGAACACCACGCGATTGACCCGTACCCGCTCGGCGGGAGGCTTTGTCAGGGAAGCAGAACTCATTGCTCGAATGCTCCGGGCAGTGCGGCAGTGGAGGCTAAACAGTTATTTCCCACGCAATTGGTGCAATAGCCCTACTGCGCAAGGTGTTATAAAAGCACCCTGGAAACCGTGATCCCGAATCGAAACGCTGCAAAAAAAACAGACCGGCCGCCTGTCGCCTTGCCACGCACTCAGCAGAAGGTGCGCGCATTCGCCACAGACCACCTGGCCCGCTCCAAGGGCCGACCGCGCAGTCCATGACCGCTCGGCAGAATCTGTCCTTTGCATCGCTCATGCCCGTCAACGCCTTGTATTCCGGGGGTTACACGATTTCCTGGGGTGTCGATTCGTGTCCTCTTGACCGTCCTGAAAACTGTCAATGGCACAAATTGTCGCAGAGCTTATTCTTTATTGATTGAACGTTCAATCAAAACAAAATAGACTGGCCTCGCCGAGGCAGCCGCTCGTCGTCTGCCCGCAGGCCTGAGGAGATAGCAAGATGCCCAAGGTCGGTATGCAACCCATCCGCCGCCAGCAGTTGATCGAAGCCACGTTACAGGCGGTCGATCAGGTCGGACTGGGCGATGCCAGCATTGCGCTGATTGCCCGTTTGGCTGGCGTGTCGAACGGCATCATCAGTCACTACTTTCAGGACAAGAACGGCCTGATCGCAGCAACGATGCGCTACATCATGAACATGCTCAACGAGGGTGTGATCGCGCGTCGTCAGGCACTCACGGACGACAGCCCACGTGCCCACCTGAAGGTGATCATCGAAGGCAACTTCGATGCGAGCCAGGTGAATGGCCCGGCAATGAAAACCTGGTTGGCCTTCTGGGCCTCCAGCATGCACCAGCCGTCTTTGCACAGGTTGCAGCGGATCAACGATCACCGTCTGTATTCCAACCTGTGCTGTCAGTTCCGCCGCGTCCTGCCGCTCTACCATGCGCGCAAGGCTGCCCGCGGGCTGGCAGCCCTGATCGACGGCCTGTGGTTGCGTGGCGCCCTGTCGGGGGATGCATTCGACACCGACCAGGCGATACGCATCGCTTACGAATACATGGATCTACAACTGGCGAAACAGCAGTCCCTGGGCACAACCGACCAGGTCTCTGAACAGCCGCGCGCAGCGACCAGCCAACCGGCAGGAGCGTGACGCGGCAGCCAACCACACACTGCACTTGCGAGGACACTATGGCCCGTTTCGGAACGCAAAAACTCTACATTGATGGCGCTTACGTCGACGCTGGCAGCGACGCCACCTTCGAAGCCATCAACCCGGCCACCGGCGAAGTCCTCGCCCATGTGCAGCGCGCGACCCAAGCCGACGTCGAAAAAGCCGTCGAAAGCGCCGAGCGCGGCCAGAAAGTCTGGGCGGCGATGACCGCCATGCAGCGTTCGCGCATCCTGCGCCGCGCCGTCGACATCCTGCGCGAGCGCAACGACGAGCTGGCCATGCTGGAAACCCTGGACACCGGCAAGTCGTACTCCGAGACCCGCTACGTCGACATCGTCACCGGCGCCGACGTACTGGAGTACTACGCAGGCCTGGTACCGGCCATCGAAGGCGAGCAGATCCCGCTGCGCGAATCGTCCTTCGTCTACACCCGCCGCGAGCCGCTGGGCGTGACCGTCGGTATCGGCGCCTGGAACTACCCGATCCAGATCGCCCTGTGGAAATCCGCCCCGGCACTGGCCGCCGGCAACGCGATGATCTTCAAGCCGTCGGAAGTCACCTCGCTGACCACCCTGAAACTGGCCGAGATCTTCACCGAAGCCGGCCTGCCGAACGGCGTGTTCAACGTCCTGACCGGCAGCGGCCGCGAAGTCGGCACCTGGCTGACCGAGCACCCGCGCATCGAGAAAGTCTCCTTCACCGGCGGCACCACCACCGGCAAGAAAGTCATGGCCAGCGCCTCCAGCTCCTCGCTGAAGGAAGTGACCATGGAACTGGGCGGCAAGTCGCCGCTGATCATCTGCGACGACGCCGACCTGGACAAGGCCGCCGACATCGCCATGATGGCCAACTTCTACAGCTCCGGCCAGGTCTGCACCAACGGCACCCGCGTGTTCATCCCTGCAGCGATGAAAGCCGCCTTCGAAGCCAAGATCGCCGAGCGCGTCGCCCGCATCCGTGCCGGCAACCCGGAAGACGAGAACACCAACTTCGGCCCGCTGGTCAGCTTCCAGCACATGGAAAGCGTGCTGTCGTACATCGCCAAGGGTAAAGAAGAAGGCGCCCGCGTACTGTGCGGCGGTGAGCGTCTGCTGGACGGCGACTTCGCCAAGGGCGCGTTCGTGGCCCCGACCGTGTTCACCGACTGCACCGACGACATGACCATCGTCAAGGAAGAGATCTTCGGCCCGGTGATGAGCATCCTCAGCTACGAGACCGAGGAAGAAGTCATCCGTCGCGCCAACGACACCGAATACGGCCTGGCCGCCGGCGTCTGCACCAACGACATCAGCCGCGCCCACCGCATCATCCACAAGCTCGAGGCCGGCATCTGCTGGATCAACGCCTGGGGCGAGTCGCCGGCCGAAATGCCGGTTGGCGGTTACAAGCAGTCGGGCGTCGGCCGTGAGAACGGTGTCAGCTCGCTGGCTCAATACACTCGCATCAAGTCGGTCCAGGTCGAGCTGGGCGGCTACAACTCGGTTTTCTAAACCCCGTTTAGCCACGCCCGTGCCTTCGCGCACGGGCGTTTCCGCTCCCTGACCACCGCCAACGAGGGTACTTTTCATGTCCCAAGAATTCGATTACATCATCGTCGGTGCCGGCTCGGCCGGCAACACCCTGGCCACCCGCCTGACCGAAGACGCCAGCGTCACCGTGCTGCTGCTGGAAGCCGGTGGCCCCGACTACCGCTTCGACTTCCGCACCCAGATGCCGGCCGCCCTGGCCTTCCCGCTGCAGGGTCGTCGCTACAACTGGGCCTACGAGACCGATCCGGAGCCGTTCATGGACGGTCGCCGCATGGAATGTGGCCGCGGCAAGGGCCTGGGCGGCTCGTCGCTGATCAACGGCATGTGCTACATCCGTGGTAACGCCATGGACTTCGACGGCTGGGCGGAACTGCCAGGCCTGGAAGACTGGACCTACCTGGACTGCCTGCCGTACTTCCGTAAAGCCGAAACCCGCGACATCGGCCCGAACGACTACCACGGCGGCGACGGCCCGGTCAGCGTGGCCACGCCGAAAGCCGGCAACAACCCGCTGTTCCACGCCATGGTCGAAGCCGGCGTGCAGGCCGGTTACCCGCGCACCGAAGACCTCAACGGCTACCAACAGGAAGGCTTCGGCCCGATGGACCGTTCGGTGACCAAGAACGGCCGTCGCTCCAGCACCGCCCGCGGCTACCTGGACCAGGCCAAGAAGCGCCCGAACCTGACCATCGTCACCCACGCCCTGACTGACCGCGTGTTGTTCGACGGCAAGCGCGCCGTCGGCGTGACCTACCTGGTCGGTGACAGCGAAGAGCGCGTCGAAGCCCGCGCCCGCAAGGAAGTCATCGTTTCCTCCGGCGCCATCGCCTCGCCGCAGCTGCTGCAGCGCTCCGGCGTCGGCCCGCGCGCACTGCTGGAAAGCCTCGACATCCCGGTGGTCCACGACCTGCCAGGCGTCGGCGAGAACCTGCAGGACCACCTCGAACTGTACCTGCAGTACGCCTGCACCCAGCCGGTGTCGCTGTATCCGTCGCTGCTGTGGTGGAACCAGCCAGCCATCGGCGCCGAGTGGCTGTTCAACGGCACCGGCATCGGCGCCAGCAACCAGTTCGAGGCCGGCGGTTTCATCCGCACCCGTCCTGAGTTCAAGTGGCCGAACATCCAGTACCACTTCCTGCCGGTAGCGATTAACTACAACGGCTCGAACGGTGTGAAAGAACACGGCTTCCAGGCGCACATGGGTTCCATGCGCTCGCCGGCCCGTGGTCGCATCCAGGCCAAGTCGAAAGACCCGCGCCAGCACCCAAGCATCCTGTTCAACTACATGTCCACCGAGCAGGACTGGCAGGAATTCCGTGACGGCATCCGCCTGACCCGTGAAATCATGGCCCAGCCGGCGCTGGACGCGTTCCGCGGTCGCGAGATCAGCCCGGGCGCCCACGTGCAGACCGATGAAGAGCTGGACAAGTTCATCCGCGAGCACGCCGAAACCGCCTTCCACCCGTCCTGCTCGTGCAAGATGGGCACCGACGACATGGCAGTGGTCGACGGTGAAGGTCGCGTGCATGGCATGCAGGGCCTGCGCGTGGTCGACGCCTCGATCATGCCGCTGATCATCACCGGCAACCTGAACGCCACCACGATCATGATCGCCGAGAAGATCTCGGACAAGATCCGTGGCCGCAAGCCGCTGCCGCGCAGCACCGCCAAGTACTACGTGGCGGGCGATGCACCGGTGAAGGGCAAGCCGATGCGTGAAGTGAAGCAGGCCTGATCAGGCCCGTGGGAGCGGGCTTGCCCCGCGATAGCGAGAGATCTGCTGACATCGCTGTTCTGACGGACACCATCGCGGGGCAAGCCCGCTCCCACGCTCCCCCCCTGATCCAAAAGGCACCTCTCGAGGTGCCTTTTTTCATATGCAGAAACGCTTTACAGCCTGCCAATTCATCAGGTTAGAATCGATTGGCACGTGACCTGCTAGTTCATGCTGCAAGTCTTATTTCCCGCTGTCCCGGAGTACCTGCCTTTGGATGCGAGCACCATAAACAGTCTGTTCCTGATCGGCGCGCTGCTGGTCGGGGCCAGTATCCTGGTCAGCTCGCTGTCGTCACGCCTGGGCATCCCCATTCTCGTCATCATCCTCGCGGTCGGCATGATTGCCGGGGTCGATGGTGGCGGCATCATCTTCAACAACTACCCGACCGCCTACCTGGTGGGCAACCTGGCGCTCGCCGTGATCCTGCTCGACGGCGGCCTGCGCACCCGGGTGGCGAGCTTCCGCGTGGCGCTGTGGCCCGCCCTGTCGCTGGCCACGGTCGGCGTGCTGATCACCACTGGCCTGACCGGCATGGTCGCCGCCTGGCTGTTCGACCTGAGCCTGATCCAGGGCCTGCTGATCGGCGCCATCGTTGGCTCCACCGATGCCGCGGCAGTGTTCTCGCTGCTCGGCGGCAAGGGCCTGAACGAACGGGTCACCGCCACCCTGGAGATCGAGTCGGGCAGCAACGACCCGATGGCGGTGTTCCTCACCGTCACCCTGATCGACATGATCGCCAGCGGCCAGACCGGCCTGCACTGGAGCCTGCTCACCCACCTGCTGCGCGAGTTCGGCATCGGCGGGCTGATGGGCCTGGGCGGCGGCTGGCTGATGCTGCAACTGGTCAACCGCATCAACCTGGCCAGCGGCCTGTACCCGATCCTGGTGGTGGCCGGCGGCCTGGCGGTGTTCTCCCTGACCAACGCCTTGCACGGCAGCGGCTTCCTCGCCGTGTACCTGTGCGGCCTGGTGCTGGGCAACCGGCCGATCCGCAGCCGCCACGGCATCCTGCACATGCTCGACGGCATGGCCTGGCTGGCGCAGATCGGCATGTTCCTGGTGCTCGGCCTGCTGGTCACGCCCCACGATCTGCTGCCCATCGCCCTGCCCGCCCTGGGTCTGGCGCTGTGGATGATCCTGGTGGCCCGCCCGCTGTCGGTGGTGGCCGCCCTGCTGCCATTCAAGGCCTTCCATGGCCGTGAGAAGGGCTTCATCAGCTGGGTCGGCCTGCGTGGCGCGGTACCGATCATCCTGGCGGTGTTCCCGCTGATGGCGGGGCTGCCCCAGGCCCAGCTGTTCTTCAACCTGGCCTTCTTCATCGTGCTGGTGTCGCTGCTGGTACAGGGCACCAGCCTGCCGTGGATGGCCAAGCTGCTGAAGGTCACGGTACCGCCGGACCCGGCGCCGATTTCCCGCTCCGCGCTCGAAGTGCACGTCACCAGCGAGTGGGAGCTGTTCGTCTACCGCCTGGGCGCCGAGAAATGGTGCATCGGCGCCGCCCTGCGCGAGCTGAAGATGCCCGAGGGCACGCGCATCGCCGCGCTGTTTCGCGGCGAGCAACTGCTGCACCCGTCGGGCAGTACCGTGCTGGAAGTCGGCGACATGCTCTGCGTGATCGGCCACGAACATAACCTGCCAGCGCTGGGCAAGCTGTTCAGCCAGGCGCCGCAACGTGGCCTGGACCTGCGCTTCTTCGGCGACTTCGTCCTCGAAGGCGATGCCGAGCTGGGCGCGGTGGCCGCGCTGTATGGCCTGAAACTCGATGGCCTGGACGCGAAGATGCCGCTGGCGCAGTTCATCCGACAGAAGGTCGGAGGCGCGCCAGTAGTAGGCGACCAGATCGAATGGCACGGCACGATCTGGACCGTCGCGGCCATGGACGGGAACAAGATCCAGAAAGTGGGCGTCAGATTCCCCGAAGGTACCCGCCCCGGACCCGGGCTGTTCCTCTAAACTCCGATTTGCCGCGTAACACAAGAACTCTGCCTATGTCCCTGCGTGACCATTGCCGCGCAGCCCTGCTGGGGCTGTGCCTGACCCTCTCGTTCGCCGCCGGCGCGGTGGAAATCCCGACCACCCCGGGCATCCAGAGCAGCCTGAGCAAGATCGCCGAGCGCAAGCTGCCGGAACCCGAGCAGAAAGCCGTGCAGCAGGTGCTGGAGCAGACCCTGGCGCTACTCAACGCCCGCGACGACAGCGAAAAGAAGCTCGAAGCCCTCAAGCAGCAGCTGGCCAACGCGCCCCAGGAGATCCGCGACAGCCAGCGCGAGCTGATCAAGCTCAAGGCCAGCCCCACCCTGCCGGTGGCGCAGCGCTATGCCAGCCTGACGGTGCCGCAGCTCGAGCAGATGCTCAGCGAGCGCAGCACCCAGCAGGGCGACCTGCAGAAGGCACTGTCCGAAGCCAACAGCCTGATCATCAATTCACAGACCCGCCCTGAACGCGCCCAGGCCGAGATCAGCAGCAACCAGATGCGCGTCCAGCAGATCAACAACAGCCTCAAGAGCGGCAAGGACAACGGCAAGTCGATCAACGCCGACCAGCGCAACCAGCTCAACGCCGAACTGGCCTCGCTCAACGCCCTGACCCTGCTGCGCCGCCAGGAACTGGCCGGCAACAGCGTGCTGCAGGACCTGGGCAATGCCCGCCACGACCTGCTGATCGAGCGTGCCACCCGCCTGGAACAGGAAATCCAGGACCTGCAGACGCTGATCAACGAAAAGCGCCTGGCCCAGTCGCAACAGACCGTCACCCGCCAGTCGATCGAGGCGCAGAAGGCCGGCGGCAGCAACCTGCTGGCCACCGAGAGCACCGCCAACCTGCAGTTGTCCGACTACCTGCTGCGCAGCACCGACCGCCTCAACGAGGTGACCCAGCAGAACCTGCGTACCAAGCAGCAGCTCGACAGCCTTACCCAGGCCGACCAGGCCCTGGACGAGCAGATCAACGTGCTCAAGGGCAGCCTGCTGCTGTCGAAGATCCTCTACAAGCAGAAGCAGGCCCTGCCGCACCTGAAGGTCGACCGCGACCTGGCCGACCAGATCGCCGACATCCGCCTCTACCAGTTCGAGGTCAACCAGCAGCGCGAACAGATGAGCAGCCCGTCCAGCTACGTGGACAAGCTGTTGGCCAGCCAGCCCGAGGAAGACGTCACCCCGCAACTGCGCAAGGCCCTGCTGGAAGTGGCGATCACCCGCGGCGACCTGCTCGAGCGGCTGAACCGCGAACTGTCGGCGCTGCTCAACGAGTGCATCACCCTGCAGCTGAACCAGAAGCAGCTGCTGAGCACCGCCCAGAACCTGCGCACCACGCTGGAAGAGCAGATGTTCTGGATCCCCAGCAACAAGCCCCTGGACTGGCAGTGGCTGCGCGATGTGCCCGAGCGCCTGACCTACCAGGTGGCCAGCCTGCCGTGGGGCGCCGGCATCAAGGAATTGGCTGACGGCCTGGTGCAGCAGCCGCTGCTGTTCCTGCCGCTGATCCTGGTAATCGGCGCTTTGTTGTGGCGGCGCAAGGCGCTGTACCGACGGCTGGGCAAGGTCCACCAGGACATCGGCCACTTCAAGCGCGACAGCCAATGGCATACGCCCCAGGCGATCCTGATCAACATCCTCCTGGCCCTGCCGGTGGCCCTGGCCCTGACCCTGGGCAGCTACGCCCTGCAACTCGACGCCCGCGGGCAGAACGCCAACCTCGGCGCCGCCCTGTGGCAGATCGCCCAGGCCTGGCTGGTGTTCTACACCGCCTACCGCATCCTCGCCCCGGGCGGCGTGGCCGAGATCCATTTCCGCTGGCACAAGCCGCAGGTCGAGTTCCTGCGCGGCTGGGTGCGCAGGCTCGGCACCGTGGTGCTGGCCCTGGTCGGCGTGGTGGCGGTGGCCGAGCACCAGCCGTCGGCCCTGGCCGACGACGTGCTGGGCATCGGCGTGGTACTGACCTGCTATGCGCTGATGGCCTGGCTGCTCAGCCGCCTGCTGCTGAGCAGCCCGGCGCACCAGAACACCTCGCTGTTCCGCAAGGCCGTCGGGGTGGCCTTCACCGCCCTGCCCATCGCCCTGTTCGTGGCGGTGTGCTTCGGCTACTACTACACCGCCCTCAAGCTCACCGACCGGCTGATCTACACCCTCTACCTGCTGCTGTTCTGGCTGGTGATCGAGGCCGCGTTCGTCCGTGGCCTGTCGGTGGCGGCGCGGCGCCTGGCCTACCAGCGCGCCCTGAGCAAGCGCCAGGCGGCCAAGGAAGGGCTCGACGGCGAGGTGGTGGTCGAAGAGCCGACCCTGGACATCGAGCAGGTCAACCAGCAGTCCCTGCGCCTGATCCGCCTGGCCCTGCTCGGCGGCTTCATCGGCGGGCTGTACTGGGTATGGGCGGACCTGATCACGGTGTTCGCCTACCTCAACAACATCACCCTCTACGAGTACAGCAGCGGCACCGGCGCGGCGGCGAGCATGGTGCCGATCAGCCTCGGCGACCTGCTCGGCGCCATGGTCATCGCCGGCATCGCCGTGGCCCTGGCCAGCAACCTGCCGGGCCTGCTCGAAGTGCTGGTGCTGTCGCGCCTGAACCTGGCCCAGGGCAGCGCCTACGCCATCACCACGCTGCTGTCCTATGTGATCGCCGGCGTCGGCATCGTCAGCACCCTGGCCACCCTCGGGGTCAGCTGGGACAAGCTGCAATGGCTGGTGGCGGCACTGTCGCTAGGCCTTGGCTTCGGCATGCAGGAGATCTTCGCCAACTTCATCTCCGGCATCATGATCCTGTTCGAGCGCCCGGTGCGCATCGGCGACACCATCACCATCGGCAACCTGTCCGGCACGGTGAGCAAGATCCGCATCCGCGCCACCACCATCACCGACTTCGACCGCAAGGACATCATCGTCCCCAACAAGACCTTCATCACCGGCCAGCTGATCAACTGGTCGCTGACCGACACGGTCACCCGGGTGACGCTGAAGCTGGGCATCGACTACGGCTCGGACCTGGACCTGGTGCGCGACCTGCTGCTCAAGGGCGCCCACGAAAACCCACGGGTGCTCAAGGACCCGGAGCCGCTGGTGTACTTCCTCAACTTCGGCGAAAGCTCGCTGGACCACGAGCTGCGCATGCACGTGCGCGACCTGGGCGACCGCAACCCGACCCTGGACGAACTGAACCGCTATATCAACCGCGAGTTCAAGGCGCACAACATCAAGATCTCGGTGCGCCAGGTGGAGGTGTTCCTGATGGACCCGAAGAACGGCAAGCAGCAGTTGATCCCGGTGGACAGCAAACCGGACAGCACCCCGCCGAGTTGAGTGGACGTCAAGGGGCATGCGCCCTGACAATGTCCTACCGCATCGCGGGGCAAGCCCGCTTCCACACTGCTGCGTGGGAGCGGGCTTGCCCCGCGATCATTCCAATCGCGGAGCCGGCCTGTGAAAACCCTCGACCACCTGACCTTCGACAACCGCTTCGCCCAACTCGGCGACGCCTTCTCCACCCAGGTCCTGCCCGACCCGATCGCCGATCCACGCCTGGTCGTCGCCAGCGATTCGGCCATGGCCCTGCTCGACCTCGACCCGGCCCAGGCCGAACTGCCGGTGTTCGCCGAGCTGTTCAGCGGCCACAAGCTCTGGGAAGAGGCCGACCCACGGGCGATGGTGTATTCCGGCCACCAGTTCGGCTCCTACAACCCGCGCCTGGGTGACGGCCGCGGCCTGCTGCTAGGCGAGGTCCTCAACGAGGCCGGCGAGCACTGGGACCTGCACCTCAAGGGCGCCGGCCAGACGCCTTATTCGCGCATGGGCGACGGTCGCGCCGTGCTGCGCTCGTCGATCCGCGAATTCCTCGCCTCCGAGGCCCTGCACGCCCTGGGTATTCCCAGCAGCCGCGCGCTGTGCGTGATCGGCTCGAGCACCCCGGTATGGCGCGAGACCCGCGAGAGCGCCGCCATGCTCCTGCGCCTGGCCCGGAGCCACGTGCGCTTCGGCCACTTCGAATACTTCTACTACACCAAGCAGCCGGAACAGCAGCGGGTGCTGATCGACCATGTGCTGGAGCAGCACTACCCCGAGTGCCGCGACGCCGAGCAGCCCTACCTGGCCATGTTCCGTACCATCGTCGAGCGCAACGCCGAACTGATCGCCCGCTGGCAGGCCTACGGCTTCTGCCACGGGGTGATGAACACCGACAACATGTCGATCCTCGGCATCACCTTCGACTTCGGCCCCTACGCCTTCCTCGACGACTTCGACGCCAACTTCATCTGCAACCATTCCGATGACCGGGGCCGCTACAGCTACGCCAACCAGGTGCCGATCGCCCATTGGAACCTCAGCGCGCTGGCCCAGGCCTTGACCACGGTGATCGAGGTCGAGCCGCTGAAGGAGGCCCTGGGACTGTTCCTGCCGCTGTACCAGGCGCACTACCTGGACCTGATGCGCCGCCGCCTGGGCCTGACCACCGCCGAGGACGACGACATGGCGCTGGTCGAACGCCTGCTGCAGTGCATGCAACGGGGCGGCGTGGACTACACCCTGTTCTTCCGCCGCCTGGGCGAGCAGCCCGTGGCCGAGGCCCTGCAGGTGGTGCGAGAAGACTTCGTCGACCTGGCCGGCTTTGACACCTGGGGCGCCGAGTACCAGGCGCGCTACGCGCGCGAAGCGGGCAACGCAGAAGGGCGCCGCGAGCGCATGCATGCGGTCAACCCGCTGTATGTGCTGCGCAACTACCTGGCGCAGAAGGCCATCGAAGCCGCCGAGGCGGGCGACTACAGTGAAGTGCGGCGGCTGCACCAGGTGCTGGGCAAGCCGTTCGAGGAACAGCCCGGGATGCAGGCCTATGCCGAGCGTCCGCCGGAGTGGGGCAAGCACCTGGAGATCAGCTGTTCGTCATGAACCCCGGGGCGGCCCTTTCGCGGCACAAGGCCGCTCCTACAGGAAAACGCATCCCCATGTAGGAGCGGCCTTGTGCCGCGAAAGGGCTGCACAGCAGCCCCAGCAATATCAAGGAGATAAAATGTCCGAACCCCTGGTAATCCCCTGCCCCCACTGCAACGGCCTCAACCGCCTGCCCGCCGAGCGCCTGGGCGACAGCCCCAAATGCGGCCGCTGCAAGCGGGACGTACTGCTCGCTCAGCCCTTCGAACTGAATGAGGGTGCCTACGCCGCCCAGATCAAGGGCGACCTGCCGCTGCTGCTGGATGTCTGGGCCGACTGGTGCGGCCCCTGCAAGAGCTTCGCCCCGGTGTTCGAACAGGCCGCGCGCCAGCTCGCCGGCCGCTGCCGCCTGGCCAAGCTCGATAGCGAGGCCAACCGCAACCTCGCCGGCCAGCTCGGCATCCGCTCGATCCCCAGCCTGATCCTGTACAGGAACGGCCGCGAAGTGGCTCGCCAAGCCGGCGCGTTTCCACTGCAATCGTTGCTGGAGTGGTTGCGTGGGCAAGGGGTTTGAGGGGATCGCGTCGGGGCTGACAGGGGTTCGGCGAAAGATTTGCAGCGCCTATCAGATCGAGCGCCGCCCGCGGGGCGCATCGCGGCACAAGGCCGCTCCTACATTGGTTTCGGGCCAGGCTCTTCTGTGCCATCACCTGGTCCGCCTTGTTAGTACGACGCGATTTCAGCGTGGGCGTTGCCGCCGCTTCGCATGACTCAAGGCATGCACTAAGGCAGGCGCTCTCTCACTCACAGGACTAATTGGCTCGAAACAGATGTAGGAGCGGCCTTGTGCCGCGATGCGCCGCGCGGGCGGCGCTCGATCTCACAGGCGCTGAAAATCTTTCGGCGAACCCCTGCAAGCCCTCAGGCGCTACGCTCCAGCAGATCATGCAACTCGACGAACTGCTGGGTCAGCTTGTGCCGTGGCTCCAGGTGGATCAGCGGCAGGCTGGCATGGTGGGATTCGCGCATCTTCACCGAACTGCCCAGGTACACCGGCAGCACCGGCAGGCCTTCAGCGAGCAGCTCGTCGAGCATCTGCTGGGGCAGGCTGGCCCGTGACTGGAACTGGTTGACCACGATGCCCTCGACCATCAGCTCGTCGTTGTGGTCTTCCTTGAGTTCGTCGATCTCGGCCAGCAGGCCGTACAGCGCCTGGCGCGAGAAGCTGTCGCAATCGAAGGGAATCAGCACGCGATCGGCGGCGATCAACGCGGAAACCGCGTAGAAATTCAACGCTGGCGGCGTGTCGATGTAGATCCGCTCGTAGTCTTCGTCCAGCTCGTCGAGCAGTTTGCGCAGCTTGTTGATCTTGTGCTTGGCCTCGAGCTTGGGCTGCAGGTCGGCCAGCTCCGGGGTGGCGGTCACCACGTGGAGGTTGTCGAAAGGGGTTTCGTAGATATCGACCTTGTTCTTCTTGGCGAACGGCCCACTGGACAGCGACTGCTTGAAGAAGTCGGCGATGCCCATGGGAATGTCGTCGCCGGTCAGGCCGGTGAGGTACTGGGTCGAGTTGGCCTGGGCATCCAGGTCGATCAGCAGGGTCCGATAGCCTTCGCTGGCACTGACCGCCGCAAGATTGCAGGCAATGCTCGACTTGCCCACGCCACCTTTCTGATTGAACACCACGCGCCGCATGACAGACCTCCGTGTATCAACGAATGCCCGAGTATGTGGCGCCGCACCGCTTATGACCAGCACTTCGCTCAAGTTGGGCGGCCAGCGACCGACAACCTGTCACTGACCAGCCGTCGGAAAACCCTTACGCAGCAGATCCGTTTCGATACTTCTGCGCAAATGCAATGTCTGACTGGCAGGAATGTAACGACTAATTGCTACACACCTCCGTCACCGGGATAATGCGCGCCACTCGGCAAAGCGCCACCCCGCAAGGTCTGTGTTCCGAGTCATCCCCAAGGCAAGGAAGTCCCACAGGGCGGGAAGTAACAAGCACCGTGATCACCTTTGATATCAGCCAATGGCGCGCCTGGGCGCCCGGCCTGCAGACGCCCGACGACTGGCAGTCCTGGGCCGAACATGACCTGCACCCGTGCGCCGCGGAGCAGGTGCCGGACGTCTCGTTCCTGCCTGCCATGCAACGCCGCCGCCTGAGCCCGCTCGCACGCATGGCGTTCGCCGTGGGCTGGCCACTGGCCGAGGGTTGCGAACCGATGCCACTGGTGTTCGTCTCGCGCCACGGCGAAACGCCGCGCACCTTCTCGATCCTCAGCGACCTGGCCGCACAGCAGCCGCTGTCGCCCACCCAGTTCAGCCTCTCGGTGCACAATGCCGTGATCGGCCTGTGGTCGATCCTGCGCGGCGAGACGTGCGAGATGACCGCCCTGGCCGCGGCCGGCGACGGTTTCGAGCAAGGCCTGCTGGAAGCCGCGGCCTTGCTGCGCGAAGGGGCGCCGGCGGTGCTGCTGATCATCGCCGAGGAACAACCGCCGTCGGTCTACGGCCCCTGGATCGACGACGTGCCGTTTGGCTACGCGCTGGCGTTGCGCCTAACGCCTGGGCGACAATGGCAGCTGGCACTAGGCCACCCCTCATCACCCGATGCGCCCCGTCCCGCGCTGCCCCACGCCTTGAGCTGGATGCAAGCCGCGCTGGGTGGTGCCCGATCCCTTTCCCATACCTGGAACCGCCGCACATGGAACTGGCAACGACAGCCATAGAGCGCCCCCGGGACGCCTACCTGTGGCGCCTGCTGGCAACCGCCCTGAGCTTTGGCCTGTTCGGCCTGGGTGGCCTGTGCCTGCGCCTGCTGGTGTTCCCCCTGCTCGCCTGCCTGCCGGGTGACCCCGCGCGCCACCGCCAGCGCGCCCGGCGCACCATCGGCTGGCTGTTCTGGCGCTTCATCCGCTTCATGCAGGTGACCGGCGTGCTCACCTATGAGATCAAGGGCGCCGAGCGCCTGGGCCGACCCGGGCAGATGATCATCGCCAACCATCCTTCTTTGATCGACGTGGTGTTCCTCATCGGCCTGGTGCGCCAGGCCAACTGCGTGGTCAAGCACAGCCTGTTCGCCAACCCGTTCACCCGCGGCCCGGTGAGCGAGGCCCAGTACATCGGCAACGACGGCAGCATGGACATGCTCGACAGCGCCGTCGCCGCCTTGCAGCAAGGCCAACCGCTGATCATCTTCCCCGAAGGCACGCGCACCGCGCCCGGCCATGTCCCCGCCTTTCATCGCGGCGCCGCGGCCATCGCCCTCAGGGGTGCGAAGATCATCACGCCCGTGACCATCCGGGTCAGCCCCACCACCCTGACCAAGAACGAGCCCTGGTACCGCATTCCCTGGCGCCGCGTGCATTTCTGCTTCAGCGTCGGCGCCGACATCGACCCCCAGGCCTTCGCCGCCATGGGCCCGGCGCCGGTCGCGTCGCGCCGACTCAACGATTTCCTGCACCAGCACTATACAAAGGAGCTCGCCGCCGATGAGCGATCCACAGCAAGACCTGAACCGTGACCTCAAGCAACTGATCATCGACGCCCTGGGCCTGGAAGATATCAGCGTGCAGGACATCGACGACCAGCAGACCCTGTTCGGCGAAGGCCTGGGCCTGGACTCGGTGGACGCCCTCGAGCTCGGCCTGGCGATCCAGAAGCGCTATGGCATCAAGATCGACGCCGATGCCAAGGACACCCGCAACCATTTCAGCAACGTCGCCACCCTCGCGGCGTTCGTCACCGCTCGTCAGGCAGCCTGAGACCGCACCATGCAAACCCGTGAAGACATCTTCAACATCCTGCGCGACGCCCTGGTCGAGCTGTTCGAACTTGAACCCGAGCGCGTCAACCTGGACGCCAACCTGTACCAGGACCTGGAAATCGACAGCATCGATGCCGTCGACCTGATCGACCACATCAAGCGCCAGACCGGCAAGAAAATCGCCGCCGACGACTTCAAGTCGGTACGCACCGTGGGTGACGTGGTCGAGGCGGTGCACCGCCTGGTCAACCCGGCGGCATGAAACGCCTGATCGGCCTCGGCCTGCTGCTGGCCGGGCTGCTGTACCCCTTCGCGGTGCACTTCGGCATGGCCCATTTCGCCCCCTGGCAATTCGGCCTGCTGCTCGGCGGCCTGTGGCTGGCCCGTGCCCTGAGCACGCCGCGCCGCCCGGGCGGCCTGTGGATGGCGCTGGCGGCGCTGGCGTTCTGCGCCCTGCTGGGTGTGTCCGACAGCCCGCACCTGCTGCGCTGGTACCCGGTGCTGATCAGCGCCTTCATGCTGGCCCTGTTCGGCGTCAGCCTGCTACGCGGAATGCCGGTGGCCGAACGCCTGGCGCGCCTGCGTGACCCCGACCTGCCGCCCCATGCGGTGCGCTACACGCGGCGGGTGACGCAGGTGTGGTGCCTGTTCTTCCTGGTCAATGGCCTGGTCGCCGCGAGCCTGACCCTGTGGGCGCCGCTGGCCTGGTGGACCCTGTACAACGGCCTGATCGCCTATGCCGCGATGGGCCTGCTGTTCGCCGTCGAATGGCTGATAAGACAACGTGTGCGAGGACGCTCATGAACTGGATCAACCTCGAACACCTGCTGCGCCCGCTGGACGCACCGCGCCAGGTGACCCACGCACCATTCCTGGACCACGCCCAGCTCAGCCTGCAAGCCCTGCGCCTGGCCGGCGGCCTGCGTGAGCGCGGGATCCGCCGCCTGGCCGTGCATCTGGAAGACGCCGCGTCGCTGGCCACCGCCCTGCTCGGCGCCTGGCGCGCTGATGCCGAAGTGCTGCTGCCCGCCGACCTGCAGCCCGCCACCCGTGAGCGCTGGCAGGCCCAGGTCGACCTGTGGCTGACCACCGACGAACAGCTCGACGACCTGCTGGGTGGGGCCCTCGACCCCACCGACCTCGACCTCGACACCTGCCGCATCAGCCTGTGCACCTCCGGCTCCAGCGGCGAGCCCAAGCGCATCGACAAGCAGCTGCGCCAGCTGGCCAACGAGGTCAATGCCCTGGAGCAGCTCTGGGGCAAGGACCTCGGCACGGCCTGGATCATCGGCAGTGTCGCCACCCAACACATCTACGGCCTGCTGTTCCGCGTCCTCTGGCCACTGTGTGCCGGGCGCGGCTTCGAGCGCCGCCAACTGCCATTTCCCGAAGACCTGCAACGCGCCAGCCGCGAGCACCCGGCGTTCGCCTGGGTGGCCAGCCCGGCATTGCTCAAGCGCATGGGCGACAACCTCGACTGGCCGGCCCTGAGCCCGGTGCGCAGGGTGTTCTCCTCCGGCGGCGAACTGCCGTCGGTCGCCGCCGAAAGCCTGCAACAGCGCCTGGGACAATGGCCCACCGAGATCCTCGGCAGCTCCGAGACCGGCGGTATCGCCTGGCGCCAGGGCAAGCCGCTGTGGCACCCCTTTGCCGACGTGCATTTGAGCCAGGATGACCAGGGCGCCCTGCGCATCGCTTCGCCCTACCTGCCCGCCGGTCACGTCGAACAGAGCGCCGACGCCGCCGAGTTCACCGACGACGGGCGCTTCCGCCTGCTCGGCCGGCTGGACCGCATCGTCAAGCTCGAAGAAAAACGCATCTCGCTGCCCATGCTCGAACAGGCCCTGTGCGCCCATGCCTGGGTCGCCGAAGCACGCCTGGGGGTGATCGAGGAAGGCCGCGCCTACCTCGGCGCCGTGGTGGCCCTGACCCCGGCCGGGCTGCACGCCCTGCGCAACCAGGGCCGCCGCGCCGTGATCGACGGCCTGCGCCAGCACCTTGCCGGCCATTGCGAGGCGCTGGCCCTGCCACGGCGCTGGCGCCTGGCCCGCCAGTTGCCGCTCAACTCCCAGGGCAAGCTGCCCCAGGCCGAGCTGCAGGCCCTGCTGCTGGCCCCGCGCAGCATGGCACCAGAGGTGCTGGAGCAGACGCAGCAAGGCGAAGAACTGCATCTGCGCCTGGCCATCCCCCTGGACCTCGCCTGCTTCCCCGGGCACTTCCCGCAAACGCCCGTACTCCCGGGTGTGGTCCAGATCGATTGGGCAATCGCCCTGGCGGCCTCACACCTGCAACTGGCCCAGCGCTTCGCCGGCATGGAAGTGCTCAAGTTCCAGCAACTGGTGCGCCCGGGCGACGAACTGCTGCTGACCCTGCGTTTCGACGCCACGCGCGGCAAGCTCTACTTCGCCTACACCTGCGCCGGGCAACCCTGCTCCAGCGGCCGCATCGTGCTGGAGGCAGCCTGTGCATAAGCCTTGCGCGGTGATCCCGGTGTACAACCACGAGCAGGCGCTGCCCAAGGTGGTCGACGACCTGCTGCGCGCCGGCCTGCCTTGCGTGCTGGTCGACGACGCCAGCCACGCGGCCTGCGCCCGGGTACTGGGCCAGCTGGCCGAGCGCGACGACGTTCATCTGGTCACCCTGGCAGTCAACCAGGGCAAGGGTGGCGCAGTAATGGCCGGCCTGCGCGAAGCCGCACGGCTGGGCTTCAGCCATGCCCTGCAGGTGGACGCCGATGGCCAGCACGACCTAGCCGATGTCAGCCTCTTCCTGACCCAGTCGCAGGCTTATCCACAGGCGCTGGTGTGCGGTTATCCACAGTACGATGCCAGCGTGCCCAAGGGCCGCCTGTATGCCCGCTACCTCACCCACGTGTGGGTGTGGATCAACAGCCTGTCGCTGCGCATCCCCGATTCGATGTGCGGTTTTCGTGTCTACCCGCTGCCCGCGACCCTGGCACTGATCGACAGCGTCAGCCTTGGTCGGCGCATGGATTTCGATCCGGAGATCCTGGTGCGCCTGGCGTGGCGCAACCAGCCGATGCGCTGGTTGCCGACCAAGGTCCACTATCCCCAGGACGGCCTGTCGCACTTTCGCCTGTTCCACGACAACGCACTGATCTCGAAGATGCACGCCAAGCTGTTCTTCGGCATGCTCGTGCGCGCCCCGCTGATCCTCTGGCGCAGGTGGCACGCATGAGCGAGCGCCCGCAACACTGGGCCGAGCACCAGGAACGCGGCAGCTTCTGGCTGATGAAGCTCACCGCCACCCTGGCCCGCCTGCTCGGGCGGCGCGTGCTCAGCCCGCTGATCCATGTGATCGTCGCCTACTTCTTCGTCTTCGGCGGCCGCGCCCGGCGCAGCGCCTGGCAGTACCAGCAGCGCCTGCACCGCTGGAGCGCCGGCCAGGTCCAGGCGCCCGGGCAGTGGCGCGTGTTCCGTCAGTTCATGTCCTTTGCCGAAGCCCTGCTGGACAAGCTCGACGTCTGGAACGGCCGGCTGGCGCTTTCGCAGATCGACATCGTCGACCCGGCCAACCTGCGCCAGCAGTTGCGCGGCGAGCGCGGGCAAATGCTGGTGGGCGCGCACCTGGGCAACCTGGAAGTGTGCCGGGCCCTGGCCGAGATCGGCGAAAAAGTGACAATGAACGTGCTGGTGCATACCCGCCATGCCGAACACTTCAACCGCCTGCTGGGCGAAGCCGGCGCCAGCCACCTGCGGCTGATCCAGGTCAGCGAGCTCGACCCGGCAGTGATGCTGCAACTGTCGGAGCGCCTTGAGCGTGGCGAGTGGCTGGCGATTGCTGGCGACCGCGTGCCGCTGCATGGTGGTCGCACCGTGGAGGTGGACTTCCTCGGCCACCCGGCGGCGTTCCCCCAGGGGCCGTGGCTGCTGGCCGGGCTGCTCGGCTGCCCGCTCAACCTGCTGTTCTGCCTCAAGCTTCAGGGCCGCTACCAGGTCACCCTCGAGCCGTTCGTCGAGCGCCTGCAGTGGCATCGTGGCCAACGCGACGCGGTGATCGCCGAATGGACCGCCCGCTACGCCGAACGCCTGGGTCATTACTGCGCCCAGGCACCGCTGCAATGGTTCAATTTCTACCCCTTCTGGAAGACCGATGACGATGCATCCGCATGAGCCTGTAACCTTCGGCGAAGCGCCGCTGGCGATCGAAGACGTCCTGGCCCTGGCCGAGCGCCGCGCGCCGTCGCGCCTGCAGGCTGACGCCGCCTACCGCGAGCGCATTGCCCGTGGCGCGCGCTTCCTCGACACCTTGCTGGACAAGGAAGGGGTGATCTACGGCGTGACCACCGGCTACGGCGACTCCTGCGTGGTGGCCGTGCCGCTGGAGCACGTCGAGGCCCTGCCCCGCCACCTCTACACCTTCCACGGCTGCGGCCTGGGCCGGCTGCTCGACGCGCCGGCGACCCGCGCCGTGCTGGCGGCGCGCCTGCGCTCGCTGAGCCATGGCGTGTCGGGCGTGCGCCTGGAGCTGCTGGAACGCCTGCAGGCGTTCATCGAGCACGACATCCTGCCGCTGATCCCGGAAGAAGGCTCGGTTGGCGCCAGCGGCGACCTGACACCGCTTTCCTACGTGGCCGCGACCCTGTCGGGCGAGCGCGAAGTCATGTACCAGGGCGATCGCCGCAGCAGCGCCGACGTGCACCGCGAACTCGGCTGGCAGCCCCTGGTGCTGCGCCCCAAGGAAGCGCTGGCGCTGATGAACGGTACGGCGGTAATGACCGGCCTGGCCTGCCTGGCCTTCGCCCGCGCCGACTACCTGCTCAAGCTGGCCACGCGCATCACCGCGCTCAATGTCGTCGCCCTGCAGGGCAACCCCGAGCACTTCGACGAGCGCCTGTTCGCCGCCAAGCCACACCCGGGGCAGACCCAGGTCGCCGCCTGGCTGCGCCAGGACCTGGCCATCGAAGCCCCGCTGCCGCCGCTGCACCGCCTGCAGGACCGCTACTCGCTGCGCTGCGCGCCCCATGTACTGGGCGTGCTGGCCGACAGCCTGGGCTGGCTGCGCGGGTTCATCGAAACCGAGCTCAACAGCGCCAACGACAACCCGATCATCGACGGTGATGCCGAGCGCGTACTGCATGGCGGGCATTTCTATGGCGGGCACATCGCCTTCGCCATGGACAGCCTGAAGAACCTGGTGGCCAACGTCGCCGACCTGCTCGACCGCCAACTCGCCCTGCTGGTGGACGTGCGCTACAACCACGGCCTGCCGAGCAACCTCTCGGGCGCCCCCGCCGAGCGCGCCATGCTCAACCACGGTTTCAAGGCCGTGCAGATCGGCGCCAGCGCCTGGACCGCCGAGGCGCTCAAGCAGACCATGCCCGCCAGCGTGTTCTCCCGCTCCACCGAATGCCACAACCAGGACAAGGTGAGCATGGGCACCATTGCCGCCCGCGACGCCCTGCGCGTGCTGGAACTGACCGAACAGGTTGCCGCCGCCACCCTGCTGGCCGCCAACCAGGGGGTCTGGCTGCGCCAGCGCCTGGCCGACGCGCACGCCCTGCCACCGGCCCTGGCGCAGATGCACGCGGCCCTGCTGGAGGACTTCGCCCCAGTCATCGAGGACCGCGCCCTGGAGCAAGACCTGCGCCTGTGCCTGGCCCGTATCGGCCAGCGCCACTGGAGGCTGCATGCGTAGTCCCGGAGTGTTCCACGTCGACAGCGAGATCGTCGTGCCATTCTTCGACGTCGACAGCATGCACATCGTCTGGCACGGCCACTATGTGAAGTACCTGGAAGTCGCCCGCTGCGCGCTGCTCGACCGCCTGGAGCACGACTACCTGCGCATGCAGGCCAGCGGCTATGCATGGCCTGTGATCGACCTGCAGCTGCGCTACATCCGCGGCGCCACCTTCGGCCAGCGCCTGACCGTGCGCGCCAGCCTGGTGGAATGGGAAAACCGCCTGAAGATCCACTACCTGATCAGTGACGCCGCCAGCGGCGAACGCATGACCCGCGCCAGCACCGTGCAGGTGGCCGTGCACATCGAAAGCGGCGAAATGCAGCTGGCCTCGCCCCAGGCGATGCTCGATGCCGTCGCCAAGGTGCTGCCATGAGCGCCGCGCTGCGCACTGGCATTGCCGGCCTCTTCGCGGGTAAACCCGCTCCCACAGGCACCGCGAAACCTGTGGGAGCGGGTTTACCCGCGAAGGTCCCGGCGCTGCTCGCCCTGTTGCTGCTGTTCATCAGCCCCCTGGCAATGGCCTTCACCCTCGACGACCTGCAAAAGCAGCTCAGCGAACCCGCGGTGGTCAGCGGCCCGTTCATCCAGGAAAAGCACCTGCGCGCCCTGCCCCAGCCGCTGACCAGCAAGGGTCGCTTTGTCCTGGCCCGCGACCACGGCCTGCTCTGGCTGTTGCAGTCGCCGTTGCGCCAGGACTACCGAATCGACGCCCAAGGCATCGCCCGCCGCGACCTAAGCGGCTGGCAAACCCTGCCCGCGCGCAGTGCCGGCGCCGAGCAGAACCGCCTGTTCTTCGCCGTGCTGCAAGGCGACAGCAGCGGCCTGCAACGCGATTTCGAACTGGCGCTTTCAGGCGACGCCGCGCACTGGCAATTGCGCCTGACCCCACGCTCGCTGCTGCTCAAGCAAGTCTTCACCCGCATCGACATCACCGGCGGGCGCTACGTCGAGCGCATCGAGCTGAGCGAAACCCAGGGCGACAGCACCGTGCTGCGCATGCCCGAAAGCCGTGGCGCCAGCGCCCTCAGCGACGCGGAGCGCAGCGATTTTGCCGACTGAACGCCTGCTGCCGCGCCTGTTCGCGGGCCTGCTGCTGATCATGCTTGCCGCGGCCGGCTGGCAATGGCATCGCGGCGCGCCGCTGTCGGCCGACCTGATGACCCTGGTGCCCGGCGCCACCCAGGACCCGCTGGTCAAGCAGGCCGAGCAGCGCATGCAGGAGCCGCTCAACCGCGAGCTGCTGGTGCTGGTCGGCCATTCCCAGCGCGAGCAGGCCGTCGCCCTGGCCCAACACCTGGCCGGGCAATGGCAGGCCAGCGGCCTGTTCGAGAAGGTGCAATGGAGCCTGCAGACCGACCTGCAAACGCTACGCAGCCAGTTGCTGCAGGGCCGCGTGGCCATGCTCTCGACCCACGACCGGCAACTGCTGGCCGAGCAGCCCGACACCTTTGTCGAGCAACGCCTGCAAAGCCTGTTCGACCCCTTCGCCGGCTTCAGCCTGGTGGCAAGCCAGGATGACTGGCTCGGCCTGACCGGCCGCATCCAGCAGAGCCAGCCCAAGCCGGTCAACGTGCAACTGGACACCGCCAGCGGCGCCCTGGTGGCCGAAGCCGACGGCCAGCAGTGGGTACTGCTGCGCGCCCGCACCCAGGGCAACGCCTTCGACATGCACCTGCCCTTGCAGGTGGCCGACCTGCTGGCCCGCGCCCGCGACGACGCCAGCCAGCAAGGTGCCCGACTGCTGGCGGCCAGCGGCCTGCTGCATGCCGCGGCCGGCCAGCAACAGGCCAGCCGCGAGATCACCTGGGTCGGCGGCGGCGCCACCGTGGGCATCCTGCTACTGTTGCTGCTGGCCTTCCGCCGCTGGCGCGTGCTGCTGGCCTTCGTGCCGGTGCTGGTGGGCATGCTGTTCGGCTCGGTGGTGTGCGTGGCGTTGTTCGGGCAGATGCACGTGATGACCCTGGTGCTCGGCTCCAGCCTGATCGGCGTGGCCGTCGACTACCCGCTGCACTACCTGTCCAAGAGCTGGAGCCTGCACCCCTGGCGCAGCTGGCCGGCCGTGCGCCTCACGCTACCGGGGTTGAGCCTGAGCCTGGCCACCAGTTGCATCGGCTACCTGGCCCTGGCCTTCACACCGTTCCCCGCGCTGACCCAGATCGCCGCGTTCTCGGCCGCCGGCCTGGTCGGCGCCTACCTCAGCGCCGTGTGCCTGCTGCCGGCGTTGCTCGGCGGTGTCGAGCTGCGCCCGGCGCGGTGGCCACTGCGGGTCGCGCAATGGCTGACCGAACTGCGCGCCGGCCTGCTGCGCCGAGTCCCCAGCGCCGCGCTGCTGGCCCTGCTGGTGCTGTTCTGCGCCGCCGGACTGTGGCGCCTGGACAGCCGCAACGACGTGCGCCAGTGGGTCGGCAGCCCGCCGCACCTGCTGGAAGAAGCCCAGGCCGTGGCGCGCATCACCGGCTACCAGCCCACCAGCCAGTTCTACCTGGTACGCGGCGCCGATCCACAGCAACTGCTGGAACGCCTGGCGGCGCTGTCGGAAAAGCTCGACGAGCTGGTCGACCTGGGCAAGCTCAAGGGCTACATGTCCCTCGATCGCCTGGTCGCCAGCTCCGCCGAGCAGGCGCGCACGCTGCAGGCGCTGGATCGCCTGCCCGGACACTGGCAACCACTGCTGGCCCAGGGCGTGCCGGAAACCGCGCTGCTGGCCGAACTCAAGCAATTGCACCAGCTGCCGATCCAGTCCATCGACGATGTCCTCGCCGGCCCCCTGGGCGAAGCCTGGCGCCCCTTGTGGCTGGGCCAGGTGGACCAGGGCGTGGCCGCCATCGTCAGCCTCCAGGGGCTGAACGATACCGCCTTGCTGCGCCTGCAGTCCGAGGGTCTGCCTGGCGTGCAACTGGTGGACCGGCTGGGTGAGCTGAACCAACTGTTCGCCGCCACCCAGGTCAGCGCCGCCGAGCTCAAGCTGCTGTCGTGCGCGTTGATCCTGGTACTGCTGGTGCTGCCGTTCGGCCTGCGCGGTGCCTTGCGCATCGTCGCCCTGCCGCTGCTCGCCGCGCTGTGCAGCTTGGCCCTGCTGGGCTGGCTCGGGCAGCCGCTGACGCTGTTCAGTCTGTTCGGCCTGCTGCTGGTGACCGCCATCGGCGTCGACTACGCGATCCTCATGCACGAGCGCGTCGGCGGCGAGGCGGTGAGCCTGCTGGGCACCCTGCTGGCAGCGCTGACCACCTGGCTGTCGTTCGGCCTGCTGGCGCTGTCGAGCACCCCGGCGGTGAGCAATTTCGGCCTGGCAGTGAGCCTGGGCCTGGCAATGAGCTTCATCCTGGCCCCCTGGGCCGCGTCGCGCGAAGGAGCGCACAGCTGATCATGAGCGTGTTGTTGTTCTGGGCCATGGCCCTGCTGCTGTTCGCCCTGGCCTGCGCGCTGGGCAAGCGCGTGGGGCTGATCCCGATCGTCAGCCAGCTGCTGCTGGCGACCCTGGCACTGCCACTGCTGATGCTGCTGTGGGTCGAGCCGCACTGGCAGCTCGACGGCGCCGCGCTGGTCGCGCCGAGCTGGTTGAAGACCCTCTACGGCTGCAGCTTCGCTTTGCTGCTCGGGCACATCCTCGCTGACGTCGCCGAGCTGCGCGTGGACCGCGAGGCTTTGAAGCTCGCCATGCCCAGCTTCCTGGTGCCCTTTACCTGCGGCCTGGCCTGCGCGCTGTGGCTGCTGGACCAGGGCGGCCTTGCCGCGCTGGCCCTGGGCCTGGTGTTCGCCATCACCGCGATCCCGGTGCTGTACCTGTACCTGCGCGCCATCAACTATCCACCCGCGGCCAGCCGCCGCCTGCTGCAGGCGGCGATCCTCATCGACCTGGCCTGCTGGCTGCTGCTGGGCCTCGGCCAGGGCAGCCTGCAACCGGGCAGCCTGGCCTGGCCGCTGCTGGCGGCGGCGCTGCCGCTGCCGCTGCACTTCGCCGGCCTGCGGGCCCCCAGGGTATATGCTGCGCTGTTCCTGGCGCTGCTGTTCGTTGCCGAGCACTACCGGCTCAACGCCCTGGTCTTCGGCATCGGCTACCTGGCTTGCCTGGCCTGGCTCAAGGTCCCGGTGCGGATGCCATTGTCCGAGACCTGGAGCCGCCGCCTGCAACAAGGCGTGGCGGTCCCGCTGATCCTGACCTACGGCGTGGTGCAGATCGACGTGCACCATGCCCTGCAAGGCTTCGATGCGCTGCAACTGGCCGCCCTGCTGGCCCTGCCGATCGCCAGCAAGCTGCTGGGCAACTGGCTGGGCCTGTGCTGGGCCGCGCCATCGTTCCCCGGCGCGAGCAAATGGCGCGAGAGCCTGCTGCTGAACATCCGCGGCCTGAGCGAAATCGTCTTTCTCAACCTGCTGCTGCAGCAGGGCCTGATCGGCCCGGCGCTGTACTTCGCCCTGATGCTGATGAGCCTGGTTGCCACCCTGATGCCGGCGATGGCCGGCCTGCACCGGATTCCCCCGAATACTGTCCCGACGCCAAGGAGGCCTCATGCCGAAATGTGAACTGCAACAACGCCAGGTGCTGGTGATCGGCGCAGGGCCTTCCGGCGCCATCGCCGCCGCCCTGCTCAAGCGCAAGGGCCACGATGTACTGGTTATCGAGCGCCAGCGTTTCCCGCGCTTCTCCATCGGCGAGAGCCTGCTGTCCCACTGCCTGGACTTCGTCGAGGAGGCCGGGATGCTGGAAGCCGTCGAGGCCGCGGGCTTCCAGCACAAGAACGGCGCCGCCTTCGCCTGGGGCGAGGAATACAGCGCGTTCGACTTCGGCCTGACCTTCTCCCAGGGCAAGCCAAGTACCTTCCAGGTGCAACGTGCGCAGTTCGACCAGTTGCTTGCCGACCAGGCGCAGGCCCAGGGCGTGGAGATCCGCTACGAGCACGAGATCGTCAGCGTCGACATGGGCGGTGACTGCCCGCGCGTGCGGGTGCGCCGCCCCGAGGGTGACGAATACGAAGTGGAAAGCGCCTTCGTGCTCGACGCCAGCGGCTACGGCCGCGTGCTGCCGCGCCTGCTGGAGCTGGAAGCACCGTCGAACTTCCCGGTGCGCCAGGCGGTGTTCACCCATATCGAGGACCGCATCGACCACCCCGGCTTCGACCGCGACAAGATCCTCATCACCACCCACCCCGAGCACCGTGACATCTGGTTCTGGACCATCCCGTTCAGCAACGGTCGCACCTCCCTGGGCGTGGTCGCCGCCGCCGAGCGCTTCGCCGAGGCGCCGGCCGACCTGGACGCCTGCCTCAAGTACTTCGTGGCGCAGACCCCTAGCCTGTCCAAGGTGCTGGCCAATGCCGTTTGGGATACCCCGGCGCGCACCATCGGTGGCTACTCGGCCAACGTCAGCACCCTGCACGGCCCGGGTTTCGCCCTGCTGGGCAACGCCGCCGAATTCCTCGACCCGGTATTTTCCTCGGGGGTGACCATCGCCATGCGCTCGGCGAGCACGGCCGCCAACCTGCTGCACCGTCAGCTGGAGGGCGAGGCGGTGGACTGGCAGGCCGAGTTCGCCACGCCGCTCAAGCGCGGCGTCGACACCTTCCGCGCCTATGTCGAAGGCTGGTACGACGGCAGTTTCCAGGACGTGATCTACCACCCCGGCAGCTCGCCGGAGATTCGCGCCATGATCAGCTCGATCCTCGCCGGCTATGCCTGGGACCTGCGCAATCCGTTCGTCGCCGAGCCCAAGCGCCGCCTGCGCACCCTGGCCGAGCTGTGCGCGAGGACGCCGGCATGAGCCAGCAACCTTACCTGAGCGACACCTACGTCGAAGAGACCCGCATCGGCTTCTGGTTCCTGCGCAGCCACACCTGGCAGCACCATGTGCTGCGCGTGGCCATCAATGACCTGCGCCGGCTGTTCGACGACGAGCCACCCCAGGCGCCGGTGCTGCTCGATGCCGGCTGCGGCCAGGGCAAGTCGTTCAAGCACCTGCTGCAGGTGTTCGCCCCGTCGCGCCTGCTGGGCACCGACGCCGACCCGCACAGCCTGGCGCTGAGCGCCGCCGAGGCGCAGCGGCTGGGTGTCGAGGTGGAACTGCGCGGCAGCGATTGCGCGGCGCTGCAGTTCCCCGACGCCAGCGTCGACATCCTGTTCTGCCACCAGACTTTCCACCACCTGGTGGAGCAGGAGAAAGCCCTGGCCGAGTTCCATCGAGTGCTCAAACCCGGTGGCTACCTGCTGTTCGCCGAGTCCACCGAGGCCTACATCGACACCTGGGTGATCCGCTGGCTGTTCCGCCACCCCATGCACGTGCAGAAGAGCGCCGAAGGCTACCTGCAGATGCTGCGCGACCAGGGCTTCGAGTTCGCCGCGCGCAACGTGTCCTACCCTTATCTGTGGTGGAGCCGCTCGAAGGACTTCGGCCTGCTCGAACGCCTGGGACTGCGCAAGCCGCCACCGGTTGGCCAGCGCGAGGAAACCCTGGTCAACGTGGTGGCGCGCAAGCCCCTGGAGCAACCATGAAACACCTGCTGGCGCTGTGCCTGTGCCTGTTGCTCGGCGCCTGCGCCGCGCGCCCGCCCCTGCCCGAGGCGCTACCCACGCTGACACTGCCGCGCCAGTTGCACGTGCAACGCGAACAGGACGGCCAACGCCAGGACTGGCTGCTGGTGATCCAGAACGAAGATCACCGTCTGCGCTGGTCGCTGCTCGACCTGCTGGGCATCCCCCAGGCCCGCCAGTTGCTCGATGGCAGGCAATGGCAGGCCGACGGCCTGCTGCCGCCCAACCCGGCGGCACGCGAACTGTTCGCCGCCGTGCTGTTCGCCCTGACGCCGTCCGAGCAACTGCAGCGTCTTTATCCACAGGCCCGCCAACAGGAACAGCAACGCTGGCTGGGCGACCGCTGGCAGGTCAACTATCGGGCCAGCGAGCATTTCACCTTGAACCTGGGCCAGGGCCTGCGTTATGAAGTCAGCCCATTGCCCAGCGAGAACACACCATGACCGCCTATCTCAACGCCCTGGGCCTGGTCTGCGCCCTTGGCCGCGGCCAGGCCGAGGTGGCCGCTCGCCTGTTCGCCGGTGACTGCTCCGGGATGCAACCCCAGGAGGGCTGGGTGCCGGACCGACGTCCTGCGGTGGGCGCGGTCAGTGGCGAACTGCCCGCCGTGCCGCTGCCTGAGCAGCACAGCCGCAACAACCAGCTGCTCTACTGCGCGGCCTTGCAGATCGAACCGGCGATCCGCCAGGCAATTGCCGATTTCGGTCCGCAGCGGGTGGGCGTGGTGCTGGGCACCAGCACCTCGGGGATTGCCGAGGCCAGCGCCGACATTGCCCACTACCTGCACGAAGGCGTGCTGCCAGGCAACTACCGCTACGACCAGCAGGCACTGAGCGCGCCCGCCGAATTCCTGGCCGACTGGCTGCAACTGAGCGGCCCGGCCTACGTGATCTCCACCGCCTGCACCTCCAGCGGCCGGGCGCTGCTGAGCGCGCGCCGCCTGCTCGACCTGGGCCTGTGCGACGCCGTGCTGTGCGGGGGCGTCGACAGCCTGTGCAGGCTGACCCTCAACGGTTTCAGCGCCCTGGACGCGGTCAGCGAACAACGCTGCAACCCGTTCTCGGTAAACCGCAACGGCATCAACATCGGCGAAGCCGCCGCACTGTTCGTCATGAGCCTAACTCGCCCGGCACAGGGGCCTGCCATCGCCCTGCTTGGCGCCGGCGCCAGCTCCGACGCCCATCACATCTCGGCACCCGACCCCACCGGCAACGGCGCCTTGCAAGCCATGGCCAAGGCCCTGGACAATGCCGGCCTGGCCGCGGCGCAGATCGACTACCTGAACCTGCACGGCACCGCCACCCAGCACAACGACGCCATGGAAAGCCTGGCCGTGCATGCCCTGTTCGGCGCCAGCACAGCGTGCTCATCCAGCAAGCCGATGACCGGCCACACCCTGGGCGCGGCCGGGGCGCTGGAGGCGGCCTTCTGCTGGCTGGCCCTGAGCGAACACAACCCGCACGGGCGGCTGCCACCCCATGTCTGGGACGGCCAGCGCGACCCGCAACTGGCAGAGCTGGCCCTGGCAGACGCCGGCCAGCAGTTGCCCCAGGGCCGCCCGCGCCGACTGATGAGCAATTCGTTCGCCTTCGGCGGCAACAACGTGAGCCTGATTCTCGGAGACACCCCATGATTGCCTGGCCATTGGCCGAACTGCTGCCGCATGCCGGCGACATGATCCTGATCGATCAGGTCGACAGCTGCGACGAGGAGCAGATCCACACCCGCCTGACCGTCCGCCCCGGCGGGCTGTTCAACCGCGAGGACGGCAGCCTGCCGGCCTGGCTGGGCCTGGAACTGATGGCCCAGAGCGTGGCCGCCTACGCCGGCTGCCGCGCGCGCCGCCTGGACCAGCCGGTGGAGCTGGGCTTCCTGCTCGGTACCCGCAAGTACGAATGCGATGTCGAACACTTCCCCGCCGGCGCCGAGCTGCGCATCCACGCGCTGCGCTCGCTGGAGGATGACAACGGCATGGGTGTGTTCGAATGTCACCTGCGCGGCCCCGGCATCAACGCCAGTGCCCGCCTGAATGTCTACCGCCCGCCGCAAGTGGCCAGCTACCTGGCCGAGGCGCGCCCTGAGGAGTCACCCCATGACTGACACCATCCTGGTCACCGGCTCCAGCCGGGGCATCGGACGGGCCATCGCCCTGCGCCTGGCGCGCGCCGGCTTCGACCTGGTCCTGCACTGCCGCAGCGGCCGCACCGAGGCCGACACCGTCGCCGCCGAGGTCCAGGCCCTGGGCCAGCAGGCGCGGGTGCTGCAGTTCGATGTCGCCGACCGCGAAGCCTGCAAGACCATCCTGGAAGCCGACGTGGAGACCCACGGCGCCTACTACGGTGTGGTATGCAACGCCGGCCTGACCCGTGACGGCGCCTTCCCGGCCCTGACCGAGGACGATTGGGACCAGGTCATGCGTACCAACCTGGACGGTTTCTACAATGTCCTGCACCCGCTGACGATGCCGATGATCCGCCGCCGCGCACCGGGCCGCATTGTCTGTGTCACCTCGGTGTCCGGCCTGATCGGCAACCGTGGCCAGGTCAACTACAGCGCCTCCAAGGCCGGTCTGATCGGTGCCGCCAAGGCCCTGGCGATCGAGCTGGGCAAGCGCCGGATCACGGTCAACTGCGTGGCCCCCGGGCTGATCGACACCGCCATGCTCGACGAACACGTGCCGGTGGACGAGCTGCTGAAGATGATCCCCGCCGGGCGCATGGGCACGCCGGAGGAAGTGGCCGGCGCGGTGAATTTCCTGATGTCTCCCGAGGCGGCCTACATCACCCGCCAGGTGCTGGCGGTCAACGGAGGGCTGTGCTGATGCGCCGCGTCGTCGTCACCGGCATGGCCGGCATCACCGCCCTGGGCAACGACTGGGCGAGCATCGCCGGGCATTTCGCCCAGCAACGCAGCGGCATCCGGCGCATGGACGAGTGGGACCGCTTTGAAGAGCTCAACACCCGCCTGGCCGGCCCCATCGATGACTTCAAGGTGCCCGGCCACTGGACCCGCAAGCAGTTGCGCAGCATGGGCCGGGTGTCGCGCCTGGCAGTCGCCGCCGCCGAACGCGCCCTGGCCGACGCCGACCTGCTGGACGATGCGAGCATCCGCGACGGGCGCATGGGCGTGGCCTGCGGCTCGTCCACCGGCAGCACCGACGAGATCAAGGCCTTCGGCAACATGCTGCTCAACTCGGTGGCAGACGGCCTCAATGCCAACTCCTACGTGCGCATGATGCCCCACACCACCGCGGCCAACATCAGCATCTTCTTCGGCCTCACCGGTCGCCTGATTCCCACCTCCAGCGCCTGTACCAGCGGCAGCCAGGGCATCGGCTACGCCTACGAGGCGATCAAGTACGGGCGCCTGCCGATGATGCTCGCCGGCGGCGCCGAAGAACTGTGCCCCACCGAGGCCATGGTGTTCGACGCGCTCTACGCCACCAGCCTGAAGAACGACACCCCGCACCTGAGCCCGCGCCCCTACGACATCGACCGCGATGGACTGGTGATCGGCGAAGGCGGCGGCATGCTGGTGCTCGAGGAGCTGGAACACGCCCTGGCCCGTGGCGCACGGATCCACGCCGAGATCGTCGGCTTTGGCAGCAACGCCGATGGCCAGCACACCACCCGTCCGGAGCAGGCCACCATGCGCCGGGCCATGGAACTGGCGCTGGAGGACGCGGGCCTTGCTCCCGAGGCGATCGGCTACGTCAACGGCCACGGTACCGCCACCGAGCAGGGCGACATCGCCGAGACCCAGGCCACCAGCAGCCTGTTCGGCCCACGCATGCCGATCAGCTCGCAGAAGAGCTTCCTCGGCCATACCCTGGGCGCCTGCGGCGCGCTGGAGTCGTGGTTCAGCATCGAGATGATGAACAGCGACCGCTATGTGCCCACTCTCAACCTCGACCACGTCGACCCGCGCTGCGGCGAGCTGGACTACCTGCGCGGCGAGTTCCGCGCGATGAACAATGAGCATGTGATGAACAACAACTTCGCCTTCGGCGGGGTCAACACGTCGTTGATCTTCCGTCGCTGGCGCTGACCCTTTGGAGTGAAAGGAATGACTCGGATCCACCGCCTGTTTGCCGTACTAGCATTGGCCCTGCTGGTCACCGGTTGCACCAGCAAACCCGTGTACAACGCCAAGGAAGCGTTTTCCAGCAACCTCGGCTTCAGCGACGACCAGATGAAGCGCGCCATCGTCACCGCCCTCAATGACCGCCAGTGGATCATCCAGTCGGTGCGCCCCGGCATGGTCAAGGCAGAGATCACCGTGCGCGGCCGTCACCACGCCGAGGTAGACATCCCCTACAGCCCCACCGAATTCCAGGTGATCTACCGCAGCAGCTGGGGCCTGGACTACGACGACGGCAAGATTCACGGCAACTACAACCGCTGGGTCAACCGCCTGCGCGACAACATCCTCAAGGAGCTGTCCTTCGACCCGCATATCGAGCACCTGAATGCACAGGGCTTCGTCAACCAGGGCGTGGACGCACCGACCTACCTGAGCTTCCGTGAAGGGGTCAAGCGCGCCACCCAGGCCGGTTTGCTCGATGGCAGCGTGAAGTTCTACCTGGCCGGCGAAAGCCTGCCCGCCTCGACCCGCACCCTCAACCCGGTGAGCAGCAGCCGCAAGACCAATGGCAGCAACAAGGCCGACGAAGATGCCTGCTACTGGGCCCTGCAATCGGCCCTGGCGACCTTGCAGAACGCCGCGCGCAAGGCCAACGCCAATGCCGTGGTGAATATCGCCAGCGTCGACCAGCGCGACCTGTACAAGGACACCGAGAAGTTCCAGTGCCGTGCCGGCCTGCTCGTCACTTCGGTGGCCCTGCGCGGCGACCTGGCCCAGGTGGACTGACCCCACCCAGCAGCTCGGCGAAGGCCCTGGCCATCGCCGAGCTCGCGCCGGTTCGCTGCACCAGCCATACGGCGGTATCGGCGCCTTCGTCCAGCAGGGTGCGATAGACCACGCCGTCAATCCGCATACGCTGGAACGATGCCGGCAGTACCGACACCCCCAACCCCGCCGACACCAGGCCGATGATGGTCATCGCCTCGCCCGCTTCCTGGGCAAAGTGCGGGCTGAAGCCGGCCTTGCCCGCCAGGCTCATCAGCTGCGCATGCAGGCCGCTGCCGTAGCTGCGCGGGAAGAACACGAACGGCTCCTGCGCCAACGCCGCCATGTGTACGCCCTGTTCACTGCCTGTTGCCAGCGGGTGCGAGGCGTTGAGCACAGCCACCAGCGGCTCGCGAAACAGCTCGCTGACCACCAGCCCGTCCGGCACCGGCAGCGGACGCATCAGACCGACCTCGATGGACTCATCGAACACCCCGTCTACCACCTCGCGGCTGCTCATTTCCTTGAGGTGCAGATGCACCGAAGGAAAGCGTTGGCGAAAGGCATGGATGGCCTGGGGGATGCGCGAGGTGAAAGGCGCCGAGGAGGTGAAGCCAATCTTCATTTCGCCCAGTTCCCCCAACTGCGCCCGCCGCGCCACGTCGGCGGCTTTCTCCACCTGGGCCAGCACCTGGCGCGCTTCCTCGAGGAACAGGCGCCCGGCCTCGCTCAACTCGACCCGGCGGTTGGTGCGCTCGAACAGGCGCGCCCCCAGCTCCTGCTCCAGGGCCTGGATCTGCTGGCTCAACGGGGGCTGGGAGATACCCAGCTGCTGGGCGGCACGACCAAAATGCAGCTCCTCGGCCACGGCAATGAAATAGCGCAGGTGACGCAGCTCCATGATCGACTCCAAACAGGTCGTAAAACGTCTTAAACAGGTCGAACAATATATTGGATCTAATCATTAGCCAGCTATATGCTTTTTCCATCGCAGCACCGGCCCCAGCGCCCGAGGTACCCTCCGTGAGATCCGCCGCAGTTCCCCTGTCTGCCGAACCCGAGCCTGTCGTCAACGATATCTGGATCGAGAAAGGCTCCCCCGCCTTCATGAAGACCGTGCTGGCCCTGTTCAGCGGTGGCTTCGCCACCTTCGCCCTGCTGTACTGCGTGCAGCCGATGATGCCGCTGCTGTCCCGGGAGTTTTCCATCAACGCCGCGCAGAGCAGCCTGGTGCTGTCGGTGTCCACCGCCATGCTGGCGTTCGGGCTGCTGGTCACCGGGCCGATCTCCGACCGTATCGGGCGCAAGCCGGTGATGGTCTTCGCCCTGCTCTGCGCCGCCCTGTCGACCCTGGCCAGCGCGGTGATGCCGAGCTGGGAGCTGGTACTCGCGACGCGCGCCCTGGTGGGCCTGTCGTTGAGCGGCCTGGCGGCGGTGGCGATGACCTACCTGAGCGAAGAGATCCACCCGCAGCACATTGGCCTGGCCATGGGTCTGTACATCGGCGGCAACGCCATTGGCGGCATGAGCGGGCGCCTGATCACCGGCGTACTGATCGACTTCGTCAGCTGGCACACGGCGATGCTCGCCATCGGCGGACTGGCCCTGGTAGCGGCGCTGGTGTTCTGGAGGGTCCTGCCCGACTCGCGCAACTTCCGGTCCCAGATGCTGAATCCGCGCAGCCTGCTCGACGGCTTCGTCATGCACTTCAGGGATGCCGGGCTGCCCTGGCTGTTCCTCGAGGCCTTCCTGCTGATGGGCGCCTTCGTCACCCTGTTCAACTACATCGGCTACCGCCTGCTGGCCGGGCCCTATCACATGAACCAGGCGCTGGTCGGGTTGCTGTCGGTGGTGTACCTGTCGGGGATCTACAGTTCGGCGCAGGTCGGCGCGCTGGCCGACAAGCTGGGCCGGCGCAAGGTGTTCTGGGCCAGCATCGTGGTGATGGCCGGCGGCCTGCTGATGACCCTGGCCAACCCGCTGGCGATGATCATCGTCGGCATGCTGGTGTTCACCTTCGGCTTCTTCGGCGCGCACTCGGTGGCCAGCAGTTGGATCGGCCGCCGGGCGCTCAAGGCCAAGGGGCAGGCTTCGTCGTTGTACCTGTTCTGTTACTACGCGGGATCGAGCGTGGCGGGGACGGCGGGCGGGGTGTTCTGGCACCAGTGGGGCTGGAACGGCATCGGGCTGTTCATCGGCAGCCTGTTGGCGGTGGCGTTGCTGGTGGCGGTGCGCCTGAGCAAGCTGCCGCCCAAATCAGTGTGAAGCATTCGCGGGTAAACCCGCTCCCACAGGTACGGCGCTGTACCTGTGGGAGCGGGTTTACCCGCGGAAGGGCCGCAGGATCAGTTGATGATCTCGACGATATCCACATCCACCTCACGGCTCATCAGGTGCTTTTCCACCTCACCGGTCAGCTTGACCTTGGTCTTGTCGTTGAACGGCGTCGGCGGCAGGTCTTCGTCGTCGATCTCGACGGTGATGGTGCCGGTGTTGTCCTTGAACTCGTACTTGTCGTCGTTGTTGATCTTCTTGGTCACGAAGCCCTGCAGCACCACCGGGGTGTCGTCGGCGGCATCGTTGGCGGCGGCGACCGTGGTCACGGCCTGGGCGCCAGGGCCGGTGTAGCCGGCGGCCAGGGCGGCGGTGCTGAACAGCGGGGCGAGGATCAGGGGCAGGTAACGTGCTTTCATGGTGATCGGGTCCTGTTTGCGTTTTGATGGCCCCAGATTACCGACGATCGCTGAATTGAAACTTAATATGAAAAATCGCGGGGCAAGCCCGCTCCCACGCCATATACAAGGGGGCGTGGGAGCGGGCTTGCCCCGTGATCGGTCTGACGCTTACTGGTGATACTGCGCCGACAGCTCATGCACGGCATTGATGAACACGCCGGCGTGCTCCGGATCAACCTCGGGGGTGATGCCATGGCCCAGGTTGAACACATGGCCGCTGCCCTTGCCATAGCTGGCGAGGATGCGCGCCACTTCCTTGCGGATGGCCTCGGGCTTGGCGTACAGCACGGTCGGGTCCATGTTGCCCTGCAGCGCCACCTTGTCGCCGACGCGGCGGCGGGCGTCGCCGATTTCGCAGGTCCAGTCCAGGCCCAGGGCATCGGCACCGGCCTCGGCGATGCTTTCCAGCCACAGGCCGCCGTTCTTGGTGAACAGGATCACCGGTATCTTGCGCCCTTCGTGCTCGCGGATCAGGCCGCTGACGATCTTGCGCATGTAGGCCAGGGAGAACTCCTGGTAGGCCGCCGCCGACAGGTTGCCGCCCCAGGTATCGAAGATCTGCACGGCCTGGGCGCCGGCGAGGATCTGGCCATTGAGGTAGCTGGTGACCGACTGCGCCAGCTTGTCCAGCAGCAGGTGCAGGGCTTGCGGGTTGTCATAGGCCATGGCCTTGGTCTTGCGGAAGTCCTTCGACGAGCCACCTTCGACCATGTAGGTGGCCAGGGTCCAAGGGCTGCCGGAGAAACCGATCAGCGGCACGCGGCCGTTGAGCTCGCGGCGGATGGTGCTGACCGCGTCCATCACATAGCCCAGGTCCTTTTGCGGGTCGGGAATCGGCAGCGCCTCGATGTCGGCCAGGGTGCTGATGACCTTCTTGAAACGCGGGCCTTCGCCGGTCTCGAAGTACAGGCCCTGGCCCATGGCGTCGGGGATGGTGAGGATGTCCGAAAAGAGGATCGCCGCGTCCAGCGGGTAGCGGTCCAGCGGCTGCAGGGTGACCTCGCAGGCGAACTGCGGGTTCATGCACAGGCTCATGAAGTCACCGGCCTTGGCGCGGCTGGCGCGGTACTCCGGCAGGTAGCGGCCGGCCTGGCGCATCATCCATACCGGGGTGACGTCTACGGGTTGCTTGAGCAGTGCACGCAGGAAACGATCGTTCTTCAGGGCAGTCATGTCGGCATCCGGAAAAAAAGTGCGGGCATTTTCTCAGACGCGGGCGCAAAAGGCACGGCCATGGCCATGCGTTTTGTCTATTGGGTGCCTTGGATCAAGCGTTTTTGTATACAAAAAGCATCGCGGGGCAAGCCGCTCCCACAGGTTGGGCACATGACCTGTGGGAGCGAGCTTGCCCCGCGATTAGGCCGGATCAGACTTCGAGGTAATCCAGGATGCCTTCGGCAGCGGTACGGCCTTCGAAAATCGCCGTCACCACCAGGTCCGACCCGCGCACCATGTCGCCACCGGCGAACACTTTCGGGTTGCTGGTCTGGTGCTTGAACTTGCCTTTCTCCGGTGCCACCACGCGGCCCTGGCTGTCCAGCTGGATGCCATGCTGCTCGAACCACGGCGCCGGGCTCGGGCGGAAACCGAAGGCGATCACCACGGCATCGGCCGGCAGGATCTCCTCGGAGCCCGGAATCGGCTCGGGGCTGCGGCGGCCACGGGCATCCGGCTCACCGAGACGGGTCTCGACAACCTTCACACCCTCGACCTTGTCCTCGCCGACGATGGCGATGGGCTGGCGGTTGTAGAGGAACTTCACGCCCTCTTCCTTGGCGTTCTTCACCTCTTTGCGCGAACCCGGCATGTTGGCTTCGTCGCGGCGATAGGCGCAGGTCACGGCCTTGGCGCCCTGGCGGATCGAGGTGCGGTTGCAGTCCATCGCGGTGTCGCCACCACCGAGTACCACGACCTTCTTGCCCTGCATGTCGACGAAGTCTTCCGGCGACTTCTCGAAACCGAGGTTGCGGTTGACGTTGGCGATCAGGAAGTCCAGCGCGTCATGCACGCCCGGCAGGTCCTCGCCCGGAAAACCGCCCTTCATGTAGGTGTAGGTACCCATGCCCATGAACACCGCGTCGTACTCGGCGAGCAGTTGTTCCATGGTGATGTCCTTGCCCACCTCGGTGTTCAAGCGGAACTCGATGCCCATGCCGGTGAACACTTCGCGGCGATTGCTCAGCACGGTCTTTTCCAGCTTGAACTCGGGGATGCCGAAGGTCAGCAGGCCGCCGATCTCGGGGTTCTTGTCGAACACCACCGGGGTCACGCCCGCGCGCACCAGCACATCGGCGCAGCCCAGGCCAGCAGGGCCGGCACCGATGATGGCAACGCGCTTGCCGGTGGGCTTGACCTTGGACATGTCCGGACGCCAGCCCATGGCGAAGGCGGTGTCGGTGATGTACTTCTCCACCGAGCCGATGGTCACCGCGCCGAAGCCGTCGTTCAGGGTGCAGGCCCCTTCGCACAGACGGTCCTGCGGGCACACACGGCCGCACACTTCCGGCAGGGTGTTGGTCTGGTGCGACAGTTCGGCCGCGGCCAGGATGTTGCCTTCGGAGACCAACTTCAACCAGTTGGGGATGAAGTTGTGCACCGGGCACTTCCATTCGCAATACGGGTTGCCGCAGCCCAGGCAGCGGTGCGCCTGCTCCACGGACTGCTGCGGCTTGAAAGGTTCGTAGATCTCGACGAACTCCTTCTTGCGCTGGCGCAGCAATTTTTTCTTCGGATCCTTGCGGCCCACTTCGATGAACTGGAAGTCGTTGCTCAGACGTTCAGCCATTTTTCAAAACCTCTTTACCGCAGTTGCCGGCCATAAGCCGCAAGCTGCAAGACAATCACTTGAGCAGGACGGGCCCCGCGCACGGGGCCGTCACTTGCAGCTGTTCTTACTGCGGGTTGGCACGGGTGCTGGACAGCAGTTGCTTGAGGTTGGCCGCCTTCGGCTTGACCAGCCAGAAGCGCCGCACGTAGTCGTCCAGGTTCTCGGAGAGCTCACGCCCCCACTCGCTGCCGGTTTCTTCCACGTACTCGCCCAGGACCCGCGCCAGATGGCTGCGGTAAGCCTCCATCGCCTCACCACTGATGCGCTGGATTTCCACCAGCTCGTGGTTGAGCTTGTCGACGAAGCTGTTGTCCATGTCGAGCACGTAGGCGAAGCCGCCCGTCATGCCAGAACCGAAGTTGTAACCGGTCTTGCCCAGGACGCAGACAAAGCCGCCGGTCATGTATTCACAGCAGTGATCGCCGGTGCCCTCGACCACAGCGTGGGCGCCGGAGTTACGCACAGCGAAGCGCTCGCCCGCGGTGCCGGCGGCGAACAGCTTGCCACCGGTGGCACCGTACAGGCAGGTGTTGCCGACGATGGCGCTGTGCTGGGTTTCGAACGGGCTGCCGGCTGGCGGCACGATGGTCAGCTTGCCACCGGTCATGCCTTTGCCGACGTAGTCGTTGGCGTCGCCTTCCAGGTGCAGGTTCAGGCCACCGGCGTTCCAAACGCCGAAGCTCTGGCCAGCAGTGCCCTTGAAGCGGAAGGTGATCGGCGCCGCGGCCATGCCCTGGTTGCCGTGCAGCCTGGCGATTTCGCCGGAGATGCGCGCACCGATGGAACGGTCGCAGTTGCAGATGTCGAGGCTGAACTCGCCACCGGCCTGGTCGCGGATCGCCGGCAGAGCCATGGCGACCATCTTCTCGGCCAGCTCGCCCTTGTCGAACGGCGGGTTCCTGTCCACTTCGCAGAACTGCGGCTTGTCGGCCGGGATGTGCGAGCTGCCCAGCAGCGGCGACAGGTCGAGGTGATGCTGGCGCTCGGTGTCGCCCGGCAGCACGTCGAGCAGGTCGGTGCGACCGATCAGCTCGCCCAGGCTGCGCACGCCCAGCTTGGCCAGCCACTCGCGGGTCTCTTCGGCGACGAAGGTGAAGAAGTTGATCACCATGTCGACGGTGCCGATGTAGTGGTCCTTGCGCAGCTTGTCGTTCTGCGTGGCCACGCCCGTGGCGCAGTTGTTCAGGTGGCAGATGCGCAGGTACTTGCAGCCCAGGGCGATCATCGGCGCGGTGCCGAAGCCGAAGCTCTCGGCGCCGAGGATGGCGGCCTTGATCACGTCCAGGCCGGTTTTCAGGCCACCGTCGGTCTGCACCCGCACCTTGCCGCGCAGGTCGTTGCCGCGCAGGGTCTGGTGGGTTTCGGCCAGGCCCAGCTCCCACGGTGCGCCGGCGTACTTGATCGAGGTCAGCGGCGAAGCACCGGTGCCACCGTCGTAGCCGGAGATGGTGATCAGGTCGGCGTAGGCCTTGGCCACGCCGGCGGCGATGGTGCCGACGCCGGCTTCTGCCACCAGCTTGACCGACACCAGGGCCTGCGGATTGACCTGCTTGAGGTCGTAGATCAGCTGGGCCAGGTCTTCGATCGAATAGATGTCATGGTGCGGCGGCGGCGAGATCAGGGTCACGCCCGGCACCGCGTAGCGCAGCCGCGCGATCAGGCCGTTGACCTTGCCGCCCGGCAGCTGGCCGCCCTCGCCGGGCTTGGCGCCCTGGGCCACCTTGATCTGCAGCACCTCGGCATTGACCAGGTACTCAGGGGTCACGCCGAAGCGGCCGGTGGCCACCTGCTTGATCTTCGAGCTCTTGATGGTGCCGTAGCGGGCCGGGTCTTCACCGCCCTCGCCGGAGTTGGAGCGCGCGCCCAGGCGGTTCATGGCCTCGGCCAGGGCCTCGTGGGCCTCCGGCGACAGCGCGCCCAGGGAGATGCCGGCAGAGTCGAAGCGCTTGAGGATGTCCTCCAGCGGCTCGACCTGGTCCAGCGCCAGCGGCTGCTCGGCGACCTTGACCTTGAGCAGGTCGCGGATCATCGACACCGGACGCTGGTCAACCAGCGTGGTGTATTCCTTGAACTTGGCGTAGTCGCCCTGCTGCACGGCGGCCTGCAGGGTGTTGACCACGTCCGGGTTGTAGGCGTGGTATTCACCGCCGTGGACGAACTTGAGCAGACCACCCTGCTGGATCGGCTTGCGTGCGCTCCAGGCCTCGGCGGCCAGCAGTTTCTGGTCGCCTTCGAGGTCGACGAAACGCGCCCCCTTGATGCGGCTCGACACGCCCTTGAAGCTCAGGCCGACCACTTCCTCGGCCAGGCCCACGGCTTCGAACAGCTGGGCGCCACGGTACGAGGCGATGGTGGAGATACCCATCTTCGACAGGATCTTCAGCAAGCCCTTGGAGATGCCCTTGCGGTAATACTTGAAGACTTCGTCCAGGTCGCCCAGCACTTCGCCGGTACGGATCAGGTCGGCCAGCACTTCGTAGGCCAGGTACGGGTAGACGGCCGAGGCACCGAAGCCCAGCAGCACGGCGAAGTGGTGAGGGTCACGGGCGGTGGCGGTCTCGACCAGGATGTTGCTGTCGCAGCGCAGGCCCTGTTCGGTCAGGCGGTGGTGCACCGCGCCGACGGCCAGCGAGGCGTGCACCGGCAGCTTGCCCGGGGCGATGTAGCGGTCGCTCAGCACCAGCTGGGTCTTGCCGCCGCGCACGGCCTCCTCGGCCTGGTCGGCGATGTTGCGGATGGCCGCTTCCAGGCCGACGCTCTCTTCATAGTTGAGGTCGATCAGCTGGCGGTCGAACCCTTCGCGCTCCAGGTTCATCAGCGAACGCCACTTGGCGGGCGAGATGACCGGCGAACTGAGGATCACCCGCGAGGCGTGCTCGGGGGACTCCTGGAAGATGTTGCGCTCGGCGCCCAGGCAGATCTCCAGGGACATGACGATCGCCTCGCGCAGCGGGTCGATCGGCGGGTTGGTCACCTGGGCGAACTGCTGGCGGAAGAAATCGTACGGCGAGCGCACGCGCTGCGACAGCACGGCCATCGGCGTGTCGTCACCCATCGAGCCGACCGCTTCCTGGCCCTGCTCGCCGAGCGGACGCAGCACCTGGTCACGCTCCTCGAAGGTGACCTGGAACATCTTCATGTACTGCTTGAGCTGGTCGGCGTCGTAGCTGGCCACGCCCTGGTCATCGCTCAGGGTCGCCTGGATGCGCGTGGCGTGCTGGCGCAGCCAGCGCTTGTACGGGTGGCGCGACTTCAGGCGGTTGTCGATGGCGTCGGTGTCGAGGATCTGCCCGGTCTCGGTGTCCACGGCGAGGATCTGGCCCGGGCCGACACGGCCCTTGGCCAGGACTTCCTCCGGCTGGTAGCCCCATACGCCGATTTCCGAGGCGATGGTGATGTAGCCGTTGGTGGTGGTCACCCAGCGCGCCGGGCGCAGGCCGTTGCGGTCGAGCAGGCACACCGCGTGGCGGCCTTCGGTCATGACGATGCCGGCCGGGCCGTCCCACGGCTCCATGTGCATGGAGTTGTATTCGTAGAAGGCGCGCAGGTCGGCGTCCATGGTCTCGACGTTCTGCCAGGCTGGCGGCACCAGCATGCGCACGCCGCGGAACAGGTCGATGCCGCCGGTGACCATCAGCTCGAGCATGTTGTCCATGCTCGAGGAGTCGGAACCGACACGGTTTACCAGCGGGCCGAGCTCTTCGAGATCGGGGATCAGGTCGTTGGCGAACTTGGTGCGCCGGGCCATGGCCCAGTTGCGGTTGCCGGTGATGGTGTTGATCTCGCCGTTGTGGGCGAGGAAGCGGAAGGGCTGGGCCAGCGGCCACTTCGGCAGGGTGTTGGTGGAGAAGCGCTGGTGGAACACGCAGATCGCGGTCTGCAGGCGCTCGTCGCCCAGGTCCGGATAGAACGCCGCGAGATCGCGCGGCATCATCAGGCCTTTGTAGATGATGGTCTTGTGCGAGAAGCTGCAGATGTAGTGGTCGGCGTCGTGGGCATTGGCCACGGACGAACGGCGACGGGCGCTGAACAGCTTGATGGCGAATTCCTGATCGCTCAGGCCTTCACCGCCGATGAACACCTGCTCGATCTGCGGCAGGCGCTCCAGGGCCAGGCGGCCGAGGACGCTGGTGTCGATCGGCACCTTGCGCCAGCCGACCAGCTTGAGGCCGGCGTTGACGATCTCGCGGTCCATGTTGGCGCGGGCAGCCTGGGCTTTGACCGGGTCCTGGTTGAAGAACACCATGCCAACGGCGTACTGCCTGGGCAGCTCGACGGCGAAGTGCTCCTGGGCCACGGAACGCAGGAATTGATCGGGCTTCTGCATGAGCAGACCACAACCGTCGCCGGTCTTGCCGTCGGCGTTGATGCCGCCGCGGTGGGTCATGCAGGTCAGCGCCTGCATGGCGGTTTGCAGAAGGTGGTGACTCGGCTGCCCCGTCATATGGGCGATCAGGCCGAAACCACAGTTGTCCTTGAATTCTTCGGGATGGTACAGACCTGTTTTCATAGACACTTTCTCACCAGGTTCACCTCTCAACCGGAGGCAAATCTCTTTTTTAACAACCACTTACCATCCACGCCGATCAAACGCCAGCTTTTTTGCGGTGGTCATGGAAAACCATTGTTGCACAGCGACAGCGACGCCCACAAATTTTCATGTCTCACCATTGAAAATTTATGTCGCAATTTTGAATGTTTTTACGCCATGCGCCGTGATAGCGGCTTGGCTAGAGTCTGAAGCGTTTCAGCCATGACTGCAACACAGGGCTTGTGGCCGGCAGTCTGGGACAGAAAAGCCTGCCGCGCTCGGGCGCAGCAGGCTGATCGAAAGCTAGAAGTCGCTCAGCAACTGGGCGGCGGGGTGGTGCCGCCCGGAAGGTATCAGCGGGCCGTGGCCAGCTCTTGTTGGACGCTGCCGACGGTACGTGGCCAAGGTTTACCAGCCTGGACCTTGGCTGGCAAGTTCTTGATTGCCGCAGCAGCGGCGTCGCGGCTGGCGAAGTTGCCGTAGGTGACGACAAACAGCGGCTTGCCCTGCAGGTTTTTCTTGAAGTAGCGATAGTCGCCACCCTGTGCCTTGACGAAGGACTGGGCCGACGCCTCGGAACTGGTGCCGAAGATCTGCACCACGTAATTGCCCGGTTTCTGGCCGGCATACCAGCTGCTGTTGCCGGCACCGCCTGCGGTTGGCTTCTCGGCAGGCTTGCTGGCGGGCTTGGCGCTGGCGACCTGGGTCGGGGCCGGGGCCGGCTTGGCAGGTGCAACCGGTTTTGCCGGCTGGGTTGCGACAGGCTTCGGCGTAGGCGCAACCGACTGTGCCGGAGCGCTGGTCACCGGCTGGGCAGGGGCCGGTGCCGGGCTGGCGGTGGCACCTTGCGGCGGCGCGATGGTGGTCACGGTCGGCGGCACGGCGGCCGATGGCGCGGCAGGCTGCAGGGCGGTATCACCCGCAGGCCCACCCTCTTCGCCCTCGCCCATGCCGGCGGCCTGGGCCAGCGGCTCGCGCATCACCGGCTGCGACTGGCCGACCAGCGGCAGCGGCATCGGCTGCGAGGAACCGGAGAACTCGATGGCGGGCGCGCCGCCCTGCCCCAGTGGCAGTTGCGCCTGGGCGGCCGGTGCTTCGGTCGGGGCCTTGTCGCCCTTCTTGGGCATCAGGACCGCCGCACCAACGGCGACCACGACCACAGCGGACAACGCGAGCACGTGTTTCTTAGGCATTTTGAACCCCATGGATGGTCGCTTGACCGTGGTACGGCTGGCGATCATGGCTTCGATCAATGTATCGCGGGCGACCTGGTTGATGTTCCCAGGCCAACCGTCGGAGTTTTCGTGGATGTCGACGATCTGCTCGGCGCTGAACACCTCGATGCCCCGGCCTGCGCCTTCCAGGCGCTGCTCCAGGTACTCGCGGGTCTCTTCCTCGCTGTACGGGGCCAACTCGATGACATGGAAGCGCTCGCCATCGGTATTGAGTTCTTCCAGCCCGGCAATCAGCGAAGGTTCGCCGAACAGGAACACATGCGGGCGCCCTTCGGCCACGCCTGCCGCCAACTCCAGCAACGCTTGGAGTGCCGACTCGTCGAGTTGTTCCGCATCGTCCACCAGCAGATAGACTTCCTGGCCGGTCAGCGCCAGCTGCACCACCTGCGACAGGATCGCCTGCACCTCCGGTTGCGCCACGTTCAGCGACTGCGCCACCTGGCCCAGCACGCTGGCCGCGTCACTGGCGCCACGCGCGGACACCACCACGCTCTGCACCGACTGCTTGTTGGTGCTGGCCACCAGGGCCTGGCGCAGCAGGGTCTTGCCGCTGCCCACCGGGCCGCTGACCACCAGCATCAGCTGGCTGTAGCGCGCCAGGTGGTGCAGCTGGCCGAGCACGGGTTTGCGCTGGGCGGGGAAAAACTTGAAGCCGGGCACTCGCGGTGCGAACGGATCGTGGCTCAACTGGTAATGGTCGAGGAACGCCTCATCGGCATGCAGACTGGTCATTGCGTTGTCACAACCTCAAAGCTGGGCCACGATCGCGCGGTAATCCGCCGCCAGGGTGGCCTGTAGAATCTCTGTCGAATAGTCGTCGGTGACGACGGCCTCGCCCAGCTGGCGCAGCAGCACCAGGCGCAGGCGCCCGTCGAGCACTTTCTTGTCGACCGCCATGTGCTCCATGAAATGCGCCGGGGTCATTTCCTGTGGTGGCACCACCGGCAATCCTGCGTCCTGCAGCAGGCGAATTCCGCGATCACGCGCCGGCTGGTCGATCCAGCCCAGGCGCATGGACATTTCCAGGGCCATGACCGTGCCGGCCGCCACGGCTTCGCCGTGCAGCCAGACGCCATAGCCCATGTGTGTTTCGATGGCATGGCCGAAGGTATGGCCAAGGTTGAGCGTGGCACGCACGCCCGATTCGCGCTCATCGGCACCGACCACGGCGGCCTTGGCCGCGCAGGAGCGGCGGATGGCTTCGGTCAGGGCGACGGAATCCAGGGTGCGCAGTGCCTGCATATTGTCTTCGAGCCAGCCGAGGAACGGCTTGTCGCAGATCAGGCCGTACTTGATGACTTCGGCCAGGCCCGCGGACAGCTCGCGCTCGGGCAGGGTCTTCAGGCTGGTGGTGTCGATCAGCACCGCGTTGGGCTGATAGAAGGCACCGACCATGTTCTTGCCCAGCGGGTGGTTGATGCCGGTCTTGCCGCCCACCGACGAGTCCACCTGGGACAGCAGCGTGGTCGGTACCTGGATGAAGTCGACGCCGCGCTGGTAGCAGGCCGCGGCAAAGCCGGCCATGTCGCCGATCACCCCGCCGCCCAGGGCGACCACGGTGGTGCGACGGTCATGGCGGGCGGTGAGCAGGGCGTCGAAGATCAGTTGCAGGGTTTCCCAGTTCTTGTGGGCCTCGCCGTCGGGCAACACCACGGGCAGCACCGAGTAGGCGCCCAGGGTCTTGCTCAGGCGTTCGAGGTACAGGGGCGCGACGGTCTCGTTGGAGACGATGGCGACCTGCCGCCCGGCAATGTGCGGTGCCAGCAGCTCGGGCTGGTCCAGCAGGCCTTCGCCAATGTAGATCGGGTAGCTACGTTCGCCCAGGTCGACCTTTAGTGTCTGCATGTATCCCCACAATATGCTTGGACGCGGCGGCGGTGCGGCCCCGCGCGGTGACGTTCAGCCCCGTCTCGGCGTTGGTCGCCGAGGATAGACCCCGCTCAGCGGGGCGGCAACTTCTGCAGGCGCTCGAGAATGTCGAGCACCACCATGCGCGGTGGCCGTTCGTCGGTTTCCACCACCAGGTCGGCGATTTCGCGATATAGCGGGTCGCGTGTCTCCAGCAGGGCGCGCAACGTGGCCTCCGGGTTGGCGGTACGCAACAGCGGCCGGTTGCGGTCACGGGAAGTGCGCCCCACCTGCTGCTCCACCGAGGCGTGCAGGTAGACCACCCGTCCACCGGCGCGCAGCGCCGCGCGGTTGGCGTCGCGCATCACCGCGCCGCCGCCGGTGGCCAGGACCACGCCATCGAGCGCGCTGAGCTCGGCAATCATCGCCTGCTCGCGGTCACGAAAGCCCGGTTCGCCTTCCTTGTCGAAGATCCACGGGATGTTGGCGCCGGTTCGCAGTTCGATTTCCTTGTCGGAATCCTTGAACAGCAGGCGCAGCTCTTTGGCCAACAGGCGCCCGATGGTGCTTTTACCAGCGCCCATGGGCCCCACAAGTATCAAATTTCGCACAGAATCAACGACTCACAGCAATCGCCTGGTCACTCATGATACGCGGAGTCAGGAAGACCAGCAGCTCGGATTTTTTCTCTTGTAATGCATCGCGTCGAAACAGCCGTCCAACATACGGCAGATCGCCAAAAAATGGCACCTTGTCGACCACTTTGTTCTGCGACGTCGAGTACACGCCACCAATCACAATGGTCTGCCCATCGGTCACCCGCACCTTGGCGTTGACCTCGTTCTTGCGGATCGGCGGCACATCGTTGAGGGCATTGATGAAGTCCGGCTCATCCTTGGTCACCCGTACCGCCATGATCACCTTGCCGTCCGGCGTGATCTGCGGGGTCACCTCCAGCGACAGGGATGCCTCGCGGAAGGAGACCGACGTGGCGCCGCTGCGGGTGGTTTCCTGGTAGGGCACTTCGGTGCCCTTGAGGATGCGCGCGGTTTCCTTGTCGGCCGTGACCACCTTGGGCTGGGAGATGATCTCGCCATTGCCGCTTTTTTCCATGGCGCTGAGCTCCAGGTCGAGCAGGATATCGCTGCGCAGCAGCCCCACCCCGAGCCCGGCAGCGGCGCGTTCGACGCCGAGATCGACGAACAGGTCGCTGCCCAGCTGGCGATCCGTGCCATACAGAGGGCCACCCCAGCGCACGCCCAGGGCCTTTTCGTAATCGACATTGGCCTCGACGATCCGGGCCTCGATCATGACCTGGCGCACCGGCACATCCAGTTGCGTGACCAGCCTGCGCAGTTCGGCGAGCCGGGCGGCAGGCTGAGTGGCTACCAGTGTATTGGTGCGGGCGTCCACACTGAGGCTGCCACGCCCGGCCAGGGCACCGTCATCGGCCAGGCTCGACAGCAGCAGCTCCGCCAGCTCGCCGGCCTTGGCATGGAAGACAGGGATCAATTCACGCTGCAGTGGCTCTAGCAATACCTCCTGACGCATGTCCTGGGCCTGCCCGGCGAGCTCGGCCACGGGAGCGACCAGCAGCACATTCCCCTCCTGACGCCTGCCCAGCCCCTTGCTGCGCAGCACCAGGTCGAGCGCCTGGTCCCAGGGTACGTCCTCCAGACGCAGGGTTATCCGCCCCTGCACCGAATCGCCCGCCACCAGGTTGATGCCCGCGTGGTCGGCCATGACCTGAAGCACCGAACGCAATTCGATGTCCTGGAAATTGAGCGACATCGGCTCACCCTGAAACGTCTCGGCCTGCGCCATCGGCAGCCCCAGCATCAATAGCGCGCCGCTCCACCCTCGCCTCGGTCTCATCCCTGACCTCTCCTTGCTCACGCGTTCCAAGAACCAGATACCTGGGGCGCGCCTGCCAGCGCCCATCGATGTGGAACCGCTCGTGGACCTCCACCCGATCGACCTCGATGGCTACCACAACACCCCCTTCGAGCCCCAGCCGCTCGCCTGCCGCGATCCGATACAGGCGACCTGCGGAGCGCAGCAATGCCTGTCGCCGCCCCGCCCGGGAGAGGCTGCCGACCATCTCCAGCCGTGCCAAAGGAATATGCGCCAGCCCACTGCCCTCTTTTGGAAGCGACCAGGCCCGGAACGGATCGAACGTCGTCCTCGACAAGACTGCCTGGGCCGGCTCATCCGCCAATGACGCTGGAACCGGCAGCTCTTCCCCAGGGTGGTAGGCATGCAGCCGCAACTGAGCATCAACGCGCCCGCCTCCCTCATCCTTCAGGGCCAGCCTGAGCCGGTCCACACTCAACAGACGCAATTGTCGCAGCCATTGTTCCAGCCACAGGCGCAGCGCCGGATACTGTCCCGATACCGCGATTACCAGCGGTTGCACTCGATACACTGAAGCCTGCTGCGCCTCCTGCACTTCGACTCGCTCGAATACCAGGCCATGCTCATGCCCCGATAACGCCAGCTGGTCGAGCAGCTCGCTCATGCCTTCCCCCGCGGCCAGCCGCCATCGCGCAGCCTGCAAAAGCGCCCGTGCATGCTCGAGCGCCTGCTGCTCGACACCGAGTTCGACGAGGCGCGCCCTGCGCCGCTCCAGTTCGTCCTGTAGCTGGAGCTGTAGCCGGACAGACTCGGCATGCCCCTGAACCGGATCACGCAGACGAACCAGGTAGCCCAGGCAGGCAACCATGAGCGCGAGCGACAGGCACACCAAAAACCTCACCACTCCCGACCGGCAAACCAGCGCCTGCCAGTCAAGGGGCCACAGGCGGCTCACGACTCACCCGCCAGCAGTCGCGCCGCCAGCAGGAACTCGTCACCCTGGACATGACGCCGGAGGTGAACGAGTTCGAGGTCCCGGACCATGCCCACTTGCTCCAGATCGCGCATGAACCGGGCGACCACCGACGCAGAGGCCGCCAGGCCGCCCAGGCGCAGGCGCCCCGCCTCAACATCCACCTCCGTCAAGCGAGCGTCTTCTGGCAGGGCCTGCTCAAGGGCCAGGAACAGGCCGGGCATCTGCGATCGCCCGGCCCCCAGAGCGGAAACCGCGGCATGCTCGGCCTGCAGCGCCGCCCGCCTGCCGCGCAGCTGATCGACCTGCCTCAATGTGGCATCGAGCCGCTCGAGCTCCGCCTGATGCGAGGCGACGACCAGTGATTGCCTGGCCAGACGCGACCGCGCCATCTGATCGAGCCATATGACCCCGCACAGTGCCACTACCAGGGCGACAACCAGCATGATCTGAAATCGTCGCACAACCCTGGCCCTACGCTGCTCGCGCCAAGGCATCAGGTTCAGTCTCGCCATCATGCCCGGCCTCCCATGGCCAGCCCGCAGGCCAGGACCATCGAAGCTGCGCGCAGGCCATCCCTCTCCAGCAGGCCGGTCAGAGGGTGTGGGCAACCCACCTGGCATTTCACACCCAAGTGCTCTCGCAAATACGCCGCCCGGTTCTCATCAGCAGCGCAGCCGAACAGGACAACTTCCTCCACGGGCGCCCGTTCACCCAACCGCCAGAGATCATCGACAGCCTCACTCCATTGCGCCGGCGAGCCCAGGGCGAGCCGCTGTCGTTGCGGCGCGGGGCTGCCGTGCCAGCGGTGCATGACCACTTCGCCCGGCTCCAACTGCAGCAGTACCGCTCCACGAGCCGGCACCTCAGGCAGCAGCGCTCGCCGTAGCGCGAAGCTGTCCACCTCGACGGCCTCAAGCTGCAATCCGGCCCTGGCGAACACCCGCTCCAGCGGATCGAGCTGGCTTTGCCGACAGGCCACCACCAGTACCTCGACCTGTCCGGGATCGTTGGCGCATGCACCCTGCACCCAAAAGTCCAGGGCCAGATCCTCCAGCGGGAAGGGGAAAAGTTGCTCGGCCTGTGCCAGCACGGCGGCCTCGACATCAAGGTCGGCCAGCCCGACAGGTAACCGGCACACCTTGCAGATGACCTGGGAGGCGGGCAATGCCAAGGCGACCCGGAACTGCCTCGTCCGACATTGAACATGGGCCCGGCGCAATCCCATGACCAACCCCTCTGCCTCGTCGGATGTGGCACTGTCAGGCAGTGCAGGCTCGAAGCGCTCCTGCGCCCACCCCTGCACACGCCAACCGCCGCGCTGACGGTGCAGATGCAGCATTCGTATGGAATCGGAGGCAATTTCCACCCCCAGCAGTGAACCGGCGTCCCTACCAAAGCGTCCAAGCATGGCTGTTCCTTCCTGGTCATCGGCAGCCCCCGCCGTTGCGGCGCGGGCGGTCGTCCCGCGCCCCGGGCGGTCACCCGGTGGGACGAAAAATGCTTATAATGGCCAGCGTTTTTCTGTCCGCCGGCCCCGCGCGCAATCCACTCCTCAACCTGGACACCCAAAAGCCTTGATACGTCTGCTGAAGTTCTTCTGGTGGTCTCTCGTCGCCGTCATCTGCGCGCTCGTGCTCGGTGTGAGCGGTGCGTTTCTGTATCTTAGCCCCAGCCTGCCCTCGGTCGACGCGCTCAGAAGCGTCCAGTTGCAAATCCCCCTGAGGGTGTACAGCAGCGACGGCAAGCTGATTGCCGAGTTCGGCGAAATGCGGCGCTCGCCGATCAAGTTCCAGGAAATTCCCCCACAGTTCATCCAGGCGCTTCTGTCCGCCGAAGACGACAATTTCCTCAACCATTACGGGGTCGATCCGAGCAGCCTGATGCGCGCGGCATCGCAGCTGCTCAAGTCCGGACACATCCAGACCGGCGGCAGCACCATCACCATGCAGGTGGCGAAGAACTTCTTCCTCACCAGCGAGCGCAGCTTCTCGCGCAAGACCAACGAGATCCTGCTGGCCCTGCAGATCGAGCGCGAGCTGACCAAGGACGAGATCCTCGAGCTCTACGTCAACAAGATCTACCTGGGCAACCGCGCCTACGGCATCGATGCCGCGGCGCAGGTGTACTACGGCAAGTCGATCCGCGACGTGAGCCTGGCGCAGATGGCGATGATCGCCGGCCTGCCCAAGGCGCCATCGCGCTTCAACCCGCTGGCCAATCCGGTACGCGCCAAGGAGCGCCGTGACTGGATCCTCGGGCGCATGTACAAGCTCGGCAAGATCGACGAAGCCAGCTACCAGGCGGCCCTGGCCGAACCGCTGAACGCCAGCTACCACGTGCCGACCCCGGAAGTGAACGCCCCCTACGTCGCCGAGATGGCCCGTGCCGAGATGGTCGGCCGTTACGGCAGCGACGCCTATACCGAAGGCTTCCGCGTCACCACCACGGTACCGAGCGACATGCAGCAGATGGCCAACAGCGCGGTGCTCAACGGCCTCAGCGAGTACGACGAGCGCCACGGCTACCGCGGCCCCGAGGCACGCTTCCCGGGCAAGACCCGTGCGGCCTGGCTGCAGGAACTGGGCAAGCAGCGCACCCTCGGCGGCCTGGAGCCGGCCATTGTCACCCAGGTCGAGAAGACCGGCCTGAAAGTGATGACCCGCAGCGGCCTGGAAGAAACCGTGGCCTGGGACACCATGAAGTGGGCCCGCCCGTACCTCAACAGCAACTCGCAGGGGCGCTCGCCGCAATCGCCGGCCGACGTCGCCCAGGTCGGCGACCTGGTGCGCCTGCAGCGCCTGGAGGACGGCAAGCTCAAGTTCAGCCAGGTGCCCGGCGCCCAGAGCGCCCTGGTCACCCTCGACCCTTACAACGGTGCCATCCGCGCCCTGGTCGGCGGCTTCTCCTTCGAGCAGAGCAACTACAACCGCGCCATGCAGGCCAAGCGCCAGCCTGGCTCGAGCTTCAAGCCCTTCGTCTACAGCGCCGCGCTGGACAACGGCTACACCGCCGCCAGCCTGGTCAACGACGCGCCGATCGTGTTCGTCGACGAGTACCTGGACAAGGTCTGGCGTCCGAAGAACGACACCAATACCTTCCTCGGCCCGATCCGCATGCGCGAGGCGCTGTACAAGTCGCGCAACCTGGTTTCGATCCGCCTGCTGCAGGCCATGGGCGTGGACCGCACCATCGACTACATCGCCAAGTTCGGCTTCAACAAGCAGGACCTGCCGCGCAACCTGTCACTGGCACTGGGCACCGCGACCCTGACACCGATGGAGATCGCCACCGGCTGGAGCACCTTCGCCAACGGCGGCTACAAGATCAGCCCCTACCTGATCGAGCGCGTCGAAAGCCGCAACGGCGAAACCCTGTTCACCGCCAACCCGGCACGGGTGCCCCAGGGCAGCCAGGACCAGGCCGGCCTCGCCGCCCCCGAACAGGCAATCAGCGTCGCGCCGATGCCGGGCGAAGCACCGTCGGCCCTTGGCCAGGTCGCCCCGGCACCACAGGTACCCGCCGTGGCCGAGCAGATCATCGACGGCCGCACCTCGTACATTCTCACCAGCATGCTGCAGGATGTGATCAAGCGCGGTACCGGCCGTCGCGCCCTGGCCCTCGGCCGCGCGGACCTGGCGGGCAAGACCGGGACCACCAACGAGTCCAAGGACGCCTGGTTCTCCGGCTACAACGCCGACTACGTCACCACCGTCTGGGTCGGTTTCGACCAGCCGGAAACCCTGGGCCGACGCGAGTACGGCGGCACCGTGGCGCTGCCGATCTGGATGAGCTTCATGGGCGCGGCGCTGAAGGACAAGCCTGAGCACGCGCCGGCCGAACCCGAAGGCATTCTCAGCCTGCGGGTAGACCCGGTCAGCGGCCGCGCCGCCACGCCAAGCACGCCCAATGCCTACTTCGAGCTGTTCAAGGCCGAGGACTCGCCTCCTTCGGTGGACGAGCTGGGCAATGGCGCGGCACCAGGCAGCCCGCTGCCGGCGGATGAAGCGGCGCCGATGGACCTGTTCTGACCAGGTAAACGACAAACCTCGAAGGCAACTTCGATCCTGTGGGAGCGGGTTTACCCGCAAAGGCTTCAGCGAAGCCAACGAGGCTTTCGCGGGTAAACCCGCTCCCACAATGGCTTCGGTGAATCCAAAAGCAAACAAAAAGCCCCGGCTCTCACAAGCCGGGGCTTTTTCATGACGCTACGACCGGATCAGCCGTTGAACACGTCATCCACGCTTTTCAGCGGGTAGTGCTTCGGATACGGCAGGGTGGCCACGCCGGATTCGATGGCGGCCTTGGCCACGGCATCGGAAACCACGGTGATCAGACGGGCATCCAGCGGCTTCGGAATGATGTACTCGCGACCGAATTCCAGGGCCTGCACGCCGTAGGCGTCGCAGACTTCCTTCGGTACCGGCTGCTTGGCCAGGTCCTTCAGGGCGATGGCGGCGGCGATCTTCATCTCTTCGTTGATGCGCTTGGCACGAACGTCCAGGGCACCGCGGAAGATGAACGGGAAGCCCAGTACGTTGTTGACCTGGTTCGGGTAGTCGGAACGACCGGTAGCCATGATCACGTCGCTGCGGGTGGCGTGAGCCAGCTCCGGGGCGATTTCCGGGTCCGGGTTCGAGCAGGCGAACACGATCGGGTTGGCGGCCATCGACTTCAGGCCTTCCGGGCTCAGCAGGTTCGGACCGGACAGGCCGACGAACACATCGGCGCCGTTCAGGGCATCGGCCAGGGTGCGCTTGTCGGTAGCGTGGGCGAACTGGGCCTTGTACTGGTTCAGGTCGTCGCGGCCGGCATGGATCACGCCGCTGCGGTCGATCATGAAGATGTTCTCGACCTTGGCGCCCATGCTCACCAGCAGCTTCATGCAGGAGATGGCGGCGGCACCGGCGCCCAGGCAGACGATCTTCGCCTCCTCGAGCTTCTTGCCGGCGATTTCCAGGGCGTTGATCATGCCGGCTGCGGTAACGATGGCGGTACCGTGCTGGTCATCGTGGAAGACGGGAATGTCGCACTGCTCGATCAGGGTGCGCTCGATCTCGAAGCACTCAGGTGCCTTGATGTCTTCCAGGTTGATGCCACCGAAGGTGATGGAGATGCGGCGAACGGTGTCGATGAAGGCCTGCGGGCTCTCCGACTCGACTTCGATATCGAACACGTCGATACCGGCGAAACGCTTGAACAGAACACCCTTGCCTTCCATCACCGGCTTGGAGGCCAGCGGGCCGAGGTCGCCCAGACCGAGGATGGCGGTGCCATCGGAAATCACCGCAACCAGGTTGCCCTTGCCGGTGTACTTGTAGGCCAGCTCAGGATCACGGCCGATCTCGCGCACGGGCTCGGCGACGCCTGGGCTGTAGGCCAGGGCGAGGTCACGGGCGGTGGCGGTGGGCTTGGAGAGCTCGACGCTCAGCTTCCCCGGACGGGGCTGGGCGTGGTATTCGAGAGCGGCGGTTTTCAGGTCTGACATGATGGGCATTCCGCTGTTTACTGTTCTGACGGACCGCCGAGGATACGCAAAGAGCCGGGGGGCGACAAGACTGCCCGGTCACTATGTGTCAAGGCCTTTGGCCTACGACTTTACGCTATAACCCACGGGGCTTACGGAAGCCAGTGTGTACAATCCAATAGCAAAATGTCTACAACTATTTACCCCGGGACAACCGCCAGCATGCTCGGATCGGTCAATGGCAACAGCCAGCGTCGCTGCCCGGGCTTGAGCCCTCCCTTGCGGGATCGATCCAGCACCCAGCCACGCGCCTCGACCTGGCGTCCCTTGAGGTTAGCGAAGAAGCTGGCGGGGAAGCGCTGCTGCAGACGAGCGGGGACCTGCAGCACCACGGCATCGTCCAGCTCCAGCCAGATACCGCCACGGTTGCGCTCGATCCCCTTGATCTGGCCGCCGATCACGGCAAAACCGGACTGCCTGACCTCCCCCGCACGTACCACCGGCGACTGGCGCCACAGCCCGGTTCCGGCGTTGCGCGCCTGCTGCTCGGCCTGTTGCTGACACCCCGACAAGGCCACGTTGGGGGCGATGGCGACCCGGTAGCCGAGGCCTTCACTGAGCAGTTGTGCTTCGAGATTGTCGCCAGTACGGCTATAGATGTGCGCCAGGGTACGACCGTACTTGTCCTTGGGTTCCACGCCCGGGACCAGGCCGACGCGACCATCGCTGGCCTGGACCAGCGCCTGCAGACGCCGTTTCGCAGCCTCGGCGTAGGGCTCGCTGGTGCGCCCCTTGCGGCCGATCTCGGGCGCATTGATGCCGATCAGCCGCACATTGCGGCCATCACCCAGGCGCAAGGTGTCGCCGTCGACCACCTGGCGCACCGTCACCTGCTGCGGCTGCTCGGGCAACGGACAGAAGGCCAGGGCCGGAAAATGCCAGATCGCGCCCACAAAAAAGGCGCCCACGAGGGGCGCCTTCTTTTGCAGCAACGCGAACCTCGAGAGATTCGCCATGCGCATGATTACTTCTTGGTACCGAACATACCGAAGCGATCGGCGAACTTCTGTACGCGACCACCGGTGTCCAGGACTTTCTGCTTACCGGTGTAGAACGGGTGGCACAGGTTGCAAACGTCGATCGCCAGGGTGCTGCCCAGGGTCGAACGGGTTTCAAACTTGTTGCCGCAGCTGCAGGTGACTGCAACTACTTCGTAGTTCGGATGAATATCTGCTTTCATGGTCACTTCCTCGAGCTGCGTGCCGCCACCCAACACCTATTGTTGAATACCGCACGTAATTAGGCGGCGAATAATACCAGAGCGCGCCGGCAGCGCAAGTTGTCGCTTGCACCGACCGTCGTCTGCTAGGCTCGCCTGATTTGTGAAACGCCCTCCAGAGACCTTCCGCGTGTCCGACGTCATCCTGCGCCTTGCCCTGCCCTCGCCCCTGCGTCGCCTGTTCGACTACCGGGCGCCCGCGAGCATGGCGCGCCAGGCATTGGCGCCCGGCATGCGCATCCGCGTGCCGTTCGGCCGCCGCGAGATGATCGGCGTGCTGGTGGAGGTCGCCACGCACAGCGAAGTCCCCGCCGACAAGCTCAAGCCGGCCAGCGCCCTGCTCGACCCGGTTTCGCCCGTGCCGCCCGCCCTGTTCAAGCTGTGCCTGTGGACGGCGCAGTACTACCAGCACAGCCTGGGCGACACCTTGAGCTGGGCCCTGCCGACCCTGCTGCGCCAGGGCGAGCCGGCCGAGGCGCGTCAGGAGCGCTTCTGGCACGTCGCCCCCGGGGCACGCCTGGAGGACCCGCGCATTGCCCGCGCCCCGCGCCAGCGCGATGCCCTCAAGACCCTGTCACAGCACCCCCACGGCGTGGCCCACAGCCTGTTGAGCAAGCTCGGCCTGAACAAGGACAGCCTCGACCTGCTGCTGGCCAAGGAGCTGGTGAACGTCGAGGTCCGCCGCCACCTGCCCGCCGCACGCCACGAGCACTGGCTGGCCCAGCCGGAGCTGCCGCTCAACGAGGAGCAGCGCGCGGCGTTCGAGGCGGTGCGCGCGGGCTTCGGCGCCTTCCACGCCTATCTGCTGGCCGGCGTCACCGGCAGCGGCAAGACCGAGGTGTACCTGCAGCTGATCCGCGAGACCCTCGAAGCCGGCAAGCAGGCGCTGATCCTGATCCCCGAGATCAACCTTGGCCCGCAGACCCTGCAACGCTTCGAGCAGCGCTTCAACGCCCGCATCGCCCTGCTGCACTCGGCGGTGGGCGACCGCGAACGCCTGGACGCCTGGCTCGCGGCCCGCGATGGCGACGCCGACATCATCATCGGCACCCGCTCGGCGCTGTTCACGCCAATGAAGAACCCGGGCCTGATCATCATCGACGAGGAGCACGACGGCTCCTATAAACAGCAGGAAGGCCTGCGTTACCACGCCCGCGACCTGGCCGTGGTCCGCGCCCACCAGGAGAACATCCCGATCCTGCTGGGCTCGGCCACGCCGTCGCTGGAAAGCCTGCACAACGCCCACAGCGGTCGCTACGGCCTGCTGCGCATGAACCAGCGTGCCGGCGGCGCCAAGGCACCGCGTTTCCTGCGCCTTGATGTGCGCAGCCTGCCGTTGGACAGCGGCATCAGCGGTCCGCTACAGCAGGCCATCCGCCAGACCCTGGAGGCCGGCCAGCAGGTGCTGGTGTTCCTCAACCGCCGCGGCTTCGCCCCGACGCTGCTGTGCCACGACTGCGGCTGGCTGTCCGAATGCCCGCGCTGCGATGCGCGCATGACCGTGCACCAGCGTTCCGCCGTGCTGCGCTGCCACCATTGCGGCTACGACGAGCGCCTGCCGTTGCAGTGCCCGCAGTGCGCCCATGTCGACCTGCGTCCGGTAGGGGCCGGCACCGAGCGTGCCGAAGAGCGGCTGAAGGTGCTGTTCCCCGACTACCCGATCCTGCGCGTGGACCGCGACAGCACCTCGCGCAAGGACGCCATGCACAACCTGTTCGCCACCATTCAGCGCGGTCAGCCGAGCATCCTGGTCGGCACCCAGATGCTGGCCAAGGGGCACCACTTCCCCCGCGTCACCCTGGTGGCGATTCTCGATGCCGACGGTGGACTGTTCTCCGGCGACTTCCGCGCCAGCGAGCGCATGGCCCAGCTGATCGTCCAGGTCGCCGGTCGCGCCGGACGCGCCGAGGAACCAGGCAAGGTCATCGTGCAGACCCACCTGGCCGACCATCCGCTGCTGGTGCAACTGACCGAACAGGGCTACTTCGCCTTCGCCGAGCAGGCCCTGAGCGAACGCCGCGCCGCCGGCCTGCCGCCGTTCGCCCACCTGGCCCTGCTGCGCGCGGATGCGCACAAGCCGGGCCAGGCCGAGAGCTTCCTCGACGAAGCCTGCGCCGCCGCCGAGCGGGTCATGGCCGAACAGGGCCTGCACGGCATCGAGCTGCTGGGGCCGGTCCCGGCGCCCATGGAACGACGGGCGGGCCGCTTCCGCGCGCAACTATTGCTCCAGGCCAATGCCCGGGCTCAGTTGCATCGACTGATCAGTGCCTGGTTGCTAGTGTTGGAGCAGATGCCATCGGGGCGGCAGGTGCGCTGGTCGCTGGATGTCGATCCGGTGGACCTGTACTGAGAGATTGAACGGTCCGTGCGAGCGGGCTTGCCCCGCGATTGAGGCCATCGCGGGGCAAGCCCGCTCCCACGCCTGACCAGCGATACCGGCCAAAAGGTTGGCAACCCGCCCCCGGCAACGGATAATGCCCAGTTTTTCCACCTGCGCATCGAAGCGCTCACCGCGCTTGCGGTCGAAAAGAGAATCCCATGAAAGACACCATTCGCCAGCTGATCCAGCAAGCCCTCACCCAACTCGTCGCCGACGGTGTGCTGCCTGAAGGGCTGACGCCGGCGATCCAGGTGGAAAACGCCCGGGACAAGACCCACGGCGACTTCGCCAGCAACATCGCCATGATGCTGGCCAAGCCGGCCGGCATGAAGCCCCGCGAGCTGGCCGAAAAACTCATCGCCAGCCTGCCGGCCAGCCCCGACATCACCAAGGTCGAGATCGCCGGCCCCGGCTTCCTGAACTTCTTCCAGAACACCGACGCCCTGGCCAACCGCCTCGACGCCGCCCTGGCCGATGAGCACCTGGGCGTGCGCAAGGCCGGCCCGGCCGAGAAGGTGGTGATCGACATGTCGGCGCCGAACCTGGCCAAGGAGATGCACGTCGGTCACCTGCGCTCGACCATCATCGGCGACAGCGTCGCCCGCGTGCTGGAGTTCCTCGGCGATGACGTCATCCGCCAGAACCACGTGGGCGACTGGGGCACCCAGTTCGGCATGCTGCTGGCCTACCTGGAAGAAAACCCGATCACCAGCGACGAGCTGTCGGACCTGGAGAACTTCTACCGCGCCGCCAAGAAGCGTTTCGACGAGTCCGAGGACTTCGCCACCCGCGCCCGCGGCCTGGTGGTCAAGCTGCAGGCCGGCGACCCTGAGTGCATGGCCCTGTGGACGCGCTTCAAGGACATCTCGCTGTCCCACTGCCAGAAGACCTACGAGCTGCTCAACGTCAAGCTGACCATGGCCGACGTGATGGGCGAGAGCGCCTACAACGCCGACCTGGCCAACGTGGTCGCCGACCTCAAGACCAAGGGCCTGCTGGTCGAGGACCAGGGCGCGCAGTGCGTGTTCCTCGAAGAGTTCAATAATGCCGAGGGCGATCCGCTGCCGGTGATCGTGCAGAAGGCCGACGGCGGCTACCTGTACGCCACCACCGACCTGGCCGCCGTGCGCTACCGCAGCAACACGCTGCAGGCCGACCGCGCCCTGTACTTCGTCGACCAGCGCCAGGCCCTGCACTTCAACCAGGTGTTCGAAGTGGCCCGCCGCGCCGGTTTCGTCGGCCACCCGATGAAGATGGAGCACATGGGCTTCGGCACCATGAACGGCGCCGATGGCCGCCCGTTCAAGACCCGTGATGGCGGCACCGTCAAGCTGATCGACCTGCTCACCGAGGCCAAGGACCGCGCCTACGCGCTGGTCAAGGAGAAGAACCCGTCGCTGGCCGAGGACGAACTGCGCCACATCGGCGAGGTGGTCGGTATCGGCGCGGTCAAGTACGCCGACCTGTCCAAGCACCGCACCAGCGACTACAGCTTCAACTTCGAGCTGATGCTCAACTTCGAAGGCAACACCGCGCCGTACCTGCTGTACGCCTACACCCGCGTGGCTGGCGTGTTCCGCAAGCTCGGCAAGGGCTTTGACGAAGTCGACGGCAGCATCGTCCTGCAGGCAGCGCACGAGCAGGACCTGGCCGCGCGCCTGGCGCAGTTCGGCGAAATCCTCAACAACGTCGCCGAAAAAGGCACGCCGCACGTACTGTGCAGCTACCTGTACGACCTCGCCGGCCTGTTCTCCAGCTTCTACGAGAACTGCCCGATCCTTTCCGCCGAAACCGCCGAACAGCAGCAGAGCCGCCTGCGCCTGGCTGCCCTGACCGGCCGCACCCTCAAGCAGGGCCTGGAACTGCTCGGCCTGGAAACCCTGGAGCGCATGTAAGTTGGCTGCAAAGAAGAAACCCGCACCCAAGCGCGGCGCCAGCCGCTCCCAACCGCCTGCCAGCAAGCAGCCGATCCCGGGCTGGGTGTGGCTGGCGGTCGGCCTGACGGTCGGCGCCTTCATCGTCTTCCTGATGAAGCTCGAGCCGGGCGGCGACGACATCAAGCGCGCCAAGCCCGAACAGCACAAGCCAGTCGCCGAGACAAGCAAGACCACCACGCCGACACCACAGCAGCCGGTGAAGCCGAAGTACGACTTCTACACCCTGCTGCCGGAATCGGAAGTGATCGTGCCGCCCGAGGCCGTACCGGAGAAAACCCCGCCGGTACCGGCACAGCCGCCCGTGCCGAGCACGCCGGTCACCCCGGCGGAAGCGGCGAAGATCGACACCGCCCGTGCCCAGGCCGCGCTGCTGGGGCAGACGCCTCCACCGGCACCACCAGTGATCAAGCCGGCGGCCACCACCCAGTTCTTCCTGCAGGCCGGCTCGTTCCGCAAGCAGGCGGACGCCGACAAGGTCCGCGCGCAGATCATCCTGCTCGGCCAGGCGGTCAAGGTGGAGTCGGGCACGGTCAAGGAGGAGACCTGGTACCGCGTGATGGTCGGCCCGTTCAGCAACCGTGAACAGCTGACCGTGGCGCAGAAGCAACTGGCCGGGGCAGGCTTCAGCAACCTGCTGCTGCAACAGCGGCGCCAGTAACGAAAAAGGCCTTGCCGCGCTCAGCGACAAGGCCTTTTTTCATACCCGGCGACGCTCGGCGTTGACCTGGGAGATCTGGCTGTTGAGCGTCCAGAAGTCATACAGCACGCCCAGCAGAAACAGACCGCCGGTGAACAGGTAGATCAAGGCACTGATCCACTTGCCCTGGTACAGCCGGTGCACACCGAAGATGCCCAGGAAGGTCAGCAGGATCCACGCCAGGTTGTAATCCACCCCACCCGACTCGAAGCGCATGTCCGCCTCGCGGTCCATCGACGGGATCAGGAACAGGTCGATCAGCCAGCCGATACCCAGCAGCCCGAGGGTGAAGAACCAGATGGTCCCGGTGATCGGCCTGCCGTAGTAGAAACGGTGCGAGCCGGTGAAACCGAAGATCCACAGCAGATAGCCGAGGACCTTGCTGTGGGTGTCGTGCGAAGGGGCACCCTGTTGATAACCATTCATTCGAAGCCCTCGTGGGATAGCCGAAAATTTTCTAACGAAAAATGTGACTTTTTCGTTTTGACCCGACATATGGTACGTGGCTGAGCGACCAACGGATCAGAATTTGATCAAAAAGCTGTTATAAAGTTGCGCGCCAACACTTATAAAGAGCTTCATCTATGCCACCTTTCTTCAAGACATGGCTGACCCTCTGCCTTTTATTGCCCCTGGCCGCCCACGCCACCAACCGTGAGCAACGTCTTCCCAGCGGATTCACCGGTTACACGACCAACGCCGATACCACGGTGAAACGCGCCCCGATCCAGTACCGCAACACGGCCAGCCTGCGCGCCCGCCCGGCCAACGCCGCCAAGCAGCACGCCGTGGGCATGCAGGCGGTGGCGATGTCGCCCAAGCAGAGCAGCGAAGTGCTCAGCCGTGCGGTGAATGTGCTCGGCACGCCCTATCGCTGGGGCGGCAGCAGCCCGAAGAAGGGCTTCGACTGCAGCGGCCTGGTCAAGTATGCGTTCAACGATGTGGCAGATGTCGACCTGCCGCGCACTTCCAACGCCATGGCCCAGGGCCAGGGCGTCAAGGTGGCCAAGGGCGACCTCAAGCCAGGCGACCTGATCTTCTTCAACATCAAGAGCCGTCGGGTCAACCACGTCGCCATCTACCTGGGCAACGACCGCTTCATCCACGCGCCACGCACCGGCAAAAGGGTGAGCATCGACAGCCTGGAGAAGCCTTACTGGCAGAAGCATTATGTTGTGGCCAAGCGGGTGCTGCCCAAGCAGCAACAGGCATTGAGCCTGGCCAAACGCTGAAACCCCGATAGCGGGACAAATCACATCGGCGCACCGCTGCTCCCTCGGACCAGGCAAGGCTGGCGTGGGAGCGGGCTTGCCCCGCGATCAGTTTAAAGACGTATCGATTATCCCCCGCGCCTCCAGCGCCCGCAGCGCCTCCTCCATCGTGCACATCCCCACCGCCGCACCGGCCTGCATCAGCGAATGAATCTGCGCCAGGCGCCCCTCGCGTATCAGGTTGCGCACCGCAGGCGTCGCCACCAGCACCTCCCGCGCCGCGACACGCCCACCGCCTGACCGCCGAACCAGCAACTGCGCAACCACCAACCGCAGGGAGTCGGCCAGCATGCTGCGCACCAGCGGCTTTTCCTCCGCCGCGAACACCTCCACCAGCCGGTCGATGCTGTTCACCGCCGTTCGCGTATGCACGGTAGCCAGCACCAGATGCCCGGTCTCCGCGGCGCGCAACGCCAGGCGAATGCTGTGCAGATCGCGCAGCTCGCCGATCATGATCACATCCGGGTCCTGACGCAGGGCGCTGCGCAAAGCCTGGGCAAAGTCACGGCTATGCAGGCCGACCTCACGCTGGTTGACCAGGCTGCGCTGACTGCTGTGGATGAACTCGATCGGGTCCTCGAGCGTGACGATATGCAATGCGTATTCGCGGTTGAGCCGATCGATCAGCGCCGCGAGGGTGCTCGACTTGCCGCTGCCGGTGGCCCCTCCCACCAGAACCAGGCCATCCCGGTACCTGCAGATGATTTGAAACACATCCACCAGTTCAAGCGCCTCCAGACAGGGCACGCTCGCGGGGATCAAACGCACACTGGCACTCGGGCCATTGCGCTGGCGGAACAGGTTCAGCCGAAAGCGCCCCAGCCCATCCAGGCTCACCGCCAGGTCCAGTTCATCGCCGGCAGCCCACTGTCGCCGCTGCTCATCATCGAGCAGGGCAGCCATCCCGTCTTCCAGCACTCCTGCCGTCAGCAGCGGGAGGTCCAGGCGCTGCAACACTCCATCCACTCGCAGCAACGGTTGCTCGCCCGCGGCCAAGTGCAGGTCGCTGGCACCGGCAGCCAGGGCCCGGCCCAACAGGTCGGTCACATCCATGAGACTCCCCAACGGCGATCAAGCAGGTAGAATGCCGCAGACCCCAAAGCCTTCGGCGACGAACCATGTCCACCCTAGCAGACAACATTGGCGCCATTGCCACCCGCATCGACAGCGCGGCCAGGGCCGCCGGACGCGACCCGGCCAGCATCCATCTGCTGGCGGTGAGCAAGACCAAGCCCGCCAGCGCGATTCGCGAGGCCTACGCCGCCGGGCTGCGCGATGTGGGCGAGAACTACCTTCAGGAAGCCCTGACAAAACAACAGGCACTTTCCGACCTGCCCTTGATCTGGCACTTCATCGGCCCCATCCAGTCGAACAAGACCAAGGCCATCGCCGAGCATTTCGACTGGGTACATTCCGTGGACCGCCTGAAGATCGCCCAACGCCTCTCCGAGCAGCGCCCTGCCGGCCTGGCGCCACTGAACGTCTGCCTGCAGGTGAACGTCAGCGGCGAGGACAGCAAGTCCGGCTGCGCGCCCGCCGATCTGCCGGCCCTGGCCCAGGCGGTGAACGCCCTGCCCGGCCTGCGCCTGCGCGGCCTGATGGCGATTCCGGAGCCGACCGAGGACCGCGCCGAGCAGGAGGCCGCCTTTGCCATCCTGCGCAAGCTCCAGGCGCAGCTGAGCCTCGGCCTGGATACCCTGTCGATGGGCATGAGCCACGACCTGGAGGCCGCCATCACCCAAGGTGCGACCTGGGTCCGCATCGGCACCGCCCTGTTCGGCGCCCGCGACTACGGACAGCCCTGAATCCATGCTTAACTCACTCTTTCCTTCAAGGACCTGACATGAGCAAGACTCGTATTGCCTTTATCGGCGCCGGCAACATGGCCGCCAGCCTGATCGGCGGCCTGCGTGCCCAGGGCCTGGACGCCGCGCAGATCCGCGCCAGCGACCCGGGTGCAGAGACCCGCGCGCGGATCCAGGCCGAGCACGGCATCGAAGCCTTCGAAAGCAACGCCCAGGCCATCGAAGGCGTGGACGTGATCGTGCTGGCGGTCAAACCGCAGGTCATGAAGGCGGTCTGCGAAACGCTGAAGCCGAACCTCAAGCCCGGCCAGTTGGTGGTGTCCATCGCCGCCGGCATCACCTGCGCCAGCCTGCAGGCCTGGCTGGGCGCGATTCCGGTGGTGCGCTGCATGCCCAACACTCCGGCGCTGCTGCGCCAGGGCGTCAGCGGCCTGTACGCCACCGGGGAAGTGTCCACCGAGCAGCGCCAGCAGGCCGAACAACTGCTTTCGGCCGTCGGCACCGCCTTGTGGCTGGACAAGGAACAACAGCTGGATGCCGTCACCGCCGTCTCCGGCAGCGGCCCGGCCTATTTCTTCCTGCTGATCGAAGCCATGACCGCCGCCGGCGAGAAACTCGGCCTGCCGCGTGAAACCGCCTCGCAACTCACCTTGCAGACCGCCCTGGGCGCCGCCCGCATGGCGGTTGCCAGCGATGTCGACGCCGCCGAGCTGCGCCGCCGCGTGACCTCGCCGGCCGGCACCACGGAAGCGGCGATCAAGTCGTTCCAGGCCAGCGGTTTCGAGGCGATCGTCGAGCAGGCACTTCAGGCCGCGGCGAAGCGTTCCGCCGAACTGGCCGAACAACTGGGCAAATAAGGAGCCATTGATGAATGCATTGTCCGGCGCCGCGATCTTCGTGGTGCAAACCCTGGTCAGCCTGTACCTGGTGATCGTCCTGCTGCGCTTCGTGCTGCAACTGGTCAAAGCCGACTTCTACAACCCGCTGAGCCAGTTCGCCGTGCGCGCCACCCAGCCGCTGCTCAAGCCGCTGCGCCGGGTGGTCCCCAGCATCGCCGGCCTGGATACCTCCTCGCTGCTGCTGTCGATCCTGATCCAGGCGCTGCTGATGGCCTTCGTTCTGATGGTCACCTACGGTACCTTCGGCGACATCCTGCACCTGCTGATGTGGTCGATCCTGGGCATCACCTCGCTGTTCCTGAAGATCTTCTGGGTGGCAATGATCGTCATGGTCATCGTCTCGTGGGTCGCGCCGAACAGCCACAACCCCGCTGCCGAGCTGGCCTACCAGATCAGCGAGCCGGTGCTGGCGCCGTTCCGCCGCCTGGTGCCGAACCTCGGCGGCATGGACATTTCGCCGATCTTCGCCTTCATCGCCATCCAGGTGATCCAGTCGTTCCTGATGCCCCAGCTGGCGGCCTACGCCGGCATGCCACAAGAGCTGTGGCGGATGATCTGATCCGTACTGCATCCAGCGGCAAGCCTTTGCTTGCCGCTGGGGGTAGCGCTCTTTAGACTTACGCCTCCGTCAAGCGTGAGCAGGGTCGATGTCCACTGTCCTTCCCGAAGATTCCGTCGGTCTGGTAACACCGCAGATTGCCCGGTTCGATGAACCGCTGGCCCTGGCTTGTGGCCGCTCCCTGGCCTCGTACGAGCTCATCTACGAAACCTATGGCACCCTCAACGCCGCCGCCAGCAATGCCGTGCTGATCTGCCATGCGTTGTCCGGCCATCACCATGCCGCCGGCTACCATGCCGCCACCGACCGCAAGCCGGGCTGGTGGGACAGCTGCATCGGCCCCGGCAAGCCGATCGACACCAACCGCTTCTTCGTGGTCAGCCTGAACAACCTCGGCGGCTGCAACGGCAGCACCGGCCCCAGCAGCCTCAACCCGGCCACCGGCAAGCCCTACGGCGCCGACTTCCCGGTACTGACCGTGGAGGACTGGGTGCACAGCCAGGCGCGCCTGGCCGACCGCTTAGGTGTACAGACTTGGGCCGCCATCGTCGGTGGCAGCCTCGGCGGCATGCAGGCCCTGCAGTGGACCATCACCTACCCGGACCGCGTGCGTCACTGCGTGGACATCGCCTCGGCGCCCAAGCTGTCGGCGCAGAACATCGCCTTCAACGAAGTGGCGCGCCAGGCCATCCTCACCGACCCCGAGTTCCACGGCGGCTCGTTCCAGGACCAGGGCGTGATTCCCAAGCGCGGCCTGATGCTGGCGCGCATGGTCGGCCACATCACCTACCTGTCCGACGACTCGATGGGCGAGAAATTCGGCCGCGAACTCAAGAGCGACAAGCTCAACTACGACTTCCACAGTGTCGAGTTCCAGGTCGAGAGCTACCTGCGCTACCAGGGCGAGGAGTTCTCCGGCCGCTTCGACGCCAACACCTACCTGCTGATGACCAAGGCGCTGGACTACTTCGACCCGGCCGCGGCCCATGGCGGCGACCTGGCGGCAACCCTGGCCCATGTCACGGCGGACTACTGCATCATGTCGTTCACCACCGACTGGCGCTTCTCGCCGGCCCGCTCGCGGGAGATCGTCGACGCCCTGATGGCCGCGCGCAAGAACGTCTGCTACCTGGACATCGACTCGCCCTACGGCCACGACGCCTTTCTCATCCCGACACCCCGCTACATGCAGGGTTTCGCGAACTACATGAACCGCATCGCCCTCTGAGGACCGCATGAGAGCCGACCTGGAAATCATCCAAGACTGGATCCCCGCCGGCAGCCGGGTCCTCGACCTGGGCTGCGGCAACGGCGAACTGCTGGCCTCCTTGCGCGAGCGCAAGAATGTCACCGGCTATGGCCTGGAGATCGACGCCGACAACATCGCCGCCTGCGTGGCCAAGGGCGTCAACGTCATCGAGCAGGACCTGGACAAGGGCCTGGGCAATTTCGCCAGCAACAGTTTCGACGTGGTGGTCATGACCCAGGCCCTGCAGGCCGTGGAGTATCCCGACCGGATCCTCGACGAGATGCTGCGGGTTGGCCGCCAGTGCATCATCACCTTCCCCAATTTCGGCCACTGGCGCTGCCGTTGGTACCTGGCGACCAAGGGTCGCATGCCGGTTTCGGACTTCATGCCGTATACCTGGTACAACACCCCGAACATCCACTTCTGCACCTTCGAAGACTTCGAGAACCTGTGCCATGAGCGCCACGCCAAGGTTCTCGACCGCCTGGCCGTCGACCGTCTGCACCGTAACGGGTTGGGCGGGCGGCTATGGCCTAATCTTCTAGGTGAGATCGGTATCTATCGGGTCAGCAGCCCGGGCCTGCAGGAGCATCAGCTCGCGGTCTGACCCTCGCGAACGGAGGAATGGGATCATGCGTCGACTAGCACTGTTTCTGATCAGCCTGTGCCTGGCCTTGCCTGTACTGGCTGCCGATGCCGCCAAGCCGGAGCGCAAGGAAGTGTTCGGCGACGTGACGGTCCACTACAGCGCCTTCACCTCGAGCATGCTGCAGCCGGACATCGCCGCTGCCACGGGCCTGACCCGCAGCAAGAACCAGGGCGTGCTCAACATCGCCGTGCTCAAGGCCGAAAAGCCTGCAACGGCGGTGGTCAGCGGCACGGTGAAGGACCTGACCGGGCGCAGCAACCCGCTGTCGTTCAAGCAGATCACCGATCAGGGCGCGGTCTACTACATCGCCCAGTTCAAGATCGACCAGGCCGAGACCGTCACTTTCGACATCAACGTCGAAACCGGCGGCGTCAGCCATAAACTCAGCTTCAACCAGGAAGTATTCCCAGGCGAATGATGAATCTTACGCAACTCGTATTGGCCAGCCACAACGCCGGCAAGCTCAAGGAACTGCAGGCCATGCTCGGCGAGTCCGTGCACCTGCGTTCGATTGGCGAATTCAGCCAGGTGGAGCCGGAGGAGACCGGCCTGTCGTTCGTCGAGAACGCCATCCTCAAGGCGCGCAACGCCGCACGTATCTCCGGCCTGCCGGCCCTGGCCGACGACTCGGGCCTGGCGGTGGACTTCCTCGGCGGCACGCCGGGCATCTACTCGGCGCGCTACGCCGACGGCAAGGGCGACGCGGCGAACAACGCCAAGCTGCTCGAAGCACTCAAGGACGTGCCTGAAGACCAGCGCGGCGCGCAGTTCGTCTGCGTCCTGGCCCTGGTGCGGCATGCCGACGATCCGCTGCCGATCCTCTGCGAAGGCCTGTGGCACGGCAGCATCCTGTTCGAGGCCAGCGGTGAGCATGGCTTCGGCTATGACCCGCTGTTCTGGGTCCCGGAGCGCAACTGCTCCAGCGCCGACCTCGCCCCGGTCGACAAGAACCAGCTCAGCCACCGCGCCCGCGCCATGGCCCTGCTGCGTCAACGTCTGGGCCTGGCATGACCGAAAAGCTGTTCGTGCAACCGGCGGGCCTGATCCTTCCCGAACTCCCGCCGCTGTCGCTGTACATCCATATCCCCTGGTGCGTGCGCAAATGCCCGTACTGCGACTTCAACTCGCACCAGGCCGGTCCGGCGCTGCCGGAAGCCGAATACATCGACGCCCTGCTGGCCGACCTCGACCAGGAGCTGCCGGCCGTCCAGGGCCGCGCCGTCAGCACGATCTTCTTCGGCGGCGGCACCCCCAGCCTGTTCAGCGCTGATGCGCTGGGTCGTCTGCTGCGCGGAGTCGAGCAACGCATCCCGTTCGCCCCGGACATCGAGATCACCCTCGAGGCCAACCCGGGCACCTTCGAGCAGGAGAAGTTCAAGGCCTACCGGCAGACCGGCATCAACCGCCTGTCCATCGGCGTGCAGAGTTTCCAGCCTGCCAAGCTCGAGAAGCTCGGGCGCATCCACAATGGTGCCGAAGCGGTGCGCGCCGCCGACATGGCCCGGGCGGCAGGCTTCGACAACTTCAACATGGACCTGATGCACGGCTTGCCGGACCAGTCGCTCGACGACGCCCTGGGCGACCTGCGCCAGGCCATCGAACTGGCGCCGACGCACCTGTCCTGGTACCAGCTGACGGTAGAGCCGAACACGGTGTTCTGGAACCAGCCGCCCGAGCTGCCCGAGGACGACATCCTGTGGGATATCCAGGAAGCCGGCCAGGCGCTGATGGCCGACCACGGTTACCGCCAGTACGAAGTCTCGGCCTACGCCCAGGCCGGTCGTGCCGCGCGGCACAACCTGAACTACTGGCGCTTCGGCGACTTCATCGGCATCGGTGCCGGTGCCCATGGCAAGCTGTCGTTCCCCGACGGACGCATCCTGCGCACCTGGAAGACCCGCCTGCCCAAGGACTACCTGAACCCGGCCAAGCCGTTCAAGGCGGGCGAGAAGCTGCTGCCGGCCGATGAGCTACCCTTCGAGTTCCTGATGAACGCCCTGCGTCTCACCGACGGGGTGGAAGCCGAACTGTTCAGCCTGCGCACCGGCCTGCCCCTGGCGCAACTGGCCGAAGCCCGCCGTGAAGCCGAACAAAAAGGCCTTTTGCGGGTCGAATCGGATCGGCTGGCAGCCACACCGCGCGGCCAGCTGTTCCTCAACGACCTGCTGCAGTACTTCTTGAATTAAGGATGACCCATGGACCTGGTACTTGACCTGCTCTCGACCGTTTCCCGCTGGAGCCGCAGCAACCTGTCAGAAATTTCGCTGGCCCTGGTGGGCTGCCTGCTGGTGCTGTTCGGCACCGACATCAAGGGTTGGGTGGAAGGCCGCCTGGGTGGCCTGGCCGGTGCCCTGCGGGTGCCGTTCATGGCGCTGCTGGTGATGATCGGCAGCGGCGCCGCGCTGATCTATGCGACGCCATGGATCGTCAAGGGGCTGGGGCAGTTCAACAACTATGCGCTGGCACCGGTGCTGCTGGTGGTGCTGGTATTGATTGGGGTCGTAGCTGATCGGCGGGGCTGAGCGCTTGCTAAAAGCCGCCCTGGCGAGCCAGGACGGCCTCTCACCCAACTAACCCTTAGCGGGCATCGTCAAAGTGATCGCGCAGGAAGTCCCTGACGGACCTGAAAACAATCAGGATCCGAATCAGCTTCCAGACGCGGCTCAGCGTATTCAGCAAACGCTTCATATGCCTTGGCCTCCGTGTTGGCTGGGCCAATCTTCCAGCGTCTGACCGGCACTTCGACGCCTTCGGAAATCGTGTGAACCATCTCCAGTGAAGCGGCCAGGTGGATGGCCCTTCGAAAACTCCACCGGCGCGGTTCGTGGGCCGCGTCGAAGGGGCCGAGACAACGGATTGAATTCGTTCCCGGCCCGACACTGGAAAGAATCACATGGGAGCGGCGTGATCTTACGCTTTCTGAAAAGGTGAAGCTGTTACTCGCCCAGTCACACGTAATGCTGGATATTTCCACGATTGACGCGACCTCCAGGCAACCCTAGTATTTGAACCGTGAACTGTCTCCAGTGAAACTGAAACACGCAGGTTGAGGATTCGTAACCCGAAGCCCGCATAAAAAAACCGCCCTTCTCAAGGCGGTTTTTTTGTACCTACAATCTCGCAAGCTTGAAGGACAGCGCCGAACGAACCCGGCTCAGCTCACCTTCTCGAATTTCAAGTCCCACACCCCATGCCCAAGCCGCTCACCGCGACGCTCGAACTTGGTGATCGGCCGTTCTTCCGGGCGTGGCACGTAGGCGCCATCAGCCGCCTGGTTGCGATAGCCGGGCGCTGCGCTCATCACTTCCAGCATGTACTCGGCATAGGGCTCCCAGTCGGTCGCCATGTGGAATACGCCACCGGGCTTGAGCTTGCGGCGCACCAGCTCGGCAAACTCCAGCTGGACGATCCGGCGCTTGTGATGACGCGCCTTGTGCCACGGATCCGGGAAGAACAGCATCAGGCGGTCGAGGCTGTTGTCGGCCACGCAGCGGTTGAGCACTTCGATGGCATCGCAGTCGTACACCCGCAGGTTCTTCAGGCCCTGGGTCAGCACGCCATTTAGCAACGCGCCGACACCCGGACGGTGCACTTCGACACCGATGAAGTCCAGCTCGGGCGAGGCGGCGGCCATTTCCAGCAGCGAATGGCCCATGCCGAAGCCGATCTCCAGGGTGCGCGGCGCCGAACGGCCGAATACCTGGTCGTAGTCCACCGGGCTGTCGGTGAGCGGCAGGATGAACAGCGGGCCGCCCTGCTCCAGGCCGCGTTGCTGGCCTTCGGTCATGCGCCCGGCACGCATCACGAAACTCTTGATGCGGCGGTGCGGGCGGGCTTCACCGTCTTCGGTGATCGGCGTTTCTTGCGATTCAGTCATCTGGGGCTCTTACTTGATCAGACCTTCCAGCGGCGAGGACGCGCTGGCATAGAGTTTCTTCGGCATGCGCCCGGCGAGATACGCCATGCGGCCGGCAAGGATGGCGTGCTTCATGGCCTCGGCCATCAGCACCGGTTGCTGGGCATGGGCGATGGCCGAGTTCATCAGCACCGCCTCGCAGCCCATCTCCATGGCGATGGTGGCGTCGGAGGCGGTACCCACGCCGGCATCGACCAGCACCGGCACCTTGGATTCCTCGAGGATGATCTGCAGGTTGTAGGGGTTGCAGATACCCAGGCCGGTGCCGATCAGACCGGCCAGCGGCATGACGGCGATGCAGCCGGCTTCGGCCAGCTGGCGGGCGATGATCGGATCATCGCTGGTGTAGACCATCACGTCGAAGCCGTCCTTGACCAGCACTTCGGCGGCCTTGAGGGTTTCGATCACATTGGGGAACAGGGTCTTCTGGTCGGCCAGCACTTCCAGCTTCACCAGCGTCCGCTCCTCGTGGGACTTGTGGCCGTCGAGCAGCTCACGGGCCAGGCGGCAGGTACGCACCGCTTCGATCGCATCGAAGCAACCCGCAGTGTTCGGCAGGATGGTGTACTTGTCGGGCGACAGCACATCGAGCAGGTTCGGCTCACCCGCGTTCTGGCCGAGGTTGGTGCGACGCACGGCCACGGTGACGATCTCGGCACCCGAGGCCTCGGTGGCCAGGCGGGTTTCTTCCATGTCACGGTACTTGCCGGTGCCGACCAGCAGGCGCGACTGGAAAGTACGCCCGGCCAGGACGAAAGGCTTGTCGCTGCGAACGTTGCTCATCGATGTTCCTCAGGAAAGGTTACGGGGCTTTGGATGAATCGGCGGGACGCGCTCAACCACCGCCAATGGCATGAACCACTTCGACCTGGTCGCCTTCGCTCAATCGCGTGCTCTCGTGCTGGCTGCGCGGCACGATGTCCAGGTTCAGTTCCACCGCCACCCGGCGACCGGCCAGCTCCAGCCGGCCCAGCAGCGCCGCGACGCTCTCGCCCTCGGGCAGTTCGTAAGGTTCACCGTTCAATTGAATGCGCATGCGCACGGCCACCATAGTTCTTTGGGGCCCGCATTCTAGCCCCGATCCACCCCGCAACCCAAGGGCGATGCGCGCCATTAGTCGCGATTGTGGACCGTTCGGTCAGCCCAGGCGCCAGGCGGCCAGGCCCAGGCACAGCCAGCCGGCGAGCAAGCACAGGCCGCCCAGCGGAGTGATCATGCCGAGCTTGCCCAGACCGCTCAGGGTCAGTACGTAGAGGCTACCGGAGAACAGCACGATACCCACGGCGAACAGACCGCCGGCCCAGCCGACCAGGCGCCCCGGCAGGTGCGCCGAGAGCACCGCCACCGCGAGGATCGCCAAGGCGTGCACCAGTTGGTAGGTCACGCCGGTATGGAAGATCGCCAGGTAGTCGGCGCTGAGACGGCTCTTCAGGCCATGGGCGGCGAAGGCGCCGAGGGCGACGCCGGTAAAGCCGAAGAACGCGGCGAGCATCAGGAAGCTGCGAAGCATGGGACGACTCCTCGGGAGGGGTCTGTATAATGGCCCGTTCCAACGGTCCGGCCAAGCCATCACCATGCTGTCATCTCTCCTGCGCCACCTTTCCCGCGCCCTGCTCTGGTTCGCAGCCGGCAGCGCCGCCGTGGTCCTGGTGCTGCGCTGGGTTCCACCGCCCGGCACCGCGCTGATGGTCGAGCGCAAGGTGGAGTCGTGGTTCAGCGGCGAGCCCATCGACCTGCAACGCGACTGGACGCCGTGGGAGGACATCTCCGACGAACTCAAGGTCGCGGTCATCGCCGGCGAGGACCAGAAGTTCGCCAGCCACTGGGGCTTCGACATCCCGGCGATCCAGGCGGCGCTGGCCTATAACGAGCGTGGCGGCAAGGTGCGTGGCGCCAGCACCCTGACCCAGCAGGTGGCCAAGAACCTGTTCCTGTGGTCAGGGCGCAGTTGGCTGCGCAAGGGGCTGGAGGCCTGGTTCACCGCGCTGATCGAGCTGTTCTGGTCCAAGGAGCGGATTCTCGAGGTCTATCTGAACAGCGCCGAATGGGGCAAGGGCGTGTTCGGCGCCCAGGCCGCGGCACGCTACCACTTCGGCGTGGACGCCAGCCGCCTGACGCGACAACAGGCCGCACAGCTCGCCGCGGTGCTGCCGAGCCCGATCAAGTGGAGTGCCAGCCGGCCAAGCGCCTATGTGGCGAGCCGGGCGGGCTGGATTCGCCGGCAGATGAGCCAGCTGGGTGGGCCGAGCTACCTGATGCAGCTGGATACTTCGCGCAGGCTTTGATACCTGGCTTTCGTGGGAGCGAGCCGATTCATTCGCAACATCGCCATCGCGGGGCAAGCCCGCTCCCACGCTCCATCACATTCTCGGCGGACAAAAAAAGCCGCTGTCTCTTGCGAGAACAGCGGCTTTTTCACTCCAGCCAGGCGCCGATCAGATCGCGATCAGTGCCTTGACCTTGTTCATCGCGTTCTTCTCCAGCTGGCGAATACGCTCGGCCGAAACGCTGTATTTCTCCGCCAGCTCATGCAGCGTGGCCTTTTCCTCGGCCAGCCAGCGCTGATAGAGGATATCGCGGCTGCGATCGTCCAGGCCTTGCAGCGCTTCGTGCAGGTTGCTGGTGGAGTTGTCGCTCCAATCGGCGTCCTCCAGCTGCACGGCCGGGTCGTAGCGGTGGTCTTCCAGGTAATGCGCGGGCGACTGGAAGGCGCTGTCGTCGTCGGCTTCGGCCGCCGGGTCGAAGGCCATGTCCTGGCCGCTCAGACGGCTTTCCATCTCGCGCACTTCACGGGGCTCGACGCCGAGGCTTTCGGCCACGCGATGCACTTCGTCATTGTTCAACCAGGCCAGACGCTTCTTCTGGCTGCGCAGGTTGAAGAACAGCTTGCGCTGGGCCTTGGTGGTGGCCACCTTGACGATGCGCCAGTTGCGCAGGATGAACTCGTGGATCTCGGCCTTGATCCAGTGCACCGCGAAGGACACCAGACGCACGCCCATTTCCGGGTTGAAACGCTTTACCGCCTTCATCAGGCCGACGTTGCCTTCCTGGATCAGGTCGGCCTGGGCCAACCCGTAGCCAGCGTAGCTACGGGCAATGTGTACGACGAAACGCAGGTGGGCCATCACCATTTGACGAGCGGCCTCGAGATCCTGCTCATAGTAGAGACGCTCGCCCAGATCACGCTCCTGCTCCGGCGACAGCAAGGGGATGCTGTTGACCGTGTGCACGTAGGCTTCCAGGTTTGCACCGGGAACCAGGGCATAGGCAGGTTGCAACGATGTGGTCATTCAAGTACCTCCGGCTTACAGACTCGTGCCTTGTGGGCACTGCCAGCATAGACAAGGAACCGTTGTACAAGTTCCAGGATGAAAAATTTGTCAATACTGGCCATGAAACATTTATCGCGGTGCCAGCTCGTTCAAGTGACGAGCGACGGCGATCCATGCACCGATATACCCCAACAGCACCGCCCCGATCAAGAGTGAAAGGCCATCCGAGGCCGGCACGCCACCCAGGGCGAAATCACTGCCATACAGGCCGGACAGGCCGACCACCGCGTCGTTCAGCCAGTTCAGGCCGAACGCCAGGATGCCCCAGGCCAGCACGCCCGCGCCCAGGCCGTACAGCGCGCCCATGTACAGGAAAGGCCGGCGCACGTAGCTGTCGGTGCCGCCGACGAGCTTGATCACTTCGATCTCGACCCGGCGGTTTTCGATATGTAGACGAATTGTGTTACCGATTACTAACAGCAGAGCGGAAATCAGCATCACCGCCAGGCCGAAGACGAAGCGGTCACCCAGCTTGAGAATCGCCGCCAGACGCTCGACCCACACCAGGTCCAGCTGCGCCGCTTCCACGCGAGGCAGCTCGGACAGGCGCTGGCGCAAGGCTTCCAGGGCCGGCTTGTCGACCTCGGTCGGGGTCACCACCACCACGCCGGGCAGTGGATTGTCCGGCAACTCGCGCAGCGCCTCGCCCAGGCCCGACTGCTGCTGGAACTCTTCCAGCGCCTGCTCGCGACTGACGTACTGGGCCTCGGCGACGCCCGGCATGCCCTTGATCTCGTCACGCAGGGCCTCGCCGTCGCGGCTGCTGGCGTCGAGCTTGAGGTAAAGCGAGATCTGCGCCGCGCGCTGCCACGAACCGCCGAGTTTCTCGACGTTCTTCAGCAGCAGCGAGAGGCCCATGGGCATGCTCAGCGCCACGGCCATCACCAGGCAGGTGAAGAAACTGCCGATCGGCTGCTTGGCCAGGCGGCGCAGGCTGTCGGCCAGGCTGGCGCGGTGGCTTTCCAGCCAGGCGTGCAGCAGGGTGCGGAAGTCCGGGCCGTCGTCGTCGTGATCGCCGCGCTTCTTCTTCGCCGGTTGCGGATCGGCGGCTTTCGGCGCCACGCGCTCGGAAACCTTTGGTGTACGTGTGGTGCTCATTGCCCGGCCTCCCCATCGCCGATCAAGCGGCCGCGTTGCAACGTCAGCATGCGGTGGCGCATGCGCGCGATCAGCGCCAGGTCGTGACTGGCGATCAATACCGTGGTGCCCAGGCGATTGATGTCCTCGAACACGCCCATGATCTCGGCGGCCAGGCGCGGGTCGAGGTTACCGGTGGGCTCGTCCGCCAGCAGCAGGGCCGGTTGGTGGACGATGGCGCGGGCAATGCCCACGCGCTGCTGCTGGCCGGTGGACAGGTCGGCCGGGTACAGCTCGCCCTTGTCGCTCAGCGACACGCGCTCCAGCGCCGAATCCACGCGCTTGGCGATCTCGGCCTTGGACAGCCCGAGTATCTGCAGCGGCAGGGCGATGTTGTTGAACACCGTACGGTCGAACAGCAGTTGGTGGTTCTGGAACACCACGCCGATCTGCCGGCGCAGGAACGGGATCTGCGCGTTGCTGATCTGGCCCAGGTCCTGCCCGGCCAGCAGCAGCTTGCCGCTGGTCGGACGCTCCATGGCCAGCAGCAGGCGCAGCAGGGTGCTCTTGCCGGCGCCGGAATGGCCCGTGACGAACAGGAACTCGCCACGACGCGCCCGGAAGCTCAGTTCGTGCAGGCCGACGTGGCCGTTGGGATAGCGCTTGGCTACCTGTTCGAATCGGATCATGAAGGTTCCCGCTCGGCGAACAGCGCCTTGACGAAAGGTTCGGCCTCGAAGGTGCGCAGGTCGTCGATACCCTCGCCCACACCGATGAAGCGGATCGGGATGTTGAACTGCTTGGCCAGGGCGAAGATGACGCCGCCCTTGGCGGTGCCGTCCAGCTTGGTCAGGGCCAGGCCGGTCAGTTCGACGCTCTGGTTGAAGTACTTGGCCTGGCTGATGGCGTTCTGCCCGGTACCGGCGTCGAGCACCAGCAGCACCTCGTGAGGCGCCTCGGCGTCGAGCTTGCCGATCACCCGACGGACCTTCTTCAGCTCTTCCATCAGGTTGTCCTTGGTGTGCAGGCGACCGGCGGTGTCGGCGATCAGCACGTCGACGCCACGGGCCTTGGCGGCCTGCACCCCGTCGAAGATCACCGAGGCCGAGTCGGCGCCGGTGTGCTGGGCGATCACCGGGATCTGGTTGCGCTCGCCCCAGACCTGCAACTGCTCCACCGCCGCGGCACGGAAGGTGTCGCCAGCGGCGAGCATGACCTTCTTGCCTTCGAGCTGCAGCTTCTTGGCCAGCTTGCCAATGGTGGTGGTCTTGCCGGCGCCGTTCACGCCGACTACCAGGATCACGTAGGGCTTGCTCTGCGCCTCGATCTTCAGCGGTTGCTCGACCGGGCGCAGCAAGGCCGCCAGTTCGTCCTGCAGCGACTTGTACAGGGCGTCGGCGTCGGCCAGCTGCTTGCGGGCGACCTTCTGCGTCAGGTTCTGGACGATGGTCGAGGTGGCCTCGACGCCGACGTCGGCGGTCAGCAGGCGGGTCTCGATCTCGTCGAGCAGGTCGTCGTCGATGACCTTCTTGCCCAGGAACAGGCTGGCCATGCCCTCGCCGATGCTGGCGCTGGTCTTCGACAGGCCCTGCTTGAGGCGGGCGAAGAAGCCCTGTTTGGCAGGCTCGGCGACGACTGGCGCAGGTTCAACGGCAGCCGGCGCGACAAGGACTTCTGGTTCAGGCTCGACCACAGGGGCAACCACCACCGGGGCGGGCTCGGGCACCACCACCTCAGGGGCCAGGCGCTCGGGGATGACCGGCGGCGCCTTGGGTTCGAGGTCCGGCACCAATGCAACCGGCTCTTCCGCGACCGGCAGCACCAGGTTGCTCACGGGGGTAGCTGGGGTTGGCTCTTCCGCGACCGGCAGCACCAGGTTGCTCACGGGGGTAGCTGGGGTTGGCTCGGCCTCGACTGTCGGCAGTTCAGTTGCATGCGCGGGCAGGCCCTCTGCCACAGGAGCCTGCGGCGTCTGTACCTGAACCACAGGCTCAGCTTCGACCACCAAGGCAGGCTCGACCGGGATTTCCACCGGCACGGGCTGAGTGGCTTCGATCACCTGGATGGGTTGCACCACCTGGGGAGCAACCGGTTCAGGCTCGGCCGGCACGCTTACCGGCGCAGGCTGGTGTGCCTCGGCCAGCGCAGCAGGCTGCTCGACGGGAGGCTGCTGAACCACCGGCGCCTCGACGGGCGGTTGGGGGGCTTGCGGCTGTTCGGCGACAGGTTGCTCCGGCTTCTTGCGGAACCAGCTGAACAGGCCTTTCTTTTCGCCAGCCGCGGCCGGCGCTTTTTTGTCGTCGTTGGAACCAAACATGGAAGACGGCTATCTCAGGGTAGCGATGCGCCAGCAGTGGCGCATCGGGAATTCTTGAGTCACGCAGAACAGACTACCGTGAAGCCAGCGGGTTCATGCGCAACGTTTTGTCGTAAGGGCCTGTGGGCCAGAACGGCGACAGGCATGGTCGCCAGGCAACCGGATCAGTATCCTAGCACCTCCTGGCCCGCCGACGCTAAACCCAAGCGGGCCGCCGAACAGGTTGAACACCGTATGAATGCTCTAGCCCGCCGCGCCGCTGGCCTGTTGCTCGGCACGCTGTGCCTGCCGCTGGCGGCCTTCGCCGCCGATGTGCAACCCACCCACGAATTCATCCTCGACAACGGCCTGAAGGTGGTCGTGCGCGAGGACCACCGTGCGCCGGTGGTGGTTTCGCAGATCTGGTACAAGGTCGGCTCCAGCTACGAGACGCCGGGCCAGACCGGCCTGTCCCATGCCCTGGAGCACATGATGTTCAAGGGCAGCGCCAAGCTCGGACCCGGCGAGGCCTCGCGCATCCTGCGCGATCTCGGCGCCGAGGAGAACGCCTTCACCAGCGACGACTACACCGCCTACTACCAGGTGCTGGCCCGTGACCGCCTGCCGGTGGCCTTCGAGCTTGAAGCCGACCGCCTGGCCAGCCTGCGCCTGCCGGCCGACGAGTTCAGCCGAGAGATCGAGGTGATCAAGGAAGAGCGTCGCCTGCGCACCGACGACCAACCCAACGCCAAGGCCTTCGAGCTGTTCCGCGCCATGGCCTACCCGGCCAGCGGCTACCACACCCCGACCATCGGCTGGATGGCCGACCTCGAACGCATGAAGGTCGAGGAACTGCGCCACTGGTACGAGTCCTGGTACGCGCCGAACAACGCCACCCTGGTGGTGGTCGGCGACGTCAAGCCCGACGAAGTGAAGGCCCTCGCGCAGAAGTACTTCGGCCCGATCCCCAAGCGCGCCGTGCCGCCGAGCAAGCTGCCGCTGGAACTGGCCGAGCCAGGCCTGCGCCAGCTCACCCTGCACCTGCGCACGCAACTGCCCAGCCTGGTCTACGGCTTCAACGTACCGGCCCTGGCCACGGCCAAGGACCCGCGCGGCGTCAACGCCCTGCGCCTGATCTCGGCCCTGCTCGACGGCGGCTACAGCGCCCGCATGCCGGCGCGCCTGGAGCGCGGCCAGGAACTGGTGGCCGGCGCCTCGTCCAGCTACAACGCCTTTACCCGCGGCGACAGCCTATTCATGATCTCGGCCACGCCCAACGTGCAGAAGCACAAGACCCTGGCCGAAGTGGAGAAAGGCATCTGGCAGCTGCTCGACGAGCTCAAGACCACGCCACCGACCGCCGAAGAACTCGAACGCGTGCGCGCCCAGGTGATCGCCGGCCTGGTCTACGACCGTGACTCCATCAGCAGCCAGGCCACCACCATCGGCCAGCTGGAAACCGTCGGCCTGTCCTGGAAGCTGATCGACAGCGAGCTCGACGACCTCAAGCGCGTCACCCCGGAGGACATCCAGGCCGCCGCCCGCACCTATTTCACCCGCGAACGCCTGAGCGTTGCCCATGTACTGCCCGAGGAGTCCGCCCATGAGTGATCGCAGCGCACCGCGCTACACCCTGTTCGGCCTGGCGATCATCGTGCTGGTGGTGGCCGTCGCCGCGCTGCTGGCGCGCCCGGCCCAGTCCGACAGCCAAGGCAAGGCAGACACCGCGGCCCGCCCGGCCAACACCCTGCAATCGCTGGCCGAACTGGACGGCAAGGCCCCCAGCCGGCGTCAGCTGAACATCCAGCACTGGTCCACCGCCGAAGGCGCCCGCGTGCTGTTCGTCGAGGCCCGCGAGCTGCCGATGTTCGACCTGCGCGTGACCTTCGCCGCCGGCAGCAGCCAGGACGGCGGCACCCCGGGCCTGGCCACCCTGACCAACGCCATGCTCAACGAGGGCGTGGCCGGCAAGGACGTCACCGCCATCGCCGAAGGCTTCGAAGGCCTGGGCGCCGACTTCGGCAACGGTTCGTACCGCGACATGGCCGTGGCGTCGCTGCGCAGCCTCAGCGCCAGCGACAAGCGCGAGCCGGCGCTGAAGCTGTTCACCGAGGTGGTGGGCCAGCCGACCTTCCCCGAGGATGCCCTCAAGCGTATCAAGAACCAGCTGCTGGCCGGTTTCGAGTACGAGAAGCAGAACCCGGGCAAGATCGCCGGCAAGACCCTGTTCGCCAACCTCTATGGCAAGCACCCCTACGCCAGCCCCAGCGACGGCACCGCCGAAACCATCCCGGGCATTACCCTGGAACAGCTGCGCGGCTTCCACGCCAAGGCCTACGCGGCCGGCAACGCGGTGATCGCCCTGGTCGGCGACCTCAGCCGCGGCGAAGCCGAGGCCATTGCCGCCCAGGTCTCCGCCGGCCTGCCCAAGGGCCCGGCCCTGGCCAAACCCGAGCAACCGCTCGAGCCCAAGCCGGGCGAGACCCATATCGACTTCCCGTCCAAGCAGACCCACCTGATGCTGGCCGAGCTGGGCATCGACCGTAACGATCCGGACTGGCCGGCCCTGTCGCTGGGCAACCAGATCCTCGGTGGCGGTGCCTTCGGTACCCGCCTGATGAGCGAAGTGCGCGAAAAGCGTGGCCTGACCTACGGCGTGTACTCGGTGTTCAGCCCGATGCAGGTGCGTGGCCCGTTCATGATCAACCTGCAGACCCGCGCCGAACTCAGCGAGGGCACGCTCAAGCTGGTCGAGGACATCCTTGCCGACTACCTCAAGAGCGGTCCGACCCAACAGGAGCTGGACGATGCCAAGCGCGAACTGGCCGGCAGCTTCCCGCTGTCCAACGCCAGCAATGCCAGCATCGTCGGCCAGTTGGGCGCGATCGGCTTCTACAACCTGCCGCTGAGCTGGCTGGAAGACTTCATGCAGCAGTCCCAGGCGCTGACCGTCGAGCAGGTCAAGGCCGCCATGAACAAGCATCTGGCGGCGGACAAGCTGGTGATCGTCACCGTCGGCCCGAAGGTGGCCCAGCAGCCCCTGCCGGCCCCCACTGACAAACCCGCCGAGCAGCCGCTCGGCGTACCGGAGCACTAATGGCAAGACCCAACACCCCAGCGCGCCCGGCACCGGGCGCCAGCAAGGGCCCCGGCCAACTGCGCATCATCGCCGGCGAGTGGCGCAGCCGCCGCCTGGCCGTGCCGGAAGGCGAAGGCCTGCGGCCGACGCCTGACCGTGTGCGCGAGACCCTGTTCAACTGGCTGGCGCCGCACATCGAAGGCGCACTGGTGCTAGACGCCTTCACCGGCAGCGGCGCACTGGTGCTGGAGGCCTTGTCCCGCGGCGCAGAGAACGCCGTGGCGCTGGACAGCAACCCGGCGGCCATTGCCAACCTCAAGAACAACCTCGAGCTGCTGCGCTGCCCGCGTGGGCAGATCCTGCAGACCGACGCCCTGCGCTACCTGCAAGGCCCGGCCAAACAGCAGTTCGACGTGGTGTTCCTCGACCCGCCGTTCCACCAGGACCTGCTGGCCAACACCTGCAACCTGCTGGAGCAGGGCCAGTGGCTGCGCGAGCAGGCGTGGATCTACACCGAAAGCGAAGCCGTGCCCTCCTCGCTGCCGATGCCGGGCAACTGGCGCCTGCACCGCGAGAAGAAGACCGGCCAGGTGCACTACGCGTTGTGGCAACGAGCTGGCACCGACCAATAGCGCAGATACAGCGGCGGTGTTTCATGGCACTCTAGGCAGGCACACCACGAGTCGCCCAGCATGCCCAGTCTCACCGCCACCTTCCGCCCGGCCACCGGCCTGTCCAACCCCCACCTGCAGACACTGTGGGGGCCCCTCTGGCGCAAGCTCCCGGACCTGCCGCGCAACCGCGAGCGCCTGTGGCTGGCCGACGGCGACTTCCTCGACCTCGACTGGCACGGGCCACACCAGCCCGACACGCCGCTGGTGCTGGTGCTCCACGGCCTCACCGGCTCGTCCAACTCGCCCTACGTCAAAGGCCTGCAACTGGCCTTGCAGGGGCGCGGCTGGGCCAGCGTCGCGGTGAACTGGCGCGGCTGTTCGGGCGAGCCCAACCTGCTGGCGCGCAGCTACCACTCCGGCGCCAGCGAAGACCTGGCCGAGACCATCCGCCACCTGCGAGCACTGCGGCCCCTGGCGCCGCTGTATGCCGTGGGCTACTCGCTGGGCGGCAATGTGCTGCTCAAATACCTGGGGGAAAGTGGCTCGGCCAGCCAACTGGAAGCGGCGGTGGCGGTGTCGGTACCATTTCGCCTGGACCAATGCGCCGACCGCATCGGCCTGGGCTTCTCGAAGATCTACCAGGCGCATTTCATGCGCGCGATGCTGGCATACGTGCAGGACAAACAGCGGCACTTTCAGGACAAGGGGCACCATGAAGGGCTGGCGACCCTGGAACGCCTGGGGCCGTTACATGACCTGCGCACCTTCTGGGATTTCGATGGCAAGGTGACCGCGCCACTCAATGGCTTCAGCGATGCCCATGACTACTACCGCCGGGCGTCCAGTCGCTACTACCTGGGGGAGAACCGCACGCCGACGCTGATCATCCATGCCAGCGATGATCCGTTCGTGTTCGGTCATAGCCTGCCGGCTGTGGATGAACTGGCGCCACTGACTCAGTTCGAACTGCACAGTCGTGGTGGTCATGTCGGGTTCGTCGAGGGCAGCCTTCGCAATCCGGGGTATTACCTGGAACGGCGGATTCCGCAATGGCTGATGGACGGGCGCTAGGAACAAGGCTGAGGGAGGGCTTCGTGGGAGCGGGCTTGCCCCGCGATGGCATCACCGGGCCCACTCCCACCTCACGAATTACTCGCCAGTGGCCACGCCACGCTGCGGATCGTTGATCCACTCACTCCACGATCCGGCATACAGCCGCCCCAGCGGATACCCCGCGAGCGCCAGGGCAAACAGGTTGTGGCAGGCGGTCACACCAGAGCCGCAATAGGCTACCAAGTCCTCCGGCGAACGGCCGGCCAGCTTCTCGGCAAAACGCTGCTTCAGCGTGTCGGCTGGCAGGAAACGCCCGTCGACGCCAAGGTTGTCGGTGAACGCCGCGCACTGGGCGCCCGGAATGTGCCCGGCCACCGGGTCGATCGGTTCCACCTCGCCACGAAAACGCGGCAACCCGCGGGCATCGATCAGGGTCAGCGCCGGATCGTCCAGGCGCTTGCCCAGGTGCGTGGCGTCGATCAGCAGCTTCATGTCCGGCTCGCCACTGAACGTCCCCTCGCGGCGCACAGGCGGGTCCAGGCTCAACGGCAGGTGAGCGGCGTGCCAAGCCTTGAGGCCGCCGTCGAGAATGAACACCGCATCGCGCTTGCTCAGCCAGGCCAGCAGCCACCACGCACGGGCGGCGAAGGCGCCGGGGCCGTCGTCGTAGAGCACCACCTGGCTGTCGTTGTCTACGCCCCACTCGCGCAGACGCTCCACCAGCCGCTGCGGATCGGGCAGCGGGTGACGCCCCGTGCGGCCCTTGACCACCGCCCCGCTCAGGTCACGCTCGAGGTCGGCGAAATGCGCCCCGGCGATATGCCCCTCGGCATAGCTGCGTTGGCCGTAGTCGACATCCTCCAGGGCAAAGCGGCAGTCGAGGATCACCAGGCCGGGCGCGCCCAGGCGTTCGGCCAGCTGTTGCGGGGTGATCAGTTGCGCAAGGGGCATGACAATCTCCTGATGAATGGCTCGATGCCCCGGATCACTGCTCCAGGGCCTGGTTGAACGGAACGTGGAACTCATCGCACAACGCCTGCACCGCGGCACGCGAGCCTGGGGTGACATACCCCAGTTCCAGCACCACCACCTGATAGACGCCGCGCATGAACGCTTCTTCACCCAGGTGCGCGGAGTGCTCGCGGGTGGTGCTGAGAAAACGCACCCAGGAGGTCAGCACGATCCACGCGTTGATGGTCAGTGACTCGATCTGCGGGCCGTCCATGCTCAGGATGCCGGCCTCGACGAAGCCGCGGTAGATTGCCTGCCCCTGCAGCAGGCAGCGCCGCGAGAAGCGCCGGTAACGGGCGGCCAGCTCCGGGTCGCTGTCGAGCAGGTGCTCCAGGTCGCGGTGCAGGAAACGGTAGTTCCACATCGCCGCCAGCAGCGCCTTGAGGTAGAAGCGCTTGTCCTCGACGGTGGCGATGCGGCCCTGGGGCGGGCGCAGGAAGCTGTCGACCAGCTCTTCGTACTGGTTGAACAGCACGGCGATGATCGCCTGCTTATTGGGGAAGTGGTAGTACAGGTTGCCGGGCGAGATCTCCATGTGCGCGGCAATGTGGTTGGTGCTGACGCAACGCTCGCCCTGCTGGTTGAACAGCTCCAGGCTGCTCTGCACGATGCGCTCTCGGGTCTTCATGCGCGGGGCCATGCTCAGCTCCAGTCTCCAGCTTGATTGATCGGGCCCATCTTACGGCTTCCCGCAGGTCGGGTGCACCGCCGGCCAGGCGAAAAATAGTGCACCATCGTACCAATTAGAGTATATGCTCTATTCACTTATCCCCCCCGGAGCCGCCATGACCTCGCCTGCCGTCCTCCCCCCTGTGCAATCCGACCTCGACCTGCAAGCGACGTTCGACGCCCTGCGTCGGGCCTTCGCCGACAACCCGATGCCCCCGGCCGCGCAGCGTCGGCAGTGGCTGAAAAGCCTGCGCGAGGCGCTGCTGGCCGAGCAGGAGACGCTGATTGCAACCATCGACGCCGACTTCAGCGGCCGCAGCCGCGACGAAACCCTGATCGCCGAGCTGATGCCGTCGGTCCTCGGCCTGCGCGATGCGGAAAAACAGCTGGGGCGCTGGATGCGTGCCTCGCGGCGCAAGGTCGGCCTGGCCTTCCAGCCCGCCAGCGCGCGGATCGAGTACCAGCCACTGGGGGTGGTGGGGATCATCGTGCCATGGAACTACCCGCTGTTCCTCGCCATCGGCCCGCTGACCGGCGCCCTGGCCGCCGGCAACCGGGTGATGCTCAAGCTCAGCGAGTCCACGCCCGCCAGCGGACAGGCCATCAAGGACCTGCTTGGGCGTGTATTCCCCAGCGACCTGGTCAGTGTAGTACTGGGCGAGGTGGAGGTCGGACAGGCCTTCGCCCGCCTGCCTTTCGACCACCTGCTGTTCACTGGTGCCACCAGCGTCGGCCGCCATGTGATGCTGGCCGCCGCGCAGAACCTCACCCCGGTAACCCTGGAGCTGGGCGGCAAGTCGCCGGCCATCGTCTCGACCGATGTGCCGCTGGACACCGCCGCCGAACGCATCGCCTTCGGCAAGACCCTCAATGCCGGGCAGACCTGCGTCGCCCCCGACTACGTGCTGGTGCCCCGCGAGCGCCTGGACGCCTTCGCCGAAGCCTACCGGCGCGCCGTGCACCGCTTCTATCCACGCCTGACCGACAACCCCGACTACAGCGCAATCATCAACGAGCGTCAGCTCGGTCGCCTCAACCGCCTGCTGGACGATGCCCGCGAGCAAGGCGCCCAGGTGGTCGACCTCTACCCCGACGAACCCCGCCAGGGCCGCCATCTGCCGCCACACCTGCTGCTGCAGGTGCACGACGGCATGCAGGTGATGCAGGACGAGATCTTCGGCCCTCTGCTGCCCCTGGTGCCCTACGACCGCCTGGACGACGCCCTGGCCTACATCAACCAGCGTCCCCGGCCCCTGGCGCTCTACTATTTCGGCTACGACAAGGGCGAGCAGGCACGGGTACTGCGCGACACCCACTCCGGCGGGGTCTGCCTCAACGACACCCTGCTGCATGTGGCCCAGGACGATCTGCCGTTCGGCGGCGTCGGCCCGTCCGGCATGGGCCACTACCATGGCCACGACGGTTTCCTGACCTTCAGCAAGGCCAAGGCCGTACTGGCCAAACAGCGCATCAATGCCGCCAGGACTATCTACCCGCCCTATGGCAAGGCCTTGCAGCGCCTGGTCTACAAGCTGTTCATCCGCTGAGTGCCGGCGCCTGTGCATCGCCGCGACCTGCTCAGGTTCAGCTTCGGCGCCAGCCTGTTCCTGGGCGCCACCAGTCTGGTCGGCTGCTCGCCGCAGACGGCCTCGCCCGGTTATCAGGTCCTGCGAGATGACGACCTGCCTCTGTTGCAGGCCCTGATACCTGTCGTGCTGGCGGGTACCAGCGCTTCCACCGAATTGGTGCTGCACAGCCTCGACCACAAGCTGGCGGCGCTGTCGCCCGCCATGCTCAAGCTGACCCGGCAACTGTTCGACGTGCTCACCCTGCCCCTGACCCGTGGGCCGCTGACCGGTATCTGGGGCGGCTGGGCCAGCGCCACGGACAGCGAGCTGGAGCGCTTTCTCGAACGCTGGCGGGACAGCTCGCTGAACCTGCTGCGCCAGGGTCATGCCTCGCTGCTGCAACTGCTGCTCATGGCCTGGTACGAACGCCCCGAGGCCTGGGCGGCCTGCGGCTACCCAGGGCCGCCGAAGATCTGACCTGTCCCGCTCCCACGAACCGTCGACTCATAAAAAGGGAAGCCAATGCCCGTCCCCGACCCGTTTCGCCAAGGCCTCGCTCGAGGCTGGATCACCCACGATGGCTCGCGCCTGGAGCAGGACCTGAGCCTGGAAGCCGACGTCGCCGTGATCGGCAGCGGCGCGGGCGGCGCCACAACCGCCGAGCGGCTGAGCGCGGCTGGCCTGAAGGTACTGCTGATCGAAGAAGGCCCGCTAAAGACCAGCAGCGACTTCCACCTGCTGGAGCACGAAGCCTATGCCGATCTCTACCAGGAGGGCCTGGGCCGCCTGAGCAAGGACGGCGCCATCACCATCCTGCAGGGCCGGGCGGTAGGCGGCACCACCCTGGTCAACTGGACCTCGAGTTTCCGCACGCCGGCACAGACCCTGGAGCACTGGGCCCGCGAACATGACGTCAAGGGCCTGGACAGCGACAGCCTGAAACCCTGGTTCGAACGCATGGAGCAGCACCTGGGCATCAGCCCCTGGATGATGCCGCCCAATGCCAACAACGACGTGTTGCGTCGCGGCTGCGAGGCGCTCGGCCTGCGCTGGGCGGTGATCCCGCGCAACGTGCGCGGCTGCTGGAACCTGGGCTACTGCGGCATGGGCTGCCCGGTCAACGCCAAGCAGTCGATGCTGGTCACCAGCATTCCGGCCACCCTCGAGCAAGGCGGCGAATTGCTCTACCTGGCCCGCGCCGAGCGCTTCAGCCACGACGGCCAACGCATCGACCACCTGCAATGCCAGGCCCTGGACACCCGGGGGATCCAGCCCACGGGCCGTCAGGTGCGGGTGCGCGCCCGTCACTACGTACTGGCTGGCGGGGGCATCAACAGCCCGGCGCTGCTGCTGCGCTCCAACGCACCCGACCCTCACCAGCGCCTGGGCAAGCGCACCTTCCTGCACCTAGTCAACTTCAGCGCCGCGCAGTTCGAGGCAAAGATCAACCCGTACTACGGCGCGCCGCAGTCGATCTACAGCGACCAGTTCCAGTGGCAGGACGGCGTCGCCGGCCCGGTCGGCTACAAGCTCGAAGTCCCGCCGCTGCACCCGGCCCTGGCCAGCACCCTGCTCGGCGGCCATGGCCAGGACAATGCCCAGCGCATGGCCGAGTTGCCCCATACCCACGTGATGCTGGCGCTGCTGCGCGATGGTTTCCACCCGGACAGCCCCGGCGGCCAGGTGGAGTTGCGTGGCGATGGCTCGCCAGTGCTCGACTACCCGGTCACCGACTACCTGCGCGACGGGCTGCGCCGGGCCTGGCACAGCATGGCGCAGATCCAGTTCGCCGCCGGTGCCCGCCGGGTGCTGCCGGTGCATGGCGATGCCCGGTATGTCGATAACCCGGAACACGCCAAGGCATTGATCGACAGCCTGCCCCTGGAACTGTTTCGCATGCGCCTGGGCAGCGCCCACGTCATGGGCGGCTGCGCCCTGGGCGAGGATCCGCGCCAGGCGGTGTGCGACAGCCTGGGCCGGCATCACCAGCTGGAAAACCTGTCGGTCCACGACGGTTCGCTGTTCCCCACCAGCATCGGCGCCAACCCGCAGCTGTCGGTCTATGCCCTGACCGCCCTGCTCAGCGAAGCGCTGGTTGGCCGCCTGGCATCCGGCGCATGACAGCCAATAGCCATGCTGTCTATAGTGCCATCGACCAGCCACGCGACTTGGCCGGGCGCAATCGCTGCGCTACCATCCGACTCCCCAACGCACTCCAGCCAGGATGACGCGATGAACCGAGTGTTGTACCCGGGTACTTTCGACCCCATTACCAAAGGCCATGGCGACCTGGTCGAGCGTGCCTCGCGCCTGTTCGACCACGTGATCATCGCCGTGGCGGCCAGCCCCAAGAAAAACCCCCTGTTCCCCCTGGAACAGCGGGTAGCGCTGGCCCGCGAGGTCACCAAGCACCTGCCCAATGTCGAAGTCATCGGCTTCTCCTCGCTGCTGGCGCATTTTGCCAAGGAGCAGAATGCCAACGTGTTCCTGCGCGGCTTGCGCGCGGTGTCCGACTTCGAGTACGAGTTCCAGCTGGCCAACATGAACCGCCAGCTGGCGCCGGACGTCGAGAGCCTGTTCCTCACGCCGTCCGAGCGCTATTCGTTCATTTCCTCGACGTTGGTCCGGGAAATCGCCGCGTTGGGCGGTGATATCAGCAAGTTCGTCCACCCTGCCGTGGCCGACGCACTGACTGAGCGCTTTCGCAAGTAAGCCTCGCGGTCACGATGTCGCGCCCGCGTGCACTGCGGGCGCGAATCCGGCACAATTGTGCCCATCGCTTTGAAACATGCCCGGGCCCAACGCCCCGGCCGGAGTCCCCATGTCCCTGATCATCACCGACGATTGCATCAACTGCGACGTCTGCGAACCCGAGTGCCCGAACGCCGCCATCTCGCAAGGCGAAGAGATCTACGTGATCGACCCGAACCTGTGCACCCAGTGCGTCGGCCACTACGACGAGCCCCAGTGCCAGCAGGTTTGCCCGGTGGACTGCATCCCCCTGGATGAAGCCCACCCGGAGACCGAAGACGAGCTGATGGCCAAGTACCGCCGGATCACCGGCAAGGCCTGATGCCGTTCGTCGCCGCGCTTCGCCACGCAGCCCTCGGCGCCCTCCTGGCGCTGCTGGCCCATGGCGCCCTGGCCGCCGGGCCAGGCCAGGCGGCGATCGCCAGCCCGCACGGTGAAGCCACCGCGGCGGCGAAGCAGATCCTGCAGCAGGGCGGCAACGCCTTCGATGCCGCCGTGGCCATCGGCGCCACGCTGGCCGTTGTCGAACCCTATGGCTCCGGCCTTGGCGGCGGTGGGTTCTTCCTGCTGCGCGAGAGCGCCGACAACCCACGCTATGCCTTCCTCGACGCCCGCGAGCGCGCCCCGGCTGCCGCCCGGGCCGACATGTATCTGAAAGACGGCAAGGTCCAGCCAGGGTTGTCGATCAACGGCCCGTTGGCCGCTGCCATCCCCGGCCTTCCCCAGGCGCTGGCCGAACTGGCCGCGACCCACGGCAGGCTGCCGCTCAAGGACAGCCTGGCCCCGGCCATCCGCCTGGCCAACCAGGGCTTTGCCGTCGACCGCATCTACCGCGACCGCGCGACCATGCGCCTGAGCGCCCTGCGCGACAATGCCGAAAGCGCCCGGCTGTTCCTCGCCGGCAACGACGTACCGGCGCTCGGCACGGTGATTCGCCAGCCGGAACTGGCCGCGACCCTGCTGACGTTGGCCGAGCATGGACGCGACGGTTTCTACCGTGGGCCGATGGCCCACCGGCTGGTCGAAGGCGTGCGCCAGGCCGGCGGTGTCTGGACCCTCGATGACCTCGCCGGCTACCACACTGCCTGGCGCGAGCCGCTGCGTTATCCATTGGCCGACCAGCGCGAGCTGATCAGCAGCCCGCCGCCCTCGGCCGGTGGCGTGGCCCTGGCCCAGAGCCTGGCCATGCTCCAACGCCTGCCCTGGCAGAGCGCCGAGCCCGTGCAGCGCAGCCATTATGTGATCGAAGTGCTGCGCCGGGCCTACCGCGACCGCGGGCTGCTGGGCGACCCGGACTACGTGGCCAACCCCATCAACCGCCTGCTGGCGCGCCAGTACCTGACCGGCCTGGCCGACAGCATCGACGTGCGCCAGGCCACCCCCAGCAGCGCCCTGCCCCCTTCACCTGCCTGGCGCGAAGGCGACCACACCACCCACTTCACGGTGATCGACGCCGACGGCAACGCCGTGTCCGCCACGCTGTCGGTCAACCTGCCGTTCGGCGCGGCGTTCAGCGTGCCCGGCACCGGCGTGGTGCTGAACAACGAGATGGACGACTTCGCCGCCGACCCCACCGGCAGCAACAGTTATGGGCTGGCCGGCAGCCAGGCCAACGCAGTGGCGGCGGGAAAGCGGCCCTTGTCGAGCATGAGCCCGACCTTCATCGAAAGCCCCAGCCAGTTCGCCAGCTTCGGCACGCCCGGCGGCAGCCGGATTCCGAGCATGGTGCTGCTGTCGGTGCTGGGGTTTCTCGAAGGCAAGCCGGTGGCCGAGTGGCCGGCGACGCCGCGCTACCACCATCAGTACCTGCCGGATGTGGTGGAGCATGAGCCGGGGACGTTCAGCGCTCAGCACAAGGCCGAGCTTGAAGGGCGTGGGTATCGGCTGAAGGATGTCGGGCGCCAATACGGGAATCAGCAGGTGCTTTACTGGGACAAGGCTGGCGGGACCGTGGAGGCGGCCAGTGATCCCAGGGGTGTAGGGCAAGCGGCGGTAGTCGACTGATCCGGCCCTATCGCGGGGCAAGCCCGCTCCCACAGATCCCCTGCTACCCCTTGAGGCAGCAAAATTCCTGTGGGAGCGGGTTCACCCGCGAACACCGGCGAAGCCGGTGCCATCCTCGGCGCCACCTTCTTCGCGGGTAAACCCGCTCCGGGCTCGCATGTCACTTAACGCTGGCATTTTGGGCAGAACACGCTCGCCCGCTGCCCCAGCTTCACTTCACGCAGTTCGGTGCCACACACCTTGCACGGCTGGCCACCGCGCCCATAGACGAACAATTCCTGCTGGAAGTACCCCGGCTGGCCATCGCCACCGATGAAGTCGCGCAAGGTGGTCCCGCCCTGCTCGATGGCCGCCGCCAGCACCCGCTTGATCTCGATTGCCAGCTTCAGGTAACGCGCCCGGGAGATCCCGCCCGCCTCGCGGCGCGGGTCGATCCCAGCGGCAAACAGCGCCTCGGTGGCGTAGATATTGCCCACCCCCACCACCACGGCGTTATCCATGATGAACGGCTTGACCGCCATCGACCGGCCACGGGACAGCTGGAACAAACGCTCGCCGTCGAACAGGTCGGTCAGCGGCTCCGGTCCCAGGCGGATCAGCAATTCATGGTTGAACGGATCAAGACTCCAGAGCATGGCCCCGAAACGGCGCGGGTCGGTATAGCGCAGCATCAGCCCCGACTCGAGCTCGATATCCACATGCTCGTGCTTGGCAGCCGGCAAGCCCAGCTCGACCAGGCGCAGGTTGCCCGACATGCCCAGGTGGCTGATCAAGGTGCCGACCTCGGCGTTGATCAGCAAGTACTTGGCGCGGCGCTCGACGCTGACGATGCGCTGCCCCGACAGGCGCACGTCGAGGTCTTCCGGGATCGGCCAGCGCAGGCGCCGGTCGCGCACCACCACGCGGCTGACCCGCTGCCCTTCCAGGTGGGGCGCGATGCCGCGCCGCGTCGTCTCGACCTCTGGCAGTTCCGGCATGGCTCAGTGCCCGCCCAATTCGCGGATATTCTGCTTGAGCTGCTCGAAGTCGTATTCGGTCAGGCCGATGTAGTCCAGCACCAGCGGGCCAACCATGTTCCACTCGTGGTCGACGCTCTGGTTGCCCAGCACACGGTAGGAGGCGCAGATGTGCTCGGACATCTTCAACACCGCCAACAGGTTCTTCAGCTGGGTCTGGGTATTGCGCGAGGACTCGTCGCGGAACACCGCCAGGGCGTTGTGGTGGTTGGCGATGGCGGCGCTGATGTGCTCCGGCAGGCGCCAGGACTTGGCGGTGAAGTAGCCGACCACCGAGTGGTTGGTGTTGAACACGCGGTTCTCGGTGTCCACCACGCGGACCTCGTCATTGGCCTTGGCGTAGGACTCTTCCAGCACTTCCATGTAGTTGGGGAAGCGCTTGTGCATCAGCGGCACGCCGCAGTCGTGGAACAGGCCCAGGGTGTAGGCCTCGTCCACCGCCTGGATGCCGGTGCGCTTGGCCAGGGTCAGGCAGGTCATGGCCACGTCCTGGGCGGTGTCCCAGAACGGGTTGAGGGTGACGATGGTCTCGTCGGTCATTTCACCCCTGATCGACTGGGCGTTGATCAGGTTGATGATCGAACGGCTGCCCAACAGGTTCACGGCGCGCTGGATCGAACCGATCTTGTTCGCCAGGCCGAACTGCGCCGAGTTGACCAGCTTCAGCAGGGCACCGGACAGACCCGGATCCTGGCTGATCAGCTTGGCGATGGTCTCAAGGTCCGGGTCGGGCATGTACTGCTCGAACTGCAGGTCGACCATGATCTGCGGCTGCGGCGGGATGGTGATGCCCTGCAGGGCTTGCTGGATCTGTTCGGCGGTAAGTTCCTGGGACATTCGTGCATTCTCGCTGGGGACGGGGGATTCTAACCCTGTACGCCGGCAGGGTGACTATCAGTGGATCGTTGGATCCAAGAATTTCTTTAGCCTGCCGGAGCCGGCCAGCCCCAAGACGAGGCTCGCGCTTGGTCGCGCCCACCAGCGAAGCCGAGGCCAACACGGTATACTCCCGCTCTTTTTTCCCGGAGCGACGTCATGTCCCTGCCCAGCCTTCGCCTCAAAGCCAATGCCGACCGCCGCCTGCGCGCCGGCCACCTGTGGGTCTACAGCAATGAAGTCGACGTCGCCGCGACCCCGCTGCAAGGCCTGAAGGCCGGCCAGCAGGCCATCCTCGAAGCCGCCAACGGCAAGCCCCTGGGCGTGGTGGCCATGAGCCCGAACAACCTGATCTGCGCCCGCCTGCTGTCGCGCGACGTCAAGCTGCCGCTGGACAAGTCGCTGCTGGTGCACCGCCTGAACGTGGCCCTGTCGCTGCGCGAGCGCCTGTTCGACAAGCCGTGCTACCGCCTGGTCTATGGCGACTCCGACCTGCTGCCGGGCCTGGTGGTCGACCGCTTCTTCGACGTCCTCGTGGTACAGCTGGCCTCGGCCACCATGGAAGCGCACAAGGACGACGTCATCGCCGCCCTGGTCCAGGTCCTCAAGCCGAGCGGCATCCTGTTCAAGAACGACTCCGCCGCCCGTGACGCCGAAGGCCTCGGCCGCTATGTCGAGACCGTCTACGGCGAGGTGCCGGACTGGGTGGCGCTGGAAGAGAACGGCGTGAAGTTCGAGGCCCCGGTGCGCGAAGGCCAGAAGACCGGCTGGTTCTACGACCACCGCATGAACCGCGCCCGCCTGGCCCCCTACGTCAAGGGCAAGCGCGTGCTCGACCTGTTCAGCTACATTGGCGGCTGGGGCGTGCAGGCCGGCGCGTTCGGCGCCAGCGAAGTGTTCTGCGTGGACGCCTCCGGCTTCGCCCTCGACGGTGTCGAGCGCAACGCCGCGCTGAACGGCATCAGCGAGAAGCTGACCTGCATCGAAGGCGACGTGTTCGAGGCCTTGCGCGAACTGAAGGCCGCCGAAGAGCGTTTCGACGTGATCATTGCCGACCCGCCCGCCTTCATCAAGCGCAAGAAGGACCTGAAGAACGGCGAGGCCGCCTACCGCCGCCTCAACGAACAGGCCATGCGCATGCTCACCAAGGACGGCATCCTGGTAAGCGCCTCGTGCTCGATGCACCTGCCCGAGGACGACCTGAACAACATCCTGCTGACCAGCGCCCGCCACCTGGATCGCAACCTGCAAATGCTCGAGCGCGGCGGCCAGGGCCCGGACCACCCGGTGCACCCGGCGATCGCCGAAACCCGCTACATCAAGAGCATCACCTGCCGGTTGCTGCCCAACAGCTAAGCGGCGCTTGCTCCGGGGCCGCTCTGCGGCCCCGGCTCCTTCAAACGCTCACGCTCATGCGCGCCAACCGCTACCGCCTGAAGTCCGGCACCAATTCCTGCCCATCGATGCTGAGCGTCTTGTAACGCGGAGCCACCAGTTTCACCGCGCCCTCGCGAATGCCCTTGGCCAAGCCCTCGAGGTTTTCCATCTTGCCGCTCAGGCTGCCCACCTCACGCCACTCGCGCTCCTCCCAGGTGAACACGAACACACTCGATGCATAGGTGTGCCGTGGGATCATCAACACTTCATTGTGCCCATCACCATCCAGATCGACTGCCCACAGGTAGCATCCCTTGCCACCGCACTGGCTTTGAGCAAGCGTCGAATCGGCCAGTGACCCGCTGGAGGACTGCTCCGGCCCTAGCCACTCGAACTTCGGACCATACGTTTCGACCACCTCAGGCCGACGTACCTGCGCCATCAACGCCAGCAATTGCTCGCGGCGACCCGCATCGAACAGTTCATCCGTTTCCAGCCGCTTCTCCAGTTGCTCGAAGGCAGCACGCCCAGGCTGACCGAGGTCGCGGTACAAGGTCCCGGCATCGAACTCGGTAATCGGCGTGCGCCCACCGAGCAGGCGCTCGACCTGACTTTTCGCACTCAACACCTGCGGGTCGAGCAACGGTGTGTAGAACAGCACTATCAGCACCGCGCTGAGCAAGGCGATCAACGGGTTGCTCAGCCGCAGGCTATTCAACCAGGCCTGCCGTGAGCCCACCACTGCCCACACCGCCGCCAGGCTGTGCGCCACCATCACCCCCACCAACAGCATGGCCATGATGCGCGATGGGGTCAGGCCGTACTGGTCGATGCGCACCCAGCTGGCATAAGCCGCCAGGCCCACCAGGACCAGCAGGCACAGCAGGCTGGCTTCGACCAAGCGCTTGAGCGGCGCAGGATAGGCATTGCCCTGATGGCCGTCCTGAAACACGCCATTGGCCAGGAACAGGTTGATACCTGCCAGCACCAACAGCAGAGCGGTCGAATAGCCCGTGTCCCACACCGGCTGCAGGCCGCTGAAGGGCAGTGTCAGGGTGAACACCACGGCGATCAGCGCACTCAACGGCAACAGGAAGCGACAGAGTGTCAACAGGATGCCGCGCAACAACCCAATGACCTTCTCGTTGTCCCGCCCCATGCGCATCCCCAGGGAGAACACCACCGGCAGCACCAGCCAGAGAAACACCGGGGACTCCACCGCGTCCTTAACCTGCGGTATGCCGAGCATGCCGAACAGCAACGCACACAACCACAGCAGCTGCCAGAACAGGCCGGTCAACAGCTGCGCCAGGAACAGGATGAACACGTTGTTCCAGGCATGCCGGAACAGGTCCTCATAGCGCGGCCGCCCATTTTCGCGGGTCGGCCAGGCAAGAATGAACGCGGTGCCGATATAGCCCAGCACGATGGCGGCCAGGAACCAGGTCTGCTGCAGCCAGCCCATGCGCTCGCTATCCAGGACCCAGGCACTGATCCCGCTGATCAGCAGGGTCAGCCCCAGCACCAGCCAGCCGGTGCCACGCTGGCGCACCGCGTTGCCGAGCAGTTGCAGGTTCACGCCGGCCACGACCACTGCGGCGCACAGGGCTACCGACAGGTTGAATCCAAGCAGCTCGCCTTGCCCCTTCACGGTGGTGAGCAGCACCAAGCCCTGGATCAGGCCGATGGCGACGTAGAACAATAAGGAGCGACTTGGCGCTGGCATTGCAAATCCTTTTGGCCAGTGGGGTAGAAGGCGCGCAAGTCTACCGAAACCTGCCTGAACCACGCCAAGGCCTTTACCTTGCGGGCTGGCGACAACCAATTATCACAACGCCATTCCCTCGCAGGCGCGGCGGTGTAGAATCGAGCCATTCATCGCCAGACATCCCCGGCGGGTTTATGAGCTCTGGTCGAGCCTGCGGCGATCCCGCGCGGTCCTTCGACCCCCATCCGTGCCAGTGGCGACCGGCCCAGGCGTTCAGGACAAGAGAAGCTCACTCCCCTAGTTAGAGACCTGATTAAGCCGCCAGGAGCGCTCCATGCCTGATTATCGTTCCAAGACTTCCACCCAAGGCCGCAACATGGCCGGCGCCCGTGCCCTGTGGCGCGCCACCGGGATGAAGGACGAAGACTTCAAGAAACCGATCATCGCCATCGCCAACTCGTTCACCCAGTTCGTCCCGGGGCACGTGCACCTGAAGGACCTGGGCCAACTGGTCGCCCGCGAGATCGAACGCGCCGGTGGCGTGGCGAAAGAGTTCAACACCATCGCCGTGGACGACGGCATCGCCATGGGCCACGACGGCATGCTGTACTCGCTGCCCAGCCGCGAGATCATCGCCGACGCCGTCGAGTACATGGTCAACGCCCACTGCGCCGATGCCATCGTCTGCATCTCCAACTGCGACAAGATCACCCCCGGCATGCTGATGGCCGCCCTGCGCCTGAACATCCCGGTGATCTTCGTCTCCGGCGGCCCGATGGAAGCCGGCAAGACCAAACTGGCCAGCCATGGCCTGGACCTGGTCGACGCCATGGTCATCGCCGCCGACTCCAGCGCCTCCGACGAGAAGGTCGCCGAGTACGAGCGCAGCGCCTGCCCGACCTGCGGCTCGTGCTCCGGCATGTTCACCGCCAACTCGATGAACTGCCTGACCGAAGCCCTGGGTCTCGCCCTGCCGGGCAACGGCTCGACCCTGGCCACCCACTCGGACCGCGAGCAGCTGTTCCTCACCGCCGGGCGCACCATCGTCGAGCTGTGCAAGCGCTACTACGGCGAGAACGATGCGTCGGTCCTGCCGCGCAGCATCGCCAACTTCAAGGCGTTCGAGAACGCCATGATGCTCGACATCGCCATGGGCGGTTCGACCAACACCATCCTGCACCTGCTGGCCGCGGCCCAGGAGGCGGAAGTCGACTTCGACCTGCGCGACATCGATCGCCTGTCGCGCAAGGTACCGCAGCTGTGCAAGGTGGCGCCGAACATCCAGAAGTACCACATGGAAGACGTGCACCGCGCCGGCGGTATCTTCAGCATCCTCGGCTCGCTGGCCCGTGGCGGCCTGCTGCACACCGACCTGCCGACCGTGCACAGCCCAAGCATGGAAGAAGCCATCGCCAAGTGGGATATCACCCAGACCGATGACGAAGCCGTGCACACCTTCTTCAAGGCAGGCCCGGCCGGTATCCCGACGCAGACCGCGTTCAGCCAGTCGACCCGCTGGGAAACCCTGGACGATGACCGCGAGAACGGCTGCATCCGCAGCTTCGAGCACGCCTACTCGCAGGAAGGTGGCCTGGCCGTGCTGTACGGCAACATCGCCCTGGACGGCTGCGTGGTGAAGACCGCCGGTGTCGATGAGTCGATCCACGTGTTCGAAGGCACCGCGAAGATCTTCGAAAGCCAGGACAGCGCCGTGCGCGGCATCCTCGCCGACGAAGTGCAGGCCGGCGACATCGTCATCATCCGCTACGAAGGTCCGAAAGGCGGCCCGGGCATGCAGGAAATGCTCTACCCGACCTCGTACCTGAAGTCCAAGGGCCTGGGCAAGGCCTGCGCCCTGCTGACCGACGGCCGTTTCTCCGGCGGCACCTCGGGCCTGTCGATCGGTCACGCCTCGCCAGAAGCGGCAGCGGGCGGCGCCATCGGCCTGGTGCGCGATGGCGACAAGGTGCTGATCGATATCCCCAACCGTTCGATCAACCTGCTGGTCAGCGACGAAGAGCTGGCCGCGCGTCGCGTCGAGCAGGACAAGAAGGGCTGGAAGCCGGCCGAGGTGCGTCCACGCAAGGTGACCACCGCGCTCAAGGCCTACGCCCTGCTGGCTACCAGCGCCGACAAGGGCGCAGTGCGCAACAAGGCAATGCTCGAAGGGCTGTGAGGCTCTGACGGCATAGAAAAACCGGCGCCTGGTGCGCCGGTTTTTTTATGCCCGTGAACGAAGCCGCAGGCCTTGCCTGACTTACTGTTGCGCGACCTTTTCCGACTTGCCGTCATAGCGCTTGCGCCACTCGCTGAGGATCTCGTCGCGGTTCTTCGAGGCCCAGGCGAAGTCGTTCTTGATCAGGCGCTGCTCGTAGTCCGCCGGCAACTCGGTCTGCGGCTTGGCGATGCCCGGCGCGGCGAGCACGGCGAAGTTCTCCTTGTACAGCTCCATGGCCGCGGGGCTGGCGGAGAAGTCAGCCAGGCGCCTGGCGGCATCGGCCTTTGGCGAGCCCTTGATCACCGCGGTGGCTTCGATCTCCCAGCCCAGGCCTTCCTTGGGCAGCACGATATCCAGCGGCGCGCCCTGGCGCTTGAGCTGCACGGCCGGGTATTCGAACGAGATGCCGATCGGGAATTCACCGGCGGCGGCCAGCTTGCACGGCTTGGAGCCGGAATGAACGTACTGGCCGATGTTCTGGTGCAGCGCATCCATGTAGGCCCAGCCCTGCGGTTCGCCAAAGGTCTGCAGCCAGGCGCTCACATCCAGGAAGCCGGTGCCGGACGAGGCCGGGTTGGGCATGACGATCTTGCCCTTGTACTCAGGCTTGGTCAGGTCCTGCCAGCTCACCGGCTTGCTCAGGCCCTGCTTCTCGGCCTCGACGGTATTGAAGCAGATGGTCGCGGCCCACACGTCCATGCCCACCCAGGCCGGCGGGTTGGCGGCGTCGCGGTAGTTGGCCGAGATCTTGCCCAGATCTTTCGGCGCATAGGCTTCGAGCATGCCGTTCTGGTCGAGGATAGCCAGGCTGGAAGCGGCCAGGCCCCACACCGCGTCGGCCTGCGGGCGATCCTTCTCGGCCAGCAGCTTGGCGGTGATGATGCCGGTGGAGTCGCGCACCCACTTGATCTCGATGTCGGGGTTGGCCTTTTCGAAAGCCTGCTTGTAGCTCTTGAGCTGCTCGGCCTCGAGGGCGGTGTAGACGGTCAGCTGGGTCGCGGCCGAGGCCTGCAGGCTGAAGACGGCGGATACGGCAGCGGCAAGTGCGAGGGGCTTGAACATGATGCGGTTCCTATCAGTGTGGGCAGTCGGTCAATGGCCAGGGGCGCGCTGGCGCCAGGCCTGGGAGCGGCGCAGCAGGCCGCGTGAGGCGCCGGCCAGCAGCAAGGATGCGGCGGCGCTGGTGAGCAGGATCAGGGTCGACATGGCGGCGGCGCCGCCGACGTTGCCGGCGTCGTCCATGTTCAGCACGGCAACGGCAGCGAGGATGGTGTCGGGGCTGTACAGGAAGATCGCCGCCGACACGGTGGTCATCGCCGAGACGAACAGGTAGCGGATGATGTCCAGCAGCGCCGGCAGGCAGATCGGCACGGTGACCCGCATGAAATGCTTGTACAGCGGCGCCTTGAGCGACAGCGCGGCGGCCTCGAACTCGCCATCGAGCTGGCGCAGGGCGGTGGTGGCGGTCATCTGCGCGGTGGTCAGGTAGTGGGCGATGGTGCACACCACCAGCAGCGCCATGCTGCCGTAGAACACATGCAGCGGGTTGCCGTTGAGGTTGAAGAAGAACACGTAGCCCAGGCCCAGCACCAGGCCAGGCACCGCCATCGGGATGAAGCTGAGCAGGCGCAGCAGCTGGTTGAGCAGGCGCTGCCCCTGGGTCTTCTCCATCAGGTAGGCGCCGGTGAAGATCACCACACTGCCGATCAGCGCGGTGCCGATGGCCATGGTCACGCTGTTGCGGTAGGCCAGCCAGCCGCCACCGGCGGTGTCCTCGAACAGGTAGTGCTTGAGCGACAGCGACAGGTTGTACGGCCAGAACTTGACCAGCGACGAGTACACCGCCATGCCGATCACCGCCAGCAGTGCCGCGCACACCAGCAGCACGATGGCCAGGAAGCAGCCATCGCGCAGCCGCGACGGCTTGGGCTCGAACACCTGGGCGCGGCCGCTCATGGCCTCGCCCTGGCGGCGACGCAACCAGGCATCGACGGCGAAGCTGAGCAGCGCCGGCACCAGCAGCACCATGCCGATCAGCGCGCCGCGACCGAACTGCTGCTGGCCGACCACGGCCTTGTAGGCTTCCAGGGCCAGCACCTGGTAATCCCCACCCACCACGACCGGCACGCCGAAGTCGGTGATGGTCAGGGTGAACACCAGGCAGAACGCGGCGAACACCGCCTGGCGCGTGGCCGGCCAGGTGATGCTGAAGAATGCCCGCGCCGGCCCCGCCCCCATGCTCGAGGCGGCATCGAACAGCCGTGCGTCAGCCAGCGACAGCGCCGAGAGCAGGATCATCAGGGCGTGAGGGAAGGTGTAGATGGCCTCGCCGAGGACGATGCCCCAGAAGCCGTAGATATTGTCACTGAGCAGCCCGCGCAGCAGGCCCTGGTTGCCGAACAGGTACACCAGGGCGATGGCCGGAAGCATCGACGGCGCCAGCAGCGGCAGCAGCGAGATGCCGCGCCACAGGCCCTTGGCCGGAATCAGCGTGCGTTGCAGGGCATAGGCGAACAGGTAGGCCAGCGGCACGACGATGGCGGCGACGGTGAACGCCACCGACAGGCTGTTACCGAGCAGCCAGTGGAAGTTCTCGCTGGCGAACAACTCACGGGCAGCCGGCAGGCCGCCGCCCTGCCCGGCTTCAGCGCTGAAACCGCGCCAGAAGATCGCCAGCAGCGGCATCAGCACCGCCAGCACCAGCAGGATCAGCAGCAGGCCCTTGCCACCAACCACGAACAGACGGTCCCCCAGGGCGACGCCGCTGCGAGGGGCGACCTTGGTCGGAGTGAGTGGCAGGGTCATCGGCGCGGCCATCTCAGGCGAACACCTGCAAGCTCTGCGGCGGCAGGGCCACCCAGATGTCCTGCGAGCCCAGGCACGGCATCGCCTCCGGCGCCAGCTCCGCGAGCAATGCGTGCCCCGGTAGGGCCTTGAACTCGAAGCTCATGCGGCAGCGGTTGCCGAGGAAGGTGATCTCGCGGACCTTGGCCGGGAACAGGTTTTCCTCGTGTACCACCGGGTTGACGGTGATCGCTTCGGGGCGGCAGAACAGCCGGCCGCTGCTGGCGCCAGCGGCGTTGGCCGCCAGGCGCATGTGCAGGCCGCCGACCTGGGCATGGCTGTCGCCGCTGCGCTGGAACGGCAGCCAGTTGCCCTGGCCGACGAATTCGGCGACGAACGGCGTGGCCGGCTGGTCGTAGATTTCCTGGGGCGTGGCGTACTGCTCGACCTGGCCGTTGTTCATCACGGCGATGCGGTCGGCCATCAGCATGGCCTCGTCCTGGTTATGGGTGACCATCAGCGTGGTGATACCCAGCTGGCGCTGCAACTGGCGCAGTTCGGTACACAGGTGCTCGCGCACACGGGCGTCCAGCGCCGACATGGGCTCGTCGAGCAGCAGCAGCGACGGCGAAGGCGCCAGCGCTCGGGCCAGGGCCACACGCTGCTGCTGGCCGCCGGACAACTGGCCGGGGTATTTCTTTTCGCTGCCCGTCAGGCCGACCAGCTCGAGCATTTCACCGACCCGCTGGCGCGAGGCCTCGCGGTTGCTGCCGGTCAGGCCGTAGGCGATGTTGGCTTCGACGGTGAGGTTGGGGAACAGGGCGTAGGACTGGAACAGGATGCCGTAGTCGCGGGCCTGGGGTGGCAGCTCGGAGATATCGCGATCGCCGATGTACAGCGTGCCACGGTCCTGGCGCTCGAGCCCGGCGATGCAGCGCAGCAGGGTGGTCTTGCCACAGCCCGACGGGCCAAGCAGGCACACCAGCTCGCCGGCGGCGATGTCGAGGGAGACATCATTGAGTGCGGTGAAGGCGCCGAAGCGCTTGTGGATACCGCGCACTTTCATCTGTGCGCCCGGAGTGGCGTTGTTCATGGCAAGGCCTCATCGAAAAGATGGGGCCATGCTAGGAAGGCTGTGAGACGGTTGTGTGGCGCGGGGGCAAAAACGAGTGATAGTGGTATTGGTGGATTTTTGTAGCGACCATCCGGTTTTCAGGCGTTGGCCGAATAAAAAAGGGAGGCCACCAGGGCCTCCCTTTTCATGACACAGTGAAACTCAGAACAGTACGCGCGAGCGGATGGTGCCCTTCACGTGCTGCAGTTTCTCCTGGGCTAGGTCCGAGTACTCGGCGTCGACGTCGATGACCACGTAGCCCACCTTCTCGTTGGTCTGCAGGAACTGACCGGAGATGTTGATGGCGTTTTCGGCGAACACCTTGTTGATCTCGCTGAGCACGCCCGGGATGTTTTCGTGGATGTGCAGCAGACGGTGCTTGCCTGGGTGGGCCGGCAGGGCCACTTCCGGGAAGTTGACCGACGACACGGAGGTACCGTTGTCGCTGTACTTGACCAGTTTCTCGGCCACTTCCAGGCCGATGTTGGCCTGGGCCTCGGCGGTGGAACCACCGATGTGCGGGGTCAGGATCACGTTGTCCAGGCCGCGCAGCGGGCTTTCGAACTCTTCGTCGTTGGAGCGCGGCTCGACCGGGAACACGTCGATGGCGGCGCCGATCAGGTGCTTGTCCTTGATCGCGGCGGCCAGGTGGTCCAGCTCGACCACGGTGCCACGGGCGGCGTTGATCAGGATCGAGCCCTTCTTCATCGCGCGGATTTCCTTCTCGCCGATCATCCACTGGGTGGATGGCAGCTCAGGCACGTGCAGCGAGACGATGTCGGCCAGGCCCAGCAGCTCGTGCAGGCTGGTGACCTGTACCGCGTTGCCCAGCGGCAGCTTGGTCAGCGGGTCGAAGAAGTACACCTGCATGCCCAGGCTCTCGGCCAGGACCGACAGCTGGGTGCCGATCGAGCCGTAGCCGACGATGCCCAGCTTCTTGCCACGGATCTCGAAGGAATTGGCCGCGCTCTTGATCCAGCCGCCACGGTGGCAGGAAGCGTTCTTCTCGGGGATGCCGCGCAGCAGCAGGATGGCTTCGGCCAGCACCAGCTCGGCCACCGAACGGGTGTTCGAGTAAGGGGCGTTGAACACGGCGATACCGCGCTCGCGGGCCGCTTCCAGGTCGACCTGGTTGGTGCCGATGCAGAAGCAGCCGACCGCGACCAGTTTCTTCGCGCAGTCGAAGATCTCTTCGGTCAGTTGGGTGCGCGAACGGATGCCGATGAAGTGGGCATCGGCGATCTTTTCCTTCAGCTCGGCTTCCGGCAGCGAACCAGTGAGGTATTCGATGTTGGTGTAGCCGGCGGCCTTGAGGGTATCGACCGCGTTCTGGTGCACACCTTCAAGAAGAAGGAACCTGATCTTGCTCTTGTCGAGAGAAGTCTTGCTCATCTGCGTAAACCTGTATCCCGGAGAAAAATGGCGAGGAGGGTAAAGCGGCGCGGCGTCGGCCTTAGCACGAACAGCGGGAGGGCTATGCTAGCATATGCGACACAACCTGAGCTTATCCCGACAGGTGAAGCGTGCTCAGGGTGACTATGAATAAGTCGAGAGTTCCAGCGATGACCCAGTCCGTGGTAATTGATGAGCTGATGACCCTGGTCGACCCTGGCAAGGTCCTCACCGACCCGGCCTCGCTCGAGGCCTACGGCAAGGACTGGACCAAGCACTACCCGCCGGCGCCGAGCGCCATCGTCTTCCCCAAGTCCGTCGAGCAGGTGCAGGCCATCGTGCGCTGGGCCAACCGGCACAAGGTCGCCCTTGTGCCGTCGGGCGGGCGTACCGGGCTGTCGGGCGCCGCCGTGGCCGCCCATGGCGAGGTGGTGGTGGCCTTCGACTACATGAACCAGATCCTCGCCTTCAACGAATTCGACCGTACCGTGGTCTGCCAGCCAGGGGTCGTCACCCGCCAGTTGCAGCAGTTTGCCGAGGACCAGGGGCTTTACTACCCAGTGGACTTCGCCTCGAGCGGGTCCAGCCAGATCGGCGGCAATATCGGCACCAACGCCGGCGGGATCAAGGTGATTCGCTACGGCATGACCCGCAACTGGGTGGCCGGGCTGAAGGTGGTCACCGGCAAGGGTGAGCTGCTCGAGCTGAACAAGGACCTGATCAAGAACGCCACCGGCTACGACCTGCGCCAGCTGTTCATCGGCGCCGAGGGCACACTGGGCTTCGTGGTCGAGGCGACCATGCGCCTGGACCGCGCGCCGCGCAACCTCACCGCCATGGTCCTGGGCACGCCCGATTTCGACGCGATCATGCCGGTGCTGCACGCCTTCCAGGGCAAGCTCGACCTGACGGCCTTCGAGTTCTTCTCCGACAAGGGCCTGGCCCGGATCCTCGCCCGGGGCGATGTGCCCGCGCCGTTCGAAACCGACTGCCCGTTCTATGCCCTGCTGGAGTTCGAAGCCAGTACCGAGGAAGTGGCCAACGAAGCCCTGGCCACCTTCGAGCACTGCGTCGAGCAGGGCTGGGTGCTCGATGGCGTGATGAGCCAGAGCGAGACCCAGCTGAAGAACCTGTGGAAGCTGCGCGAGTACCTGTCCGAGACCATCTCCCACTGGACACCGTACAAGAACGACATCTCGGTCACCGTATCGAAGGTGCCGGCCTTCCTGCGCGATATCGACGCCATCGTCGGCGAGCACTACCCGGACTACGAAGTGGTCTGGTACGGCCATATCGGCGACGGCAACCTGCACCTGAACATCCTCAAGCCCGACCACATGAGCAAGGACGACTTCTTCGCCTCCTGTGCCAAGGTCAACAAGTGGGTGTTCGAGATCGTCGAGCGCTACAACGGCTCGATCTCCGCCGAGCATGGCGTGGGCATGACCAAGCGCGACTACCTGGGCTACAGCCGCTCGCCGGAGGAAATCGCCTGCATGAAGGCGATCAAGGCGGTGTTCGACCCGAACGGCATCATGAATCCGGGTAAGATCTTCGCTCCCGAATAAAAAGCAGTATTCACAGGAGTCGGCCATGAGTTACCAGCACCAGTACGTAGACGGCACGCGCATCCACTTCCCGCTGGGCAAGGTGGTGTGCATCGGCCGCAACTACGCCGAGCATGCCAGGGAACTGGACAACCCCATCCCCAGCGAGCCGCTGCTGTTCATCAAGCCCGGCAGCTGCGTGGTGCCCCTGGAAGGCGGCTTCAAGATCCCGACCGAGCGCGGTTCGGTGCACTACGAGGCAGAGATCGCCGTGCTGCTGGGCAAGCCCCTGTCCACCCACCCATCCGAGGAAGAGGTGCTCGACGCCATCTCCGGCTTCGCCCCGGCGCTGGACCTGACCCTGCGCGATGTGCAGGCGAAACTGAAGGAAAAGGGCCTGCCCTGGGAACTGGCCAAGTGCTTTGACGGCGCCTGCGTGCTGCCGCCGTTCGTGTCGGCCGGCACCTTCGAGGACCTGACCGACATCGGCATCCGCCTGACCATCAACGGCGAGGTGCGCCAGGACGGCAACAGCGCGCTGATGCTCAACCCGATCGTGCCGATGATCCAGCACATGGCCACGCACTTCTCCCTGCAGGCCGGCGATGTCATCCTCACCGGCACCCCGGCGGGCGTCGGACCATTCAATGTGGGCGATGAACTGGTGCTGGAACTTCCGGGCGCAAGCCGGTTCGAAGGCCGGGTGCTTTGAGTCCGGGCGACGACGGTGCAACGCCGTCGTCGCTGACTGCTCTGCTGGGATTTGTCGTTTTTTTCACAATTGATCCGGATAATTCGTCTATTCATCTTCATTTGCCGACAGTGGCGACCACGCTGCCGCCTACTTTCAGGATCTCCGATCAATGACCAACCCTTCCCGCGCATCCCTTGCGCCCAAGCGACGCCTGATCACCCGCTGGTCGCTGTGGATAATTGCGCTGGCGATCATCGCCTATGGCCTGGTGGTGGCCATGCACTGGGATGACCGTGGCCTGCTGTGGATAAAGGAAGGTTTCGAAAGCCAGGCCGAGCGCCAGGAAAGTATCTGGTTGCCAGACTACGTGGCCGACATCGATGCCAAACCGTTGCCGGGCATGGAGCGCGACGAGGCTTCGGACCTGGCGTTCAATCCGCACACCCGGACGTTGTTCTCGGTCATGGGCAAACATCCGTTCCTGGTCGAACTCACCCTCGATGGCGATGTGTTGCGCAAGATTCCCCTGGTTGGCTGGTCCAACCCGGAAGGCGTGGCGGTGCTTGAGGACGGCCAGATCGCCATTGTCGACGAGCGCAATCACGACCTGACACTGGTCAAGGTGGATGCCGCCACGACATCGCTGAACCGCGCCGACTACCAGCCCCATGACCTGGGCAATACCGAGGACGGCAACAAGGGCTTCGAAGCCATTGCCTGGGACCAGATCCGCCAGCGCCTGATCATCGGCGCCGAGCGGCCACCGAAGATGTTCATCTGGAGCACCGATGGCCACGGCCCGCTCAAGGGCGAAAAGCAGCCGCTGCCCAGCGACGAGCTGGACCTGCGCAACCTGTCGGCACTGGGCATCGACCCGCGCACCGGGCACCTGCTGGCACTGTCGGCGGACTCCAACATGCTGCTCGAGCTGGATGAGAAAGGTGAGCAGGTCAGCTTCATGACCTTGTTGGGCGGTTTCAATGGCTTGGCTGACACCATCCCCCGGGCCGAAGGCGTGGCGATGGATGACCAGGGCAACCTGTACATCGTCAGCGAGCCCAACCTGTTCTATCGCTTCAGGAAGCACTGAACGATCAGAAACGTCTGATGATGGCATTAAGCTTTGCTTCAGTTGATAGTGGTTAGATACGTGCTCCTTTCGCCGAGTCCGACCGCATGCGCCGCCACCTTCGCCTGACCTTCGCCTTCATCGTGCTTGTTGCCCTAGTCGTCCTGGGCGCCGCCGGGCATGAGTTCCGCCTGTTCGAGCGAGGCTGGTTCAACCTCAAGACCTGGTGGCAGCCGGCCGAGCAGAGCATCGGTCTGGACCGCTACCAGGTGGCGATCGAAGCACAGCCCATCGTTGGGCTGGACGACGACATTTCGGCGCTGACCTACGACCCCGACCGCAAGAGCCTGTTCACCGTTACCAATGCCCGCTCGGAGCTGATCGAGCTGTCGCTGGACGGCCGCATCCTGCGCCGCGTGCCGTTGACCGGCTTCGGCGACCCCGAGGCGGTGGAATATGTGGGGCCGAACAGCTACGTGATCACCGATGAGCGCCAGCAGCGGCTGATTCGCGTGCGCCTGGACGACGACACCCTGTTCCTCGACGCCAGCGATGCCGAGCAGCTGTCACTGGGCATCGGCCTCAATGGCAACAAGGGTTTCGAGGGGCTGGCCTACGACTCGGCCGGCAAGCGCCTGTTCGTGGCCAAGGAGCGGGACCCGATGATGATCTACGAGGTGCATGGCTTTCCCCATGACAACCCCGACAAACCCTATGCGGTGCATGTGGTGCAGGACCGCAAGCGTGACCGGAGGCTGTTCGTGAGGGACCTGTCGAGCCTGCAGTTCGACGAGCGCAGCGGGCACCTGCTGGCGCTGTCGGACGAGTCGCGGCTGGTGCTGGAGCTGGATGTGAAGGGCAGGCCATTGAGCACGCTGTCGCTGCGCAAGGGGTTCCAGGGCTTGAAACAGACGGTGCCGCAGGCAGAGGGAATTGCCATGGACGACGCCGGGACCATCTACCTGGTCAGCGAGCCGAACCTGTTCTATGTGTTCAAGCAGCCGGCCGATTGATTGCCTGGGCTGACGCTATCGCGGGGCAAGCCCGCTCCCACCGTGGGAGCGGGCTTGCCCCGCGATGAGGCTCACTCGGCCTTGAGGGTCTTCACGCCTTCAGCGGTCCCCAGCAGCAGCACATCCGCCGGACGCGCCGCGAACAGGCCATTGGTGACCACGCCGACGATGGCGTTGATCTGGCTTTCCAGCTCCACCGGGTTGGTGATCTGCAGGTTGTGCACATCCAGGATGACGTTGCCGTTGTCGGTCACCACGCCTTCACGGTAGACCGGGTCGCCGCCCAGCTTGACCAGCTGGCGCGCCACATGGCTGCGGGCCATCGGAATCACCTCGACCGGCAGCGGGAAGGCGCCCAGCACCGGCACCAGCTTGCTGGCGTCGGCGATGCAGATGAAGGTCTTGGCCACCGCCGCGACGATCTTCTCGCGGGTCAGGGCCGCCCCGCCGCCCTTGATCAGGTTCAGGTGGGCGTCGCTCTCATCGGCGCCGTCGACGTAGAACTCCAATTCGCTGACACTGTTCAGCTCGTAGACCGGGATGCCATGGCCCTTCAGGCGCTGGGCGGTGGCTTCGGAGCTGGCGACGGCGCCATCGAAGGCGGTCTTGTGCTGGGCCAGGGCGTCGATGAAGAAGTTGGCGGTCGAACCGGTACCGACGCCGACGACGCTTTTCTCATCCAGTTTCGGCAGGATGAGATCGACGGCGGCCTGGGCGACGGCCTGTTTGAGTTGGTCCTGGGTCATGCGGGCTCCGGGAGGGGCTGGGCGGAAATTGCCTAGTATAACGGCTCCCGCGGCTTTGCTGTGGTCGCCCGACGTGGCGCTGCGGTAGACTCCCAGCCCTTGTCCCGCGGCCCAGTGATGCTTTCCGATGCTCGAACAGTACGTCAAGAAGATCCTCACCTCGCGCGTCTACGACGTTGCCGTCGAAACCCCGCTGCACAGTGCCGGGCAGTTGAGCAAGCGCCTGGGCAACACGGTACTGCTCAAGCGCGAGGACCTGCAGCCGGTGTTCTCGTTCAAGATCCGCGGGGCCTACAACAAGCTGGCGCAACTGAGCGCCGAGGAACTGGCCCGCGGCGTGGTCACCGCCTCCGCCGGCAACCACGCCCAGGGCCTGGCCCTGGCGGCACGGGAGCTGGGGATCAAGGCGACCATCGTCATGCCCAAGACCACTCCGGAGATCAAGATCGAAGGCGTGCGCTCCCGCGGCGGCAAGGTGGTGCTGCACGGTGATACGTTCCCCGAGGCGCTGGCCTACTCGCTGAAGCTGGTGGAGGAAAAGGGCTTCGTCTACATCCACCCCTACGACGATCCGCACACCATTGCCGGGCAAGGCACCGTGGCCATGGAGATCCTGCGCCAGCACCCGGGCCAGCTGGACGCGATCTTCGTGCCGGTCGGCGGCGGCGGGCTGATCGCCGGCATCGCGGCGTATGTGAAGTACCTGCGCCCCGAGATCAAGGTGATCGGCGTCGAGCCGGACGACTCCAACTGCCTGCAGGCCGCCATGGCCGCGGGCGAGCGCGTGGTGCTGCCGCAGGTCGGGCTGTTCGCCGATGGCGTGGCGGTGGCGCAGATCGGCCAGCACACCTTCGACATCTGCCGGCACCATGTGGACGAGGTGATCACCGTCAGCACCGACGAGATCTGCGCGGCGATCAAGGATATATACGACGATACCCGCTCGATCACCGAACCTGCCGGCGCATTGGGCGTGGCCGGCATCAAGAAGTACGTCGAGCTCAAGGGCGTTGCCGGGCAGACCCTGGTGGCCATCGATTCGGGCGCCAACGTCAATTTCGACCGCCTGCGCCATGTGGCCGAGCGCGCGGAGCTTGGCGAGAAGCGCGAGGCGATCATCGCCGTGACCATCCCGGAGCGCCCGGGCAGCTTCAAGGCCTTCTGCGAAGCCATCGGCAAGCGCCAGATCACCGAATTCAACTACCGCAAGCACACCTCGGACGAGGCGCATATCTTCGTCGGCGTGCAGACCCACCCGGAAACCGACCCGCGCGCGACGTTGGTCCAGCAGTTGACCGAGCAAGGCTTCCCGGTCACCGACCTGACCGACAATGAACTGGCCAAGCTGCACATCCGCCACATGGTCGGTGGCCACTCGGCCGGGGCCAGCGACGAGATGGTGCTGCGCTTCGAGTTCCCCGAGCGCCCAGGCGCGCTGTTCAACTTCCTCAACAAGCTGGGTGGGCGCTGGAACATCTCGATGTTCCACTACCGCAACCACGGCGCCGCCGATGGCCGCGTGGTCGCAGGCCTGCAGGTGCCGGAGGAGGAGCGCCACCTGGTGCCAGCGGCGCTGGCCAAGATCGGCTACCCGTACTGGGACGAGACCGAGAACCCGGCTTACCGGCTATTCTTGGGCTGAACGCGCCAAACGGACCTCGTGGGAGCGGGCTAGCCCCGCGCTGAAGCCGCCAGCAAGAAGGACGATTACGAAATGGAACACCTGACCACCCTCAAGACCCTGCATGTCCTCGCCACCGCTCTTTTGCTGCTGGGCGCTCTGGGCCTGGCGATCTGGACTGTCCGCGCCCGCCGCCAGGGCGATACCGAGGCCTACGGCAAGCTGTTGCGCCGGCCGCTGGTGTTCGTCTGGCTGCTGATGGGACTGTGCCTGGTGAGCATGCCGTTCACCGGCTGGTGGCTGGTGCACCTGGTCGGCTGGCCGCTGGGGCAGACCTGGGTGCTGGCGTCCAGCGTCATCTATACGCTTGGCGCGTTTGCCGCGTGGTGGCTGGTGGTGCGGTTGAACCGGCTGCGCAAGGCTGAAACCGTGGGCTTGAAGTTCACCTTGGCGTTGGCGCTGTTCAGTGGCGTCTGCTTCCTGTCCATTGCGGGCCTGATGGGCGCCAAGCCGATCTGAAGCATCGCGGGGCAAGCCCGCTCCCTCGCCAGATCGAGTTGCGCCCAAGTTATTGGACATTGATCCAACACCCGGAAGCAGTTCAGATCGTGGGAGCGGGCTTGCCCCGCGATCAGGCCTTCAATCGCGCAACGAAATGACCGGCCACCCCCGCCGCTCGGCCTCAGCCACGGAAGAGTCCCGCAGAATACGGAGTTTGCACCTCGCTGCACATAAGCTTGGCGGGCGCGTTGCTGCGCGCTCGGGCTTTGTGGAACAATGCGTTGACATGCGTTTGCGAGGTTGCTGCCGTGATCGACCCGGATGGTTTTCGCCCCAATGTCGGGATCATTCTCACGAATGATGCCGGGCAGGTGCTATGGGCTCGGCGGATCAACCAGGATGCCTGGCAGTTTCCCCAGGGTGGCATCAACCCTGACGAGACGCCGGAAGATGCCCTGTACCGCGAGCTGAACGAAGAAGTGGGCCTGGAACGCCAGGACGTGGAAATTCTTGCCTGCACCCGTGGCTGGTTGCGTTATCGTTTACCCCAGCGCCTGGTGCGCACCCACAGCCAGCCGCTGTGCATCGGCCAGAAACAGAAGTGGTTCCTGCTGCGCCTCGTGAGCAACGAGCAACGGGTGCGCATGGACCTCACCGGCAAACCGGAATTCGATGGCTGGCGCTGGGTCAGCTACTGGTATCCGCTGGGCCAGGTGGTGACATTCAAGCGCGAGGTATACCGCCGCGCCCTGAAAGAGCTAGCCCCGCGCCTGCTGACGCGCGACTGACGACGGAGTCCGACCCCGAGCCATGCTCAATACGCTGCGCAAGATCGTCCAGGAAGTGAACTCCGCCAAAGATCTCAAGACGGCGTTGGGTATCATTGTCTTGCGCGTCAAGGAGGCGATGGGCAGCCAGGTCTGCTCGGTCTACCTGCTCGACCCGGACAGCAACCGCTTCGTGCTGATGGCCACCGAGGGCCTGAACAAGCGCTCCATCGGCAAGGTCAGCATGGCCCCCAACGAGGGCCTGGTCGGCCTGGTCGGCACCCGCGAGGAGCCGCTGAACCTCGAGAACGCCGCCGACCACCCCCGCTACCGCTACTTCGCCGAGACCGGCGAAGAAAAATTCGCCTCCTTCCTCGGTGCGCCGATCATCCACCACCGCCGCGTGGTTGGGGTACTGGTCATCCAGCAGAAGGAGCGCCGCCAGTTCGACGAGGGCGAAGAAGCCTTCCTGGTCACCATGAGCGCCCAGCTCGCCGGGGTTATCGCCCACGCCGAGGCGACCGGCTCCATTCGTGGCCTGGGGCGCCAGGGCAAGGGTATCCAGGAAGCCCGCTTCGTCGGCGTGCCGGGCTCCCCGGGCGCCGCTGTCGGCCGCTCGGTGGTGATGCTGCCGCCCGCCGACCTCGAGGTGGTGCCGGACCGCACCGTCGAGGACATCGACAACGAACTCAAGCTGTTCAACAACGCCCTTGAGGGCGTGCGCGAAGACATGCGCAAGCTGTCGGCCAAGCTCGCCACCCAGCTGCGGCCCGAAGAGCGCGCATTGTTCGACGTGTACCTGATGATGCTCGAGGACGCCGCCCTCGGTGGCGAGGTGGTCGAGGTCATCAAGACCGGCCAGTGGGCCCAGGGCGCCCTGCGCCAGGTGGTCGGCGAGCACGTCAACCGCTTCGAGCTGATGGACGACGACTACCTGCGCGAGCGCGCCTCGGACGTCAAGGACCTGGGCCGGCGCCTGCTGGCCTACCTGCAGGAAGCCCGCTCACAGTCGCTGGTCTACCAGGACAACACCATCCTGGTCAGCGAGGAGCTGACCCCGGCCATGCTCGGCGAGGTGCCAGAGGGCAAGCTGGTGGGCCTGGTCTCGGTACTGGGCTCGGGCAACTCCCATGTGGCGATTCTTGCCCGTGCCATGGGCATCCCGACCGTCATGGGCGTGGTCGACCTGCCCTATTCGAAGGCCGACGGCATCGAGATGATCGTCGACGGCTACAAGGGCGAGGTGTTCACCAACCCCGGCGAGGTGCTGCGCAAGCAGTACAGCGATGTGGTCGAGGAGGAGCGCCAGCTGGCCCGTGGCCTCGACGCCCTGCGCGAGCTGCCGTGCATCACACCGGACGGCCATCGCATGCCGCTGTGGGTCAACACCGGCCTGCTCGCCGACGTGGCCCGTGCCCAGCAGCGCGGCGCCGAGGGCGTCGGCCTGTACCGCACCGAAGTGCCGTTCATGATCAACCAGCGCTTCCCCAGCGAGAAGGAACAGCTGGCGATCTACCGCGAGCAGCTGCAGGCGTTCCACCCGCTGCCGGTGACCATGCGCAGCCTCGACATCGGCGGCGACAAGTCGCTGTCGTACTTCCCGATCAAGGAAGAAAACCCCTTCCTCGGCTGGCGCGGCATCCGCGTCACCCTCGATCACCCGGAAATCTTCCTGGTGCAGACCCGCGCCATGCTCAAGGCCAGCGAGGGCCTGAACAACCTGCGCATCCTGCTGCCGATGATTTCCGGCATCCACGAGCTGGAAGAAGCCCAGCACCTGATCCACCGTGCCTGGGGCGAGGTGCGCGACGAAGGCACCGACGTGCCGATGCCGCCGGTGGGGGTGATGGTGGAAATTCCCGCCGCCGTGTACCAGACCCGCGAACTGGCGCGCCAGGTGGACTTCCTCTCGGTCGGTTCCAACGACCTGACCCAGTACCTGCTGGCGGTCGACCGCAACAACCCGCGGGTCGCCGACTTGTACGACTACCTGCACCCGGCGGTGTTGCAGGCGTTGCAGACCGTGGTGAGCGTCGCCCATGAGGAAGGCAAGCCGGTGAGCATCTGCGGCGAGATGGCCGGTGACCCGGCCGCGGCGATCCTGCTGATGGCCATGGGCTTCGACAGCCTGTCGATGAACGCCACCAACCTGCCGAAGGTGAAGTGGATGCTGCGCCAGGTCAACCTGGGCAAAGCCAAGGAACTGCTGGCCGACGCCATGAGCCATGACAACCCGCAGGTTATCCACAGCTCGCTGCAACTGGCGCTGAAGAACCTTGGCCTGGCGCGGATGATCGGGCCGAACAAGACGCTTTGACGTCCTGGGCCCGCTTTGCGGGCCTTTCGCGACACAAGGCCGCTCCTACCAGAGCACGCAGAACCCTGTAGGAGCGGCCTTGTGCCGCGAAAGGGGCGCAAAGCGCCCCCAGCTTTCAAACGTCTATATCCACCTCGCCCAGGTGCCCACCAAACGGCCCGAAACTGCGCTCGACCATCCGCCGCCTCCCCTGGTCATCGACGATCAGCACCGTGCTCGCCCGCGTCCCATAGTTCTGGCTGGCGATGAACACGCTCGACAGCAACCGCTCGGTGGCCAACCCCACGCCGGTTTCCGGCAGCTCGCCGTCCGGCGCGGGCTGTGCATCGCCCAGCAGGGCCAACAGCCGTTGCGGATCGGCGGCCTCGAGCAACGCCTCAAGCCCGCTGCGCGCCTTGACCAACTTCGGCCACGGCGTATCCAGCCCGGCATTCGACAGCCCGTAGACCCCAGGCGCCAGCATGCGCGGCGCGGCCTCGCGGGCATGCAGGTAGCCCAGCCGTTCGCCATCACCCACCAGCAGGTTGAAGCCCGAGTACTGCCCGCTGCGGCTGGCCACCTGGTCCAGGTAGGCTTCGACCCCCAGCTCACCCTGAAGGTACGCCGCCACCAGCTCGCCCCGTGAGCGCGGCCCCAGTGGCTGGCGCGGATCACGGATGTTGGTCAGCGCCGCGAAGCGCCCGTTCGGCCCTACCCCCAGCCAAGTTCCCCCGGCCTCCAGGTCACGCCCGGCATGCACCCCCGGGGCATCCTCCCAGGCGGCCAGGGCCTGGGTCGGCCGGGCATAGAACTCGTCGCGGTTGGCCGCGACGATCAGCGGCCGGGCTGTCCCCGGCTGCCAGGCGAATACGATCAGGCACATAGGTTGTCCCCTGTGTTTTCGGCCACTCTACCCGCGCCGCCGACTGCTAGCCATCATCTGACACAGAGTTCACTAGAGCGCCGGGCTTGGCTTCCGTTACCATGCCGGATTGTTTTCCACTGGGGCCACGAATGGAATTCGCTCTCTATCTGCTGTTGGGCGCCTGCGCCGGCGTGCTGGCCGGGCTGTTCGGCGTCGGTGGCGGCATCATCATCGTGCCGGTGCTGGTGTTCAGCTTCACCCTGCAGGGCTTCGACCCTTCGGTGCTGACCCACCTGGCGGTCGGCACGTCGCTGGCGACCATCGTCTTCACCTCGATCAATGCCGTGCGCGAGCACCAGCGCAAGGGCGCGGTGCAGTGGCCGATCTTCGCCTGGATGACCGCGGGCATCCTGCTCGGCGCGCTGGTCGGGGCCAAGACCGCCTCGCTGATCCAGGGCCCGATGCTGCAGAAGATCATCGGCGTGTTCGCCCTGGTGATCGCCGCGCAGATGGCCCTGGACCTCAAGCCCAAGGCCAGCCGCGGCATCCCCGGCAAGCCCGGATTGACCGCCGCCGGCGGGGTGATCGGCTGGGCCTCGGCCATCTTCGGCATCGGCGGCGGCTCGCTGACCGTGCCGTTCCTCACCTGGCGCAGCCTGCCCATGCAACAGGCGGTGGCGACTTCGTCGGCCTGCGGCCTGCCGATCGCCCTGGCCAGTGCCCTGGGCTTCATCTGGCTGGGCTGGCATGAGGAACACCTGCCGGCCCACAGCCTGGGCTACGTCTACCTTCCGGCGCTGGTCGGCATCGCCGCCACCAGCATGTTCTTCGCCCGCTACGGCGCGCGACTGGCGCACAAACTGTCGCCGCGCGTGCTCAAGCGTCTGTTCGCCGCGCTGCTGTTCTGCGTCGGACTCAGCTTCCTTATCTGAACCTAGAGGAAAGACAATGCTGCCTTACCCGCAGATCGACCCGGTGGCCGTGGCCCTCGGTCCACTGAAAATCCACTGGTACGGCCTGATGTACCTGATCGGCATCGGCGGCGCCTGGCTGCTGGCCTCGCGCCGGTTGAACCGCTTCGACCCGACCTGGAGCCGCGAGAAACTCTCCGACCTGGTGTTCTGGCTGTCGATGGGGGTGATCGTCGGCGGGCGCCTGGGCTACGTGCTGTTCTACGACCTGCATCAGTACCTGGCCAACCCGACCTTGATCTTCGAAGTGTGGAAAGGCGGCATGTCGTTCCACGGCGGTTTCATCGGCGTGATGCTGGCCGCGCTGTGGTTCGGCAAGCGCAACAACAAGTCGTTCTTCGAGCTGATGGACTTCGTCGCGCCGCTGGTGCCGATCGGCCTGGGCGCCGGGCGTATCGGCAACTTCATCAACGCCGAGCTGTGGGGCAAGGCCACCGACGTGCCGTGGGCCATGGTGTTCCCGCCGTTCAGCGACCCGGCCCAACTGCCGCGTCACCCGTCGCAGCTGTACCAGTTCGCCCTCGAAGGTGTGGCATTATTCGTCATCCTTTGGCTGTACTCGCGCAAGCCGCGCCCGACCATGGCCGTTTCCGGCATGTTCGCGCTGTTCTACGGCATCTTCCGCTTCATCGTGGAATTCGTGCGGGTACCCGACGCCCAGCTGGGCTACATCGCCTTCGGCTGGTTGACCATGGGTCAGCTGCTCTGCGTGCCGATGATCGTCGGCGGCATCTTCCTGATCTGGTGGGCCTACAACCGTAAACCGTCGGCCAAGGCCACCGTCTGATTTTCACGGCAGGGGCGATCCTCCTGCCGTTCTTGCTACAGGTAAGCCATGAAACAGTATCTAGATCTGGTCCGTGACGTCATCGAGAACGGCACGCTGCAGGAAAACCGCACCGGCATCCGCACCATCAGCCTGCCGGGCGCCATGCTCAAGTTCGACCTGCAGAAAGGCTTCCCGGCCATCACCACGCGCAAGCTGGCGTTCAAGTCGGCGATCGGCGAGATGGTGGGCTTTTTGCGCGGCGTGAAGAACGCCGGCGAGTTCCGCGAGCTGGGCTGCAAGGTCTGGGACCAGAACGCCAACGAGAACGCCCAGTGGCTGGCCAACCCGTTCCGCCAGGGCCATGACGACCTCGGCGAGATCTACGGCGTGCAATGGCGCCAGTGGCCGGGCTACAAGCGCATCCCGCTGAGCAACCCGGCGGCCATCGAGATGGCCGAGCAGGCAGGTTTTCGCCGCATCGCCCAGGACGAGGAAGACGGCCAGGCGTTCGTCATCCTGTACAAGGCCATCGACCAGGTGCGCCAGTGCCTGGACACCATCGCCAACGACCCGGGCAGCCGGCGCATCCTGTTCCACGGCTGGAACTGCGCCCAGCTGGATGAAATGGCCCTGCCGCCATGCCACCTGCTGTACCAGTTCCACCCGAATGTCGAGACCAAGGAAATCTCCCTGACCCTCTACATCCGCTCCAACGACCTGGGCCTGGGCACGCCGTTCAACCTCACCGAGGGCGCGGCGCTGCTGTCGCTGTTCGGCCGCCTGACCGGCTACACCCCGCGCTGGTTCACCTACTTCATCGGCGATGCCCATGTATACGAGAACCACCTGGACATGCTGGGCGAGCAGATGAAGCGCGAACCGCTGGCCGCGCCGAAGCTGGTGATCAGCGACCGCGTGCCGGCATTCGCCGAGACCGGCAGGTACGAGCCCGAATGGCTGGAGAAGATCGAGCCGAGTGATTTCTGGCTGGAAGGCTACGAGCACCATGCGCCGATGACGGCGCCGATGGCGGTCTGATCCAGAGATCGAGTCGCCCTCTTCGCGGGTAAACCCGCTCCCACAGGCCATGCACCGCACCTGTGGGAGCGGGTTCACCCGCGAATGCTTTTCATCAGGTCAATGCCCGTGACTGCGCCCCACATGGGAATGCTCGGTCTCCGGCACCGTCACCGCCCCATTGGTTTCCAGCTGCTGCAATATCGCGCACTCCGCCCCCTGCGCATTGCATTGCTGGCGCAACTCCACCAGCTGCGCCTGCAGCGCCACCAGCCCGTCGATCCTCGCCTGCACATGCTCGATATGCGCGTCGATCAGCGCATTGACGCTGCCGCATGAGCCGTCGGGGCTGTCGCGCAGGCTCAACAGGCTGCGGATTTCATCGAGGGTCATGTCCAGGGTGCGGCAGTTGCGGATGAAGGTCAGCCGCTCTACGTGGGCCTGGGTGTAGAGCCGATAGTTGCCGTCGCTGCGAGCAGGCTCGGGCAGCAGCTGCTCGCGCTCGTAGTAGCGAATGGTCTCCACGGCGCAGTCGGTGGCCTTGGCCAGTTCTCCGATCTTCATGGCAAATCTCCAGCAGGGGGCTTGACCCTATAGTGGCTACAGGGTGTTCACTTGGCAACAACCACTCTGTGGATATCCGCAGAGGCCAGTGCTCAGTTAAGGATGATTCCATGAACCAGCCTGTCAGCCCCGACCACAAGCATGACCACGCGCATGGCCATGAGCCCCACGCCCACAGCTGCTGTGCCAGCAAGGCGGCCCCGGCCCTGGTGCAGCTGACCGAGAAGGCCAGCGCCCAGGCGCAGCTCAGCCGTTTCCGCATCGAGGCCATGGACTGCCCCACCGAACAGACGCTGATCCAGGACAAACTGGGCAAGCTGGCCGGCATCGAGCAGCTGGAGTTCAACCTGATCAACCGTGTGCTCGGCGTGCGCCACACCCTGGCCGATACCGCCGAGATCGAGCGGGCCATCGACAGCCTGGGGATGAAGGCCGAACCGCTGGCCGCCGAGGACGACGGCAGCGCCAATGCGCCCCAGGCGAGCAAGACCCGCTGGTGGCCGCTGGCCTTGTCGGGTATTGCCGCGATCGCCGCCGAAATCGTGCATTTCTCCGGCAAGGCGCCGGAGTGGGTGGTCGCCGCACTGGCCCTGGCGGCGATCCTCGGCTGCGGCCTGGGCACCTACAAGAAGGGCTGGATTGCCCTGAAGAACCGCAACCTCAACATCAATGCCCTGATGAGCATCGCCGTGACCGGCGCCGTGCTGATCGGCCAATGGCCCGAGGCGGCCATGGTCATGGTGCTGTTCACCATCGCCGAGCTGATCGAGGCCCGCTCGCTGGATCGCGCGCGCAATGCCATTGGCGGCCTGATGCAACTGGCGCCGGACCTGGCCACCGTGCAGCAGGCTGACGGCCAGTGGCGCGAGCTCGACGTGCGCGAGGTGCCGATCGGTGCCCTGGTGCGGGTACGTCCGGGCGAGCGTATCGGCCTGGATGGCGAGGTGGTCAGTGGCCAGTCCAGCGTCGACCAGGCACCGATCACCGGCGAGAGCCTGCCGGTCGAGAAGGCCGTGGGCGACAAGCTGTTCGCCGGCACCATCAACCAGGCCGGCGCCCTGGAGTACCGCGTCACCGCCGCCGCCGGTCAGTCGACCCTGGCGCGGATCATCAAGGCCGTCGAGGAGGCCCAGGGCGCCCGTGCGCCAACCCAGCGCTTCGTCGACCAGTTCTCGCGCATCTACACCCCGGTAGTGTTCGCCGTGGCCCTGGCCGTGGCGGTGGTCCCACCGCTGTTCATGGCCGGCGCCTGGTTCGACTGGATCTACCGCGCCCTGGTGCTGCTGGTGGTGGCCTGCCCGTGCGCGCTGGTGATCTCGACCCCGGTGACCATCGTCAGCGGCCTGGCCGCGGCGGCGCGCAAGGGCATCCTGATCAAGGGCGGCGTGTACCTCGAAGGCGGGCGCAAGCTGGACTTTCTCGCCCTGGACAAGACCGGCACCATCACCCACGGCAAGCCGGTGCAGACCGACAGCAAGGTCCTCGACCCACTGTTCGAAGGCCGGGCCCAGGCCTTGGCCGCCAGTCTGGCCGCCCGCTCCGATCACCCGGTGTCCGGTGCCATCGCCCTGTTTGCCAAGGACCAGAGCCTGGCCTTGAGCGAGGTCAGCGATTTCGCCGCCCTGGCCGGTCGCGGTGTGCGCGGTGATATCGAAGGCCAGACCTACCACCTGGGCAACCATCGCCTGGTGGAAGAACTCGGCCTGTGCTCCCCGGAGCTGGAAGCGCAGCTGGATGTGCTGGAGCGCCAGGGCAAGACCGTGGTGCTGCTGCTCGACCGCTCCGGTCCGCTGGCGCTGTTCGCCGTGGCCGACACGGTCAAGGACAGCAGCCGCCAGGCCATCGCCGAACTGCATGAGCTGGGCATCAAGACTGTCATGCTGACCGGCGACAATCCCCACACCGCCCAGGCCATTGCCGCCCAGGTGGGGATCGATCGCGCCGAGGGCAACCTGCTGCCGGCGGACAAGTTGGCCAGCATCGAGCGCCTGTACGGCGAGGGCCATCGGGTCGGCATGGTCGGTGACGGCATCAACGATGCACCAGCCCTGGCCCGTGCCGAGATCGGCTTCGCCATGGCCGCCGCCGGCACCGACACGGCCATCGAGACCGCCGACGTGGCGCTGATGGACGATGACTTGCGCAAAATCCCGGCGTTCGTCAGGCTGTCGCGCCAAAGCGCGGCGATCCTCACCCAGAACATCGTGCTGGCCCTGGGAATCAAGGCGATCTTCCTGGCAATCACCTTTGCCGGCATGGCCACCATGTGGATGGCGGTGTTCGCCGACATGGGCGTGAGCCTGCTGGTGGTGTTCAACGGCTTGCGCCTGCTGCGCAAGTAAGGTTGGGACGTTCCCTGTAGGAGCGGCCTTGTGCCGCGAAAGGGCCGCAACGCGGCCCCAGCGATGTCCCATGATGCCGAAATCCTGGGGCTGCCATGCAGCCCTTTCGCGGCACAAGGCCGCTCCTACAGAGTACACAGCGAATCTTTCAACTAGAGGTTATCCACAATGCTGAGCGCCGAGCTCAAAGCCTTCTACATGGTGGCCCGCCTGGGCAGCATCACCCTGGCGGCGAAGAAGCTCGGGCTCAGCCAGCCGACGGTGACCACGCAGATCCGCAATCTCGAGGGCCAGTACAACGTCGAGCTGTTCTACCGCGGTGGCCGGCGCCTGGTGCTGAGCGAGGAAGGCGTGCGCCTGCTGCCGATGGTCAAGGCACTGCTGCAGCAGGAGGCCGACATCGAGTTCGAGCTGCGCAACAGCGGTCAGGCCCAGGGCAGCCTGCGCATCGCCGCCACGGCGCCCTACTACATCCTCGACCTGGTGAAGATCTTCCGCGAGCGCCTGCCCCAGGTGGAAGTGGCGGTGGAAATCGGCAACTCGCAGCAGGTGCTGGAGATGCTCGAGGATTACCGGGTGGATATCGCCGCGTCCTCGCAACTGCTCGAGGATGCACGCCTGGTGCGCCGGGTGCTGGGCACCGACCCGCTGGTGGTGGCGGTGCACCGCAATCATCCGCTGGCCCAGCGTCAGGCGGTGTCCATCGACGTGGTGGCCGGGCATTGCCTGCTGATGCGCGAACAGGGCTCGACCACGCGCAAGCTGACCGAGCAGATGATGCAGGAGGCCAATGTGAAGGCCGGGGCCTTGCTGGAGATCGGCAGCCGCGAGTCGATCCGCGAGGCGGTGCTGCGCAACATCGGCATCAGCATCATTGCCCGTCACGAGGTGCCACATAACCCGGAGCTACGGGTGCTGGCGCTGGAGGAGGCGCCGGAGATGCATGAGTACCTGTACTGCCTGAAGGAACGGCGCCAGGCGCGACTGCCGGCGGCTTTTCTGGGCGTGGCGCAGGAAGTGGTTGGCTCGCAGTTCTGAAACGGCCGGCAATGAGCTCATCGCCGGCAAGCGGGCCGGCCGGCGATGGCGCGGCGGTTCACTTCACGTTGACGGTGATCTTCTGCGACTCGACGCTTGGCTTGAACGGCACGTGGTACTTGTCGCCCAGCACCAGCTGCAGGGTGTGTTTGCCTGGCGTGAGGGTGATGGTCGCCTCGGTCTGCGCCTTGCCGAAGTGCAACACCTGCGGACCTGCCGGCAGCGGCGCGTTGTTTTCCGGCATCAGGCTGGTGGGCAGCGGCTGGTCGGCCAGCGGGGCCTTGTCCACGTCCACCAGCAGGTGGTGATGGCCGGTGTGCGGGGTCTGGTCGCCCGCGGGCTTGAGGCCCATGCCTTCGATGCCGAACTTGACGGTAAAGGTCTTGTCGACCGTGGCCCCGTCGGCGGGGGAAACGATGAAGACCTTGGCGCCTTCCGGTGGCTGCTCGCTCTTCAGGGCATCCGCGGCACTGGCGAACACCGACGCCCCCATCAGCAGACCGGCGACGGCAGCACGCGAAAATAGGCTTTTCATTCACTTCTCCTGTGATTCACTTCAATTGACCGCTATCACTTAAACGAAGTGTGGCGGTACTTCACCATAGTCCAACCCGACCGGCAGAGGTTCAAAAACAGGGACAGAAATATTTCAGGGCAGAAGAAAACCTTGCCGCGACCTGGAGGTCATAGGCTGCGTTCGACCGGGGCAGACGAGAAAGCCACGGCGAATGCACTTCATCTGCCGAACAAGAAAGGGGCACTCATGCGTTTGACCATTGGCATTCTGCTGGCGGTACTGTTCAGCCCACTGGCCCAGGCCGAACTGATCGACGAAATCAACGACCGTGGCGAACTGCGCATCGCCGTGCTTGGCGACGCGCCACCCTATGCGTTCAAGGAGAACGAACACCTGACCGGCTTCGAGATCGAGTTGGGGCAGGCCCTGGCCAAGGAGCTGGATGTGCGGGCCGAGTTCGTCGAGACGCCCGCCGAAGAGGTGCTGCCCGGGGTGGAGAGCGGCAAGTACGACATGACCTTCAACCAGCAAGACGCCGAACTGAGCGATAAGCTCGACGCCATTCGGGCCCTGGACAGCCAGAAACTGGTGATCCCGTACCAGAAGGGCAATCCAGCTTTCGAGACGGCCGTGAACAATGCCCTGCAGCGGATCGAGGACGATGGCCGCCTGGCAGCGCTGGAGAAGAAATGGCTTAGGGCTGCGCGCGAGACCAGCGCTGGACAGTAGTCATGCGATCTGTATGCAGACCGCACTGACCTGTAGGAGCGGCCTTGCCGAGGCGTCGGACCGGTCGGAAAGGGCCGCAAAGTGGCCCCGGCTATCTTTGCGTCAACACTGAAATCCTGGGGCTGCTACGCAGCCCTTTCGCGACACAAGGCCGCTCCTACAGGGATCGCGCATGGCCTGAAGAACGGGGTCACCCGCAAAAGCGAACGACTACAGGTGGTTTTCAAGCAACGCTCGCTGCGCGTCTTCCAGCTCCAGCTCGCTGAACACGAGCACCCCTTCGCGACGCAGCAAGGCCGTGGTCACCCCTTCCCCCGCCACCTTCACACCACTGAAGCTGCCGTCATAGGTCTGCAGGTTGCCACACGACGGGCTGCCGGACTTGAGCACCGCCACACGGATGCCATGCCGACGCACCAGCTCCAGCGCCAGTCGGGCCCCGGCCAGAAACGCGTCGCTGACATCGTCGCCGGACACCGTCACTACCCGCGCCTGCCCATCCAGGACCTGGCCGCCCTGCCCGCCCGGAATTTCCGCAGGCGGGCGCGGCGTCGGCAAGCCACCGGCCACCTCCGGGCACAGCGGCACCACCCGGCCTTCGGCCTGCCAGCGCTGCAAGACGTCGGGATGGCCGCTGGCACGCCCGTCATAGCGCACCGGCTGGCCCAGCAGGCAGGCGCTGACCAGCACCTTCGGCCGCTCAGAACGGATCATTGCCACGGCGCCGGAACCAGCCGGTCAACGACAGGCGCTCACGCCCGGCCGGGAGCACTTCGTGCGGCACTTCACCCGACAGGAACACCACCAGGCTGCCCGCCACCGGTTGCACGTCGTGCTCGACACCGTCCTGCAGGAACATCCGCAACTGCCCGCCGTCCTCCGGCTGCCAGCCTTCATTGAGGTAGAGCACGGCCGACACCATGCGCCGGTCGTCGTCACGGAAGCGGTCGAGATGGCGCTTGTAGAAAGCCCCCGGCGGATACAGGGCAAAATGGCACTCGAAGTCCTCCAGCCCCAGGAACAAGCCCTGGTTGATGGCCTGGCGCAGGCTGTCCATCGCGCCCAGGTAGCGGTCGCAGACCTCCGACTCGCCGGGGTCGAGCCACTGGATCTGGTCGCCACGGATCGCCTCTCGGATCTCCTGCGCGGCACCGCGACCGACGCTGGCCGGGTTGAGTTCGCCCTCGGCGTGACGGCGACGGCATTCGGCCGCCAGCGCGCGCGACAGCGCGTCGGGCAGGAAGAGAGGTTGCTGCGACCAGCCACGGGTGGCCAGGTCGTCGACGATCGTCGACAGCAGCGAATGTTCGAAAGGCGTGTGCATGGCGCATCATAGCCATTCGCTGATCGCTCGCACAGCGCCACTTGGTCAGGAAGCGCCGCTGGCGACTCGACAAAGCCCCGCCACGCCTAGGACAATAGCGGCCTGCCGACAGGAGTCCTGAATGCGCCGTCTGTTTTCCCTGCTTCTGCTGATGATCTGCACCATGCCTGTCTGGGCAGACAGCCTCGATCAGCTGTACAAGGCCGCCGGCTGGCCCGACCAGCGCGCCCACTTCAACGATGCCGTGAGCGCCGCCCAGCAGCGCTACCGCAACAGCCTGCCGCCTGCCGTCTACCAGGCGCTGGTCAACAACAGCAACCAGCGCTTCCAGGCCCAGGCCATGGACCGTCGGGCCCAGGCGCAGTTGCGCGCCAACCTGGCGAATCCCTCGCCGGCCCTGGCGTTCTTCCAGTCACCGCTGGGGCGCAAGGTGGTGGCCGCCGAGCTGCTGGCCACGCGCAAGGACCAACTGGCGAAGAACGCCAAGGGCTTGCCGAAGGTCCAGGCCAGCGACAACCGCCTGCTGATCGTCGGCCACCTGGCCCAGGCCCTGCCGGCCCGCGAAGCCGGCGCCGAGGTCAGCCTGGCGATCGCCGGCGTAGCGGCCGATAGCCTGAGTTCGATGCTGCCCGGTCTGTTCGGTGGCGGCCAGGCGCAGAACCTGCTCGATGGCCAGCGCCAGCGCCTGATGAACCAGGTCGGCGAAGACCTGAACAACACCCTGCTGTACGTCTATCGCGACCTGTCGGACGCCGAGCTGGAGCAATTCGCCACCTTCGCCGAGTCCGCCGACGGCCAGGCCTACTACAAGGCAGCGGTGGCCGCGGTACGCGCCGCCCTGGCCGTGGGCCAGAACGCCGCCGAGCTGAAGTGATCAGCCCAGGCGCTGGCCAATGAAGTCGAAATAGCGCTGGCGAATGCCGGGCAGCTCGTTGGCCAGGTGATGCCGCGCCTCGGGCAGCATGAGGATCTGCGGCTCGGCGAACTTGGCCTTGAGCACCTTGAGGTTGTAGGGCCAGTCCACCGTGCCGTCCGCCTCACCCTGCACGATCAGGGGCTGGCGTGTGCTGCGCGGCGCGGCTTCGATACGCCGGACCCACTTCATCAGCGCCCCGACCCAGGCGGTCGGCAGGCGCCGTGGCTGCAGCGGATCGGCCTCGAGGAAGGGCAGGAAGGCCGGGTCGTTGGTGTTCTCGCTGAAGCGCCGCTCGATGCCGTTGACGAAGTGGCGCAGCACCCGATAGCTCAGTTTCGACCAGTGCCAGGCACGCGGGCGCACCAGGGGTGCCAGCAGGATCACCTGGCCGTCGGCCGGGCTGCGTTCGCCCTGGTGCAGCAGGTGATCGACCACGATCGCCCCGCCGGTGCTCTGTCCACATAGATGCCAGGGGCGCGGTAGTTCCAGCAGGCGGGCCTGCTCGAACAGCGCATCGAGCACCTGCTGGTAGATGCCGAAGTCATCGATGCTGGCCCGCTCGCCGCTCGACAGGCCATGACCAGGCAGGTCGCAGCCGATCACCGCGTAGCCCTGGCCCAATGCCCACGCGATCACATGCCGGTACAGGCCCATGTGATCGTAATAGCCGTGCAGCAGGAACACCGTCGCCACCGGTTGCTCCGGCAGCCAGAGCTGGCCGACCAGATCGAAGCCCGCCACCCGGAAGCCACCCAGCCAACTGCGCGCAGGCAGATCCAGGTCATAGAAGCGCTGGTAGGCCTGGCCCTGGGCGGACAACGGTTGGCGATCAACGAGGGGCGACAGGCTGGTACGCAGCTGGTCGGGATTGAAGCTGGCGGGCATCAGTAGATCCACAGTGAAGCAAGTATTGATCTGCGATATTCAGCTCTGGGCCGCGTCATGGCAAGCTGCACCCCCACTCATCGGGCAGCCCGGCTTCTGTGGGAGCGGGTTTACCCGCGAATACGATGGTGCAGCCACCGCCGCATTCGCGGGTAAACCCGCTCCCACAGAAGCCTGTGTCGCTCCAAGGCTCTGCGGACCGCCCATGCCATCCCGAAACACCAAGACATTATTCGCCACCCTCTGTGCCCTGCTCTGCGCCACCGCCCTCTGGTGGGCCTACGACAGCTTCCAGTCCCGCTACCTGCGCACCTTCGACAACCAGACCACCTTCTTCGACGGCAGCCAACTACACCTACCTTCCGAACTGGCGGGGCCAGGCCCGATCCGCCTGGTGCACTTCTGGGACCCGGCTTGCCCCTGCAACGTCGGCAACCAGCAGCACCTGGGCGAACTGGTCGAGCACTTCGCGCCGCTGGGCGTCAGCTTCCATGTCCTGCAGCGCCCCGGCAGCCACGGCCAGTTGCCGGCCAATCTCGCCGCGCTCAAGCCCCTGGCCAGCCTGCCCGGCAGCGAGCAGCTGCCGGCCACCCCCGCCGTGGCGATCTGGGACCGCGACGGTCACCTCGCCTACTTCGGCCCCTACAGCGAAGGCGCGGTGTGCAACTCCAGCAACAGCTTCATCGAGCCGATCCTCACGGCGCTGAATGAAGGCCGCCGGGTGCAGTCATCCAATACCCTGGCCGTCGGCTGCTATTGCCCCTGGACCGGCTGACGCACCCGCGCCGGATTGCCCATCACCACCGCACCGGCCGGCACATCGCGAGTCACCACGCTGCCGGCGCCGACCACGGCGTTATCACCGATGGTCACCCCAGGCAGGATGATCGCCCCGCCACCGATCCACACGTTGTCGCCGATGGTCACGGGCCGCCCGCTTTCCAGACCGCTACGGCGCAACTCAGGGTCCAACGGATGGTCGGCGGTATAGATCTGCACCGACGGAGCAATCTGGCAATCGGCGCCGATTCGCACCGGAAGCACATCGAGAATCACGCAATTGAAGTTCATGAAGGTGTTGGCGCCCACACTGATGTTGTAGCCGTAATCGCAATGAAACGGCGGGCGGATTACCACGCCGCTGCCCACACTGCAGAAATGCGCCTCCAACAGGCCATGGCGCCCCGCATTGGGCAGCTCGGTGCTGCTGTTGTAGCGGTGCATCCAGTGGCGGTTGGCTGCCTGTTCGGCCTGCAGTTCGGGGCAACCGGCGTGATAGAGCTGGCCGGTCAGCATCTTCTGTTTTTCGCTCAGGGACATGGAAACTCCTTCCAGGGGGCTATGCTCAGTTCGCGAATCCGCCGAAGATCGGACCACATTTTCTCGTTCGAGTGCACAAGGAGTCTCGATGAAGCGCAGCCTGACCTTGCTGGCGGTGGTGATCGCCGTGGCCGCCGCAGGCACCGGTTACTGGTACGTGCAAGGCAAGCAGCCGCAACGTGACGGCGAGGTGGCCGTCGGCGGATTGCAGGCGCCGGTCAGCGTACGTTTCGATGCCCGGGGCGTGCCGCACCTGCAGGCCCAGAACGAGCAGGACCTGTACCGCGCCCTGGGCTACGTGCACGCCCAGGACCGTCTGTTCCAGATGGAGATCATGCGCCGTCTGGCCCGTGGCGAGCTGGCCGAGGTGCTGGGCGAGAAGCTGCTGCCCACCGACACCCTGTTCCGCAGCCTGCGCATCCGCGACCAGGCGGCCCTCATGGCGCAGCGCCAGGACCGCCAGTCGCCAGCCTGGCAGGCGCTGCAGGCTTACCTGGACGGCATCAACCAGTGGCAGGCCAGTCATCCCAAGCCGATGGAGTTCGACCTGCTCGGCATCCCGCCACGTCCCTTCACCGCCGAGGACACCCTGAGCATCGCCGGCTACCTCGCCTACAGCTTCGCCGCGGCGTTTCGTACCGACCCCGCGCTGACCTACATCCGCGACCAGCTCGGCCCCGACTACCTGAAGATCTTCGACCTTGACTGGCAGCCCGACGGCGCCGTGGCCACGCCCCTGGCCGCCGCCGACTGGCGCAGCCTGGAACAGCTGGCACGGCTGAGCCACGACGCCCTGGGCGACGCCGGCATCCCGCAGTTCGAGGGCAGCAACGCCTGGGCCGTGGCCGGCAGCCGCACCCGCAGTGGCCGGCCGCTGCTGGCGGGCGACCCGCACATCAGCTTCGCCGTGCCGGCAATCTGGTACGAGGCGGAGCTGTCGGCGCCGGGGTTCAACCTGTATGGCTACTTCCAGGCGCTCAACCCGTTCGCCCTGCTTGGCCACAACCGCGACTTCGGCTGGAGCCTGACCATGTTCCAGAACGACGACGTCGACCTGGTCGCGGAGCTGACCAATCCGCAGGACCCCGAGCAGGTGATGGTCGACGGCAAATGGCAGCCACTGGAAAAGACCGAGCAGAAGATCGCGGTCAAGGGCGCGGAACCTGCCAGCATCACCCTGCGTCGCTCGCCCCACGGGCCGATCGTCAACAGCGTGCTCGGCGACACCGCAGGCCCGACGCCCATCGCCATGTGGTGGGCATTCCTGGAAACCGACAACCCGATCCTCGAAGGTTTCTACCAGATCAACCGCGCCGACACCCTGGGCAAGATGCGCGAGGCGGCGGCCAAGGTGCAGGCGCCGGGATTGAACCTGGTATGGGCCAACGCCCGGGGCGATATCGGCTGGTGGGCGGCGGCACGGCTGCCGATCCGTCCGGACGGCGTCAACCCAGCGTTCATTCTCGATGGCGCCAGTGGCCAGGCCGCCAAGCCGGGCTTCTACCCGTTCAGCGCCAATCCGCAGCAGGAGAACCCGGACAGCGGCTACATCGTCTCGGCCAACTACCAGCCACCCGGCGCTACCCCCGTGCCCGGCTACTACAACCTGGCCGATCGCGGTCGCCAGCTCGATCGCCAGTTGAGCGACCCGGACATCAAGTGGGACACCCAGAACAGCCAGGCCCTGCAACTGGACACCAGCACCGACTACGGCCCGCGCACCCTGGCGCCGCTGCTCGGCACCTTGCGCAACGTCGCCCAGGACGACGAGGCAAAGGAGCTGGTCGAGCAACTGGCCGCCTGGCGCGGCGATTATCCGCTGGACTCCACCAGTGCCACGCTGTTCAACCAGTTCCTCTACGAACTGGCGTTCGCCGCCCTGCACGACGAGCTGGGCGACACCTGGTTCCCGGTGCTGATCAGTACCCGTGCCATCGACGCTGCTTTGCCTCGCCTGGCTGCCGATCCTGAATCGCCCTGGTGGAACCTGCGCGGGAGCAACGAACACACCGATCGCAACGCCATCGTGCGCCTGGCCTGGCAGCGCAGCCTCAAGCACCTGCGCGAGACCTTTGGCAAGGACCCGGCCAGCTGGCAATGGGGCAAGGCCCACACCCTCACCCACAACCATCCGCTGGGGGTGAAGAAGCCGCTCAACCTGCTGTTCAATGTCGGCCCGTTCGCCGCGCCCGGCACCCACGAGGTGCCGAACAACCTGTCGGCGAAGATCGGCCCGGCGCCCTGGCCGGTCACCTATGGCCCTTCAACCCGCCGGCTGATCGACTTTGCCGACGCAGGTGCCGCGCTGACCATCAACCCGGTCGGGCAGAGTGGCGTGCCGTTCGACCGGCATTACGGCGACCAGGCCGAGGACTATATCGAAGGGCGCTATCACAAGGCGCGGATGGGGGTGATTCCGGCGCAGAGCACGCTGCGGCTGTTGCCCAGATAGAAACTGGGGCTGCTTTGCAGCCCATCGCCGGCAAGCCGGCTCCCACAGGAACCTGCATACTCCATGTGGGAGCCGGCTTGCCGGCGATGGGCCGCACAGCGGCCCCGTTCAGACAATCAACCTTGCCACTTGCCGCCTTCGACGATGACGCTCTCAGGCTTGGTGTCGTCGCTCAGTTCCTTGCGCACGTACTGGTCGTACAGCTTGAGCAGGAACTTCTCCTCACCCAGCTTGGCCAGTTCGCTGTTTACCCAGTCGCGCAACTCGGTGTTGCCCTTCTTCACCGCCGGGGCGATCGGCGCCTCGTCACCCAGCAGCTGCGGCAGCACGCGGTAGCCCGGGTTCTGCTTGGCCCAGCTGAAGAGGATCAGGTTGTCCTGGGCATAGGCATCGCCACGGCCATTGGCCAGGGCGGCCAGCGACTCGGTGTTCTTCTCGAACTTGAGCAGCTTCCAGTCCGGGTGGTTCTTGGTCAGCCAGATATCGGCGGTGGTGCCGGTGGTGACGATGATGGTCTTGTCGGCAAGGTCGTCGAGCTTCTGCACCGGGCTGCCATCGGCGACGATGGCCTGCACCGCCACGCGCAGGTTGGGGTTGGTGAAGTCCACCGCTTCCTTGCGCTCGGGGGTGACGGTCATGTTGGCGAGGATCAGGTCGACCTTGTCGCTCTGCAGGAACGGTATACGACTGGCAGGCTCGACGGCGACGAACTCGACCTTGCTTTCATCGCCCAGCAGGTCCTTGGCGAAGCGGCGGCCGATGTCGGTGTCGAAGCCCACGTAGCGGCCGCTTTCATCGACGAAGCCGAACGGTGGTTTGTCGGTGAACACGCCGACGATCAGCTTGTCGCGGGCCTTGATGGTTTCCAGGTAGCTGGTGGCCGGCGAGGCCGCGGCGGGCTTGGCCGGGTCTTCGGACTTGTTGCAGCCGGCCAGCAGGGCCAGGCCAAGCAGTGGAGCGAGCAGTTTGGCGAACGGGGCAGTCTTCATGACAGTTCCTTGTGCAGTGTCTTGGGCAGGCTTTCGACGAACGAGAATTTCTCCAGGAACTGCTGCGCGCGTGCGGTCTGCGGTTGGGTGAAGAAGCGCTCGGGGTGGTTCTGTTCAAGGATCCTGCCGGCCTCCATGAACACGATGCGGTCGGCCACCGCGCGGGCGAAGGCCATTTCGTGGGTAACGATGAGCAGGGTCATGCCTTCGCGGGCCAGGCCCTGGATCACCTGCAGCACCTCCTTGACCATCTCCGGGTCGAGGGCGGCGGTGACCTCGTCGAACAGCATCACCTGGGGGTTCATGCACAGCGAACGGACGATGGCGATGCGTTGCTGCTGGCCACCGGAGAGCTGACGGGGGAAGGCGTCGCGCTTGTCCAGCAGGCCGACCCGGGCCAGCAGCGCCTCGGCCTGGGCCTGGGCTTCGCTGCGCTCGCGCTTCTGCACCTTCAGCGGACCCAGCAGCAGGTTGTCGATCACGCTCATGTGGCCGAACAGGTGGTAGCTCTGGAACACCATGCCGACCCGCTGGCGTACCTGGCGCCAGTCGGTGTCGGGGCCGAGCAGCTCCTGGCCGTCGAGGCGCAGGCTGCCGCCCTGGGCCTCCTCCAGGCCGTTGAGGCAGCGCAGCAGGGTGCTCTTGCCGCAGCCGCTGGGGCCGAGGATCACCACCACCTCGCCGGACTGGACCTTGAGGTCGATGTCCGCGAGCACCTGGTGCTGGCCGAAGAACTTGTTGAAGCCTTGGAATTCGATCAATGGATTCATGCGTGGGCCCAGCGACGCTCCAGCACGCGGGAGGCGGCCGAGAGCGGATAGCAGACAAGAAAGAAGAACAGGAACAGCGCGCCGTAGATCAGCACCGACTCGTAGGTGCGCTCGATGATCTGCTGCCCCGCCTTGATCACTTCGACCACGCCGATCAGCACCGCCAGCGAGCTGGTCTTGATGATCCGCGTGTAGAGGTTGATGGTCGGCGGGGTCATGCGCTTGAGCGCCTGGGGCAGCAGCACGTAGCCATACAGCTGCCAGCCGCCCAGGCCGATCGACAACCCCGCCTCGCGCTGCCCGCGTGGCAGCGACTGCAAGGCGCCGCGCACCACCTCGCCGACCTCACTGGCGCCCCACAGACCCAGCACCAGCACCGCGCACCAGAAACTGGGAATACTCAGGCCGAAGAAGATCGGCAAGCCGAAGAACACCAGGTACAGCCAGACCAGCACAGGAATTGCCCGGAACAGTTCCAGGTACACCTGCAGCAGGATGTTCAGCCAGCGCTTGCCGAGGGTCGCCAGCACGCCGTAGAGCACGCCGCCCAAGGTGGCGAACAGAATGCCCAGGGCCGAGATCGCCAGGGTCTGCCCGGCGCCCGTGGCCAGTTGCGGCAGCGAAACCAGCAGCAGCTCAATGCCCGAACTGGCCATGTTGCAGCCTCCGTTCCAGGTAGCGCAGCAGCAGCGACAGTGGCAGGAAGATCAGTACGCAGAGCAGGGTCAGCACGGCGAGCATTTCGTAGGTCTTGTAGTACAGGGCGATGTAGTTCTTGGTGGTATAGAGGATCTCCGGCACCGCCACCGCCGAGACCACGGTGGTCTCCTTGAGCAGGAAGACGAAGTTGGCGAACAGTGCCGGCAGGCTGAGGATGCTGGCCTGGGGCAGGATCACATGACGCAGCAACTGCCCTTCGGAGAGCCCGATGGAGCGCCCGGACTCCAGTTGCGCCCGCGGCACGGCCTCGACCCCGGCGCGCAGAACCTCGGTGAGATAGGCGCCGCCCATGAACGTCAGGGTGATGATCGCGGCGGCGAAGCCGGAGACCTTCAGCCCCAGGCTCGGCAAGGCGAAGTAGACGAAGAACAGCTGGATCAGCAGTGGTGTGTTGCGGGCAAGCTCCACGTAGCCCTTGACCAGGCGCCACAGGTACGGCGTGCGCAGCACCAGGATCGTCGCGTTGAGCAGCGCCACCAGCAACGAGGTGACGATGGCGATCGCCCCGACTTGCAGGGTCACGCCAACGGCCTTGAAGAAGGCCGGCAGTGTGCTAAGCATGAAAGCGGTGTCGAAGCTCATGGAAGGGGCCTCGACACGGGGTCACGAAGGTACGGCATGGGGCAGGTCCAGGGTCGGCACGAGGGTGGCTCGGCGTCGTTTCACGAATAGTGGCGCTGTGCCGGTAAGCACAATTCCTAGACTCTAAAGGTATAAAAATATTTTTATAAATACCTTTATCGCATATCTATATCACCGCCCCGTGACGCTCGGAAATTTCCTTCATTACACACGGACCTTTCCGAGATTTTCCCCCTCCAAGGGGTTTCAAACTGTGACTTGCACGGCCCATCACATTCAACAAGGAAGACAACGATGAACAGCCCCTGCTTGCCTGCTTCGAATGAACAACTGCTGTGGCTCCTGGCCCTGCGCCGGGCGCTGGCCAGTCAGCGCTGAGCCCTCTGTGGGACCCGCTGTCATACAAAACGATTGAGATCCCTGTAGGAGCGGCCTTGTGCCGCGAAAGGGCCGCAAAGCGGCCCCGGCATTTTCTGCATTGTCGCTAAAATTCTGGGGCCGCTGCGCAGCCCTTTCCGGCCGGTCCGACGCCTCGGCAAGGCCGCTCCTACAGGTTTCGGCCATTAAAAAACCGACGCAGTTGCGTCGGTTTTTTCGTTCAGATGCAAGTCCTGCCGCGTATCAGAACGCCGGCAGTACCGCACCGCTGTATTTCTTCTCGATGAACGCCTTCACTTCCGGGCTGGTCAGCGCCTTGGCCAGTTTCTGGATGGCCTCGCTGTCCTTGTTGTCCGGACGGGCGACCAGGAAGTTAACGTACGGCGAGTCGCTGCCTTCGATCACCAGGGCGTCCTTGGCCGGGTTCAGGCCGGCTTCCAGGGCGTAGTTGGTGTTGATCATGTCCAGGTCGACCTGGTCCAGCACACGCGGCAGCATGGCCGATTCCAACTCGCGGAACTTGAGCTTCTTCGGGTTCTCGGCGATGTCTTTCGGCGTGGCCAGGGCGTTCTTCGGGTCTTTCAGGGTGATCAGGCCAGCCTTCTGCAGCAGAAGCAGGGCGCGGCCGCTGTTGCTGCCTTCGTTGGGGATGGCGACGGTAGCGCCGTCCTTCAGCTCGGCCAGGCTCTTGACCTTCTTCGAGTAGCCACCGAACGGCTCGACATGCACGCCGATCACGGTTTCCAGGTGGGTGCCCTTGCCTTCGTTGAAGTTCTTCAGGTACGGCAGGGTCTGGAAGTAGTTGGCATCCAGGCGCTTCTGGTCGACCTGCACGTTGGGCTGGACATAGTCGGTGAAGACCTTGATCTGCAGGTCCACGCCTTCCTTGGCCAGGGTCGGCTTGATCAGTTCGAGGATTTCGGCATGCGGCACGGGTGTGGCGGCGACCACCAGTTTCTCGGCGGCATTGGCCAGGCCAGCAAACGATAGGGCGGCGGCCAGGGCGGTGGTCAGCAGGGTCTTTTTCATGGTGATCCTTGTTCTGGAGCTGGGCCATCGCAGATGGCGAGTCGGGTGCCCATCCGTTCGGGTGGGCGTGAGCGGACAATACCGAGATTTTTTATTCCGTAACAATACCTTTTGATTAGCTTCTTATTCCAAAAACAAATCGCCATCATGGCCTTTGCTTATGAGCGGCCAGGCACAGCTCTACGGCGCGGATTCGCCCAATTGCGCCAAGGCTGCGCCCAGCAGCCCGCGCAGGTCGGCCAGGGTTTGCGGCTCCCGACTGGCACCTAGCTGCTCGAGCTGACGGGCCAGGCTGGCCAAGGGTGTGGTATCCGGAAGATCGAGATGCGCGGGAAGGATCTCCTCACCATCACTGACCAGCAGGGCGAAGTGGATGACGTTCTCCAGCTCACGGGTGTTGCCCGGCCAGGCATGGGCCTCCAGCGCTTGCTGGGCCGCCTCGCTGATCAACGGCAGCGGCCGATCCAGGCGCACGCTGTAGATACCAACGAAGTACTCGGCCAGCGGCAGGATGTCGCCGACCCGATCACGCAATGCCGGCAGCTCGAGTTCACCCTCGTGCAGGTAATGGTAGAGCCGTTCGTTGAAGCGTCCGGCGCGCACGGCCTGGGCCAGGTCGATGCTGGAAGCGGCCACCAGTCGCACATCGACCGCCTGCGGCTGGGTGGCGCCGACCCGGGTTACCTCGCGGTTCTCCAGGGCCGCCAGCAGCTTGCCCTGGATCGCCAGGGGCAGGTCGGCGATCTCGTCCAGGTACAGCGTGCCACCGTTGGCCGAGCCGAACCAGCCGGCCCGGCTGCTGGCGGTGCCGCCCTGGGTGCCGGCGCTGTAGCCGAATAGTTCGGCATCAGCGTAGGTCGGGCTGATGGCCGCACAGTTGACCGACACGAACAACCCGCCGCGGTCACTGGCGCGATGAATCTGTCGGGCCAACAGCTCCTTGCCGGTGCCGGTTTCGCCACGGATCAGCACCGGCAGCGGTTGTGGCGCCAAGCGCTCCAGGGCCTGGCGCAGCGCCTGGGAACGCGGATCGACGAACACCAGCGCCTTGGCGCGGATGCTCAACGGGCTCTTGTCCAGTTCGGGGAAGGTCAGCAACGGCTGGCCGAAACCAGTGTGGAATGTCATGGAATACTCCCGCCCCGGCCGCAGGCGTCCGGGGATTCGACTCGTTCGATGAAACCGGCGGATCAGGCGCGGCGCAGCGCGCGCTGATCGACACGGGCCTGCAGGCGGTAGAGGTAGGCGAAGCCCTGTTCCCAGCGCTCATGGCCGGACTTGACGTTGATATGCCCGGCGTCGGCCAACAGCCCGGCCTCGGCGCCCCAGGCCTGGGCCAGGTACAGCGCGCGCGGCACGCTCACCGCCGGGTCGTTATCGGAGCTGACCACCTGGCTGGGGAACGGCAAGGCCTGAAGTGGAATCGGCGCGAAATTGCGCAAGGCCGGCGCGCAGGTCGGACGCTCGACGTCCGCCGGCGCCACCAGCAATGCACCACGTACCCGGCGCAGCAGCTCGGGGCTGGCCTGGGCGACCCAATGGGCGACCGTGATGCAGCCCAGGCTGTGGGCGATGAGAATCACCGGCGAGCGTTCGGCGGCAATCGCCTGCTCCAGCGCCTGGACCCAGTCGCGCCGCTGCGGGGTCAGCCAGTCATGCTGCTCGACCCGGGCACTGTTGGGCAGGCTGCGCTGCCAGTGACTCTGCCAATGGTTGTCTGGCGATCCTTGCCAGCCCGGCACAATCAGGTAACGAATCGACTCATTGCGCATGGGGACGCCTCCGGAAGTTTGCGTGCTTGGGTGCAAGTATAGGGAGGGGGTTATATTCGTAAAGGAATAAGAAGCTATTTATTAATAACCATAAATTCAAAGCCACAGTGTTCGAGCCCTGCCCCTGCAGGGATCGCGAAAGGCTTCAAATCCGCTTCTCCAATAAAAAAAGGGCCATCCCCTGCCAAGGAAAATGGCCCCTAAGCACTTGCCTGAAGAGGGTATCGCCGGTCAGCGGGCGGTAATCACCGCCAGCTTGCTGATCCCGGCACGTTCGATCGCCGCCATCGCGCGGGCGACCTCGCCGTAGTTCACACCATCGTCGGCCTGCAGCTGCACACGCAGCTCGGCGTCCTTGTCCTTGGCAGCCTTGAGGTTGGTCTCCAGCAGGTCGGGCTGGATCTCGTCCTTGTTGATGAACAGCTTGCCGCTGCCGTCGATGCTCACCACCAGCGGGTCCTTCTGCTCCACCGGGGCCACGGCCTCGGTCTTGGGCAGGTTGATCGGGATGGCATTGGTCAGCAACGGCGCGGTGACGATGAACACCACCAACAGCACCAGCATGACGTCCACCAATGGCGTGACGTTGATTTCACTCAACACTTCATCGCTGTCCTGGGTCGAGAAGGCCATGTCAGGAGGCCTCCTTCACAGGCTGGGTGAAGCCGGTGTGCTGGCGCTGCACCGCCGGGTGCACCAGCACGCGGAAGGCACTCTTCTGCGCCAGGCTGTAGAAGTCGTGGGCGAAGTCGTCGAGGTCCGCCGCGGTCAGCTTGAGGCGACGGAGGAAGTAGTTGTAGACCAGCACCGCCGGCACCGCGACGGCGATGCCCACGCCGGTGGCGACCAGCGCCGCGCCGATAGGGCCGGCCACGGTTTCCAGGCTCGCCGAGCCCGCCGCGCTGATGCCCTTGAGCGCCTCCATGATGCCCCACACGGTGCCGAACAGGCCGATGAACGGCGAGGTGCTGCCGATACTGGCGACCACCGCCAGGCCGGTCTCCAGCGAACGGCGCTCGCGGACGATCTGCTGGCGCAGGGCGCGCTCCAGGCGATCCTGATGGTTGATCGCCTGGCTGAGGTCACTGGCCTGGCCAGGCTCGCCAACTGCGATCGCTGCAAAGCCCGCCTGGGCGACACGGGCAGCCGGGCCAGGCAGGTCGTGGGCGGGCTCGGCGGCGGAGTCGAGGCTGGACGCGGCCCAGAACTGCTGGTGGAAGCGTTTGTCCTGGCTCTTCAGACGCACGAACTGCACGACCTTGACCAGGGCCAGCGCCCAGGTGGCGACGGAGAAGCCGACCAGCAGCCAGATGACCGCGCTTTCAACGGATTCGAGGGGAGATGCCAACAAGCTCATGATGAAGTCCTTCCTGTATGCGGTCGCAAGTTAACGAAGCTTGAAATCGATCGGTACGCTGACCCAGCCCACCTGGGCCACGTCGCCCTGCTTGGCCGGGACGAAGCTCCAGCGCTTCACCGCGGCCAGCGCGGCGGCGTCCAGGGCGTCGCGGCCACTGCTCTTCTGGATCTGGATCTGCCCCGGCTTGCCACTGGGCAGCACCTCCACGCGCAGCAGCACCGTGCCTTCCCAGCCGCGGCGCTGGGCCATCTGCGGATACTCCGGCGCCGGGTTCTTCAGGTACGCGGCGTTGGCCGAGGCCGGAGTGACCGGCGCGGGCGCGGCTGGCGCAGGTGCCGGCGCCGGGGGAGCTGGCGCGGCAACCGGTGTTGGGGGTGGCGCCTCGACTGGCTTGGGCTGCGGCTTGGCCACGGGCTTGGGCACTGGCTTGGGTTTCGGGACCGGCTTGGGCGCGGGCTTGGCAGCCAGTTCGTCGACCACGGGTGGCGGCGGCGGCGGAGGCTCGACCACGGGCGCCGGCGGAGGCGGTTCGACTACAGGCGGAGCGGGCGCGGCGAACTCGATGGTCATGGGCGGAATCTTCGGCGGAATGACCGGCAGCTCGGGGGTCGGCTGGTGGCTGACCCAGTACGCCGCCGCGCCGTGCAGCACCAGCACCAGCAGGCCCAGCGCCAGCTTGTCGCGGCGCTTGAGGCCGCTGACCGGCGTGCGTTGCAGGCGCAACTGGCCCAGCGGCAGGCGCAGCGTGCGTCCGAGCTCGACCAGGTCACCCGATGCCGGGCGCCATGGCTGGTCGTAGGCCCTGACGGCCGTCTGGACATTGCCCATTGCTAAAACTCCTGGGGTTCTTGATTCAGGTGTGTGGCTGAATCATCGGGCCCAGAGGCTTAGCTCATAAAGTAATGTTTAAAATTAAAGTTAGATCTTTTTACTCTAAATATTTTGCCCAGTTCCTTGCAGGGCCCGGTAGCAAAGGCCTGCAGCCGACCAGTGCTTTTTGGATGCCTTGAGGGCATATGAAAAATGCTCGAATGGCATGCTGGTGTACATGGCAATAAAAAACCCGGGACCATGCCCGGGTTTTCCCTCATAAGCGCCGGCTCAGATATCTGCCACCTTCTGCCACACCTTCGGCCGGAAGAACAACGTCTCCCCTCGCGCCAGCCCGGTGAGACTATCGTGATCCTTGACCACTTCGGCCTCGATCAGCTCGCTCTGCCCTTCCACCTTCAGCGTCACTCGCGTGGTCGCACCCAGCGGACGGATATCGCGCACTTCGGCGGCATGATGCCCCTCGGTCTCGTGGCGCGACAGCGACACCTCGTGCGGACGGAACAGCACGTGGTGCCCTTCGCTCAGCGCCAGGCGGTTGGAATCGCCAAGGAAGTGGTAGACGAAGTCGTTGGCCGGCTTCTCGTACACCTCGCCCGGCGAGCCGATCTGCTCGATCACGCCCTTGTTCATCACCACGATGCGGTCGGCGACTTCCATCGCCTCTTCCTGGTCGTGGGTGACGAACACCGAGGTCAGGTTGATGTCCTCGTGCAGCCGCGCCAGCCAGCGGCGCAGCTCCTTGCGCACCTTGGCATCCAGCGCCCCGAACGGCTCGTCGAGCAGCAGCACCTTGGGCTCCACCGCCAGGGCGCGGGCCAGGGCGATGCGCTGGCGCTGGCCACCGGACAGCTGCTCGGGGTAACGGTCGGACAGCCAATCGAGCTGCACCATGTTCAGCAGTTCATGGACCTTCTCGGCAATCTTGCTCTCGCTCGGGCGTTCGCCCTTGGGCTTCATGCGCAGGCCGAAGGCGACGTTGTCGAACACGCTCATGTGGCGGAACAGCGCGTAGTGCTGGAACACGAAACCAACGTTGCGATCACGCACGTCATGGCCGGACACGTCCTCGCCATGGAACACGATGCTGCCGTTGTCCGGGGTCTCGAGGCCGGCGATGATGCGCAGCAGGGTGGTCTTGCCGCAGCCGGACGGGCCGAGCAAGGCCACCAGCTCGCCGCTGTGGATATCCAGGTTGATGTTGTCCAGGGCCTGGAAGCTGTTGAAGCGCTTGCTGACGTTACGAACTTCGATCGACATGAATCATTCCTCCGCGGCGCTGTGGCGCAGGCGGTTAATACGGTTCTCGCTCCACTGCTTGAGCAGCAGGATGAAGAGCGCCAGGATCAGCAGCAGGCTGGCCACGCTGAAGGCCGCGACATGGTTGTACTCGTTGTAGAGGATCTCCACGTGCAGCGGCAAGGTGTTGGTGACGCCACGGATATGGCCCGAGACGACAGACACCGCGCCGAACTCGCCCATGGCCCGGGCGGTGCACAGCACCACGCCGTAGATCAGGCCCCACTTGATGTTCGGCAGGGTGACGTGCCAGAACATCTGCCAGCCGTTGGCCCCCAGCAGGCGCGCGGCCTCCTCTTCCTGGGTGCCTTGCTCCTGCATCAACGGGATCAGCTCGCGGGCCACGAACGGCACGGTGACGAAGATGGTCGCCAGGACGATGCCCGGCAAGGCGAAGACGATCTGGATATCGTGATCCTGCAGCCACGGGCCGAACAGGCCCTGCGCGCCGAACATCAGCACGTAGACCAGGCCGGCGATTACCGGCGACACCGAAAACGGCAGGTCGATCAGGGTGACCAGGATGCTCTTGCCGCGGAAGCTGTACTTGCTCACGCACCAGGCAGCGGACACCCCGAACACCAGGTTCAGCGGCACCGAGATGGCCACCGCCAGCAACGTGAGCTTGAGCGCGGACAGCGCGTCGGGCTCGAAGATCGCTTCGAAGAAGGTACCGAAACCGTTCTTCAGTGCCTGCGACACTACGATCACCAACGGCAGCGCCAGGAACAGCGCGAAGACGATCCAGGCCAGGGTGATCAGCACCCGCCGCGAAGTGGCGCTGCTGCGTCGGGCGGCGTTGGCGGCGGCGGTTGCGTTCATGGGTTGACTAGACATTGCCGGCCTCCTTCAAGGGGTTTCGATGCGCCGCTGCAGCAGGTTGATCAGCAGCAGCAGGATGAAGGAAACCACCAGCATGAGCACGCCGATGGCGGTGGCGCCGGTGTAGTCGTACTGGTCGAGCTTGACCATGATCAGCAGCGGCAGGATCTCGGTCTTCATCGGCATGTTGCCGGCGATGAAGATCACCGAACCGTACTCGCCCACGCCCCGGGCGAAGGCCAGGGCGAAGCCGGTCAACCAGGCCGGCAGCAGCGCCGGCGCCAGTACGTGGCGGAACACCTGCAAGGGCTTCGCGCCCAGACAGGCGGCGGCCTCTTCCACTTCACGCGGGATGTCGGCCAGCACCGGCTGCACCGTGCGCACCACGAACGGCAGGGTGACGAAGGTCAGCGCCAGGGTGATGCCCAGGGGGGTGTAGGCGATCTTGAAACCGAGGTCGGTGGCGAACTGGCCGACCCAGCCCGCCGGGGCATACAGGGCGGTCAGGGCAATACCGGCGACGGCGGTGGGCAGGGCGAACGGCAGGTCGATCATCGCATCGATGACCTTGCGCCCGGGGAAGGTGTAGCGCACCAGCACCCAGGCCAGCAGGGTGCCGATCACACCGTTGATGATGGCGGCGAACAGGGCGGTGCCGAAACTCAATTTCAGCGCGGCCAGCACCCGTGGTGCGCTGATGATGTTCCAGAACTGCTCCCAGGTGAGCTGCGCGGCATGCACGAACATGGCGGCCAGCGGTATCAGCACGATCAGGCTGAGGTACACCAAGGTGTAGCCCAGCGTCAGCCCGAAGCCGGGTATGACGGGGGAAATGCGACGTGACATAAAGGTCCCTGGTTGAACGCACGAAGCCCGGGAGCGCTCCCGGGCCGGTGCAGGCTTCTGAATCCTGGGGCTGCTGCGCAGCCCTTTCGCGACACAAGGCCGCTCCTACAGTGGATCGCGGATTCTTGTAGGAGCGGCCTTGTGTCGCGAAAGGGCCGCACAGCGGCCCCGCTTCTCCATACCGCTTACTGTGCCTGATAGATCTGGTCGAATACCCCACCATCATTGAAGAACTTTGGCTGCGCAGTCTTCCAGCCACCGAAGTCCTTGTCGATGGTCACCAGCTCCAGCTTGGGGAACTGCTTGCCGAATTCGGCGGCGACCTTGGCGTCACGCGGACGGTAGAAGTTCTCTGCGGCGATCTTCTGGCCCGCCGGGCTGTACAGGTGCTTGAGGTATTCCTCGGCGATCTTCTCGTTGCCCTTCTTCTCGGCGTTCTTGTCGACCACCGCCACCGGTGGCTCGGCCAGGATCGACAGCGAAGGCACGACGATCTCGAACTTGTCGGCGCCGCCGTCTTCCTTCAGCGCCAGGAAGGCCTCGTTCTCCCAGGCCAGCAGCACATCGCCCTGGCCGTTGTTGACGAAGGTGATGGTCGAGCCACGGGCGCCGGTATCGAGCACCGGCACGTGCTTGAACAGCTCCTGCACGTAGGCCTTGGCCTTGTCTTCATTGCCGCCGGTCTTCAGGCCGTAGGCCCAGGCGGCGAGGAAGTTCCAGCGGGCGCCGCCGGAGGTTTTCGGGTTGGGGGTAATGACCGAGACGTCCTTCTTGATCAGGTCGCCCCAGTCCTTGATGCCTTTCGGGTTGCCCTTGCGCACCAGGAACACGATGGTCGAGGTATAGGGGGTGCTGGCGTCCGGCAGGCGCTTCTGCCAGTCCTCCGGCAGGGTCTTGCCGAGCTTGGCGACTTCGTCGATGTCACCGGCCAGGGCCAGGGTCACCACATCGGCGCGCAGGCCGTCGATCACCGCACGGGCCTGTTTGCCCGAACCGCCATGGGATTGCTGGATCTTCACCTGGTCGCCCGGATGGGCGGCCTGCCAGTGCTTGATGAACTCGGCGTTGTACTGCTGGTACAGCTCGCGGGTCGGGTCATAGGACACGTTCAGCAGTTCGTAGTCCTTGGCGATCGCGGAACCGGCAAAAACGGCACTGGCCAGGGCGGCAAGCGCATAACGGCGGATGGACATGGTGAAGCTCCCGATTGGCATTTTCTAGTTTTTGAAGTGATGCGGTGTCAGCCGGACTTGTTGCCGGGCTGCTGCAGGCGGAACTTCTCCTTGCGTTCGATCTGCACCACCTGGGCGTTGTGCACGGTGATCTCCACCGCGCCGAAGCGCAGGTCGCGCAGTGCGCTCTGGATTTCACGCAGAATGGTGGCTTCGTCCTGACCGTCGATGCTGCGCAGAGATGCACTCATGCTCGTTCTCCTGTGAGTAAGGGTGCCGGGCAGAGGTTTGAAGGGGATTTGCGCCTGGCTTGAAGGCAATACTAGTGAGGCGCGGATATTCTTAAAAATACTGTTTAAGAATGTTTATATAACCAATTTTAGGTAGGCCCCCTGTAGGAGCGGCCTTGTGCCGCGATGGGCTGCGCAGCAGCCCCGAGAATTCTGCAGGATGCCCACAACCTGGGGCCGCTGCGCAGCCCATCGCGGCACAAGGCCGCTCCTACAGGGGTCAATGTGGTCGCGGGGTTTTGTCCTGCGGCTCGCGAATCTTGTACCAGGCCACATACAGCGCCGGCAGGAACAGCAGCGTCAGCAGCGTTGCACTGATGATGCCGCCGATCATGGCGTAGGCCATCGGCCCCCAGAACACTTCCCGGGCGATCGGGATCATGCCCAGGCTCGCCGCCGCCGCCGTCAGCAGGATCGGCCGGCGGCGGTGGTTGGTCGCCTCCACCACCGCGTCCCAGGGCGAATAGCCCTGCTCCTCGAACTCGTCGATCTGGGTCACCAGTATCACCGAGTTGCGGATGATGATCCCGGCCAGGGCAAGGATCCCGAGGATTGCCACGAAGCCCATCGGCGTGCCCGTGGGCACCAGCGCCAGCACTACGCCAATCAGCCCCAGGGGCGCGACGCTGACCACCAGGAACAGCTTCTGCACGCTGTGCAGCTGGATCATCAGGAAGGTCGCCATCAGGAACAGCATCAGCGGGATGACGTCGGCGATCGGCCCCTGGGCCTTGCTGCTCTCCTCCACCGTACCGCCGGTGGCCACGTCATAGCCCACCGGCAGCTTGCTGGCGAAGTCATCGATGCCGGGCTTGAGTTCGGCCACCAGGTCGGTGGGCTGGATGTCACCGACGACCGAGGCCTTGATGGTGATGGTCGGCTTGCGGTCGCGGCGCCATACCAGCGGCTGCTCCTGCTCGTAGCGCACGGTGGCGAAGGCCAGCAGCGGGATCGAGGCACCGCTGGGCGTGACGATCTGCAGGTTCTGCAAGGTATCCGGCGAGCCGCGTTCGCTGTCCTCGGCGCGGGCCACCACATTGACCAGGTAGATGTTGTCGTTGACCTGGGTGACCGGCACGCCGCTGACAATGCTGTTCATCACATTGGCCACGTCCTCGGACGACAGGCCCAGCTGGCGCGCCTTGTCCTGGGCGATCTCGATGCGCAGCACCTTGCCGGGCTCGTTCCAATCGTAGATCATCTCGCCGATGTGTTCGTTGCTGTCGAGCAGGGTCGCCAGCTCGATGGCGTGCCTGCGCACCTGGTCGATGTCCTTGCCGCTGACCCGGTACTGGATCGGCCGGCCCACCGGCGGCCCCATCTCCAGCGACTGGACGTTGGTGCCGATGCCGACGAACTCCTCATGCAGCAGCTTCTGCAGGCGCTGCATCATGCCCTCGCGCTCCTCGAAGCCCTTGCTGACGATCACCAGCTGGGCGTAGTAGGGGTTCTGCAACTGCTGGTCGAGGGGCAGGTAGAAACGGATCGCGCCCTGGCCGATGTAGGTGCTCCAGCGCACCAGGTCCGGGTCGTCCTTGATCTTGGCCTCCAGGCGGTCGACGACCTTGCGCGTCTCCTCGATCGAGGCGTTCTGCGGCAGGTTCAGGTCGACCAGGATCTCCGGGCGGTCCGACGACGGGAAGAACTGGTTCTGCACGAAGCGCATGCTGAAGATCGACAGGGCGAACAGCAGCACCGTGCCGATGATGGTCAGCCAGCGATGGCGCATGCACCACAGCAGCCCGCCCTCGAACGCCCGGCCGACACGCCCGGGCTCGGCCTCGTGGGGCTTGAGCTTGCTGCTGCTGAGGATGTGCACGCCCAGCACCGGGGCGAAGAACACCGCCACCACCCAGGACACCAGCAAGGCCACGGCGATCACCGCGAACAGGGTATAGGTGTACTCGCCCGCGGAGCTGGCGTTGAGGCCAATCGGCACGAAGCCGGCCACCGTCACCAGGGTGCCGGTGAGCATGGGAAACGCCGTGGAGGTGTAGGCGAAGGTGGCCGCCTGCTCCTTGGTCTCGCCCATCTCCAGGCGCGTGACCATCACCTCGACGGTGATCATCGCGTCATCCACCAACAGGCCCAGGGCGATGATCAACGCACCGAGCGAGATACGCTGCATGGTGATGTCGCTGTACTCCATGAACACGAAGACCATGGCCAGCACCAGCGGGATCGAACAGGCCACCACCAGCCCCGCGCGAATGCCCAGGCTGACGAAGCTCACCGCCAGCACGATCACCACGGCTTCGAACAGCGCACTGGTGAAGCCACCCACCGCCTGCTTGACCACCACCGCCTGGTCGGACACGTTGTGCACGCCAACGCCCACCGGCAGGTCGCGGACGATGCGGTCCATACGCGCCTTCAGGGCCGCGCCGAACACCTCGATGTTGGCGCCGGCCTTCATGCCGATCGCCAGGCCAATGGCGGTCTGGCCATTGAAACGGAACATTGGTGAAGGCGGGTCGACATAGCCGCGCTCGATATCGGCGATGTCGGCCAGGCGGAAGAACCGGTCATTGATGCGCAGGTTCACCGTCTGCAGGTCCTTCTCCGAGGCGAACTGCCCGGTGGTGCGCACCGAGATGCGTTCGGGCCCGGCCTCGATCACACCGGCGGGGGTCACTGCGTTCTGCTGCTGCAGGGCTTGCATGGCCTGGCGCTGGTCGATGCCCAGCGCGGCCAGCTTGCGGGTGGAGAAGTTCAGGTACAGCACTTCGTCCTGGGTGCCGATCAGCTCGACCTTGCCGATGTTGGGCACTTCGCGCACCTCGGCCCGCGCCACCTCGACATAGTCGCGCAGCTGGCGCAGGGTGAGGCCATCGGCGGTGAACGCGTAGATCGAGCCGAACACGTCGCCGAACTCATCGTTGAACGCCGGCCCCTGGATGCCTGCGGGGAACTGCCCGCGGATGTCCTGGATCTTCTTGCGCACCTGGTACCAGATCTCGGGGATGTCCTTGGCCTTGGTGGTGTCGCGCAGGTACACGTAGACCGTGGATTCGCCCGGGCGGGTGTAGCTCTTCACGTAGTCGAGCGAGTCGAGTTCCTCGAGCTTCTTCTCGATGCGGTCGGTAACCTGGTACAGCGTCTCGTCCTGGGTGGCGCCCGGCCAGCGGCTCTGGATGACCATGGTCTTGATGGTGAAGGACGGGTCTTCCTCACGGCCAAGGTTGAAGTAGGAGAAGATCCCCATCAGCAGGCCAACGAACATCAGGTACCAGACGAAGGACTGGTGCTTCAGCGCCCACTCCGAGAGGTTGAAGCTTCCTTTCATTGCGCGTCCTCGTCGAAGGTGACCTTCTGGCCGGGCTTGAGGCTGTTCACACCGGCCGTCACCACCCGCTCGCCGGGCTGCACGCCGGAGGCCAGGACGATGCTGTCGGCGGTACGCTCGATCAACGCGACCTCGCGGGTGGCCACGGTTTTCTGCTGTGGGTCGACCACCCACACCTGGGTCTTGCCGTCACGTTCAAGCAGCGCGGTCAGCGGCAACTCGCTGCGCGGGCTCACCGCCGAGGTCAGGGTGACGCTGACCGCGGTGCCCAGGTGGAAGGCATCGGGTGTGCTGGTCAGGGTCAGGCGGGCGCGGCGGGTACGGGTGGTGGCGTCAGCCTGTGGCTCGAGTTCGCGCAGCGTGGCGGTGGTGTTGATGCCCGGGTCGAGCTGCGAAGCGACGGTGAAGGTGAGGTCCTTGTTCAGCTGTTCGGCGAGCGGAATCGGCAGGTCGATCACCGCCTCCTTGACGTCCGGACGGGCCAGGGTGACGACCGCCTGACCGGCGCTGACGGTCTGCCCCGCCTCGGCCTGCCAGGCGGTGACCACCGCCGCATGATCACTGCGCAGGGTGCTGTAGCCGAGCTGGTCGCGGGCCTGGCTGACCGCCGAGCGTGCCTGCTCCAGCGCGGCGCCAGTGGTTTTCAGGTCGGTCTGGGCAATGTCCAGCTGGGCCTGGGCGCCGACACCACGGTCGTACAGCTGCTGCTGGCGGCGGGCATTGGCCTGGGCATTGATCCATTGCGCCTGGACCTTGGCCAGATCGCCCTCGGCTGCGCGCAACTGGTTTTGCTGGTCGGTCGGATCGAGGGTGGCCAGGGTATCGCCAGGGCTTACCCGCGTCCCCACATCCAGCCAGCGCCGGGCAATGCGTCCGGACACCCGAAACCCCAGGGTGCTTTCGTAGCGGGCCTGGATGGCGCCGGCAAAGCGGCCCAGCTGCGACTGTACCTGCGGCTCGACCAGCGTCGACAGCACCGGGCGGATCGCCTCGGGTGGCGCCTCATCGCCCCCGCAGGCCCCCAGCATCAGGCTGGCGGACAGTATCAGCAACTGACATTTCATGGTGCGGCCCCTCCGTCCTTGGCACTGACCTTCTCGACCTGCATGCCCGGGTGCAGCAGCTGTCCACCGCCCACCACCACGGTCTCACCGTCCTTGATACCGCCGGCGATCACCACCTTGCCGGTGAGATAGCGTGCCACCTGGACCTTGCGCAATTCGACCTTGTCGCCCTCGCCCACCACCCACACCGCCGGTTCCTTCAGCGCCTTGGTCAAGGCCGCCCAAGGCAGTTCGATGCTGGGTCGGCCCTGGGTGTTGCCGGTGGCCGTGACCGGTGAGCCCAGCTGCATGCCGGCCGGCACGTTGCGCAGCGCGACCTTGACCTGCACCGTGCCGCTCTCGGCGGACACCGTCGGGGTGATCTCGCGGACCCGGCCTTCGGCCTTGATTGCCGGGTTGTCCAGCAGGCTGACGACGACGCCCTCGTCGCTGGGGGATTTCACCAGCAGCGATTCGTAGACATTGAACACCGCGTCACGGTCGCCATCGACCGCCAGGCTGAAGATCGGCATGGTCGCCTGCACCACCTGGCCGACCTCAGCCTGGCGCGCGGTGATCACCCCGTCGGCTTCGGACACCAGCGCCGTGTAGCTCAACTGCTCGTTGGCGTTGGCCAACTGCGCCTGGGCGGCCTTGAGCGCGCTCTGGCTGCTGCGCAGCGCGGCTTCGGCGGAATCGTACTCGCTCTGGCTGGTATAGCCCTTGGGCAGGAGCTTCTGCTGGCGCACGAACGCGGCGCTGGTCTGGGTGACCCGCGCCTGCTCGGCGAACACCTCGGCCTTGGCCGAGTCGACGTTGTTCTGCAGGTCCTTCGGATCCAGGCGCGCCAGCACCTGGTTGGCCTTGACGTGGTCGCCGACATCGACGCTGCGGGCGATGATCTTGCCGCCCACGCGGAACGACAGGTCGGTCTGCACCCGCGCCTGCACGTCACCGGTCAAGGTGACCCGGGCGGCGAAGTCGGTGGGCTGCACCTGTTGCACCGCGACCCGGGGCAATACCGGCGCGGCCTCCTCCTTGCCACAGCCCGCAAGCGTGAACAGCAGCCCCAGGCAAACAACCATCGGCGGACGCGTTACCGTCATGCAGGCTCCTTGCTTCGACAAAGGGAGAGAGGGATGCGTTTGAAGCGTAGATCAGGGATGGACAAACGACACCGCTGTCGGCTCAACAAAGCACAGCGCTATCGGCGATACTGCCAGCAAGACGCTCAAGGACACCGCCGATGCTGACCACCCTGGCCATTGCCAACTACCGCTCGATCAACCAGCTGGTGATGCCGCTCGGGTGGCTCAACGTGATCACCGGTGCCAACGGCAGCGGCAAGTCCAACCTGTACAAGGCCTTGCGCCTGCTGGCCGAGACCGCCCGCGGCGGCGTGGTCAACGCGCTGGCTGCCGAGGGCGGGCTGGAGTCGACCTTCTGGGCCGGCCCCGAGAAGCTCACCCGGCGCATGCTCAACGGCGAGGTGCCGGTGGAAGGCGGGCCGCGCCAGCAAGCCAGGCGCCTGAAGATGGGCTTCGCCGGCGAAGACTTCGGCTACGCGATCAGCCTCGGCCTGCCCGAGCCCAGCCGGTCGCAGTTCGCCCTGGACCCGCAGATCAAGCAGGAGACGATCTGGGCCGGCCCCCTGTGCCGGCCCGCCAGCCAGTTGGTGCAGCGCAACGCGGGGATGGTCAAGGCCCGCGACGGGCGCCAATGGCAGGTGCTGCACCAGCACATGACCGAGTTCGACAGTCTGTTCGACCAGGTCGGCAGCCTCCAGGGCTCCCCCGAGGTCTTGCATCTGCGCGAACAGATCCGCAGCTGGCGCTTCTACGACCATTTTCGTACCGATGCCGAAGCCCCAGCCCGCCAAGCGCGGCTGGGCACGCGCACGCCAGTGCTGCATCACGACGGCCGCGACCTCGCCGCCGCCCTGCAGACCATCGACGAGATCGGTGACCTGCAGGCCCTGCAAGACGCCGTGAGCGACGCCTTTCCCGGCGCCCGGCTCGCGGTCGACGCCCAGCCCGGCGGCCTGTTCGGCCTGCGTTTCCACCAGGCCGGGCTGCTGCGGCCGCTGAGCGCCGCGGAGCTGTCCGACGGGACCTTGCGCTACCTGTTGCTGGTGGCTGCCCTGCTCACCCCGCGCCCGTCGAGCATGATGGTGCTCAACGAGCCGGAGACCAGCCTGCATCCGGACCTGCTACCGGCACTGGCACGCCTGATCCGCCGCGCGGCACAGCAATGTCAGGTATGGGTGGTATCGCACGCGCCTCGTCTGGTGGCGGCGCTGGAGGAGGATGCCGACTGCAATTCGATCCACCTGGAGAAAACCTTGGGGCAGACCGGTATCGTCGGGCAGGGCATGCTGGATGAACCGGCCTGGAACTGGCCGGACCAGGGCTGAAAAGATCACGGGGCAAGTCGCATCGGTGCGCCGATGCGACTTGCCCCGTGATGCGCCGGATCAGGCCTGCGCGGTGGCCTGGGCCGGACGGCGGACCTGCGGCTGCGAGACGTTCGCCGCGGCGCCCTCTTCGATGGCCTGCTGGATCGCCCGACGGCGACGCTCTTCGGCCTGGCGGCTGAAGTACCAGACCAGGAAGGTCACCAACGACACCGACAGCAGGATCAGGCTGGCCACGGCGTTGATCTCCGGCTTCACGCCCAGGCGCACGGCCGAGAACACTTCCATCGGCAGGGTGGTCGAGCCCGGGCCGGAGACGAAGCTGGCCAGCACCAGGTCATCCAGGGACAGGGCGAACGACATCATGCCGCCCGCCGCCAGCGACGGCGCGATCATCGGGATGGTGATCAGGAAGAACACCTTCCACGGCTTGGCGCCCAGGTCCATGGCCGCCTCTTCGATGGACAGGTCCAGCTCGCGCAGGCGCGCCGACACCACCACCGCCACATAGGCGGCGCAGAACGTGGTGTGGGCGATCCAGATGGTGACGATGCCACGCTCCTGGGGCCAGCCGATCATCTGCGCCATGGCCACGAACAGCAGCAGCAGCGACAGACCGGTGATCACCTCGGGCATCACCAGCGGCGCGGTGACCAGGCCACCGAACAGGGTGCGGCCCTTGAAGCGGGTGACCCGGGTCAGCACGAAGGCCGCCAGGGTGCCCAGCGCCACCGCGGCGACCGCCGTGTAGCAGGCGATCTCCAGCGAGCGCATCACCGAACCCATCAGCTGGGTGT
>Ga0209370_1000117_pt1 | contig 171997 bp, 147 predicted proteins | sample AgamicAtPrz_FD_187164 | JGI IMG/M metagenome (GOLD analysis project Ga0209370, IMG submission 187164) | Agave microbial communities from Guanajuato, Mexico - At.P.rz (SPAdes) (version 2) | ecosystem: Host-associated > Plants > Phyllosphere > Phylloplane/Leaf | place: Guanajuato, Mexico...
GGCCATAGAAGGCGTTGTAGCCGTCCCAGAGCGGACGCCAGGCGGCGAGGTCGGACGGGGCGATCGGGCGGACGACGATTTCAGAGGACATGCGCGAAGTCGAGGCGGGGGCCGGGGCCCGGTTGAAAGGGCCGCGATCATCGGGCTTCGCGCGAGGCCGGGCAACCGCCGCATGACGCTGGAAGGCGTCACGCCAGCCGGTCGCACGAAGCGGCCGGCGGGCTGCCGCGGCGGGTCCTCGATCGCGCAGGCTCGCCCTGGCGGTGGGCTCAGCGCCCGCCCGCGGGCGCTGGCTCGACGGCGCGCATCACGGCCTGCCACGGCACCAACTTGAAGTTCTGCCGTCCCATCGGCCAGCGCTTGTGGCCGTCCTGGACGACAAGCAGCCCCTGGCCGTACTCGCCGCCGAGCGCGGCCGCGCTGACGTCCAGTCCGTCGGTCTCCGATGCCGCGTCGATGCCGCGGGCCGGGTTCAGGCCGACACGGAAGCGTCCCCGGACTGCATGGGGCGCGTCCGCGTCGAGCAGCACGTAGCTGTCGTCGCCCTGGGAGGAGACAACCAGCCACGCGCCCTGGGCGCTGCGATGCACCGCCATGCCCTCGACATCGGCATGCAGCGTCTCCCCGACCGGCAGGATCAGCGCGGCGTCGCCCAGCCGGCCCTCCGCGTCCAGCGCGACGCGCCACAGCCCGCGCTTCTCCTCGCCGACGAAGAGCTGCCGGCCCGGCTCGTCGACCACGCAGCCTTCCGGCTGCGAGGCCAGCCGCATCGTGGCGACCGTCGTGGCCAACCAGACCCCGGCACTGCGTGCCACCCGCAGCTGCAGCAGGCGCCCGTCCTTGTCGTTGACGAACACGTCGAGGCCGCCCGCCGGGTTGCGTCCGGCGCAGACGCCGTAGACCTCGTCCAGCCCGGTCGGCAACTCGGCCAGGGTGCTCACGCGGCCGCCGCCGTCGATGCCGAACAGCAGCACGCTGCGGCGGTCGCGCTGCGTGGCGACGGCCAGGTCCCAGTCGCGGCCGTCGTGGCGCAGGCGCTGACGCAGGTCGACGTTGTTGACGCGGCCGACCGGCAGGAACTGCGTCTCGCGCCCCTGCAGGTCGTAAACGGCCAGGCCGCGCTTCTTGTCGGTGCCCAGGATGCGGCTGCGTGTCGGCTGCGTCGGATGGACCCAGATCGCGGGATCGTCCGCGGCGTCGCCGCCACCCCGCACCGGCTCGGTCTGCGCCGAGGGGACCGCGACCGGGATCGCCGGGCGGGGCTGTGCCGCGCGGGCCTCGAGCCAGAGCGCCAGATCCTTCGGCGCCAGCCCCGGCGCGACCAGCGCGCGGCCCGAGCGCTCGGCGTCGGCCTCGAAGGCCCACAGGCCCACGTCCGCCTCGGCGATGTACAGCGTCGCCTCGTCGTCGCGCACCGCGCAGCCTTTGGCGTCCGGGATCGTCGCCAGTTGGCGCAGCACCTGGGCCGGCATCGGCGAGGGCGCGACCAGGCGACCGCTCGTGCCGCTCGTGCTGCTTGCGCGGCGCTTGGCCGGGTCGGCGGGCGGCGGCGTCAGCAGCCATTGCTCCGACAAACCATCGCTGCCCAGCAGGAAGGCCTGGAGCGTCTGCTGGCGCGGCTCGAGGTAGAGGCAGATCGCCTCGACATCGATGGCCGGCGCCGCCCACTGGCTGCGCTCGCGCAGGCGCTGATCCCGCACCTCGATCAGGCGAAGGGTGCCGGTGTCGGCGTCCTGCAGCAGCGCGACGGTCGTGCCGTCCGCGAGCCGGCGGCGATCCCAGCGCTTGGCGCGCACGCTGAACTCGTCCACCGGCTGGCCCGCGGCGTCGAGCAGCCGCAGGCCGCTCTTGCCCAGCTCGAGCACCGGAGCTGTCGACGTTGCCGCCGTTGCCGCCGTGCCCGTTGTCGTTCCCGGTCCAGAAGCCGCTTGAGCGATTGGAACGAGCGCGCCCGCAGCCGCAACAGCCGTCGCCAGGAGCGCGCGGATCGTCATCCCAGCGGCGCGGGGCGTCCTCATCGTCTTCATCGTCATGACCTGCCGCTCCTTCAGAACATCGCCAGCTTCAGGCTGAGCTTGTAGGCCCGCCCGTACTGCTCGTACTGGGTGTTGAAGGCCTTGCTGCCCTGGTAGACGTAATAGCGTTCGTTGCTCAAGTTGAGCGCCTCGAATTGCAGCTGCAGCTGCTTCGTCAGCTGGATGCGCATCGACGCGTCGATCTGGTTCTGCGTGTCGACCTTGCGGTCCTGCGCCGCGTCCAGCACGTCGCCGACCTCGAGCAGGTAGGGCGACTTGTGGTTCAGCGCGATGCGCGCGCCGAAGGCCGGCGACTCCCAGCCCAGGCTGAGGTTGATGCTGCGGTCGGACTGGCTCGGCAGCGCGATGCGCCGGCTGACGAAACGGCCCTCGTCATAACCGCCGATGGTCGCCCGCGACTTCACGAAGCTGCCGTTGGCCCCGATGACCAGGCCGTTCCAAGGCGCCGGCAGCGTGCTCAGCGCCTGGCTCCAGGAGAGCTCCAGCCCGCGCACCGTCGCGTCGCCGCCGTTGGCGAAGGACTCGACATGGCTGAAGTCCTCCCAGCCCAGCGTGCCGGCCAGGTCAGTCTGGAAGGCGAAGTCGCGGATCTTCTTGTGGAACAGCGCGGCCGACAGCACCCCGTCACGCCCCAGGCGCTGCTCCAGGCCGAGGTCCAGGTTGCGTGCGCGCAGCGGCTTGAGCAACGGGTTGCCGACGGTGGCCTCGTCGCCGTCGACGGTCACGCCCGGGCTCAACTGGCCGAAGGCCGGCCGCACCACCGCGTGCGTCAGCGCCGCGCGCAGCACCAGGCCGTCGTTGAGCTTCTGGCGCAGCAGCACCGCCGGCAGCCAGTGGCGCGAGCGCGTGTCCTGGTGCACCGCGCTCAGCACGCCGTCCTTCCAGGCGGTGCCGTCGGCGGTGAAGCGCACGCGCTCATGGCGCACGCCGACCAGCCACTGCGTGCCGCCGCGCTCCAGCGTCGCCTGCAGGTAACCGGCGTCGGTGCGCTCCTTCATCGCGTAGTCGTTGACCGACGAGTCGACCGCGTCGCGGAACGCGTTCAGGTCATAGGCGCCGTACAGGCCGCGCAGCTTGCCGGCGTCGATGCCGGGCCCGAACGCGGTCCACGGGTAGTCGACCTCGCCGCCGCCGACGAACTGGCCCAGCCCCAGCTGCGCCGAGGGGACGTTGTACGGCGCCTTCTTCAGCACCTTGGCGCTGGGCGCGTAGGTCTCCTGCGCGTTGTCCTTGTCGCGGCGCATCGCCTTCAGGCCGGTCTTGAGGTCGAGGTCCCAGCCGCCCAGGTCGAACTCGCGCTGCACGTCGGCCTTGAGGTGGCGCACCCGGTCGGTAGCGCTGCTCTGCTCCACCTTGGCCTTGTTGAAGGCGTATCGCGAGGCGTCGCCCAGCCCGGCCACCGCCGTGGGGATCGGCCGGACGGTGTCGGTGTAGCTCAGGCCGGAGAAGTCCGCGGTGAAGGAGGACGAGGCCAGCGTGTCGGGCTTGTCCTCGCTGGCGCGGCCGGCGCCGGCCTCGGCCCAGAACTTCCAGTCGCCGCGGCTGAGCTCGCTGCCCAGCACCACGGCGCTGGACTTGTTGATCTCGCGCCGCGCCTTCAGGCCGCGACTGACGGTGCCGTCGCCGGTCTCGCCGGGCGCCAGCGGCTCGTCGAACTCGATCGCGATCGACTGGCGCTGCTCCTGGTCGGTGAAGCGGCTGCTGAAGCTGCGCAGGTAGACCAGCGAGGCCTCGTCCGGCTTGAAGTCCAGGTTCAGCGCCGCGCCGACGCGCTCGCGGGTGATGGTGTAGCGGCGCAGCTCGAAGCTGGCCAGTTTGTCGCCGCCCCAGTCGCCGCCGGTCTCGACGTTGTCGCTGGCGAAGCGGCGCTGGTCGGCCGACAGCGCCAGCGCCACGCCCAGCGTGCCGCCGGCGAAACGGTCGGCAAAGGCGACCGAGCCGCGCGGCCGGGTCCTGCCGGCGTTGGCGTCGTGGTTGGCGCCCAGTTCCATCGTGAACAGCCGGCCCGGCTGGTCGAAGGCGCTGAGCGTGCGCACCGTCACCGTGCCGCCCAGCGAGTTGGCATCCTGGTCCGGCGTCAGCGTCTTCTGCACCTCCAGCGAGCGGATCAGGCCGGCCGGCACCAGGTCCAGTCCGGGGGCGCGGCGGTCGGATTCGGAGGCGGGCGTGAGCGCGCCGTTGATGTTGACCGCGTTGTAGTCCGGGCCCAGGCCGCGGACGCGGATGAAGCGGCCTTCGCCCTGGTCGCGCTCCACCGACACGCCCGGCATGCGGGCCAGCGCCTCGGCGGCGTTGTTGTCGGGCAGTTGGCCGATGCCGTCGGCATGCACGATGTTGACGATGCCGGGCGCCGCGGTCTGCTTGTCCAGCGCGGAGCGCAGCGCCGCCGCCTGGCCCACCGTCACGACGGTGTCGAGCTGGCGGGCGTCGGCCTTCGCGTCCCTGGCGGGCGGGGTGTCTGCGCGGGCGTCCTTGCGGACGTCGGCGGCGGCATCGGGGCGCGTGTCAGGACGTGGCTGGGCCTGGGTGCCGGCGGCCTGCTGCGCCCAGCCGGGCGTGGCGGCGAAGAGGCTGGACAGGCACAGGGCGAGGAGCGTCGGGCGGGGCGGCGTGCGCATGGGAGGAGGTGGGTGAGTCACGGATGGCGGCGCACGTTAGGAAGCCGGGATGGCGGGTCCGTGACAGCGTGGGATTCTCGACGCGCCGCGGCCCGGATGGCTCCGCCAGGCCCGGCGCGTGAGCCGATCCGACCCCCGGCGCCGCGTGTGACGGCGACTGTCACAAACGCTGCCTAGCATCGCGCGCCATGAAAGTCGTGCTGCCGCGTCCGCCGCTGGTGCTCGCGCCGGTCGCGGGCTCGCGCCATTTCGGCCATGGGCTGCTGCTGGCGATGGCGGCCGTCACCTGGTCCTTCGGCTACTGGGCCGTCGCCAAGCCGCTGGCGCAGTGGCGCTGGGTCGACATCCTCAGCGAATCGCTGATCGTGGCGATGCTGGCGCTGTGGCTGGTGCAGCTGCGCGCGAGCCGGCCCGCCGGCCGCGTCACCACCTGGCTGTGCCTGGGGCTGGCGGGGATGCTGCTGGGTGGCTGGGCGGACCTGATGGACGAGTTCTGGAAGTTCCCGCGCGCGTTCACGCTCCTGATGGGGATGGAATCCACCTGCCACCTCGTCGGCATGACCGGGCTGACCTTCGGATTGCACCTGTGGCGGCAGGAACAGCTGGCGCTGAACGCGCTGCGCGCCGGGCGCGAGCGCGGTTACCGGGAACACGCGCAGATCGACGGGCTGACGCAGCTGGGCGACGGCGCCTACCTGCTCGCGCAGATCGAGCGCCTGCGGCGCACGCCCGCCGCGCCCACGACGCTGGTGATGCTGGGCTGGCAGGACCTGCCCGCGCTGGCGCGCCAGCATGGGCTGGCGGAGGCGGAGCGGCTGCTGCAGGCCACCGGGCCCTTGCTGCTGCTGCAGCTGCGCCAGGGCGACCTGCTGTGCCGTTACGCGGCGGACCGTTTCGTCGCGCTGCTGCCGAATGCGGACTCGGCGCTGCCGGGCGACCTGCTGGCGGCGCTGTCCGCGCATGTGCATCCCTGCGCGGACGGGCGCACCCGGGCGCGGCTCGGCGCCCGCATGGCCAGCGCGACGCTGGATGCCGACGAGGACGGCGAGGCGCAACTGCTGCGCCTGCTGGAGCGCCTGCGGTGAGCCCGCCTACCAGCGCGGCACCCGAGCCCGACGACGCGCTTTCCACGCTGCGCCAGGCGCTGCCGGCGCGCGCCGCGACGGCCTATGGCGCCGACCACGCCTTCATCCCCTGGGCCTACCAGGGCGCGCTGCTGGCCGAGTTCGCCCGCAGCCGCGGCATCGATCCGGCCGAGTGGCTGGGCCGCTGCGGCGTGGTGCCGGGCCAGGCGCTGTCCGCGCGCCAGCTGCTGTCCATGCTGGCGGCCTTGCAGCCGCTGGCGGGCGACGTGGGTTTCGTCGTCGGCCAACTGAGCCTGCCGGGCCATTACGGCCTGGCCAGCCAGGCGCTGCAGCAGGCGGGCGACCTGCGCCAGGCGCTGCGCGTGCTGTGCGACTGGCCCGCGCGGCTGTCGCCGCTGCTGACGCCGCGGCTGGTGGAAAGCGCCGACGAGTTGCTGCTGGTCTGGACCGAGGCCTGCGGCGCGCCGCCCAGCCTGCAGCCGCTGCTGGTGGACATGCAGATGAGCGCGGTCGTCGCGATGGCGCAATGGCTGGGCGGCGGCCGGTCGCTGCCCTGGCGCTTCAGCTTCAACCGCACGCGGCCGCGCGAGCTGTCGCGGCACGCGGCCTACCTCGGCCCGGCGCTGCACTTCGGCTGCCAGGTCGACGCGATGCGGCTGCCGCTGTCGGCGGCGGTCGAGCCCTGGCCGGCGGCCGCGGCCGGCCGCGCGGCGATGGCGCTCGGCGCGCTGGGGCAGGGCGCCGATCCGCAGGCCGCCTGGCGCGGCCAGCTCGCCGTGCTCTACGACCACCTGCTGGGCGAGGTCGGCGGCGATCCGTCGCTGGAGCGCAGCGCGCAGCGCTTCGGCATCAGCCCCGCGACGCTGAAGCGGCAGCTCGCGCAGCTCGGCACCCATCACCAGGCGCAACTGGACCAGGTCCGCGCGCACGCGGCGCTCTACCTGATGCTGCTGCGCGGCCAGCGCGGCGAGGCAGTGGCGCGCACGCTGGGCTTCCATGACAAGAGCAATTTCCGGCGCTCGTTCAAGCGCTGGACCGGCATGACGCCCGGGTTGCTCTGAGGCCGACGCCCGGGCATAGACTCCCGCCCATGCCCACGGCGTTCGAGCATCCCGAGGATCAGGCCCAGTACCGTCGCCCCGCGCACCGCACGGGCGTGGAGCTCTACCACGCCCACATCCTGCGGCACAGCTTCGAGCCGCACACGCACGAGGCCTACGGCCTGGGCGCGATCACGGACGGCGTGGGCCGCTTCCGCTGGCGCGGCGGCGAGCACCTCGCGCCGCGCGCCACGCTGATGCTGATGAATCCCGAGGACATCCACACCGGCGAGGCCGCCACCGCCGATGCCTGGGGCTACCGCATGGTCTACCTCGACGAGCAGCTGCTCTCCGAGCTGTACGGCGGTCCCGCCTGGCGCTTCGATGCCGCGGTGGCGCACGACGCGGCGGCCGCGACGCAGGCCGCGGCGCTGATCGCCGCGCTGTGGCGCGCCCGCGAGCCGCTGGCCTTCGACAGCGCGCTGCTCGAGCTGGTCCAGGGACTGAGCCGCCACGCCCATCGCGCGCCGGTGCGGCCCGAGGGCGCCGCGCCGCGTTTCGCGCCGGTGATCGAGCACATGCGGGCCCACCTGGACGAGTCGCCGGACACCGCCCGGCTGGCCGCCGTCGCCGGGCTCAGCCCGTTCCATTTCCTGCGCAGCTTCAAGGCGCAGCACCATGCGACACCGCAGCAGGCGCTGATGGCGCTGCGGCTCAACGAGGCCAAACGCCAGCTCGCCGCCGGCCATGCGCCGGCGCAGGTCGCCGCCGCCGTCGGGCTGACCGACCAGGCGCACCTGACGCGGAGCTTCGCGCGTCGTTACGGCCTCACCCCGGCGCGCTACCAGCAGCAACTCGGTACAAGACGCCGGGCCTGACGCGGCGCGACACTGCGCCGCATGCTGTCCGGATTCCTGTTCGCGCTCGCCGCCGGCCTCATGTGGGGCCTGGTCTTCGTCACGCCGCTGCTGCTGCCCGACTACCCCGCCGCCATGCTGATGGCCGGTCGTTATCTGGCCTTCGGCCTGCTGGCGCTGCCGCTGGCGCTGATCGACTGGCGCGAGCTGCGGCGCCTGACGCGGGCCGACTGGACGGACGCGGTCAAGCTCAGCGCGATCGGCAACTTCCTCTACTACCTGACGCTGGCCGCCGCGATCCAGCGCGCGGGCGGTCCGCTGCCCACGATGATCATCGGCACGCTGCCGGTGGTGATCGCGGTCTGCTCCAACCACCGCAACGCGGCGCGCGACGGCCACTACCGCTGGCGCGACCTGGCGCCGGCGCTGCTGCTGATCGCGCTGGGCATCGGCTGCGTCAACCAGGTCGAGCAGGCGGCGCTGGCCCCGCAGGCGCTGGGCCGCTACCTGCAAGGCGCCGGCCTGGCGCTGATCGCGCTGGCGTGCTGGACCTGGTACCCGATCCGCAATGCCGACTGGCTGCGCGCCCATGCCGACCGCAGCCCCCGCGCCTGGGCCACCGCTCAGGGGCTGGTGACGCTGCCGATGGCGGCGCTGGCCTTCCTGGTGCTCGCGGTCGCCGACGGCGCCGGCCTGCCGCTGCTGCCGGCGGGCTTCGACTTCCCCGCCGGGCCGCGCCTGTGGCCCTATGTCGGATTGATGATGGCGGTCGGGCTGTTCGCGTCCTGGCTCGGCACGCTGTGCTGGAACGAGGCCAGCCAGCGCCTGCCCACGACGCTGGTGGGCCAGCTCATCGTCTTCGAGACGCTGGCCGCGCTGGTCTACGCCCAGGTGCACCGCGGCGCCTGGCCGCCGCTGATGGGCGTCGCCGGCGTGGTGCTGCTGGTCGGCGGCGTCTGCTGGGCGCTGCGCCTCAAGCCGGTGCCACCGGCCCGGGAACGGCATCTGCCCGCCTCGTCCGCATGACGGCGGCCCCCGTGCCGTCGTCCCCGAGGCCGGTAAAAGTCGGTGCCATCGGCGCCGGCCTCTGCAGAATCGACGGATGCCCATCGCCCCACCTCACGCCCGCTGTCAGGCCCGATCGCTCAACGAGCCGCTCAACGAACTGCACATCCAGCCGCCCGACGACACGCTCACCCGGTCGCGCGACGAGACGTTCACCCAGCCGCTGGCGCGGTTGCGGACCTGGCCGTCCCCCCATTCCCTTCCTGATGCCGATCCGACCCGGCGCGCGCTGTTGCGGCGCGTTTCGGCGCTGACCCTGGGCGCGACCTCCGCGGCGCTCGGCGCCTGGCCGGCCCGGGCCGCACCCGAGGGCGAGGCAAAGGCGGAAGCCGAGGCCGGCGTGACCGAAGGCCGCTGGCACGACCGGTCCCGCCTGCGCGACATTCCCTGGCGCCTGCGCCTGCCTGAGGGCGACGGTGCGGTCGCGCTGGTGGTGTTCTCGCACGGACTGGGCGGCAGCCTCGACGGCGGCACCGAGTGGGCGCAGGCCTGGGCCGAGGCCGGCGTCGCGACGCTGCATCTGCAGCATGCCGGCAGCGACCGCGCGATCTGGCGCGGCGGGCTGCCGGCGGTCAAGGCCGCCGCCACCGCCGAGCAGCTGGTCGAGCGCGCCCATGACGTGCAGTTCGCCGTCGACCAGCTGCTCAAGCTGCGGCAGGACCGCAACGGCCCCTGGTCGCGGGTGCGACCGGAGGCGCTGGGCATGGCCGGGCATTCCTTCGGCGCGCAGACCACGCTGGCGGTCGCCGGCCGCGACTACCAGGTGCGCGGCGCGCCGGACCTGTCGGAATCGCACTTCAAGGCCTTCGCGGCGTTCAGCCCCTCGGTGGGGCACGGCGCTGGCGGCATCAAGGGCATCACCCGCCCGATGCTGTGCCTGACCGGCAGCCTGGACGGCAATCCGCTCGGCCCGGAGCGCGACGGTCGCTACCGCCGCGCCGTCTACGACGCGCTGCCGGCCGGCGCCAAGGCCCAGCTGTGGCTGGAGGGCGCCGATCACATGAGCCTGGGCGGCGCTGGCGAGCGCGGCGCCGGTTTCGGGCAGCGGCTGCTCGGGCGTCCGCGTGAACGCGCGCCGGAGCGGCTCGCCGCGCATCACGCGGCGCTGGTCAAGTCGATCAGCACCGACTGGTGGCGCTGGCGCCTGCTCGACGACGAGGCCGCGATGACGCGGCTCAAAGCGCCCAAGGGCCTGGACGCGGACGACGAGTGGCTGCAGGGCTGAGCGCGCGGAGCGCCGTCGGCGCGCGGCCTACGCGGCCAGCTCGTCCGGCGGGCTCATCAGCAATTGCTTGGCCAGCGCGCCGATGCGGCGCAGCGCGCGCGGATGCTCGGGGCCCCACTTGCCGCCGACGCCCAGCCGCACGCAGTTCCGGAAGCGCGGGCTCGCCGAGAACATCATCCCCGGCGCGATGACGATGTGCTCGGCCAGGCACGCTTCATAGAGCTGCGCCGAGTCGAGCGCCTCCGGCAGTTCCACCCACAGGATGAAGCCGCCCGCGGGGTCCGACACCCGCGTGCCCTTGGGGAAGCTCTCGGCGATCAGCTGGCGCGCCTCGTCGACGCGCGCGGCGATGGTCGCGCGCAGATGCCGCAGCGCCGCGCCGCTGCCGGCCTGCGTCAGCAGGTCGGCCAGCGCCAGCTCCAGCACGCTGGTCTGCGCGCCCGACTGCACCGCCTTGGTCTGCCGCAACACCCGGCCCCAGCGGCCCGCCTCGACCCAGCCCAGCCGCAGCCCCGGCGCGATCGTCTTCGAGAAGGAGCCGCAGATCATCACGTGCCCGGTCGTGTCGAAGGACTTCACCGCGCGGCGCTTGTCCTCCTGCTCGGACAGGTCGTTGTAGAGCACGTCCTCGATCAGCGCGACGTCGTGCCGCGCCAGCATCGCGGCCAGGCGCCGCCGCTCGGGCACCGGCAGGCAGGCGCCCAGCGGGTTGGACAGCGTCGGCACCGTCAGCACGGCCTTGACCTGCTGCGTCTCGAAGGCCAGCTGCAGCGCGTCCAGCGACATGCCGTGACGCGGATGCGTCGGGATCTCCAGCGCGCGCAGGTGCAGGCTCTGCAGGATCTCCAGGAAGCCGTAATAGGTCGGCGACTCCAGCGCCACCACGTCGCCGGGCTTGCAGACGGCGCGCAGGCACAGGCTGATCGCCTCGATGCAGCTGTTGGTGATGACCACCTCGTCCGGGTCCAGCACGCAGCCCAGCCCGAGCGCATGGCGGGCCACCGCGCGTCGGGCCTCCTCCATGCCGGGGCCGATCGGGTAGGTGCACAGCAGCTCGCGATGGCGCATCACGGCGCGGGCCATCGCGCGGCGCACGCGGTCCTGGTCGAAGAGTTCCGGACCCGGGCAGGCGGCGCCGAAGGAGATGAAGCCGGGATCCTGCGACAGCGCCATCACCTGCGCGCCGAGCTGGTCCAGCTGCACCATGCGCGAGGCGGTGTCGGGCCGGGAGACCCGCGGCTCCGGCAGGCGCGGCGGCCGCGCGGCGACGAAGTAGCCGGAGCGCGGCCGGGCCTCGATCAGCCGAGCATCCTCCAGCCAGCGGTAGGCCTGCACCGCCGTCGACAGCGACACGCCGTGCTGGCCGGCCAGCTCCCGCACGGAGGGCAGCCGCTCGCCGCGTTTCAGCGTGCCCGCCCGGATCGACCGGGCCATGCGGTCGGCGAGTTGCATATACAGCGGTAGCAGCGGCGCGTCCATGCGTCGATTCTGTGTGTTCCGGGTTGGCAATGACCAATACAGATCAGCGGCAAGCCGGCCAGCACAGGTCACGGCCGTGCGCGCGCTGTATGCGCCGCATCGGTCGGTCGCTGTGGATGGAGCGCCGCACAGCCGCTTCCTATCGTTGGGCCATGCAACCGCTGCGCCTCCTCCCTCCGCTGTTCCGGCCCCGGCTCTCGCCCGCGCCGGCCTTTGTCCCACCCGCGCCCGGCCTGGACGCGATCGTGCTGCCGACCGACGGCCGGCCCGTCACGCTGCGCCTGCGCCGGCCGGTGCGCCTGCGGGTCTTCGGCGGCCGCGCCTGGATCACCCGCGCCGGCTGCGCCGACGACCACTGGCTCGAGCCCGGCCAGGTCTTCGAGCTGCCCGCGCCGCCGACTTGGTTCGGGTGGCGGATCTTCGCCAGTGGCGAGGGGGCGTCTTTGGTCACTTTGAGAGCAGAACCGCCCATTTGAGCGGCTGTACGCCGCCGGTTTCCCGCTATAACTCCGCCCTCGACGCTGGCGGACGCCTTCCAAAAGGGGCGCCCGCGATACCGACAACAACGGGACACCGTCCCGCGAGGGAGTTGACATGAATCGATCCGCACTGTGGCGGGTGACGCGCCTGGCCGTGGCTGGCGCCGTCGGGGCGATGCTGCTGAGCGCATGCGGCGGCGGTGGGGGAAGCAGCGGCGCGCCGGTGGTGGGCAGCGGCGAGACCGGTGGCGGCACCGTCGGTGGCGGTGGCGGTGGCACGGGCAACGGCGGCAACACCGGCGCGGTGCTCCAGCCCAGCGCCAGCTATGCCCAGCAATGCGCGCCGGGCAACCCGGAGGCCAGCCAGCGCAGCGGCTCGCTGGCGACCGAGAAGAACTGGATCCGCGCCTACTTCGACGAGGCCTACCTGTGGCGCGAGGACGTGCCGTCGATCGATGCCTCGGCCCCGCGCTACAGCGGCAGCGATGTCGAGACCGCGCTGGACAACTACTTCGACGACCTGCGCTCGCCGGCGACCACCGCCAGCGGCAAACGCAAGGACCAGTTCAGCTTCATGATGAGCACCCGCGAGTGGAACGCGCTGTCGCAGGGCGGCGTCGAGCTCGGCTACGGGATCGAATGGCGCATGAAGTCGGCGACGCCGCCGCGCGGCCTGCGCGTCGCGTTCGTCGAACCGGGCAGCGCCGCCGACCGCGCTGGCGTGCGCCGCGGCGACACCCTGGTGAGCGCCGACGGCGCGGCGGCCGATGTCAACGACGCGGCGGGCGTCAAGACCCTCAACGGCGCGCTGTTCCCCGACACCGCCGGCGCGAGCCACCGCTTCGTGCTGACCGCCAATTCCGGCGCGAGCCGCGACCTCACGCTGGTCGCCGCCAACGTCACCAAGACGCCGGTGCCGACCCGGCAGGTGCTGACCGCGGCCGATGGCGGCAAGGTCGGCTACCTGGTCTTCAACGACCACATCCTTCCGGCGGAAGCGCAGCTGATCGCCGCGATGCAGGACTTCCGCGGCCAGGGGGTGTCCGACCTGATCGTCGACCTCCGCTACAACGGCGGCGGCTACCTGTTCATCGCCAGCGAGCTGGCCTACATGATCGCGGGCAGCGCGGCGACCTCCGGCAAGACCTTCGAGCACCTGCGCTACAACAGCCGCCGCAGCGCGGAAACCAACAGCGAGGGTTCGAAGACGCCGTTCTACGACCAGTCCTGCCTGATGACGGCGGATGGCCGTTGCAGCTCGCGGCAGCCGCTGCCGGCGCTGAACCTGCGGCGCGTGTTCGTGCTGGCGCAGTCGGGCACCTGCTCGGCCAGCGAGGCGCTGATCAACAGCCTGCGCGGCGTGGACGTGGAGGTGGTGCTGGTGGGCGGCACCACCTGCGGCAAGCCCTACGGCTTCACGGCCAAGGACAACTGCGGCTACAGCTACTTCCCGATCGAATTCGTCGGCGTCAACAACAAGGGCTTCGGCGACTACGCGGACGGCTTCGTGCCCGCGGGCAGCGGCGCCACTGGCGTGAAGGGCTGCGCGGTGGCGGACGACTTCGAGCACGCGCTGGGTGACGCCAGCGAGGCGATGCTGGCCGCGGCGCTGCAATACCGCGCCAACGGCAGCTGCCCGGCGGCGAGCGCGTCCGGCACGGGCCTGGCACGCGCGATGGCGACGCGCGCCGGCGGCGACGATGCCGTGGCGCTGCAGTTCAAGAAGCTGGCCGCGCGCAGCAACCGCATCCTGGGCGGGCGGCCCTGAGGCGGCCCTGAGGCGGCGCGTTGGGGCGCCGCGCAGGGGCGCCCATTCCGATTCGGCGTCCCGCCGGGCCCGTCCTGACCCGCCGTCGATGCCCCACGCGCGAGCGCCATGACAAAAGGCCGCCTTCGGGCGGCCTTTGTCGTCATCGGGCCCAGCGCTGGACGCGCGTCCAAGCTCGTCCAAGGGCGTCGGCGCTCAGCGCCAGCTCACAGCTTCGGGATGCGGATGCGGCTGATCATCAGCGAGCCGGAGACCGCGAACAGCAGCACCAGCGGATGCAGGGTGAAGCCGCCCAGCTTGATGGCGCCGAACCACAGCGCGTCGCCGATCGCGCCCTGCCAGGCGGCAATCCACAGCACGATCACCAGCAGCAGCGACGTGGGAATGGGCGTGCCTTCGAAGTAGGCGACCTTGTCGCTGCCCGCGGACAGGCTTTCGGCGGTGATGTTGTAGCGCGCCAGGCGCGACACGCCGCTGGCCACGAAGAAGCCCAGCACGATGCGGTCCCACAGGCCCTGCATGCCGCAGCCATAGGCGATCACGGCCGGGGCGACGCCGAAGGAGATCACGTCGGCCAGCGAGTCCAGCTCGCGCCCCATCGCGGAGCTCTTTTGGCGCCAGCGCGCGATGCGGCCGTCCAGCACGTCGAAGACCAGCGCGGCCGGGATCAATGCGCAGGCGTAGTACAGGTGCTGCGTCAGCCCGGTCTGCAGGAAGGTCATCACCGAGAACAGGGCGCCCACGCCGCAGAAGGCGTTGCCCAGGGTGAACCAGTCCGCCAGATGGAACTCGCGGATCATGGAGAAAGGCTTGGGTCGGTTCATGGGGAGCGAGCATAAGCGAAGGCCCTTGGCCTCGCGGCAAAGGCCGCGCCCGCCCCCGGGCGGCATGTTCCCCCTCGCCCCCTTCAGGGGGAGAGGGAGGGGTGAGGGGATTCTTCGAAGGCCTAAGGCGTCTCGACCTTGGGCACTTCGGGGGCAGTCGTCATCCGCGACCAGGCCTTGCGCGCCAGATGCCGCGCCAACAGCCCGGCCGGCATGCGCAGCCAGTGCGAGCGCACATACAACGCGACCTCCGCCATCGCATGGCCCGGCAGGCGGCAGCTGTCATGGACCGGCCGCAGCAGGCGCCGGTAACAGGCATCCAGCAACCGCAGCGCCAGCGGTCCCGGCGGCGGCCCCAGTTCCTCCGGCAGCATGTCCGGGTAAGGCGTGTCCAGCAACTGCCGCGTGTAGCGCAGCGCCAGCCACAGCGGCCGCGTCAGGCCGATGCGTCGTGCGCGCGACGCCAGCCGTGGCCAGAAACCCTCGATCGCGCCGAACTCGCGCAGCAGCGCATCGAGGTCGAACAGGTCGCGCAGCCCGTTGGGCAGTTCGCCCTCGTGGAACAGGTGCGCGGCGCTGTGCAGCAGCATGTCCTCGGGCGGCAGCACAAAGACGCCCGCGAGGCCGGGCAGCGGACGCGGGGCGTCGAACAGCGCGCGGCTGTCCAGCGGCGTGCGCGCGGTCGGCGGCAGCAGCGTGTGGTGCACGTCCAGCGAGGTGCCGCGGCGCTTGTGGTGCAGCGGCGGCAGCTCGTGCATCCATTCGCGGTAGTAGCGCTGGTCGTAGGCGTCCAGGCCGTCGTCGAAATCCCAGCCGTGCACCAGCAGCGTCGTCTCGCAGCGCGGCAGCTGCTCGGGCGGGATCAGCAGGTCGATGTCGCTGAACAACCGGCCCGGCGCCGGCGCATGACCGCCCAGCGCGTAGGCGGCGCCCTTGAGCAGGATCAGCGGGCCAGGCAGCTCGGCCAGCGTCTGCCGCAGCAGTTCGACCTCGCGCCGGAGCATTTGCACCTGCCGCCGCGACAGCAGCAGCGCCGAGCGCAGGTGGGGCTGCACGGGCGGCGGCAGCGTGTCCAGCCAGCCGCCGGTTTCCATCTGCTCGGCCAGCCGGCCGGCCAGGTTGGACCGCCGCGCCTGTCGCAGCAGCAGGTCCCACTCGGTCAGGCTCAAGCCGGCCGCGACCGCCGGCTGCAGCAGCACGCGGACGAGCAGCGGGCGGCGGCGATCGTCGCGCCGGGCGCTCATGGCGCGGCCTCCTGGAGCGCGTCGAAGCAGGCCAGCGCCTCGTCGAGCCGGCTGTACTCGAAGCGGTGGCAGCCGCAGCGGTCGACCAGTCTCCCCAGCGCCTGGAAGCCGGCCAGGCCGTGGACGTCGTAGTTGAAGGACTGCTCCGCCAGGTCCATGAAGGCGCGGGCGCGCTCCACCGGGACGAGCTGCGCGGCCGCGTCGGCGCGCCACGCGGGCAGCACGACCCAGGCCGGGCGGGCCGGCGCGAGCCGCGCGTCGATCGCGTCCTGCGGCGCCCGCACCAGCGCGACCGTGCCCTTGGCGGTGTTCGGCATGGACGCGCTGAACACCGCTTCCGGCGCGAAGGCGCGGATCAACGGGATCGAGGCGTTCTTCAGGTTGATCGGCCGCGCCATGCCGTGGACCAGGCCGGTGCTCATGTCCAGCAGCCCCAGTTCGTCCGACAGCAGCCGCCAGCCGCGATGCGCCAGCGCCGCGCACAGGGTGCTCTTGCCGGAACCCGGCGGCGCCGGCATCAGCAGCGCGCGGCCGCCGCGCTCCAGCACCGCCGCATGGATCAGCAGGTACTGGTGGGCATGGGCGGCGATGCACCAGTTGATGCCCCACTCCAGCATCGCCAGCGCCTGCGCGGCGGGCAGCGGCGTGAAGGAGCGCTGGCCGTCGAACCAGAACTCGGCCCGCCCCTGCAGCCGGCTCAGCCAGTGGGGACTGCGCAGCACGGCGACGTGGAAGTCGACGAATTCGTCATCGCCGGCGACTTCGAAGTCGCGGTACATGGTCGCCACGTCGGCGGCCAGGTGCGGGATGTCGGAGCGCACGCGCACGGTGAACGGCGACAGCCGCAGCGTCACGCCGCCGTCGCGCATCCGGGCCCGCAGCCCGGCGGTGCCGACGTCCTGCAGTCTCAAGCGGCCGGCTCCTCCACCGGGCCTTCGGCCAGCAGGTGGATCTCGGCCAGCCGGCGCAGGTGCAGGTCCAGCAGCTCGGCCAACGCCTCGGGCGTGGGCGGCTCGTCCCAGTCGATGTCGCGGGCCAGGCGTTGCAGCAGCTGGTCGCGGTCCAGCGGCCCGGCGGCCAGCCATTCGGCCAGCTGCGCGCCGAGCGCGGCGATCAGGTGGGTGTCCCCGGTGTCAGGGTCGAAATAGACCGCGTGCTGTTCGCCCTCCCAGGCGAGCAGCACGTCGTTGAGCGAGGGCCTGCAGTGCCAGGCGGCTCCGGCCATCAGGCCACGAGCCAGTTGCTGTACAGGTAGTTCTTGAAGTCGGCCTGCGTCCAGGCCGCGCCGGTGGAGTTGGCCGGCTTGAAGATGTTCGGGCCTTGCGCGGCCATCTGCAGCAGCATGTCCTGGCCGGTGGCCGAGAGCACGCACTGGTTGACCTTGTTGCCGGCGAACAGGGTGTTCAGGCGTGCCACGATCATCATCGTGCCGTAGCCCGCCGTGTCGTTCTTCAGCAGGGTGTAGACATTGGCGGTGCCGCTGACGTTCTTCAACCCGGCCGGGAACAACTTGGACACGGTCAGGTTGTTGCGCGCGTAGGTGAGCGACTTGCCGGAATACCACTGGGCGATCACGTAGTTCCAGGGGGCGTTGCCGCCGCGCACCAGGGACCGGCCGGTGTTGTCCTTCCAGTTGGTGATGTACCAGCACTCGGTGTTGTTGATCACCGCGGCATCGGCGCGGGCCTGCACGCTGGCGCCGCCGTTGCGCAGGATCGCCGAGCCCCAGGCCGAAGTGGTGTTGCAGTGCCAGGCCATCGCCGGCCGGCTGGCCAGCGTCAGGCCCACTGGCACCACGCCCGCCTGGATGAAACGACGGCGGCGCTGCGAGACGACGGTGTCCGCGGCGGGTGCCGGGGTGGCCGAGGGCTGCTGTTGGGTGTCGCTGCTGTTGTCCATAAGCTCAGCTTTCGTGGTGCACGGGCCCCAGGAAGGGGCGGACGCTCAAGCGGATCGGCGCTCCCGTCCGACCTGCGACCGCAGTGTTTCATACAAGGCACCGACCGGAAACCCCGACCAACCCCTTGAACGGGTGGCGTGCGGCGTCCCTCCGACGATGGATAAGTTAGCGCGGGCTTTCGGTGAATCCTTTGAGGCCAAAAGAATCATCGCCGGCGTGGTGCGCAAGCGCCTCCGCGCCTTGAGCCGAACGCGCCATGCCGCCCGCCCTGTTCGAGCGACAGCGCCCGCTGCCGGCGTCCGTCGTCATTCCGCCTCGTCATGCACGACGTCACGGTCGTCGGCGTCCTCGCGGGCCTGGCCGCCGGCGGACCGGCGCTTCGCATCGCCCTGGCCGTCCTCGTCCAGCCCGTCCTCGACCAGGAAGCCGCCGCTCTGATGCGCCCACAGCTTGGCGTACAGGCCGCCCTGGGCCAGCAGCGAGGCATGGTCGCCCTGCTCGACGATGCGGCCCTGGTCCATCACGATCAGCCGGTCCATGGCCGCGATGGTCGACAGCCGGTGCGCGATCGCCACCACCGTCTTGCCTTCCATCAGCCGGTACAGGCTGCGCTGGATCGCCGATTCGACCTCCGAGTCCAGCGCGCTGGTCGCCTCGTCGAGCAGCAGGATCGGCGCGTCCTTCAGCATCACGCGTGCGATCGCGATCCGCTGGCGCTGGCCGCCGGACAGCTTCACGCCGCGTTCGCCGACATGCGCGTCGTAGCCCTGGCGACCCTTGGGGTCGGTCAGTCCGTCGATGAAGTCCACCGCCTCGGCGCGTTCGGCGGCGGCGCGCATCTCGTCCTCGGTCGCGTCGGGCCGGCCGTACATCAGGTTGTCGCGCACCGAGCGGTGCAGCAGGCTGGTGTCCTGGGTCACCATGCCAACTTGGCGTCTGAGGCTGTCCTGCGTGACCGTGGCGATGTCCTGGCCGTCGATCAGCACCCGGCCCTTGTCCACGTCGTAGAAGCGCAGCAGCAGGTTGACCAGCGTCGACTTGCCGGCGCCCGAGCGGCCGACCACGCCGATCTTCTCGCCCGGGCGGATCGTCAGCGTCAGGTCGTGCAGCACGGTCTTGCGGCCGCCGTAGCTGAAGTCGACGTGGTCGAAGCGGACCTCGCCCCGGGTCACCGCGAGCGTGGTCGCGCCGGCGGCGTCCTGGATCGCGACCGGGCGCGACAGCGTGGTGATGCCGTCCTGCACGGTGCCGATGTGCTCGAACAGGCTGGCCATCTCCCACATGATCCAGTGCGAGATGCCGTTCAGCCGCAGCGCCATCGCCGTGGCCGCCGCGACCGCGCCGATGCCCACCTGGCCCTGCGTCCACAGCCAGACCGTCATGCCGGCGGTGGAGGCGATCAGGCCCATCGACAGCGCATGGTTGACGATCTCGAAGCCGCTGATCAGCCGCATCTGCCGGTAGGCGGTGCCCAGGAAGTCCTGCATCGCGCCGCGGGCGAAGCCGGCCTCGCGGTTGGAGTGGGAGAACAGCTTGACGGTGCTGATGTTGGTGTAGGCGTCGGTGATGCGGCCGGTCATCAGGCTGCGCGCGTCGGCCTGCGCGGAGGCGGCCTTGCCCAGCCGGGGCACGAAGTAGGTCAGCGCCACGATGTAGCAGGCCAGCCAGCCCAGGAAGGGCAGCAGCAGCGTGGCGTCGAAGCCGCCGACCACGCCCAGCATCGTCACGAAGTAGATCGTGATGAAGACCAGGATGTCGGTGACGATCAGCCAGCACTCGCGCACCGCCAGCGCCGTCTGCATCAGCTTGGCCGACACGCGACCGGCGAACTCGTCCTGGTAGAAGCTCATGCTCTGGGCGAGCAGGTGGCGGTGGAAGTTCCAGCGCAGCCGCATCGGGAAGTTGCTGGACAGCCCCTGGTACTTGCTCAGCGCCTGCAGCGCGATCAGCAGCGGGCTGGCCAGCAGGATGCCGCCCAGCAGCAGCAGCTTGTCCTGCTGGGTCGACCACCACTGCGCGGGCGGGACCTCGCTGAGCCAGTCGACGACCGAGCCCAGCATCGAGAACAGCAGCGCCTCGAAGGCGCCGATGGCGGCGGTCAGGACGGTCAGCACCAGGATCAGCCGGCGCATCCCGTGCGAGCCCGCCCAGACAAAGGCGAAGAACCCCTTGGGCGGTTGCGGCGCCGGGGTCTGCGGAAACGGATCGACGAGTTTTTCGAACCAGCCAAACACGGCGGTCTCCCTGTCACTTCTGCGAGACCGTGCAGCCTACAGGAGCCGCGTGGCGGACGCATCCCACCCCCGCTTCGGTGGCGGGTGGGTGCGGTGAATGGGGGGATTCGCCGGCTCGGCGGGGGCGATCAGCGCGCCGGCAGGGGCAACAAGCGGCCCTGCGCCTGCCGCGGCGCGGGGATGTGGAGCAGGGCCGACAGCGTCGGTGCGAGGTCGACGATCTCCACGCGCTGCTCGATGCGGCCCTGCCCGACCCAGGCCGGGCCCCAGGTCAGCAGCGGCACGTGCGTGTCGTCCTCGTAGGGGCTGCCGTGGGTCGTGCCCATCAGGCGCGAACCGAAGATCCAGCCCGGCTTGGGCACCACCTGCAGCGGCGCCGCGATGCCCGGATACCAGGACCTGCGCATCTGCTCGAGGTAGGGCGTCGCGGTGTCGGTGCCGGCGAGCTGCGCCCGCGTGAACGCGACCTGCACGCCCTCGACCTGCTGCACCAGTGCCTGCGCCGCCGCATAGACCTCGTCCTGCTTGAGACCCTTCGCCTGGATGGCGGCCTCGTCGAAGATCAGGCCGGTGCCGGACAGGCCGACCACCCAGCGGCCTTCGCCGAACTGTTTCGCCAGCCCCGCGTTGACGAAACCCACGGCCTGTGCCGGGTTGATCCGGCCGGCGTCACGACCTTGCGACTTCGCCCATTCGGGTGTGTCGGTGAAGCCGTGGTCGGCGGTCAGCACGGCGACGTAGTTCTCGCGGCCGACCTTGGCGTCCAGGTATTGGAACCACGACTGCAGGTAGGCGTCCAGATGGAGGAAGTGATCGTGCGACAGCCGCGACTCGGGGCCGAAGGCGTGGTTGATGTAGTCGTGGCTGGACAGGCTCACCGACAGGAGGTCGGTCTGGTCGTCGGCGCCGAGCCGCTCGCCCTCGACGGCGGCGCGGGCGAAGGCCAGCGTCAGTTCGTCGCCGAACGGCGAGGGCAGGATGTTGCCGTAGAAGCGCGGACCGGGGCCGTCCATGCCGGCGCCCAGGACGGCCGGCAGCCGGTTGCCGTTGCCGCTGTTGGCCTGCCAGGGTTGGCCGTCCGGCACGCTGCGCGCGTAGGCGGCCTCGGGCAGCATCGGCGCCCAGGTCTTGCCGAAGAACTGGTCGGCCGGCTTGGCGGCGTTGAAGGCGTCGACCCAGGCCGGATGCCGGTCCATGTAATAGGTGGACGACGCGAATTGGCCGGTGCCGCCCATGTACATGTAGGCCGTGCCCTTGTGGCCGGCGGGCAGGATGGCGCCACGGTCCTTGCCGGAGATGCCGATCACCTTGGCGGCAGGCTGCAGCGTGCGCAGCACGTCGCCGACGGTCTCGACCTTGTAGTTCTCCGGGCTGGTGCCGGCCAGTGGCTCGGTGTTGTTGCCGATGTACTGGTAACGCGGATCGGCGGTGTTGTACTGCGGCGTGCCGGTCATCGGATCGCGCCACTCGTTGCCGATGATGCCGCTGCGCTGCGGATAGGCGCCGCTGAGCATGATCGAGTGACCGGCCGCGGTGACCGTGTAGCCATGGCCGTAATACGCGTTGGCGAACCAGGCGCCGCGGTCCAGGAAGCGCTTGAAGCCGTCGGGCTGCAATTGGTCGCGGTAGCCCAGCACCTGCCGGATGGGCAGGCCGTCAATCACCATGAAGACCACCAGCCGGGGCGGCTTCTTCGCCGTGAAGGGGGAGGCGGTGGGGTCAGGGTTTGCCGCAACCGGTCCGGTGGCGGAGGGAGCAGGCGCGTTGGCGCAGGCGGTCAGCGCGACCAGGACGGGCACCAGCAGCCAGGTGCGACGGGTCAGGGTCATGGCGGGTCGGGGCTCCGCGGAGCCGCTGAAGCAGGGAGGACTGCGGAGTATCCGCGTCCGGCCGCCACATGGCGGGCGTCTGACAGCTTCCGTGCTCATCCTGCGCAACGGGAAAACCCTGAACCTGGGCGCCTCGCGCCGAAGCCTGGACGGAAAAAAGGCCGGTCCCCACATGGTGACCGGCCCTCTTCACTTTCTGGTTGGATCGCTTGACGCGCTCCCCTCCTGTTATGGGAGGCGATTCTGCGGGCCGCAGGCAATGCGCATGCCCGGGTTTGCCCGGGGCTGGGCCTCAGATGTGAGAACTCCTCCTCAAGTGGGCGGGGTTTGCGCGGCGAGTGATGCGCCGATGCGACGTTCCACAGGTCCATCCGCAGCGCAACGTGCGATCGCGGTGACAAGACGGTGACGAGAGGGCCCGGCTCAGGCGGTCAGCGCGTCGTCCAGGACTTCGATCCAATGGCGCACCGGCGTGCCGGTGCCCGACTGCAGGTGCTGGATGCAGCCGATGTTGGCGGAGACGATCGCATCGGCGGCCAGCGGCGCCAGCGCGGCGAGCTTGCGCTCGCGCAGCTGCTTGGACAGCACCGGTTGCAGCACGGAATACGTGCCGGCCGAACCGCAGCACAGATGGCTCTCCGAGGGCGCGGTCGCGATCTCGAAGCCGAGTTCCCGCATCAGGCCCTCGACACCGCCGCGCAGCTGCTGGCCGTGCTGCAGCGTGCAGGGCGGGTGGTAGGCCAGGCGCGGCCGGGCACCCGGCCGGTCCTGCCCCAGCCGCGAGCGCAGGGCCGGGACCAGCGCGGGCAGGTACTCGCTGAGGTCGCGCGTCAGCGCCGACACGCGCGCGGCCTTCCCGGCGTAGTGCGGGTCATGCGCCAGCAGGCGGCCGTAGTCCTTGACCTGGACGCCGCAGCCGGAGGCGTTCATGACGATCGCCTCGACCTCGCCGCCGTGGCCATCGACCATCGGCCACCAGGCGTCGATGTTGCGGCGCGCGTCGTCCAGGCCGCCAGGATGGTCGTTCAGATGAGCCCGGATCGCCCCGCAGCAGCCGGCCTCGTCGGCCACCAGGGTCTGCACGCCGGCGGCATCCAGCACGCGGGCCGTCGCCGCGTTGATGTTGGGCATCATGGCCGGCTGCACGCAGCCCATCAGCATCAGCACCTTGCGGGGATGCGCACGCTGCGGCCAGTGATGCGCGCGAGGTCCGGCTGCCGGCGGCACCTTGTCCTTCAGCGCGCCCGGCACCAGCGGCCGCAGCGCCTGGCCGAGCCGCAGCGCCGGCTTGAACAGCGGCGAGGTCAGTCCTTCCTTGAGCAGCCAGCGCTTGAGGCGCTCCTCGCGCGGGCGCTCGACCTTGGCCTCGACGACCTGCCGGCCGATCTCCACGAGCTGGCCGTACTGGACGCCCGACGGGCAGGTGCTCTCGCAGTTGCGGCAGGTCAGGCAGCGGTCCAGGTGCTGCTGCGTGGCGGCCGTCGGCGTCTCACCCTCCAGCACCTGCTTGATCAGGTAGATGCGGCCACGCGGTCCGTCCAGCTCGTCGCCGAGCAGCTGGTAGGTCGGGCAGGTCGCCGTGCAGAAGCCGCAATGCACGCAGCGGCGCAGGATGGCCTCGGCCGCGCTGCCTTCCGGGGTGCCTTGGAACTCGGGGGCCAGGTGGGTCTGCATCGGTGGGCTTGCGGTCGGCGGGCTTGCTGCGGCGGGCTGGGGGCGTGGGCGTGGCGAACGGCGGTCAGAGGTTCGGATAGAGCCGGCCAGGATTGAAGATCCCCGCCGGATCGAACTGCCGCTTCAGCTCCTTGTGGATGCGCGTCAGCTGCGGCCCGAGTGGCGAGAAGGTGCCCGCCGTCTTGTCGTTCGCATAGAACATCGTCGCGTGGCCGCCGGCCGCGGCGACCAGCTCGCGCAGCTGCGCCGGCGCCATCGGCGTGACCACCCAGCGCTGCGCGCCGCCCCATTCGATCAGCTGCTCGCCGTGCAGTGGCATCGCCAGCGTCGTCGACGGCACCGCGATCCGCCACAGCGTCGCGCCGCCCTGGACGGCCCGGCGCGCGCCGAGGAAGAACTCGTCGCTCTGGTCGCGCAGGCCCTGCCAGAACGGCGCGGCCATCGCCTCCGGGATGACGTCGCCGCCCAGCTTGCGCACCGCCGCGGCGACGGCGGCTTCGGCGCCGGACAGCCGCGCCACCAGCGCGCCATCCCACCAGGCCGTGGCCGACAGCGGCAACGGCTGCCCGCCCCAGCGGTTCATCTGCAGCAGCGCCTCCTCCTGGCCGAACTCGAAGCGCAGCGTCACCGTGGCCACCGGCATCGGCAGCACCTTCAGCGTGACCTGCGCGATCAGCCCCAGCACGCCCATCGAGCCGGCCATCAGGCGGGAGACGTCATAACCGGCGACGTTCTTCATCACCGTGCCGCCGAAGTGCAGCAGCTCGCCCTTGGCATCGAGCAGCGTCAGCCCGAGCACGTGATCGCGCACCGCGCCGGCGCTGGCGCGCGCCGGGCCCGACAGGCCGGTCGCGACCATGCCGCCGACGGTGCCGGTGCCGCCCGAGGCCGTGCCGACGAAGCGCGGCGGCTCGAAGGCCAGGTGCTGGCCGTGGCGCGCCAGCAGCGCCTCGACCTCGGCCACCGGCGTGCCGGCGGCGGCGGTCACGTAGAGCTCGCTCGGCTCATAGGCCATCACGCCGTTGAGCGCCTGCGTCGACAGCGGCGTCGCGTCGCCGAGCGGGCCGCCGTAGAAATCCTTGCTGCCGTGGCCGGTGAAGCGCACCGGGCGGCCCTCGCGGAAACGCTCGGCCATCGCCTCCAGCGCGTCGATCAGCTGCGTCGCGCGGACGAACTCCGCCGGCTCGGGCGGCGTCGCGACGGGCGCCGGTCCGCGCTCGAAATCCTCTGCTTGCACCGTCATCAGAATCGCTCCAGGTCGGGGAAGGCGAGCGCGCCGCGCTTGACGTGCATGCGGCCGTACTCGGCGCAGCGCTGCAGCGTCGGGATCACCTTGCCGGGGTTGAGCAGCCCTTGCGGGTCGAAGGCCCGCTTCAGGGCCAGCATCCGTTCGCGCTCCTGCGGCGAGAACTGGACGCACATGCTGTTGAGCTTCTCCACGCCGACGCCATGCTCGCCGGTCACCGTGCCACCCATCGCGACGCTGGTCTCCAGGATCTCGGCGCCGAAGCGCTCGCAGCGGTGCAGCTGGTCGGCATCGTTGGCGTCGAACAGGATCAGCGGATGCAGGTTGCCGTCGCCGGCGTGGAAGACGTTGGCGCAGCGCAGCCCGTACTTGCGCTCCATCTCCTGGATCGCCAGCAGGATGTCGGCCAGGCGCTTGCGCGGGATGGTCGAGTCCATGCACATGTAGTCCGGGCTGATCCGCCCCGAGGCCGGGAACGCGTTCTTGCGGCCGCTCCAGAAGCGCAGCCGCTGCGCCTCGTCCGCGCTGACCTCCAGCCGCGTCGCGCCGCTGGCGCGCAGCACCTCGCTCATGCGGCCGATCTCCTCCTCGACCTCCTCCGGCGTGCCGTCGCTCTCGCACAGCAGGATGGCCTCGGCGTCGAGGTCGTAGCCGGCGTGGACGAAGTCCTCCACCGCGGCGGTCATCGGCTTGTCCATCATCTCCAGGCCGGCCGGGATGATGCCGGCCGCGATGATCGCGGCCACCGCGTCGCCCGCCCGGCGCAGGTCGCCGAAGCTGGCCATGATGCAGCGCGCGCGCTGCGGCTTGGGCGTCAGCTTGACGACGACCTCGGTCACCACCGCCAGCATGCCTTCGCTGCCGACGACCACGCTGAGCAGGTCCAGCCCGGCGGCGTCCAGCGCCTCGGAGCCGAACTCGACCGGCTCGCCCTCCACGGTGAAGCCACGCACCTTCAGCACGTTGTGCAGCGTCAGGCCGTACTTGAGGCAGTGCACGCCGCCGGAGTTCTCCGCGACGTTGCCGCCGATGGTGCAGGCGATCTGGCTGCTCGGGTCCGGCGCGTAGTAGAGGCCGTGCGCCGCCGCGGTCTCGGAGATCGCCAGGTTGCGCACGCCGCATTGCACGCGCGCGGTCCGCGCCAGCGGGTCGATGCCGAGGATGCGGTTGAACTTGGCCAGCGCCAGCGTCAGGCCCTCGGCATGCGGCATCGCGCCGCCGGACAGCCCGGTGCCGGCGCCGCGCGCGACCACCGGCACGCCCAGCGCGTGGCAGGCCTTGAGCACGCCGGCGACCTGCGCGTCGGTCTCCGGCAGCGCGACCGCCAGCGGGCGCTCCCGGTAGGCGGTCAGGCCGTCGCATTCATAGGGGCGGGTCTGCTCGTCCTGCCACAGCAGCGCGTGCGGCGGCACCACCGCGCCCAGGGCCTGGACCAGCGCCGCGCGTCGCCCGGCGCGGAACGCGGCCAGCGCCGCGGCCTGCTGGCCGGGCGGCTCGTGGGTCGAGGGGAGGACGGCAGTCATGGCGTCGAACTGTAGCCGCGCGCGCTGACCCGGGCCTGAACCGGCGCGCCGGCGATGGGGGGAGCGCGACCGCTCATCGGGGGGAGATTCAGCGCCCGCCGGGCAACGGCCACCACAGCGCCCGGCGGTCCAGCGGCGTGCGCGGCGGCAGCAGCGGATTGCGCAGGCGCAGCACGCGGCGCTGGTCGACGCGGTGGCGCCGCACGAGCTCTCCGAACAGCTGTCGCGACAGCCGCTCGAAGCTGCCGTCGGCGACCAGCGCCTCCATGCCGCGCGTCAGGTCCGCCGCCAGCCGTGGCCGGCCCGGCCGCACGAACATGTAGAGCGCCGCCGGGTAGTGCAGCAGCAGCGCGCTGTCGATGGCCAGGCGCTGCTCGGGGAAGCTGGCCAGCTCCGCGTCGATCTCGAAGATCGAGCGCGGGAAGTAGTCGAAGCGCCCCTGCGACAGCATCTGGAACAGCCCCTGGTAATGCGTGCTCACCTGCACCGGCAGGCCGTTGGCACGCAGCACGGCGGTGTCGGGCCAGTCGTGCATCTGTCCGGCGGTCAGGCGCGCCAGGTCGCGCAGGTCCCGGACCTGGCACAGACGGTCGCGGTCGTCGTCGCGGGTCAGGCACAGGCGCCAGCCGATCAGGCCGCGGTCCAGCGGTATGCGCACCGGCAGCAGCGTCTGCTCGCGCTGCGGGTCGGTCATGGTCCAGAAGACGTCGATGCCGGGATCGTCGCTGGCCATCTCCAGCAGCGCGCGGCTCTGGACCATCTCCGACTGTGTCGGGATCAGCGTGTAGCGCGCGCCGCTGCGCTGCAGCGCGGCATGCAGCAGGCTGATGAAGTAGTCGACCTGCCGGTCCTGCTGCGGCAAGTGGCGCGGATAGACGACGGTGGCCGGCTCGGCGGCCGGGGTGCCCGACGCCTGCGGATCGGGCGGTGTCGCGCCGGGGCGGGCGGCGACGTCGCGGGCGGCCCGCAGCGGCAGCGCGGTGCCCAGCGCCGAGGCCGCGGCGACCTGGAGCAGGTGGCGACGCGCCGGCATCAGCGATCCAGGAAGACGGTCAGCACGCCGGTGTAGCCATGCAGCCGCGCGTGGGCGATCTCACCGTTGGCGAAGAAGCCGGCCAGCGGCACCTCGCCGAGCGCGTGCTGCACCCACTGCAGTTCGGCCGAGGGCGCGCCGAAGTGCGGTCCGCCGCGACCGGTGCAGCTGACGTAGAGGGCGCCGGCCATGCGGGCGCCGAGCTCCTCGGCCTCGGCGCGGATCTCGGTGCAGATGCGCACCAGGTCGCGGCGCGCGGCGTCGGGATGGCGTTCGCAGAAGCTCAGCAGCTCGCCGGTCCGCAGCTGCTCGGCGACGGCGATGCCGCGGCGGCCCGGATCCAGGCCGACCAGGTGGCGGACGCGGACCTCGGGGCCGTATTCGCGGCGGGCGCCGGGCTCGTCGTTCAATCCCACTAGCGTGCGCCGGAACAGCGGCATCGCCTGGCGCAGCGAGCCGGACTCGCCGGTGTACGCGGGCAGCTTCAGGTCCTCGAGCAGGGCGTCGAGCGCGGGCTGGCCGTCGAGCTCGGTGACCAGCGGGCCGTCGCAGGCGGTGACGCGGCGCTCGCGACCCAGCGGCTGGCAGCCCTGGCTGACGCGCGAGATCCAGCGCACCTCCGGCCCGAGCGCCAGGCCCGACAGGCCGCCGGCGAAGACACCGTCGGCGATCTGCACCGCGTCGTCGCCGCCGCTCACCAGGCCGCCGAACAGGTAGCCGCTGCTGCAGCGCTGGGCCAGCTCGCCGATCAGCTCCTGCAGGTCGGGCGTGCCGCCGTCGGCGTGCAGCAGCAGGCTGCGCGCCTCGCCCTCGGGCGGCAGCGGCTGGCGGCCGGAAAAGATGCGCCACTGGTCCGGCGGCAAGTCGCAGAGCATGACGACCAGCGCCGGCTCGTCGAAATACTCGACGCCGCTGGCGCTCACCGCCAGCGCCGACGCGCCGACCCAGCCGCAGCCGGGCCAGCGCTGGCGGACCTCGTCCAGCAGCGCTTGCGCCTGCGGCACGTAGGGATGGGTCAGGTAGAGGAAGCCCAGCGTCGGCGTCATGCCAGCGCGCTGGCCCTCCAGCTGCGCGCCGGCCAGGGCCAGCGCCATGTGGGGGTCGGGATGGGTGGCGTGAGCCTGGAGGAAACGAGGCATGGACGGCCCTCGGGGGAACTGCGGGAGGCTCAGGGAGTCTTGCGTTTGGAAGCGGTCGTCTTGCGGGCCGGCGCGGCCTTGGCGGCCGGCTTGGCCGCCGACTTGGCCGCCGCTCTGGGCGCGCGATCCGTCGATGCCTTGGCCGTGCCCTTCGCGGCGGAGGGGCGCGTCGCCGCGGGCCGGCCCGCCGGCGCGGCTGACGAGGCAGCGGCCGTGGACGCCGCCGTGGCGACCGAGGCCGCGGTCTGCGCGCTCTTCATCGCGTTGGCCGCGACCTGCGTGAATTGCTGGGTGAGGGCGTTCCACCACTGCATCGGGTCGGCGCCGGCGGGCTTGGCGCCGGGCGCCGCGGGCGCCTTGGCCGGCTCGGCGGCGTCCTCGGCCGGCGCGGCCTTCGATGCGGGGTCGGCGGCAGGCGACGAGGACGGCGCGGCCGTCGCGGCCTTCGGTGCCGGGGCGGACGACGGCGACGAAGCGGACGACGCCCCCGGGAAGGGCGGCGGCACGGGGGTCTTCAGCGCATCCTTGAGGTCGGCCATCGGCACGTTCATCGCATGCAGCGTGGACAGCGTCATGCGCTGCACCTCGAGCGCCTGGATGGTCGCGGTCAGCATGCGGGCGTTGTTCTCGAGCCAGAACTGCACGGTGCGCAGCTCGTCGATGCGCTTGTCCAGCTCCTGCGGGTCCAGCGTGGGGGCCACCCACTGGTTGAAGCCGGGGATCGCGGCGCCGGCGTTCTTCATCAGCCCCTGCAGGAAGTCGAAGCCAGGAACGAATTTGCTGAAGTCGGTGTCCGCCATGCTGTCTCCTCGGTGGGCTTGCGGCGACGCCTGCCTGGGCGCGGCCGTGAGCGTCGATCCTACGCCGCGGCGGGAGGCCTCCGCGCAGGACGGGGCGAGGGTCGCCTCAGGTCGGGATGTGGTTCAGGTCGGCCCAGCCGGACCACAGGATCTGGATGCCGATGCACAGCAGCACGAAGGCCATCAGCCGCATCATGACCAGGGTGCCGACCTCGCCCATGCGCATCAGCAGCCGGCCGCCGTTGCGGTAGACCAGGTAGACGACGGCCGCCGTGATGGCCGCGCCGATCGCGGCGATGCCGGCCTGCATCACGTAGGGGATGGGCGAGCGCGGGATCTGCGCGCCCAGCGCGATCGCCGCGGCGATGCTGCCGGGGCCGGTGGTCAGCGGGAAGGTGATCGGGAAGAAGCTGCGCCGCACGATCTCGGCCTCGCTGATGTCGCCGGGCGACGAATGCACCACGGCGGTCTGGACGTCGTCGGTTTCGTTGCGGGTCAGCATCACCCAGGCGCTGTAGGCCACCAGCAGGCCGCCGCCGACGCGCACCACCGGCAGCGAGATGCCGAACAAGTCCAGCACGTAGGTGCCCACCAGCAGCGACACCATGATCACCACCCAGCCGTTGATCGCGACCTGGCGCGACAGCCGCTTGAGGACCTTGTCGTCGCCGCCGGCCGCGCCGATGACGATCGGGGCCACGCCCACCGGATTGATGATGGGCAGCAGCGTCAGCGGCACCAGGAACAGCGATTGGAGGAAGGACGGCAGGGGGTCCAAGATGCGGGACTCCGAAGGGAAAGGGAAGGGTCTGGCGGAAGGCGCCGCGGCGAGGCCGGGCGCGAAGGCGGCCCAGTGTGCCGCAACTCGGTCACCGCGCGCCCGAGGGCGGCATCAGGGTTACCTCGAAGCCGTGCTCCCGCAGCAGCGCCGGCAGCGCCCGCGGGCCGGTCATGTGCATCGCGCCGACGGCCACCAGCAGCGACTGGCCGCGCTGGTGCAGCTCGGCGATCCGCTCGGCGAGCGCCGGGTTGCGACCGTCGTTGATGCGTCTCAGCGCCGTGCGGTCCGCGGCGTCGGTGACGCAATCGCACCACTCGGCGTAGCGGTTCAGCCGCGCCAGGTCGCCGCGGTCGTAGACGGCGACCATCGTGTCCAGCGTGCGCAGCAGCGCGGCGGGGCGCTCCAGCTGGCGCAGGTTGGCGCGCAGCTCGTGGCGGGCGGCGTCGACGTCGGCGGGCAGCAGCGCCTCGAGCTGGCCCTGCAGCGTCTCCAGCGCCAGCACCGGCAGGCCGCGCTCGCGGGCCCACTGGCTCAGCAGCATCTCCTGGCCGTACCGCACGTCCAGCCCCAGCGCGCGAGCACGCAGCAGCATGTAGGTGCTGGTCTGCAGCAGCGGATGCATCGCCGCGAGCGCGCCCGGCGGCAGGCAGACCGCGGCGGCCTGGGCGTCTAGCCGGCGGCGCAGCGAGGCGTCCAGCGGCAGCTCGGGCATCGGCGGCATCTGCCAGGCATCGCGGTCCAGCGGATCGAGTTCGAGCGCGACCGCGTCGACCTGCGCCAGGGCGGCGAGCAGGCGCGGTCCGGGGGCGGCCCAGGCGGGACGGCCGACATGCAGGCTGGCATAGAGGTAGGAGGTGCGGCCGTCGCGTTGCAGCGTCCACATCAGGCCGCGATCCTTGGCCAGCGCGGCCAGACGCGCGGCGGGCAGCGGCGCGGGCTCGGCGGGGCAGTTGGCCTTGGGCGGCGGCGCGGCCGCGGCAGGAGCGGCTTGCGCGGCGGTGCCGAGCAGCAACGCGAGCGTCAGCGGCAGGAGCAGCGCCCGGCGCGCTACCTGGCCCAGTCGCGCGAGGCAGCGGAACACCAGTCGCGCGAGGCAGCGGAAGAGGAACGAGAGCAGCATGCCCGGCACGATGCCATAGAACATGGCGTGGGGGTCAGGCCTCGCCCCGGCGGAAACCCATCGGGCGGCGCTGGCGGACGTCCGGCTTCACGCGGTGCTCGGCCTCGAGCAGCGTCAGGAATTCATCCGGCGACAGCGCCTCGCCCAGGATCTCGGCCTGCTGCCGCACCGCGGCGAAGTCGCCCAGCGTCAGCGCGTCCAGCGCGCGCAAGCGGTCGGCCTGCGACTCGTCGGGCGGCAGGCCCAGTTCGCGCTCGAACATCGTCAGCCGCTGGTCCGGCCGCAGCGGCTTGAAGCGGATCTTGAAGCTGAAGCGGCGCAGCGCCGCCTCGTCGAGGTCGTCGAAGGCATTGGTGGTGCAGATGAACAGGCCGGCGTGGCGCTCCATGCCGGCCAGCATCTCGTTGACCTCGCTGACCTCGTAATGCCGCTCGGCCATGCGGCGGCTGCGCAGGAAGCTGTCGGCCTCGTCGAGCAGCAGCACCGCGCCCTCGGCGGCGGCGGCCTCGAACATGCGGGCCATGTTCTGCTCGGTCTCGCCGACGTACTTGGACATCAGGTCGCTGGCCAGCCGCACCATCAGCGGCCGCTGCAGTTCCGCGGCGATGTGCTCGGCCAGCGCGGTCTTGCCGCTGCCCGGCGGTCCGTGGAAGCACAGCGTGCCCAGGCCGCGACGGCGCAGCGCCTCGATCAGGCGCGGCAGCGCGAAGCGGCATTCGCAGTGGATCAGGTCGAGCGAATAACGCGTCGCCGCCGGGCGCGCCTGCGGCGAGACGTCGACCAGGCCGAGCGCCTTGTCGGCATGCAGCAGCTGCCGGCTGACCAGCCGCTCGTTGGCGACGGCGTCCGCGCCCGCCTCGCCGCCGGCCAGGCGGGCGAAGCGCACCGCGGTGCGCACCTGCGCCGGCGTCAGGCCGCGTCGCTCGGCCAGGCGCTCGGCGAAACCCTCGGGCACCCGCAGTTCCTCCAGCGCCTTGCGCACCAGGCCCAGTCGCGCGCCCGGCGGCGGCGAGGTCAGCTCCAGGTGGTACTGGAAGCGGCGCCGGAAGGCGGGGTCGATGTGCTCGATGCGGTTGGTGATCCAGAGCACCGGGACCGGGTTGCTCTCCAGGATCTGGTTGACCCAGGCCTTGCCGTTGACGGCCATCGGCGCCGGCACCTCCAGCGCCGCGTCCAGCCGCGCCATCAGGTGGGCCGCATCGCCGCTCAGGTGCGGGAACACGTCCTCGACCTCGTCGAACAGCAGGGCCACCTCGCGGCTGGCCTTCAGGAAGACCTGGCTGATCTGCAGCGAGCGGTAGCGGTCGCGCCCGGTCAGCGCGTTGCCGTCGCGGTCGGCGTACTCGACCTCGTAGAGCGTCAGCCCAGCCTCGCGCGCGGCGACCTTGGCCAGCTCCGTCTTGCCGGTGCCCGGCGGGCCGTAGATCAGCACGTTCACGCCGGGTTGGCCCTGCGTCACCGCATGGCGCAGCAGGGTGGCGAGGATGCCCACGTCCTCGGCGATGAAGTCGAAGTCGGCGCGCTGCAGCGGACTGGGCGCGACCGGGCGCGTGAACACCGCCATCAGGTCCTGCGGGCCGTCGTAGGCGCGCATCAGCACCGGCGGCAGTTGTTCGCTGACCTTCATCAGGTCGGAGAGGTCGGTGATGTTGTGCTCGGCGATCAGGTTCTCGATCATGCCGACCCGCTCCAGCCGCGAGCCGGCGCGCAGGGCCTCCGCGACCTCGTGCGGATCGACGCCCGCCACCTCCGCGATCGCCGCGAAGGCCTCCTGCGCGGTGTTGACCTTGAACTCGACCAGCGCGCCGCGCAGCTCGCGCTGGTAGCGGGCGAGGGTGCCGTAGAGCAGCAGGGCGCGCTCGGCCGCGTTGAGCTGCAGCAGGCGGCCCAGCACGTCGATGTTCTGCTCCACCAGCGTGGACTGGCTGCGCAGCTGCGCGTCGAGCGCGTCGCAGGTGCAGGACAGCAGCGCGAGCAGGTCCTTGGGCGCGTCCTTGATGTATTCGTCGAGGTAGAAGAACAGCGTCGCTTCGGCGAACGGGCCGCGCCAGACGCCGTGGCGCGCGAGGAAGGCCGCGTCGCCCAGGCGCTCATGGCCGGCCCAGAGCGAATGTCCCTGGCAGCGGCGGGCGAGGTAACCCCGCACGCGGGCCAGCACCGGCGAGGGCCAGACCAGGTGCCGCGCGGTCAGCGCGAGCAGGCCGCTGAGGTCGCGGCGAGGGTTGAAGCGGTTGGCGTGGCGGACCGTGAGCGTCAGCACGAAGTGCGAGCACATGCGATCCAGGACCGGGCTCTCGGACAGGCCCGGGGACACCAGCGGAGGCTGCGCGCGCTTGCCCATGATTCGTGCGGAGGGGGAGGGCCTCACCGCCTGGGGCGGTGCATGGCCGCACGATCTTGGCGCAGCGGGTGCCGCGCGACAAGCCCCGGTCCCCCGCAGGTGGAGGGCGCCGGGGCCGGCCGGGGGTCAATGCATGACGACGGGCTGCTGGCCCAGGTTGGCGTAGGTGGCGATGAAGGCGTCGAGGTCGTCGACGTCCGGGCCTTGCTCGATCAGCGCCTCCACGCCTTCCTGGAAGGTCTGGGCCAGGGCGCCCTCGATGAAGATTTCCTTGCGGGTGAACTTGTCGACGATCTCGAAACCATCGCGCTGCAGCGCGGGCAGGTGGGTGTGGTCCGCCTGCGCGGCATGCGCCGCGTCACCGGGGGACGGGTCGACCGGGACATCGAACTGCACGACGATGTAGCTCGGCGAGTCGTAGAGCATGTGCATGAAGGACTCCTTTGTGACAGGAGTTATGGCCTGACGCGATGGATTCAAGCCCCATCGCTCCCAACCAGGCCATGACCCCATGGTGGCAGAACTTGCCGGCACGGATTCATCCGGTCCCAAGCATTTGTGGTGCCAACCGCACAGGGTTTCACGGATTCACGGAACGTAACGTGTTCGCGTGCCAGGGCCGTCGTGCCGGCACGCGCGACACCGGCAGGGTCAATCCAGCAATCGGAGCGCCCACTGCTCGTCGTCGTCGAGGCTGAAACGCAGGTCCACCGGCAGGAAACCGCGCTGTCCGTCCAGCCAGGCCGACCATTGCAGCGCGGGCCGGCCGGGGCCACGTCGCAGCGCGCGCTGCAGCAACCAGCGGTCGCCGTCGCGCGCGACCACCTCGAAGTCCCAGTCGTGCACGCCGGTCGCGCCGGCCACCGGCATGCGCAGCCGCAGGCCGACATGCGGCGCGGGCTCGGCCGCCATCAGCGCCGCCAGCTGCAGCCACCACGACAGGCGGTCCTGCGTGCCCGCCGACAGCATGTAGGCGCGTGCGCCGACAAGCAGACGCGGCGGGACGGCATCCTGGTCGAAGACAAGCAGCTCGCGCTCGCGGCCTTGACGGCGCACGCGATGACGTTCCGGCTGCAAACCTTGCGGACCGACGCGCCCTTCGCTGCGCCAGAGCGGCAATTCACGGTCGCCGGCGCGGCGCTCCAGGGTCATGTCGTAGCGTCCGTCCTCGATCCGGAAATTCAGCGAAGCCTCTCCGGGCTGGCCGTCGATGACGAAGGCATAGGTGAGCGATCCTTCACGGCGCAGCGGCAGGGCGAGCAGCGCGGGGACGGGGCGAGCGTCGGCGAGCGGTGGGGCCGTGGTCGCGATGGCGGTGGGCACCGCGTCGGGCGCGCGTTCCGGCGTCGTCACGGGCGGCGCGATGAGTGGCTCAACAGGTGGCGTAACAGGCGATGCAACCGGCGGCGTGATGGACGGCGCGATGGACGACGCGATGGGCGCCGCCAAGGACTCGGGCCGCGGGGACGCGTCGATGAGGCGGGTCGCCATCGCGCTCGCGTCGACCGCGCGCGGCGCGGGCCGTCGCGACAGCGCATTCATCACGGCCGCATGCAGCAGCAGCGCGGCCGCGAGCGCGACGCCGAGCGCCTTCCGATCCTGAGGTGAAAATGCCGCCAACGCTCGCCCGACGAATGACTGTCCGACCACAACAATGAAACTCGCAACCTACCGCGATGGATCGCGCGACGGCCAACTGGTGGTCGTGTCGCGCGACCTGAGCCAGGCATGCTATGCCAACGGCATCGCCACGCGCCTGCAGCAGGTGCTCGACGACTGGAACTTCATGGCGCCGCAGCTGGAGACGCTGTCGCTCTCGCTGAACCAGGGCCGCGCGCGGCATGCGTTCGCCTTCGATCCCCGGCAGTGCATGGCGCCGCTGCCGCGCCTGGCCGGCTGGATCGCCGGCGAGGCCTATCCCGGACAGGGCCAGGCACTGCGCGAGCGCGGCCTGGCCTGGCCGGAGCGCCTGAGTGCGCCGCTGCTGCGCGCCGGCGGCGCCGAGGCGCTGCTCGGGCCCGCCGATCCGCTGGACCTGCGCGCGCCGGGCCTGGAGCCCGAGGCGCAACTCGCGGTCCTCACCGGCGATCTGGCGCAGGGCGCGGTGCCGTCGCAGGCGCTGGAATCGGTCCGGCTGCTGATGCTGGTCAGCGACTGGGTGCTGCGGCCGGCGCAGCAGGAGGAGCTGGCCAATGGCTGGCCGGCGCTGCACAGCCGCCCGGCGCTGCAGTTCGCGCCGGTCGCCCTCACGCCCGATGAACTGCCCGGCGCCTGGTACCTCGGTCGCGCGGCGCTGCAGCTGCAGATCATGCGTAACGGGCGCAAGCAGGCCGTCGTCGATGCGAAGGCCGGCATGCAGTGGTCCTTCGGCGACCTGCTCGCCGAGGCCACCCGCAACCGGCCGCTGCGCGCCGGCACGCTGGTCGGCGCCGGCATGCCGGTGCTGGGCAAGCCGGTCGTGCTCGAGGCCGGGGACAGCCTGCGCATCGAGTTCAAGCTCGGTGACGGACCCGGCCCGTTCGGCGCCATCGACATGGACCTCGCGGAATCGGAGCAGGCTTCGTCCCTCGCGGCCGATGCCGATGCCGCGGATGCCGATGCCGACGCGACGCCGCCGGCCGAGGGCGAGGATCCCGCTCGCGAGCCGGGCCCGGCCCCGGACGACACGCCCGCCGAGCCCGCCGCCACCGCGGCGGCCGATACCCCCGAAGGAGACATCGATGAACCTGCTTCGCCGTGACCTGATCGCGCTGCTGGGCGCGGGCTGCGCCTCGCCCTGGGCGATGGCCTTGAACCTGAGCGAGGGCGACGCCGCCTCCGGCGTGCGCGCGGCCCTGGAGCGCGGCGCGCAGGCGGCGATCGCGAACCTGGGCCGCACCGACGGCTTCCTGGGCAATCCGCAGGTGCGCATCGAGCTGCCGGGCGCGCTCAAGGACGCGGCCCGGCTGCTGCGCACCACCGGCCAGGGGCGGCGCATCGACGAGCTGGTGACCTCGATGAACCGCGCCGCCGAGCAGGCGATGCCCGAGGCGCGCCAGCTGCTGGTCAACACCGTGCGCAATATCAGCGTCGAGGACGCGGTGAGGATCGTGCGCGGCGGCGACAACGCGGTGACGCGCTTCTTCGAGGACAAGACGCGCTCGCCGCTGACGGACCGCTTCCTGCCGATCGTGACGAAGGCGACCGAGCGCCAGTCGCTGAGCGAGAAGTACAACGCCGTCGCCGGCAAGGCCCTGGGCTTCGGCCTGATCCGCAAGGAGGACGCCAACCTGCAGGCCTACGTCACCGACAAGGCGCTGGACGGGCTGTATTTCATGATCGGCCAAGAGGAGAAGAAGATCCGCCAGGACCCGGTGGGCACCGGCAGCGCCATCCTGAAGAAGGTCTTTGGCGGATGAGAAGGCTGGGGCCGGGCGCGGTTTTTTACAATCGCGCCCCATGAACGCCCCGACCGCCGCCCGTCCCGCCGCCGCCTACACCCGCGGCGCCGCCTTGCCCGCCCTCCTGGCGCAACGCATCGCCGTCCTGGATGGCGCGATGGGCACGATGATCCAGCGCTACAAGCTGAACGAGGCGGACTTCCGCGGCGCGCGCTTCGCGGATCATCCCAAGGACCTCAAGGGCAACAACGACCTGCTGGTGCTGACCAAGCCCGAGGTCATCAGCGAGATCCACCGCCAGTACCTGGACGCCGGCGCCGACATCATCGAGACCAACACCTTCGGCACGACCACCGTCGCGCAGGAGGACTACGGGCTGGAGGCCTTCGCCTACGAGATGAACGTCGCCGCGGCGCGCCTGGCGCGCGAGGCCTGCGACGCGTTCAGCACGCCGGACAAGCCGCGCTTCGCGGCCGGCGCGCTCGGCCCGACGCCGCGCACGGCGTCCATCAGTCCCGACGTGAACGACCCGGGCGCCCGCAACGTCGACTTCGACACGCTGCGCGCCGCCTACTACGAGCAGGCCAAGGGCTTGCTCGAGGGCGGCGTTGACCTGTTCCTGATCGAGACCATCTTCGACACGCTCAACGCCAAGGCCGCGATCTTCGCGGTGGACGAGCTGATGGAGGACACCGGCGAGCGCCTGCCGGTGATCATCTCCGGCACGGTGACCGACGCGTCGGGCCGCATCCTGTCGGGGCAGACGGTGACGGCGTTCTGGCACTCGGTGCGGCACGCGCGGCCGCTGGCGATCGGCCTGAACTGCGCGCTCGGCGCGGCGCTGATGCGGCCCTACATCGAGGAACTGTCGAAGGCGGCCGGCGACACGCCGATCTCCTGCTACCCGAATGCCGGCCTGCCCAACCCGATGAGCGACACCGGCTTCGATGAGACGCCGGACGTCACCGGCCGGCTGGTGGGCGAGTTCGCCGCGGCCGGCTTCCTGAACATCGCCGGCGGCTGCTGCGGCACGACGCCCGACCACATCCGCGCGATCGCGCAGAAGGTCGCCGCCTACCGGCCGCGCCCGTGGGGCAGCAAGCTGTTCAGTGGCCTGATCACTGAAGACGCCTGATCTCTCCCTCTCCCTTGCCCGCTTGCGGGAGAGCAACCGTGTCCAACGCTCCTGCACTGCCACCGCCGCTGGCCCTCACCCCTCCCTCTCCCACTTCGCGGGAGAGGGTGTAAGAGAAGAGCGTCGGCATTCCCCTCGCTCGCTCGCGGGAGAGCGCTGGCCGGTATTGCCCCCTCGCCCGCTTGCGGGAGAGGGCGGGGGTGAGGGCCAGCGGCCGGGGCAGTCCACCTCAATAGAGCTTGAGCATCGCGTCCATGTGGACGCGCAGCCGGACTTCATGCGGCGCCAGGCTGGCCGAGATCGCCTGCGCCGGCAAGCGCGTGTCGCGCAGCACCGGCACGGTCAGCGGCGAGCCGCTGCGGCCGATCAGCGCCGCCACCAGCGGTTCGCTCGCGCTGTGCCCGCGCTTGAGCACCATGCCCTCCTCGCCATTGGCCAGCCGGACCAGCGAGCCCGGCGGATAGAGGCCGATCGCCTTGATCAGCGCGGCGCCCGCCTCGTCGGGCTGCTGCAGCTCGTCCAGGTAGACCGCCCGCGCGGCCTGCGCCGCCGACAGCGCCCGGCGGTTGCGTCGTGGGCTCAATCGCGCACCATAGACGTCGATGCGGCGCAGCAGGCGCGCCATCAGCTCCCCGTCCGCGCGGCCGGCCAGCGGGCCCGGCCCGGCGTCGTGATGCAGGCGGACCGCGGCCAGCCAGGCCTCGTCGTCGACCCCGATCCCTTGCAGCGTGGCCGCCGCGCGGTCGCCATGGCCGGCCAGGGCCTCGCGCTGCGCCTGGGCCAGCGCCTCCGGCCGCAGCGCATGCTGGTCCTGCTGGGCGGCGCTGTCCAGGTTCATCGTCAGCGCCGCCAGGCCCAGCGTGCGCCGGCGGCCCTCGCTCCAGCCGAGCTGGCGGGTCGTCATCTCCGCCAGCACCAGCGACAGCAGCGCATGCCGCGCGCTGTACTGCAGCGGCTCCTGGCCCGCGTCGTGCACCAGCATCGCCAGCGAGGCATCGGGCTGCTGCGTCAGGCGCGACAGCACCGTGTCCAGCAGCTGCGCCAGGCGCAGGAGGAAGTCCGGCCGATGCGGATCGCGCAGCACCTGCTGCGCATGCCACTGCAGGTCGGCCCAGATGGCGGTGTGCGCCGGCCCCGTCGCCGCCGGCAGCGGCATGGGCCGCGTGGGCTTGTACTCGGCCTTGGCATTGGCCAGCGCGGACAGCGAGGCCCCCTGCAGCATCATCGTGTCGAGCTTGTGGGCGAGGGCGCGCTGGTACTCGCGCGTCTCGTGCGCCTGGACCCAGGGCCCGCGCGCCAGCAGCTCGCGGACCTGCGGCGTGTCGGGCAGCGGATGCCCGGCGGCGAACAGCAGGTGGCCCGCCGCGTCGCGCAGCGAGAAGGTCAGCACCTGTCCCACGCGCAGGCTGTTTGAAGGAAGTTGGACCAGATCCACGTGGCCTTCCCGGCGACCGGACGTCGCCTCCTCGTTGTTGTCGTTGTCGGATGTCGCCGTGCCTGCGCCGGTTCCCTCCACCGCGGCACGCTGCGGGCGAGCATAGGTCCGCGCGAGGCTTCGGCAGGCATTCCGGCACGAACAAAGCAGGGCCGGACCGGTAGAATGCACGCCGTTTCCGCTGCCAGCAATGCCGCATTCGCGGCATCGGGGCGGCGGTGGTTTCCGAGGAGCGTTGCGACAGGTCCCGTCATCCGGGCGCCCGCCAGGCTCGGAACGGCGCGGTCGGACCCCGGGACCCCGCTGAACAACGACGCTCACCGTCCCGCCCCGCGCGGGGTTGCGGTGAGTTGCGCGGCCCCGTCTCGATCCAGCTTCCTCCAGCCTCGAAGAGCGCCGCCGCCATGTCCGCCCTCCCTCCCGCTTCCGACGCTTCCGACGCCAGCACCGCTGCGGGCCGCGCCGCCGTCCCCCCGATGAAGCTCTCCGGCCTGGAGCCGGTGGCCATCGGTGCCGGCACGCTGTTCGTCAACGTCGGCGAACGCACCAACGTCACCGGCTCCAAGGCCTTCGCGCGGATGATCCTGAATGGCGATTTCGAGCAGGCGCTGAGCGTCGCCCGCCAGCAGGTCGAGAACGGCGCCCAGGTCATCGACATCAACATGGACGAGGCCATGCTGGACAGCAAGGCCGCGATGGTGCGCTTCCTCAACCTGATCGCCTCCGAGCCCGAGATCGCGCGCGTGCCGATCATGATCGACTCGTCCAAGTGGGAGGTGATCGAGGCCGGGCTCAAGTGCATCCAGGGCAAGGGCATCGTCAACTCGATCTCGCTGAAGGAGGGCGAGGCCGAGTTCCGGCGTCAGGCCAAGCTGATCCGCCGCTACGGCGCCGCGGCGGTGGTGATGGCCTTCGACGAGACCGGCCAGGCCGATACCTACGAACGCAAGATCCAGATCTGCGAGCGCGCCTACCGGCTGCTGGTCGACGAGATCGGCTTCCCGCCCGAGGACATCATCTTCGACCCCAACATCTTCGCGATCGCCACCGGCATCGAGGAGCACAACAACTACGCGGTCGACTTCATCGAGGCCACGCGCTGGATCAAGGCGAACCTGCCTGGCGCGAAGGTCAGCGGCGGCGTGTCCAACGTGTCCTTCAGCTTCCGCGGCAACGAGCCTGTGCGCGAGGCCATCCACACGGTCTTCCTGTACCACGCGATCCAGGCCGGCATGGACATGGGCATCGTCAACGCCGGCATGGTCGGCGTCTATGACGAGATCCCCGCCGACCTGCGCGAGCGCGTCGAGGACGTGGTGCTGAACCGTCGCGAGGACGCGACCGAGCGGCTGCTCGAGGTAGCCGAGTCGGTCAAGGGCGCGGCCAAGGACGACAGCGCCAAGCTGGCCTGGCGCGCGGGCGACGTCGACGCGCGGCTGTCGCATGCGCTGATCCACGGCATCACCGATTTCATCGTCGAGGACACCGAGGAGGCCTGGCAGGGCATCCGCGCCAAGGGCGGCCGGCCGCTGCATGTGATCGAAGGCCCGCTGATGGCCGGCATGAATGTGGTCGGCGACCTGTTCGGCGCCGGCAAGATGTTCCTGCCGCAGGTGGTCAAGAGCGCGCGGGTGATGAAGTCCGCGGTGGCCCACCTGGTGCCCTACATCGAGGAGGAGAAGCGCCAGCTCGCCGCCGCAGGTGCTGACGTCCGCTCCAAGGGCAAGATCGTCATCGCGACGGTGAAGGGCGACGTGCACGACATCGGCAAGAACATCGTCACCGTGGTCCTGCAGTGCAACAACTTCGAGGTCGTGAACATGGGCGTGATGGTCCCGTGCCAGGACATCCTCGCCAAGGCCAAGGTCGAAGGCGCCGACATCATCGGGCTCTCGGGGCTGATCACGCCCAGCCTGGAGGAGATGCAGCACGTCGCCGCGGAAATGCAGCGCGACGACTACTTCCGCGTGAAGAAGATTCCGCTGCTGATCGGCGGCGCGACCACCAGCCGCGTGCACACGGCGGTGAAGATCTCGCCGCATTACGAAGGGCCGGTGGTCTACGTGCCCGACGCGTCGCGCTCGGTGGGCGTGTGCTCGGAACTGCTGTCGGATGAGCGCGCGACGCGTTTCATCGACGAGCTGAAGTCCGATTACGAGAAGGTCCGCGAGCTGCACGCCAACAAGAAGCAGACGCCGCTGGTGACGCTGGCGCAGGCGCGCGCGAACAAGCAGCGCGCCGACTTCACGACCTACACCCCGCCGGCGCCGCGCTTCATCGGCCGGCGCCAGTTCCGCAACTACGACCTGGCCGAACTGGCGCAGTGCATCGACTGGGGCCCGTTCTTCCAGACCTGGGACCTGGCCGGGCCATTCCCGGCGATCCTCAAGGACGAGGTCGTCGGCACCGAGGCCCAGCGCGTCTTCAGCGACGGCAAGCGCATGCTGCAGCGCCTGATCGAAGGCCGCTGGCTGACCGCCAATGGCGTGGTGGGCCTGTACCCGGCCGCGCAGGTCAACGACGACGACATCGAGATCTACAGCGACGAGTCGCGCTCGGAGGTGCTGATGACCTGGCGCGGGCTGCGCATGCAGTCCGAGCGGCCGGTGGTGGACGGCGTGCGCCGGCCCAACCGGGCGCTGGCGGACTTCATCGCGGCCAAGGGCACGGTGCCGGACTACATCGGGCTGTTCGCGGTCACCGCCGGCCTGGGCGTGGACAAGAAGGAGCAGCAGTTCATCGACGACCTGGACGACTACTCCGCGATCATGCTCAAGGCGCTGGCCGACCGGCTGGCCGAGGCCTTCGCCGAGCGGCTGCACCAGCGCGTGCGGATGGACTTCTGGGGTTACGCGGCCGACGAGGCGCTCAGCAACGAGCAACTGATCGCCGAGGCCTACCGGGGCATCCGTCCCGCGCCGGGCTATCCGGCCTGCCCGGATCACCTGGTCAAGCGGGACATGTTCCGCGTGCTGCAGGCCGAGGACATCGGCATGGCGCTGACCGAAGGCATGGCGATGACGCCCGCAGCCAGCGTCAGCGGCTTCTACCTCGCGCATCCGGAGGCGACCTATTTCAATGTGGGCCGCATCGGCGACGACCAGGTGGCGGACTGGGCGGCCCGCATGGCGCTGGAGCCGCAGGACGCGCAGCGGGCGCTCGCGCCGCTGCTGGGCTGACGCGCCGGAGCAACGAAAACCGTAGGACGCGGCCTTGTCCTACAGGCCGCGTTTCACCAATTTACAAACGGAACAAGAACCGGGCCCCGCGACTTGTAACAGCGTGGCATTCTTCGCTCGTCCCCCGAGGTAGGGGAAAACCATAAGAGGTGAATCATGGCGTTGAATACCAATCAAAAGATCGCGGCGGGTGCAGTTGGGGCCACCGTGCTGGTCGTGGCAGCGTTCTTCGCGGGGCGGCACCAGTCGGCGCCGTCGATGCCGGACACGCCGGTCGCGGCGGCCGAGCAGCAAGGCAACATCGTCGATCGCAACGGCGCCAATGCCGCCGACGAGGCGCGCGCCGCGCGCCGCTCGGGCGACCAGGCAGTGCAGCAGCACGCGGCCAATGAACCCCGCCGCGGCTCGCAGTCGCGCGACGGCGGCTCGACCGGCTACGCGGACAACAACGGCAGCGCCGGCCAGGCCGAGTCCCGTCTGTGCGCGTCCTGCGCGACGGTCCTGTCGGTGCGCACCGAGGCCCGTGAAGGCCAGGGCACCGGCATCGGCATGGTGGGCGGCGCGGTGGTCGGCGGCCTGCTGGGCAGCGCGGTCGGCGGTGGCACCGGCAAGAAGATCGCCACGGTGGGTGGCGCGGTCGCGGGCGGCTACGCCGGCAACGAGATCGAGAAGCGCCAGCGCAGCACCACCGTCTGGGTGGTGAAGATGCGCAACGCCGACCAGAGCAACCGCACGATGACCTTCAGCCATGACCCGGGTGTGCAGAGCGGCGACATCGTGCGCGTCAGCGACGGCCAGCTGATCCGCCAGTAAGCCGGATCCCTGATCGCGAGGGCCGCCCCGCGCGGCCGCGAACCCCCGAAGCGCCGGCATCGTCCGGCGCTTCTGCGTTCTGGGGCGTCGCGGGGCGCCGGCCCGACCACACCGGGCCTCATTCCTCACGCCCCGGCAGCGCGCGTCGCCACTGGATCGCTTCCGCGACGTGCGCTGGCGCAACGATGTCCTCGGCCGCCAGATCGGCGATGGTGCGCGCGATCCGCAGCACGCGATGGAAGCTGCGTCCCGACCACGCCAGCCGCGCCGACGCGCGATGCAGCATCGCCTCGGCGTCGGGCGCCATCCGCAGGTGCTCATCCAGTTGACCCGCGGCCAACCGGCCGTTCACGCAGCCCTGCCTGGCCTCGGCGCGCTGGCGGGCCGCTGCGACGCGCGCGGCGACGGTGGCGCTGGGTTCGCCGTCCGGTGCGGCCGAGAGCACCGCGGCCGGCAACACCGGCACCTCCACCGTCAGGTCGATGCGGTCGAGCAGCGGCCCGGAGAGGCGGTTCTGGTAGCGCGTGACCTGGTCCGGTGAGCAGCGGCAGGCCTTGGTCGGGTTGCCGAGATGGCCGCACGGGCAGGGGTTCATCGCGGCGACGAGTTGAAAGCGCGCCGGAAAATCCGCCTGATGCGCCGAGCGGGAGATGTGGACGCGTCCGGTCTCGAGCGGCTCGCGCAGCGCTTCCAGGGACAGCCGTTGGAATTCCGGCAGCTCGTCCAGAAACAGCACGCCATGCTGGGCCAGCGTGATCTCGCCGGGGCGCGGCGGCGAGCCACCGCCGATCAGCGCCGCGGCGGACGCGCTGTGATGCGGCGACCTGAAAGCGCGCTGCGCCCAGAGCGATGGCCGGAACTGGCCGTTGGCGCTCAGCAGCGCCGCGGACTCCAGGGCCTCGGATTCCGACAAGGGCGGCAGCAACGTCGGCAGGCGCTGGGCCAGCATCGACTTGCCGGTGCCCGGCGGCCCGACCAGCAACACGCTCAGGCCGCCCGCTGCGGCGATCTCGAGGGCGCGTTTCGGCGCCGCCTGTCCCTTGATGTCACGCAGGTCGAGCGGCGTGTCGACCGCCGGCGGCGGATCGCGCTGCACGCGCGGCAAGGGCGCATCGCTGCGCGGCTGCAGCGCGTTGACGAGGTCCAGCAGATGGGCGGCCTCGCGCACCACCAGCCCCTGCACCAATGCCGCCTCGTCGGCGCAGCCCCGCGGCAGGATCAATTCGCGCTCGAGCTTGGCGGCGCGCAGCGCGAGCGCCATCGCCAGCGCGCCCTTCACCGGCCGCAGCTCACCGGACAGGCCGAGCTCGCCGGCGCATTCGAGGTGGGACAGCAGCTCGGCGTCGATCTGGCCGCTGGCAGCGAGCAACCCCAGCGCGATCGGCAGGTCGAAGCGCGCGCCTTCCTTGGGCAGGTCGGCCGGCGACAGGTTCACGGTGATGCGCTTGTTCGCTGGGAACTCGAGCCCGCTGCTCTGCAGCGCGGCGCGCACGCGCTCGCGGGACTCCTTGACCTCCAGGTCCGCGAGGCCGACCAGCGTGAAGCTCGGCAACCCGTTGGCCAGATGGACTTCCACCTCGACCGCCGCGGCCGACAGGCCGTCCAGCGCGCGGCTGTGGATGATCGCGAGGGACATCGCCATGGCAGCGGGCGCTCCCCATCAGCATTCGCGCCGACGACACCGGACCCTGCTGCGCGGATCCTTCGCCCAGGCGCCTGGCCTTGCCGCCGCGCCTCCCGGCCGCGCACGCGACCGCTCCATCGGCCAAGCCGGCTGCGCTTCCAGCATCTGCATCCCTCCGCACCTACTCGGGTCATGAAGCCGGCAGTGTCCTCACCGATGGATTTCACGCCTAGCACCCTGTTGGGGCGTTTCGAGGGTTAACCACTCCCCCTGTCGCGCCTGTTTTTGGTGCGCATTGACGCTTGACGGGGCGGTATCGGCAACCGTTCGTCGCGGCATGAGCCGGATTGGGGCTCTTTCGGGGGAGGACCGCCGCTTGGCACAAAAGCTGCAAAGCCTCGTCCGGAAGCAGTCGCCCCGAGTCGCCCAACAATCAGGAGCCCCCGCGCATGAAGCCCTTCGCCGCCGCCGCCCGCGCCGCCGCCCTTGCGGTCACCGTCGTCGCCACCGCCCTCCCGGCGCTGGCGCAAGAGGCCAACCCGCTGTCCTTCAACGTCAGCGTCACCTCCGACTACCGCTATCGCGGCATCTCGCAGACGCGCCTGAAGCCCGCGCTGCAAGGCGGCGTCGACTACGCGCATTCGAGCGGCTTCTACGTCGGCGCCTGGGCCTCGACGATCAAGTGGATCTCGGACGGCGGCGGCGATGCCGATGTCGAGATCGACACCTACGCCGGCTACAAGACCGAGGTCGGCGGCGGCGTCACCGTCGACGTGGGCTTCCTGCGCTACAACTATCCGGGCAACGACCTGCCGGTCAGCGCCAACACGAATGAGCTGTACGGCGCCGTCTCCTTCGGGCCCGCCACGCTGAAGTACTCGCACTCGATCAGCAACCTGTTCGGCTTCGCGGACTCCAAGAACAGCAGCTACCTCGACCTCAGCGCCACCTTCGACATCGGCGGCGGCTTCACGCTGACGCCGCACATCGGCCATCAGAAGGTCAAGAACAACAGCGACTTCAGCTACACCGACTACTCGCTCACCGTGAACAAGGACTGGTCCGGCTTCACCTTCGGCGCCGGTTTCGTCGCCACCAACACCGACAACTACATCGGCGGCAAGGGCAAGGACCTGGGCAAGAACGGTGTGGTCGTGTCCGTCAAGAAGGTCTTCTGAATCTGAACCAGGAGGGCGCGGGCGGATGGCCGCGCCGCCCTCCGCGCCGCGCATCGAGGAGAAAACGTCATGAAACTGATCACCGCCGTCATCAAGCCCTTCAAGCTGGATGAAGTGCGCGAAGCCCTGAGCGCCATCGGCGTGCAGGGGCTGACCGTCACCGAAGTCAAGGGCTTCGGCCGCCAGAAGGGCCACACCGAGCTGTATCGCGGCGCCGAATACGTCGTCGACTTCCTGCCCAAGGTCAAGATCGAGGCGGCCGTCGCCGACGGCGTCGTCGAGCAGGTCATCGAGGCCATCGAGAACGCCGCCCGCACCGGCAAGATCGGTGACGGCAAGATCTTCGTCTCCCCGCTGGATCAGGTGATCCGCATCCGCACGGGCGAGACCGGCCAGGACGCGCTGTAAGCGCGCCGGCCGAGCGCTGAAACGTCGCGGCCGCCCCCGGGTGGCCGCTCCGCAGTCCGTTGCAGTCCCGCGCGCGCGCCGCCCGGCCCGTCGCGTCCGCCGATCCCCAAGATCCAACGAAGAGAGTCCCGATCATGAAGAAACTACTCGCCTGCCTGGCCTTGGCCGCGGCAGCCTTCACCGGCCTGGCCCCCGCGGCCATGGCGCAGGACGCGGCCTCCGCGCCCGCCGTCACCGCCAGCGACACGGCGGCGCCGGTCGCCCCCGCGGCGGCGCCCGCCGCCTCCGCCCCCGCGGAAGCCGCCTCGGCCGCCGCCACTCCGGCGCCGGTCCCCAACAAGGGCGACACCACCTGGATGATGGTCTCCACCCTGCTGGTGATCCTGATGACCGTCCCCGGCCTGGCCCTGTTCTACGGCGGCCTGGTCCGCAGCAAGAACATGCTGTCCGTGCTGATGCAGGTGATGGTGACCTTCTCGCTGATCCTGGTGCTGTGGGCCCTGTACGGCTACAGCCTGGCGTTCACCGAGGGCAACAAATTCATCGGCGGCTTCGACCGGCTCTTCATGAAGGGCATCTGGGACAACGCCGCAGGCACCTTCGCCAATGCCGCGACCTTCAGCAAGGGCGTGGTGATCCCCGAGATCGTCTTCGCCGCCTTCCAGGCCACCTTCGCCGGCATCACCTGCTGCCTGATCGTCGGCGCCTTCGCCGAGCGCATCAAGTTCAGTGCCGTGCTGCTGTTCATGGTCCTGTGGTTCACCTTCAGCTACGCGCCGATCGCCCACATGGTCTGGTTCTGGATGGGCCCGGACGCCTACACCTCGGCCGCTGTCGCCGATGAGATGACCAGCAAGGCCGGCCTGATCTGGCAGTGGGGCGCGCTGGACTTCGCCGGCGGCACCGTGGTGCACATCAACGCCGCCGTGGCCGGCATCGTCGGCGCCTTCATGGTTGGCAAGCGCATCGGCTACGGCAAGGAAGCCTTCACGCCGCACAGCCTGACGCTGACGATGGTCGGTGCCTCGCTGCTGTGGGTGGGCTGGTTCGGCTTCAACGCCGGCTCCGCCCTGGAAGCCAACGGCTTCGCCGCGCTGGCCTTCATCAACACCCTGTTCGCCACCGCCGCCGCGGTGCTGGCCTGGTGCGTCGGTGAAGCGCTGCTCAAGGGCAAGGCCTCGATGCTGGGTGCCGCCTCGGGCGCCGTGGCCGGCCTGGTCGCGATCACCCCGGCCGCCGGCAACGTCGGCATCGGCGGCGCGCTGGTCATCGGCCTGATCGCCGGCTTCGCCTGCCTGTGGGGCGTGTCCGGCCTGAAGAAGCTGCTCGGCGCGGACGACTCGCTGGACGTGTTCGGCGTGCACGGCGTGGGCGGCATCGTCGGCGCGCTGCTGACCGGCGTCTTCAACTCGCCCAGCCTGGGCGGCCCGTCGCTGGTCGGCGACTGGGTGACCGCGAGCATGGTGACCGCGGACGCCTACTCGATCGGCTCGCAGGTGCTGACGCAGCTCAAGGCGGTCGTGCTGACCATCGTGTGGTCGGGCGTGGTGTCGGTGATCGCGTTCAAGATCGTCGACCTGGTGATCGGCCTGCGCGTCTCCGAAGAGGAAGAGCGCGAGGGCCTGGACATCAGCTCCCACGGCGAGACCGCGTACCACAAGTGATCTCCTGATCCGCTGATCCTGCAATGGCTGAGGCCGCCCTTCGGGGCGGCCTTCTTCATTGCGGCTGCCCATAATCCGCCGCCATGAACCTCCGCTTTGTCGAAGCCTTCCACTGGGCCGCCTCGCTGCGCAGCGTCACCCGCGCGGCGGAGAAGCTGCACATCACGCAGTCCGCGCTGTCCAGCCGCATCGCCTCGCTGGAAGAAGAGCTCGGCGTGGTGCTGCTGGACCGCCGCGACAAGCAGTTCCGGCTCACCGTCGCGGGCCAGCGCTTCCAGACGCTGGCGCAGCGCCTGCTGGAGGTGCAGCGCCAGGTGAAGGAGGAGATGGGCGGCACCGGCGGCGGCGCCGGCCGGCCGGTGGTGCTGCGCATCGGCGCGATCGAATCGGTGGTGCACAGCTGGCTGACCGGCTGGCTGCAGGAGATGCGGGCGGCGAATCCGGACTTCGAGCTGGAGCTGACGGTGGAGACCTCGCCGGTGCTGGTGGACCAGGTGCGGCGCGGCGCGCAGGACTTGGTGTTCGCGGCGATCCCGGCCGCCGATGCCGGCGGCGTGCGCACGCGGGCGATGGCGCCGATGCCGATGGGCTTCGTCGGCCGCGCCGACCTGCACACGAAGCGGCGTTACGGGCTCTCCGACCTCGCCGGCCACGACCTGCTGACCTTCCAGCGCGGTTCCCAGCCGCACCAGGCGCTGCTGCAGATGTTCCAGGAATCGGGCCTGCCGCTGCCGCGCGTGCATGCGATCTCGTCGATCTCGGCGATGGTCCAGCTGGTGGAGGGTGGCTTCGGCATCGCGACGCTGCCGGTGGCGGTGGCGGAGCAGCTGGCGAAGCGGCTCTCGCTGCGCGTGCTGCGCAGCGATGCCGAGCTGGTGCCGCTGCCGCTGCACGCGAGCTACCGCGAGGATCCCAGCTCGCAGCTCACCGAGTCGGTGCTCGACTCCGCGCTCGACTACGTCGCGCGCCAGCGTCCGTCCGGGAAACCCCGCATGGCATCGGCCCCCGCGCGGCGCTAAGCGGAATCGCCACTTGCCTCATCGAAAAAATCGATGAGGCGACGCGCAAAATTTCCATTGGATCGAGCAGGTGGGCGACTCCCACAATGCGTCGCATCGCCCGACAGCCTTCGCGATCCCGCCATGAACCTGCCGACCGCCCGCTTCGATCCCGTCGCCGATCTTCCCGCCGCCGATCTTCCCGTCCTGGACGCCGCGTCCAGCGCGCTCGAGGTGCGCCTCGCCGCGCGCCATGGCGGCTTCAGCGGCCACACCAGCGGCCTGGCCAGTGACCACGTGCAGGCCAACCTGGCGATCCTGCCGGCGGACCTGGCCGAGGACTTCCGCCGCTATTGCGCGCTGAACCCGCAAGCCTGCCCGCTGCTCGGCGTGAGCGAGCCCGGAAGCCCGTTCCTGGCGGCGCTGGGCGCCGACCTCGACCTGCGCACCGACCTGCCGCGCTACCGCGTCTGGCGGGACGGCGAGCTGATCGATGAACCGGTCGATGTCGCGCGCTGGTGGCGCGAGGACCTGGTCGCCTTCGCCATCGGCTGCTCGTTCTCCTTCGAGCATGCGCTGCTGGCCGAGGGCATCCCGCTGCGGCACGTCGAGCAGGGCCGCAATGTCGCGATGTACCGCACCAGCATCGAGACGGCGCCCGCTGGCGTCTTCCGCGGGCCGACGGTGGTGTCGATGCGGCCGCTGACGGCCGCCGACGCGATCCGCGCGGTGCAAATCACGTCTCGCCTGCCGCAGGTGCACGGCGCGCCGCTGCACCTGGGCGATCCCGCGCGCATCGGCATCCGCGACCTCGCGACGCCGGACTACGGCGACGCCGTCGATGTGCGCGACGGCGAGCTGCCGGTGTTCTGGGCCTGCGGCGTCACGCCGCAGTCGGCGATCGCCACGGCGCGTCCGCCGTTCTGCATCACCCATGCGCCGGGGCACATGCTGGTCACTGATCTCCTGAATCGCGCGTTGCTCGCGGCCTGAGTCCCCGCCGCGATCCGCCCGTCTCCGCAGTACCGTCCCGGCCGCCGCCCGCCCCGCGCGCGAGGCGACGGCCGTCTCCGTCCCCCGCCGGCGCGCGTCGCCGGCATCGAAGAAAGACGACACCATGTGGCTCCGAGACACCACGCCCCCCGAGCGGCGCACGCTGACCGCGACCTTCGCCGGCTATGCCGTCGACGGCTTCGACTACATGATCTACACCTTCCTCATCCCGACGCTGATCGCGGCCTGGGGCATGAGCAAGGGCCAGGCCGGCGCGATCGCCACCGGCGCGCTGCTGACCTCGGCCGTCGGCGGCTGGGCGGCAGGCGTCCTGGCCGACCGCTTCGGCCGCGTCCGGGTGCTGCAGTGGACGGTGCTGTGGTTCGCGCTGTTCACCTTCCTCAGCGGCTTCACCACCTCCTTCGAGCAGCTCTTCTTCACCCGCGCGATGCAGGGCTTCGGCATGGGCGGCGAGTGGGCGGTGGGCTCGGTGCTGATCGCCGAGACGATCAACGCCAAGCACCGCGGCAAGGCGGCCGGCCTGGTGCAGAGCAGCTGGGCGATCGGCTGGGCGGCCTCGGCGCTGGCGTTCTGGGGGCTGTACTCGGTGCTGCCGCCGGAGACTGCCTGGAAGGTGCTGTTCTGGATCGGCATCCTGCCGGCGCTGCTGATCCTCTACATCCGCCGCAACCTCGACGAACCGCCGGTCTACCTGGCCGAGCAGGCGCGTGCCAAGGCGCGCGGACAGCGCGCCAACTTCCTGCGCATCTTCTCGCCCGAGCTGCTGCGCAACACGGTGCTGGCCAGCCTGCTGGCCACCGGCATGCAGGGCGCGTACTACTCGGTGACTACCTGGCTGCCGACCTTCCTCAAGACCGAGCGGCAGCTCTCGGTGCTGGGCACCAGCGGCTACCTGCTGGTGCTGATTGCCGGCTCCTTCGCCGGCTACCTGACCAGCGCCTGGCTCTGCGATGCCATCGGAAGACGCCGCTGCTTCATGCTGTTCGCGCTGATGGGCGGCGTGCTGGTGCTGGCCTACACCCAGATGCCGATCACCGACGCGGCGATGCTGGTGCTCGGTTTCCCGCTGGGCTTCTTCCTCTCGGGCATCTTCTCCGGCATGGGCGCCTTCCTGGCCGAGCTCTTTCCCAGCGACGTGCGCGGCTCCGGCCAGGGCTTTTGCTACAACATCGGACGGGCGCTCGGCGCCGCGTGCCCGGCGCTGATCGGCCACTTCAGCACCCAGTACCCGCTGGGGCAGACGCTGGGCTGGATGGCGGCGCTGTGCTACGGGCTGGTGATCCTGGCGGCGCTGGCGCTGCCGGAAACCCGCGGCCGCGAGCTGGCGCCGGCCGCCGCCTGAGCGGCCCGAACCCTTCGAATCACGGGCGCCCGGCGCTGGATGCCGGGTGCTGGAACGGACCTCCTGGACCTCACGATGCAAGCCAATCCCACCCCCGATCGCTGGCAGTTCTGGATCGACCGCGGCGGCACCTTCACCGACCTGGTCGGCCGCGCGCCCGATGGCACGCTGCACACGCTCAAGCTGCTGTCCGAGAACCCCGAGCACTACCGCGATGCCGCGGTCGAAGGCATCCGTCGCCTGCTCGGCCTGCAGCCGGGCGAAGCGATCACCGCCGCGCTCGTCGACTGCGTGAAGATGGGCACGACCGTCGCGACCAACGCGCTGCTCGAGCGTCGCGGCGACCGCACGCTGCTGGTGACGACGCGCGGATTCCGCGACGCGCTGCGCATCGCGACGCAGGCGCGGCCCAAGCTCTTCGAGCGCCACATCCAGCTGCCCGAGCTGCTCTACGAGCGGGTGATCGAAGCCGATGAGCGCGTCGACGCCCAGGGCGCGGAGATCAGACCGCTGGACGAGGCCGCGCTGCGCGTCGACCTGCAATCGGCCTTCGACGCCGGCCTGCGCGCCTGCGCCATCGTGTTCCTGCACGGCTGGCGCGCCCCCGAGCATGAGCTGGCCGCCAAGCGGCTGGCGCAGGCGGTCGGGTTCACGCAGATCTCGGTCTCGCACGAGGTCAGCCCGCTGATGAAGCTGATCCCGCGCGGCGACACCACCGTGGTCGACGCCTACCTGAGCCCGATCCTGCGCCGCTACGTCGACCAGGTCGCCGCCGAGATGCCGGGCGTGCGGCTGTTCTTCATGCAGAGCTCCGGCGGCCTGACCGAGGCGCGCCGCTTCCAGGGCAAGGACGCGATCCTGAGCGGCCCGGCCGGCGGCATCGTCGGCATGGTGCGCACCGCGCAGGCGGCCGGCCACGACAAGGTCATCGGTTTCGACATGGGCGGAACCTCGACCGACGTCAGCCACTTCGCCGGCGAGTTCGAACGCGCCTTCGACACCGAGGTCGCCGGCGTGCGCATGCGCGCGCCGATGATGAGCATCCACACGGTGGCGGCGGGCGGCGGCTCGGTGATCGCCTTCGACGGCGCGCGGCTGCGGGTGGGGCCGGCGTCGGCCGGCGCCAATCCCGGTCCGGCGAGCTACCGGCGCGGCGGTCCGCTCGCGACCACCGATGCCAACGTGATGCTGGGCCGCATCCAGCCGGCGCATTTCCCCAAGGTCTTCGGCCCGGCCGCGGACCAGGCGCTCGACGGCGACGTCGTCCGCGCCCGCTTCGCCGAGCTGGCCGGGCAGATGGCGGCGGCCGGCAAGCCGATGACGGCCGAGGACGCGGCCGCCGGCGCGCTGCAGATCGCCGTTGGCGCGATGGCCAACGCGATCAAGCGGATCTCGGTGGCGCGCGGCTACGACGTCACCGGCTACACGCTGCAGTGCTTCGGCGGTGCCGGCGGCCAGGCGGCCTGCCTGGTTGCCGACGCGCTGGGCATGACGCGCATCCTGGCCCATCCGTTCGCGGGCGTGCTCAGCGCCTACGGCATGGGGCTGGCCGACCAGACCGCGATGCGCGAGGCATCGATCGAGCGCCCGCTGGACGAGGACGGCCTGGCCGCGGCGCGCGAGACCGCACGGTCGCTGGCGACGCAGGCGGGCGGCGAGCTGGCGTCGCAGGGCGTGCCCGACGGCGCGCTGCGCACGATCGCACGGGCGCAGGTCCGCTATCAGGGCACCGACACCGCGCTGAGCTGCCCGCTGCCGCTGGACGGCCCGGCCCCCGCTGCGATCGGCGCGATCCGCGAGGCCTTCGAGCAGGGGTATCGCCGGCGCTTCGCCTTCCTGATGCCGGACCGCGCGCTGGTGATCGAGGCGGTGTCGGTGGAGGCGCTCGCCGCCGGTGCGTCGCTGGAGACACCGGCCGAGGCCGGCATCGCCAGCACGCATCACCCAAGACCGCTGGAGCGCGTGCGCATGTACTGCCTCGCGGACGACCAGCCGGCCGGCTGGCGCGACGCCGAGCTGCATCATCGCGATGCGCTGAGACCGGGCGCCCGCATCGATGGCCCGGCGATCGTCGCCGAGCGCAATGCGACGACCGTCGTGGACGCCGGCTGGCGCGCCGAGCTGCAGCCCTCGGGCGACCTGCTGCTGACGCGCGTCCGCGAGCGCGCCCGCACCCGCGCGCTCGGCACCGAGGCCGACCCGGTCGTGCTGGAGGTCTTCAACAACCTCTTCATGAACATCGCCGAGCAGATGGGGCTGCGGCTCCAGAACACGGCGCACTCGGTCAACATCAAGGAGCGGCTGGATTTCAGCTGCGCGCTCTTCGACGGCCGGGGCCAGCTGATCGCCAACGCGCCGCACATGCCGGTGCACCTGGGCTCGATGAGCGAGTCCATCAGATCCGTCATCGAGCGCAATCCGGACATGGCGCGCGGCGACGTCTACGTGCTCAACGATCCGTACCACGGCGGCACGCACCTGCCCGACATCACCGTCGTCACGCCGGTCTTCCTGGACGAGGACGATGTCCGCCCCGGCTTCTTCGTCGCCAGCCGCGGCCACCATGCCGACATCGGCGGCATCACGCCGGGTTCGATGCCGCCGTTCTCCCGGGACATCACCGAGGAGGGCGTGCTGATCGACAACTTCCAGCTGGTCGCGCAGGGCCGCTTGCGCGAGGCCGAACTGCAGGCGCTGCTGCGCTCCGGGCCGCATCCGAGCCGTAATCCGGCGCAGAACCTGGCCGACCTGCGCGCACAGGTGGCCGCGAACGAGAAGGGCGTGCAGGAACTGCAGGCGATGGTCACGCAGTTCGGCCGCGCCACCGTCGAGGCCTACATGCAGCACGTGCAGGACAACGCCGAGGCGTCGGTGCGGCGCGTCATCTCGGTGCTGAAGGACGGCGCATTCACGCTGCCGCTGGACAACGGCGCCCGCATCCAGGTGAAGGTCACCGTGGACACGGCGGCGCGACGCGCGACGGTGGACTTCACCGGCACCAGCGCCCAGCAGCCCAACAACTTCAATGCGCCCAAGTCGATCACGATGGCGGCGGTGCTCTACGTGTTCCGCACGCTGGTGGACGACGCGATCCCGCTCAACGCCGGCTGCCTCAAGCCGATCGACGTGATCGTGCCCGAGGGCTGCATGCTCAACCCGCGTCATCCGGCGGCGGTGGTGGCGGGCAACGTGGAGACCTCGCAGTGCGTGACCAACGCGCTGTATGGCGCGCTGGGCGTGATGGCCGCCGGCCAGTGCACGATGAACAACTTCACCTTCGGCGACGCGACCCACCAGTACTACGAGACGATCTCCGGCGGCTCCGGCGCCGGGCCCGGTTTCGATGGCACCTCGGTCGTGCAGACGCACATGACCAACTCCCGGCTGACCGACCCCGAGGTGCTGGAGTTCCGCTTCCCGGTGCGCCTGGACAGCTACGCCATCCGCCAGGATTCGGCGGGCGCCGGCCGCTGGCAGGGCGGGCAGGGGGGCGAGCGCCGCATCCGCTTCCTCACGCCGATGACGGCCTCGATCCTGAGCAACGGCCGCGGCGCCGGCGCCTTCGGCATGGCGGGCGGGTCGCCGGGCGCGGTGGGCGAGAACCGGGTGGAACGCGCCGACGGGCGGGTCGAGGCGCTCGGCCACATCGGCCAGGTGGAGATGGCGCCGGGGGATGTCTTCGTCATCCGCACCCCGGGCGGGGGCGGGTACGGCACCCCCTGAGACCTCCCCTTGAGATGGGGCGGACAGCCCCCATGTGGGCGTGCCTAGAATCCGAAGACCCGCCCCACAGGCTGTCCAGGCGCCGCCCATCATGGTCCCTCACCTCATCACCGCCCTGACCGGGCCCATCAATGAACTGGAGCAGCGCGTGCTCGAGTCGATGCCGGCGATCGAACGCTGGTTCCGGCTCGAGTGGATGGAGCACACGCCGCCCTTCTACAGCTCGGTCGACCTGCGCAATGCCGGCTTCAAGCTGGCGCCGGTGGACACCAACCTGTTCCCGGGCGGCTTCAACAACCTGACGCCCGAGATGCTGCCGCTGGCCGTCCAGGCGGCGATGGCGGCGATCGAGAAGATCTGCCCCGAGGCCAAGAACCTGCTGCTCGTGCCCGAGGCGAAGAACCGCGGCAGCTTCTACCTGTCCAACCTGGCGACGCTGGTGCGCATCTTCTCGATGGCCGGCCTGAACGTGCGGCTGGGCTCGCTGGACGAGTCGATCAAGGAGCCGACCACCGTCGCGCTGCCCGACGGCAGCGCGCTGACGCTGGAGCCGCTGGTGCGCCAGCGCTCGCGGCTGATGCTCAAGGACTTCGACCCCTGCACCATCCTGCTGAACGACGACCTGTCGGCCGGCATCCCCGACCCGCTCACCCACCTGCACGAGCAGTACCTGCTGCCGCCACTGCACGCCGGCTGGGCGCAGCGCCGCAAGAGCCAGCACTTCCGCGCCTATGAGGAGGTGTCCAAGAAGTTCGCCAAGCTGCTGGGCATGGATCCGTGGCTGATCTATCCGCATTCGGTCGCGGTCGACGGCCTGGACTTCAACACCGGCGCCGGGCTGGACGCGCTGCAGGCGCAGGTGGACGCGACGCTCACCCGCACCCGCCGCAAGTACAAGGAATACGGCATCAACGAGAAGCCCTTCGTCGTGGTCAAGCCCGATGCCGGCACCCACGGCCTGGGCGTGATGACCGTCCGCGACGCCAAGGACCTCGAGGCGCTGGCGATCAAGGCGCGCGAGAAGCTGGCGAAGCTGCAGGGCGTGCCGGCGCTGTCCCAGGTGCTGGTGCAGGAAGGCGTGGCCACGCACGAGCGCATCCACGAGGCGGTGGCCGAGCCGGTGGTCTACATGATGGACCGCTACGTCGTCGGCGGCTTCTACCGCGTGCATGCGGACCGGGCCGAGGACGAGAACCTGAACGCGCCGGGCTCGAGCTTCGTGCCGCTGGCCTTCGCCCATTCGTCGCACCTGCCCGCGCCGGGCGAGAAGCCCGGCGCCAGCGCGCCCAACCGCTTCTACATGTATGGCGTGATCGGCCGCCTGGCGATGCTGGCGGCGAGCTACGAGCTCGAGACCACCGATCCGGACGCCGAGGACTACGCCTGAGCGCCGGCCGCGCCGCCCTCCGGGCGCGCGGCCTCCACCAGCAGCTGCTTGAAGCGGTCGACCGCCTCGCCCTGCGTGTCCGGCAGATGCCAGACGCTCATCGGCCCGAGCCCCAGGTCCACCGCGTGCGGCAGCATGACCACCACGCCGCGCTTGGCCGCCGCCACCGCCATGTCCTGGGTCATCACCGCGACCAGCGGCATCTCGCGCATCAGGCTCAGCGCCAGCATCGCGTCGCCGCTCTCGATCAGGTCGGTCGGCGGCGCCAGGCCCATCTCCTGCCAGAGCCGGTCCATCAGCAGACGGGTGCGCGTGCCCGGCAGCTGCCAGATCCAGCGCTGACGGCTCAGCACCTCCCAGCTCAGCCGGGGCGTGCGCGCCAGCGGATGCTGCGCGCTCATCGTCAACACCTCCGGCTGCGGCGCCAGGGCCACCCGCGCCAGGCCCAGCGGCTCGTCCTGCGGCATCGCCCGGGCGACGACCAGGTCCAGCGTGCCCGCCAGCAGGTCGGTGAAGAGCGAGCGCAGCGCATGGGTGCGCACGCTCACCGTGACGCCGGGGTTCTCGCCCTTCATCGCGGTGATCGCGATGGGCAACAAGCGTGCGAGCGCTGCGTTGGTCGCACCGATGCGCACCTCGCCGGACGCGCCGCGCACCATCGTGGCGACATCGCCGGCGGCCCGCTGCAGATCCGCGTCGAGCTTGCCGGCCAGCACCAGCAGCCGCCGGCCCAGCGGGGTCGGCTGCATGTTGCGTCCGCGCCGCACGAACAGGGTTTGTCCCAGCCCCTGCTCCAGCTCCGCCAGCGTCTTGCTCACCGCGGGCTGGGTGACATGCAGCAGATCGGCGGCGGCGCTGATGTTGCCGGTGTCGCGCAGCGCCAGCAGCACCCGCGCATGCCGCAGCGACATGCGCCGCATGACGAAGTGTTCGGCGGCTTCCGGGGAGGTGGATGACGCGTTCATAACCTGAGGTTCACAAGTCCATCACAAAGCTTCATGGGCCATCGGGAACCGCTCCTTACCGTGACGCACGCCTCCCCCGAGTCTTGTCACAGGAGTGATTGCCACATGGTCCGTCGTTTTTCCCGTCCGCAACGCCTGCACGTCCTGCAGTGGGCCGCCGCCGCAGCGGCCCTGGCGTTGGCCAGCCCGTCCCAGGCCCAGTCCCAGGCCCAGTCCCAGGCCCCGCAGGCCGCGACCCCCACCCCGTCCGCGCCCTCGGACGATGCGAAGAAGCTGGAGCGGGTGGAGATCACCGGCACGCTGATCAAGCGCACCGACAAGGAGACGCCGTCGGTGGTCCAAAGTATCACCCGCGAGCAGATCCGCAACTCCGGCTATGCCAACGTCGAGGAGCTGCTGCGTGCGAATTCCGCGGTGGACATCGGCTCGATCGGCGACGGCGCGGCCTCCGGCTTCGTCGGCGGCGTGTCGACGATCTCGCTGCGCGGCTTCGGCTCCCAGGGCACGCTGATTCTGATCAACGGGCGCCGCACCGCGCCGGTGGCGGCGGTGGACGTGAACTTCGGCCGCGGCTCGATGATCAACGTCAACACCATCCCCAAGGAGGCGATCGAGCGCATCGACATCCTGAAGGACGGCGCCTCGGCGATGTACGGCTCGGACGCGATGGCCGGCGTCGTCAACTACATCCTGCGCAAGGACTACCAGGGCATCGAGGGCAGCGCCTCCTACGGCGCCAACGACCGCGGCGTCGGCGCGACGAAGAACGGGTCCCTGACCTTCGGCTTCGGCAATCTGGACACGCAGCGCTTCAACGTCTTCGGCGGCCTGGAAGTCTCCAAGCGCGACAGCGTGATGGCCAACGAGCTCAAGGACCGCGGCAACCTGGCGCTGCAGAACCAGTACCTGACCAGCAACGGCTCGCTGGCGCGCTTCACGCCGGACTCCTCGGCCTCGTTCTACGGCAACTACTACCGCGTGCCGACCAGCCTCACCGGCACCACCTCGATCAATGGCATCAACGTCGCCAACAGCAACCTGTCGGGGGTGAACTACCTGGGCACGCTGTCGGGCTGCCCGCCCGAGCGCACCGTCGGCCAGGGCGTGCCGAACCGGCCGGCGGGTTTCCTGCCCACCACCGCCACGCTGCCCACCGGCATGTGCCGCTTCAGCCTGGACGATGCGGACGAGGTCGTCGCCAAGCAGGACCGCACCAGCGGCATGGTGCGCGGCACCTTCGCGATCAACGATGCGCTGACCGCCTATGCGGACCTGATGGTCTCCAAGACCAAGACGGTGGAGCAGCGCGCGCCCTATGCGATGACCACCTCGCTGGTCACCTCGGGCAACCCGGTCGCGACGACCTGGCCCAAGCTCGACGGCACCTTCCTGCGCCAGAACGCGATCATCCTGCCCGTCGGCCACCCGGACAACCCGACCAACGGCACGGCCAATCCGCAGCAGGTGCAGCTGATCTACCGCTTCGAGGATCTGCCCACCGGCGACATCAACGTGCTGCGCTCCACGCGCCTGACCGCGGGCCTGGAGGGCACCGCCTTCGGCTGGGACTTCGACACCGCGATCCTGTTCAGCCAGAACGACAACGAGCGCTTCCAGGAAGGCCGCGTGCGCAGCTCGCTGCTCAACGCCGCGATCGCCAACGGCAGCTACCGTTTCGGCAAGCCCAACTCGCGCGAGGCGATCAACAGCGTGTCGTCGACGGCCTACAACGAGGGCAAGTCGCGCCTGGTTTCCTGGGACGTGCGCGGCAGCCGCGAACTGTTCGACCTGCCCGGCGGCCGCGCGGCCATCGCCATCGGCACCGAGCTGCGCAAGGAAAAGCTGGAGGCGATTCCCGATGACGTCTACGCGACCGGCGACTACATCGGCCTGGTGGCCAATGGCGCCTCGGGCAGCCGCAAGTCCTACGCCGCGTTCACCGAGCTGAGCCTGCCGGTGGTCAAGCAGCTGGAGCTGCAGGCCGCGGCGCGCTACGAGCACTACGACGACTTCGGCAACAGCACCACCGGCAAGGCCGGCTTCAAGTGGACGGCGCTGCCCTCGCTGATGGTCTTCCGCGGCACGGCGGCCACCGGCTTCCGCGCGCCGGCGATCTCGCAGATCGGCAACTCCTTCGCGCTGTCCTTCCACAGCTTCCAGGAGCGCCGCGTGTTCGACAGCCTGCGCTGCGACACCAGCGACCCGAACGCGCCGGTGAGCAAGGCGCCGGTGGCCAACAACCGCGACTGCAACGTGCTGGGCTTCACCGCGGTGCCGTCGGGCACGATCAGCCCGGGCAGTCTGCCGACGGTGATCAGCGCCAATCCGGACCTGCAGCCGGAGAAGTCCAACTCCTTCACCTTCGGGATGATCTTCACGCCGAGCCAGTACGCGGACCTGGCGATCGACGGCTGGTACTTCCACCGCAAGAACGAGATCCGCTCGCAGCGCGGCGTGGACATCATGGACGACTACAACGCCAACCCGGCGGGCAACACGCAGGTCGTGCGCGATCCCAATCCGCAGACCTGGCTGCCGGGCGTGGACAACAGCGGGCCGATCATCATGCTGGTGCGCCAGTACGGCAATAACGAGTGGACCAAGACCTCGGGCATCGACTACGACCTGAACCTGCGGCTGCCGCCGACGGCCTGGGGCAAGTTCAGCCTGAACGTCAACGGCACCTACACGGCGCGCTACGACCAGGTGGTGGTGAAGGGCCAGGCGGTGCAGCACCAGGTGGGCACGACGGTCTCGGACATCTCCAAGACCCGGGCCAGCGCCACCTTCAAGTGGGACACCGACCAGGCGGGCGCCTGGCTGCGCTTCAACCACGCGGATCCGCTGTCGAGCACCGTCTGCTCGTCGCTGACCGCGGCGCAGCGGGCCTTCCTGAGCAACCTGAACCGCTGCCGGGTCGGCCGGGACCGCACCATCGACCTGGGCGGCTCCTACCGTGGCATCAAGGGCCTGACGCTGTCGGCCAGCGTGGTGAACCTCACCAACGACTACGACCGCGCCAACGGCATCCCGACGGTGCTGAGCTACTACGACACCGGCGCGACCAACGTGCTGGGCCGCCGCTTCACCGTCGGCGCCAGCTACGTGTTCCAGTGAACGGCGGCCGGCGGGCGGTCGCGCCGGGGCCGGGTTTCCCGGTCCAAGCGCAACCGCCGCCGTCCGTCAAGCCCGCCCCCGCAACGGCGGGAGTGGCGATTGACGCACTGCACAACGGAAGGCAGACAATACGCGCTTTCGACTTCCGGCGGCCCGGGCGGCCGCCGCGCCTTTCGTGAGTTCACACAACGCGCCCCGCTCGCCGGCCGTCCTGGCCGGGCTGACCATCGGCGCCCTCGGTGTCGTCTACGGCGACATCGGCACCAGCCCCCTGTACGCGCTCAAGGAAGTCTTCCACGGCGCGCACGTCCCCATGACGCACGACAACATCCTCGGGGTGCTGTCGCTGCTGTTCTGGACCATGACCATCGTGGTCTCCTTCAAGTACGTGCTGCTGATCCTGCGCGCGGACAACAACGGCGAAGGCGGCCTGATCGCGATGTTGGCGCTGGCCACCACCGCCGTGCGCGAGAAACCGACGCTGCGACGCGGGCTGATGCTGGTGGGGCTCTTCGGCACGGCGATCTTCTTCGGCGACGCGGTCATCACGCCGGCGATGACGGTGCTCTCGGCGGTCGAGGGCATCGAGGTCTACGCGCCGCAGTACCACGACGCGGTGGTGCCGATCTCCCTGGTGGTGCTGGCGGGGCTGTTCGCGGTCCAGCGCTTCGGCACCGGCGGCGTGGGCAAGGCCTTCGGGCCGGTGATGCTGGTGTGGTTCACCTCGCTGGCGCTGCTGGGCATCCCCAAGATCGTCGGCAACCCGCATGTGCTGCAGGCCATCAACCCGATGTGGGCGATCGAGTTCTGCGCGCACTACGGCTGGATCGCCTTCGTCGCGCTGGGCGCGGTGGTGCTGGTGGTGACCGGCGGCGAGGCGCTGTACGCGGACCTGGGCCACTTCGGCAAGCAGCCGATCCGCATCGCCTGGTACAGCTTCGTGATGCCGGCGCTGACGCTGAACTATTTCGGCCAGGGTGCGCTGCTGCTGGACCGGCCGGAAGCGATCAAGAACCCCTTCTTCCTGCTGGCGCCGGGCTGGGCGGAGATCCCGCTGTTCGTGCTGGCGACGCTGGCGGCGATCGTGGCCTCGCAGGCGCTGATCACGGCGGCCTTCTCGGTGACCAAGCAGGCGGTGCAGCTCGGGCTGCTGCCGCGCATGCGCATCGTGCACACCTCGGTGCGGGACATCGGCCAGATCTACGTGCCCTTCGTCAACTGGGGCCTGTTCGCCTTCGTCGTCGTGGCCGTGGCCTTCTTCGGCTCGTCCAGCAAGCTGGCCGGCGCCTACGGCGTGGCGGTGACCATCGACATGACCATCACCACGGTCATGACCTTCTTCGTGATCCGCTTCGGCTGGCGCTATCCGCTGTGGCTGTGCGTGCTCGCGACCGGCGCGTTCTTCGTCATCGACGCGACCTTCCTGGCCTCCAACCTGCTGAAGATCGCCCACGGCGGCTGGTTCCCGCTGCTGATCGGCTTCGGCATGTTCACGCTGATGCTGACCTGGAAGCAGGGCCGCCGGCTGCTGTCGGACAAGCTGCGCGAGGACGCGATCGACTTGAAGAGCTTCCTCGAGGCGGTGTTCATCAACCCGCCGACGCGGGTGCAGGGCAGCGCGGTGTTCCTGTCGGCGGAGCAGGGCGTCACGCCCAACGCGCTGCTGCACAACCTCAAGCACAACAAGGTGCTGCACGAGCAGAACCTGTTCGTCAGCGTCAAGCATCACGAGGTGCCGTGGATCGGCTTCGAGAGACGTGTCGAGGTGGAGAGCCTGGACAACGACTGCTGGCAGGTGACGCTGCACTTCGGATTCAAGAACGAACCGGACGTGCCGGACGCGCTCAAGCTGCTGGAGCAGCGCGGCGTCCACCTGGACGAGATGGAGACCAGCTACTTCCTGTCGCGCGACATCGTCATCCCGACCATCGGCTCGGGCATGGCGCTGTGGCGGGAAAAGCTCTTCGCGAGCATGCACCGCAACGCGGCCGCGGCGGCGGACTTCCTGCACCTGCCGACCAACCGGATCGTGGAACTGGGGTCGAAGGTCGAGATCTGACGGCCGCGGGGACGCGGGGCGCGGTCGTTATGCTTCGCGTCATGAAACGCTGGCTGCAAGACCTGTCCCTCTCCGCCGCGGTCGCGGGCTTCGTGGCCGTGCTCGTGGGCTTCACCAGCTCGGTGGCCATCGTGTTCCAGGCCGCGCAGGCGCTGGGCGCGACGCCGGCCCAGACCAGCTCCTGGATCTGGGCGCTCGGGCTGGGCATGGGACTGACCAGCCTGGGCTTGTCGCTGTGGACGCGCCAGCCCGTCCTCACCGCCTGGTCGACGCCCGGCGCCGCGCTGCTCGCCGGCGTGTCCGGCATCTCCATGCCCGAGGCCGTCGGCGCGTTCATCGTCTGCGGCGCGCTGATCCTCATCGCCGGTGCGACCCGCTGGTTCGAACGGATCATGGACCGCATCCCGATCGCGATCGCCTCCGCGCTGCTGGCCGGCGTGCTGGCGCGATTCGGGCTGGACGCCGTGCTCGCGACGAAGACCGCGCCCGCGATGGTCCTGACGATGGCGCTCGTCTACGTCGCGGCCCGCCGCTTCCTGCCGCGCTACGCGACGCCGCTGGTGCTGCTCGCCGGCGTCGCCGTCGCGGCGGCGCAGGGCCGGCTGCATCTCGAGGCCGTCGAGTGGGGCTGGGCGATGCCGGTCTGGGTCACGCCAGCGTTCTCGCTGCCGGCGCTGGTCGGCGTGGCGCTGCCGCTGTTCCTCGTCACGATGGCTTCGCAGAACCTGCCTGGCGTCGCGGCGCAGCGGGCGTCGGGGTATCAGACGCCGGTCTCGGCGAGCATCGCCGCCACCGGCCTGGCCTCGGTGGTCTTCGCGCCGTTCGGCGGCTATGCGTTCAACCTCGCGGCGATCACCGCGGCCATCTGCATGGGGCGCGAGGCCCACGAGGACCCGGCCAGGAGATACACGGCGTCGGCGATGGCAGGCTTGTTCTACATCGCCATCGGCTTGGCCGGCGGCGCGGTGGTGGGGCTGCTGACCGCCTTCCCCCGCGAGTTGATCGCGGCGGTGGCGGGACTGGCGCTGCTGGGGACGATCGCCGGCGGGCTGTCGGCCGCGCTGAAGGATGAGCGTCACCGCGATGCCGCCATCCTGACCTTCCTGGTCACGCTGTCGGGGCTGAGCCTGCTGGGCATCGGCTCGGCGTTCTGGGGCGTGGTCGCCGGTGCGGTTTCTCTTTTGGTGCAACACTTCCGGGCGGCTCCCAGGCAGTGATCCTGCCTGGGGGGCTGGCCCTCACCCCCGCCCTCTCCCGCAAGCGGGAGAGGGAGTTCATGCCCGAGGTCCGAAGGGTCCTGCCGAAATCCCCGGCCTCGCCGCCGAATTGCCCGAATTGCCGCCGAATTGCCGGCGTCTGCCGAATCCCTTGTCGAAAGCCCTGTCCATGAAACTGCTGTTCGTCGCCGACCCGCTGTCCACGTTCAACACCTACAAGGACTCCACCTTCGCGATGATGCGGGAGGCCGCCCGGCGCGGACACGAGCTGTGGGTGTGCGAGGTGCCCGACCTGCTGTGGGTCAGCGGCGGCCGCGTGACGGCGCATGCGGCCCGGCAGCTGACGCTGATGCCGGAAGCCGTCGCCAGCCAGGCCGGCACGAAGCTCGCCGTGTGGCACGAGATCACCGCGACGCGGGACCTGGCGTTGGCCGATGTCGACGCGGTGCTGATGCGCAAGGACCCGCCCTTCGATTCGGAGTTTTTCTACGCGACCCACCTGCTGGAGCAGGCCGAGCGCGAAGGCGCGCGCGTGTTCAACAAGGCCGCGTCGCTGCGCGACCATCCGGAGAAGCTGGCGATCCTGGAGTTCCCGCAGTTCATCGCGCCGACGCTGGTGACGCGCTCCGCCGCCGCGATCCGGGCCTTCCATGCGGAGCACCAGGACATCATCCTCAAGCCGCTGGACGGCATGGGCGGCATGGGCATCTTCCGCGTCAAGGCCGACGCGCTGAACCTGGGCAGCATCATCGAGACGCTGAACAAGAACGGCGCGCAGTCGGTGATGGTGCAGCGCTTCGTGCCGGAGATCGTCCAGGGCGACAAGCGCATCCTGCTGATCGGGGGCAAGCCGGTGCCTTACTCGCTGGCGCGAATCCCGCAGGGCACCGAGGTGCGCGGCAATCTGGCCGCCGGCGGCAAGGGCGTGGCCCAGCCGCTGACCGACGACGACCGCCGCATCGCCGAGGCGCTGGCGCCGGTGCTGGCCGCGCGCGGGCTGCTGCTGGTGGGGCTGGACGTGATCGGCGACAAGATGACCGAGCTCAACGTGACCAGTCCGACCTGCTTCCAGGAAATCATGGAACAGACCGGTTTCGACGTCGGCGCGGTGTTTATCGACGCGCTGGAGGCGGCGGTGAGGGCGGAGCGCTGAGCGTGTGCCGACCGCGCTCGAACGCGCTCGATGGGGCTCGGGTCGCGCCTCGCCTGCGCTCTGATCGCGCCTTGATCGCCGAAACGGACCAGGATTCAGCCATGACTTTTGAATTGCTCAGCGAGCACGCCAGCTTCGGCGGCGTGCAGCGTTTCCACCGCCACGACTCGGTCGAGATCGGCCTGCCGATGCGCTTCGCGCTGTACCTGCCGCCGGGCGGGGCGCGCGCGGCGAAGGGCCTGCTGGTGTTCCTCGCGGGGCTGACCTGCACCGAGGAGACCTTCACCGTGAAGGCCGGCGCCCAGCGCCAGGCCGCTGCACTGGGCCTGGCGCTGCTGATGCCGGACACCAGCCCGCGCGGCGAGACCGTCAGCGCGCTGCCGGGGGCGACCGCGTCCTGGGACTTCGGCATCGCCGCGGGCTTTTACCTCGATGCGACGCAGGCGCCCTGGGCGACGCACTGGCGCATGGAGAGCTACCTGATGAAGGAGCTCATCCCGCAGGTGCAGGCCGAGTTGGGCTTGGACGCGGCGCGGACCGGGATCGCCGGCCATTCGATGGGCGGGCATGGGGCGCTGACGCTGGCGCTGCGGCATCCGGGCGCGTTCGCGTCGGTGTCGGCGATCGCACCGATCGCGGCGCCGAGCCGTTGCCCGTGGGGCGTGAAGGCCTTCACCGGCTACCTCGGCGACGACCGCGACGCGTGGCCCGCGCACGACGCGAGCGCGCTGATGCAGGCGCAGGCGCGCGTACCGTACCCGGGCGGCCTGCTGGTCGACCAGGGGCTGGCGGACCGGTTCCTGGTCGAGCAGCTGTTCCCGGAGGCGCTCGAATCCGCGTGTGCGGCGATCGGGCAGCCGCTGACGCTGCGCCGGCACGACGGGTATGACCACGGGTACTACTTCATCGCGACGGTGATCGACGATCATCTGGCGCATCACGCCCGGCAGTTCGAGGCTGATCGCCGTCACAGATGACGCGTCCCTGCGGGCCCGGCGCCGATCGGGTGCTTGGGCGCTCGGATGCTCGGGGCGCTCGTTGTCTGCAGCTCGCGTTTGCGTTTGCCGCCGCGTGTGGCGCCCGGCGCCCGGTCGCTCGCCGGTCGCTGGCGGATGAACGAGAGCACCGGAGAGTCCAATGCGCATCGCCCTGCTGTCCGACATCCACGGCAACCTGCCGGCGCTGGAGGCCGTCGTGGCCGACCTGCGCGCGCGCGGCGCGGACACCATCGTCAATCTCGGTGACATCCTGTCCGGTCCGCTGCTGCCGTTGGAGACGGCGCGCTACCTGATGGCCCAGGACTGGCCGACGATCGCCGGGAACCATGAGCGGCAGCTGCTGGCGATCACGGCGGCGAAGCCGGGTGGTGCCTCGGACCGTTTCGCTCGGGAGTGCCTGGGCGAGGCGGAACTCGACTGGCTGCGCGCGCTGCCGGCGACGCTGCGGCTCAACAACGAGGTGTTCCTGTGCCACGGCACGCCGCGCCGGGACATCGAGTATTTCCTCGACTCGCAGGTCGGCGAACGCCTGGTGCTCGCGTCGGCGGAAGAGGTCGCCGAGCGCCTCGGCGAGGAGCGATCCGAGCTGGTCTGTTGCGGCCATACGCACATTCCCCGGGTGCTGCGCAGTGCACGCGGGCAATGGCTGGTGAATCCGGGCAGCGTGGGCTTGCAGGCGTGGGATGACGATCACCCCGAGCCGCACGTCGCGGAGATGGGCTCGCCGGATGCGCGCTATGCCATCGCGGAGAAGATGACGCAGGGATGGCGGGTGACGTCGATCAGCGTGCCGTATGACCACGAAGCCGCTGCGCGGATCGCGGCCCGCAATGGGCGTGAGGATTGGGCGAGGTGGTTGAGGACGGGCTACGCGGCTTGATCGCGGCGATGCCCACGTCCTACGCCGCGACAGGGGCGTGAAGGTCTTGGCCACCGACGATGACGCCGTTGCCGTTCCCCGACTGGAGGGGGAACCGTAGAGGCTTCTTTGCTCATGAGACGCCGAACAAGCGCCCACGCGTGATGGCCAGACGCTTCAATTCCTTTGCCACCATCCTCCTGCTCGAGAGGCCGTGCGCGGAGAAGTCCGCGAGCGCATGAGCCGGGTTGTCCGGCAAGGTCGGATGGTCGTGTGTCGGGTCCTCGAAGCACGGTATGCCGCAGGCGAGGAATTCGGCGACGCTCAGGCCGAAAACCGCAGCCGACCGCCGGCCAGCACGTGTGTAGCGCTCATGCGCGCCTTCGGCGGTCGTGATGGACGACCGGTCGACCGACAACTGCCCGTTGTCCGACTTCGAGGGCATGAAGCACGAACTGCAGGGGCATCCGGCGTTCAGGCCACTGGGGTGGATCTGGCGGAACAGCAGTTCTTCCGCGTTGCTCAAGCTCATCGCCATGCCGGGCCTCCCGCGGCGTCGAGTGCGCGGACGAACTCGGCGTCCATGACCGGGTAGGGCTTGGGGTACAGCTTGCCGGTGCCGCCGATCTCGAAGCCGAAGATCTCCAGTGTTCCGTCGACGCCGACTTCCACGGTGAGGTCCCAGGTGCCCCGGATGTACTCCATCAGTACGCCGCCGTCGGGCGATGGGAACAGGTCGCCCAGCCCGACGAGCGGGGGCCGCGCGAGCAGGAGCTGCCGGGTGACCCGCAGGGCGATCGCGGAGATCGGCGGCGCGCCGTCGTCGTTCCAATCAGCGGGCAGCGCCGCCAGTTCGGCCAGGCGGTCTTCGACCGCGGCCCATGATGGAAGGGAGGGAGTCTCCTGGGCTTCGCCGGGATGAGCCGGCGGCACGCAGGGAGGGATCGGCTTGGACGGCATCAGGCGGTCGGGAAGTGCGTAGGCCATTCACCGCTCCTACAGGGTTGTTGAGGAGCAATGATTCTTCGAATCCTGGTGCCTGCTGTCTCTCGCATCAATCGGCGGTAAATCGAGGGCTGGTGCCAGATCGAAGGCGTCGGAGTGACTGCGATCAGGAAAACGATCCGAGGCTGCTCGGCGCCTGTGTCGGCAGCGCGGCCTCCCCCATCGCCGCCTGCCGATGCCCCGCCACCGCCTTGTAGCGCTTGACGAAGGCATCGACTTCCGCGGGATCGATCACGTCCTCGAGCCGCGCGAAGCCGTCCGGCGCGCGTTCCTCGACCATGTCGAGGATGTAGTCCAGCCCTTCCTGCCGATTGAGCTCGACGATGCGCGCGCACATCGGCCGGCGCTCGGCCTCGTAGTTGGCGAGCGCCGCATCCACGCGCCGCTCCTCGCGCAGCGCCTTGGCGATCGCGGCGGCATCGAGGATCGCCTGTGTCGCGCCATTCGAGCCGATCGGGTACATCGGATGCGCCGCGTCGCCCAGCAGCGTGATGCGGCCATGCCGCCAGCGCGGCAGCGGATCGCGGTCGACCATCGGCCACTCCAGCAGCTGCGTCGCGCCCTGGATCACGCCGGGCACGTCCAACCAGGGGAAGCGCCAGCCGCCGAAGGTCGGCATCAGGTCATCGATCGAGCCCGGCTTGTTCCAGTCCTCGCGCCCCGGTGCCGTCAGTCCGCCGCCCAGGCCGTCCTCGCGCAGCCGGCGGTCGCAGATCCAGTTGATCAGCTGCAGCCCGTCCGGCCGCGGCGGTGCGATCGGATAAACGACGAACTTCGCGCGCCGATGCCCCGCCTGCACCATCGTCCGGCCGTCCAGGAACGGTCGTGCCAGCGAGGTGCCGCGCCACATCATCATCCCGTTCCAGCGCGGTGGTCCTTCCTCGGGATGGAACTGCCGCCGGATCGCCGAGTGGATGCCGTCCGCCGCGATCAGCACGCTCGCGCGCCGCGCCACCCGGGCGCCCGTGGCGTCCACGCCGTGAGCGATGACCTCGTCGCCATCGAGTTGCGCGCCGGTGATGCGCCAGCCGCTCACCAGCCGTTCCGCGCCGAGCCGCGTCGCCGCTTCGCGCCACAGCAGCTGCTGCAACTCGCCGCGGTGCACGCTGAACTGCGGATGGCTGTAGCCGCCGGCCAGGCCGCGCACGTCCTCGTAGATCGTCTGCCCGTGACGGTTGGCGAAGACCAGCGCCGAGGTCGGCACCGCCATCGACGCCAGCGCCGGCATCAGCCCCAGCTCGTCCAGCACCGCCACCGCATGGGGCAGCAGGTTGATGCCGACGCCCAGCGGCTTGAGTTCGGCAGCGGCTTCGCAGACCGTCACGCGGTGGCCGTCGCGTTGCAGCGCCAGCGCGGCGGCCAGTCCGCCGATGCCGCCGCCGGCGATCAGGATGTCGAGGGCCATGGGCGTCTCCGGGCTCCGGGGGAATCGATCGGGTCAGGGTAAGCGAGATAGTTGCGCTATGCAACAGTATCTAAGCTCATTGCCATGAGTCGTACCCGCTCGCCCAAGACCGTCGCCGAGCCGCCTGGCGGCCCGCTGCTGCCCGTTCCGGGGCTGGACTACGGGGTGCTCGACGAGCTGCTCGGCTACGCGCTGCGCCGGGCCCAGATCGCGTTGTACGTGGACTTCTATCGCGCCACCGCCGGCCTGGACGTGAGTCCGCCGCGCTTCGCGGCGCTGGTGCTCGTGGGCCGGAACCCGGGCATGCGGCAGGGACTGCTGGCACAGGCGATGGGCCTGCACCGCAGCGGCGCGCTGCGCCTGACCGACTGGCTGACCGCCCGCGGCTGGGTGGAACGCCAGGACGATGCCGAGGACGCCCGCAGCTGGGGGCTGTTCCTGACGGCGGCCGGCAAGCGCAAGCTGGCGGAGCTCGAGCGCCGCGTGCGCGCGCACGACGAGCGCCTGATGCGCGGCCTGGGCGACCGCGCCGCGCTGTTGAAGCTGGACCTCGAGCGGCTGGCCGCGATGGCGGCGGCCAACAACAACGACGACGGAGACAAGCGATGAACGACCCTGAACGACTGCTCACCCGCCGCGATGCCGGCCTGCTGCTCGGCGCCGCGTTGGCCGGGCTGGCCGGACCGCTGCGCGCGCAGACCGCGGCGATGCCGCGCATCCTGGTCGGCTTCCCCGCCGGCGGCTCCACCGACGTGATCGCGCGCCGGCTCTCCGAGGCCTGGCGCGGCCGGCTGGCCGAGGCGGTGCTGGTCGAACAGCGCGTCGGCGCGGGCGGGCGCCTGGCGGTGTCTGCGCTCAAGGACGCGCCGGCGGACGGCGGCACGATGCTGCTGAGCCCGTCCTCGATGTTCACCATCTATCCGCATGTCTATCGCAAGCTGGCCTACAAGGCGGAGAGCGACGCGATCGCGGTCTCGCCGATCTGCAACGCGACCTGCGGCTTCGGCGTCGGGCCGATGGTGCCGGCGTCGGTGAAGACGCTCGGCGACTTCGTCGCCTGGGCCAAGGCGCATCCGGAGCAGTCGTCGTACGCCTCGCCCGCCGCGGGCGCGATGCCGCACTTCCTCGGCGACCAGTTCAAGCGCGCCGCCGGCATCACGCTGGCCCACGTGCCGTACCGGGGCGCGGCGCCCGGGTTGCAGGACCTGATGGGCGGCCAGATCGCCTCGGGCTGCTTCATCCTCGGCGACTTCCTGCCCCACCTGGCCAGCGGCCGGCTGCGCATCCTGGGCGTGACCGACCATGAGCGCTCTCGCTTCACTCCCGAGGTGCCGACCTTCGCCGAACAGGGCTTCAAGGGCATCGTCGGCTTGGAAAGCTACGGGATCTTCCTGCCGTCGAAGACGCCGGCCGCCGTCGTCGACAAGGTCTTCGACCTGATCCGGGTCGCGCTGCGCGAGAAGCAGGTCGTGGACGGCCTGGCCAAGCTGGGGTTCGAGCCGCTGGCGATGGCGCCGGCGGACTATGCGCGGCGGCTGGCGGCCGAGCGCGCGCAGTGGGGGCCGATCGTGCAGGCGTCCGGCTTCTCTTCCGACGACTGAGCGAGCCGCCGCCAGGCGAAGAGCGCCAGCGGGATCGCCAGCGCCGACAGCGCCAGCGCGAGCCCGCCGGCGGCGCTCCAGCCCCAGCGCTCGACCACCGCGCCCATCAGCGGCGGACCCAGCAGCGCGCCCGAGGCGCCGAACTGCGTCAGCCGTCCGCTGGCCAGCGCGAGGCGCTCCGGCGCGCGCGCGGCCAGCGGCAGCAGCGCGAAGACCAGGCTCGGGAACACGCCCGAGGCCGCGTTGACGGCGATCGCGAGCAGCGCCTGCTGGGGCGCCTGGCCGCCGTCGCGCAGGGCGGCCAGGAACAGCAGGCCCGACAGTCCCAGCGAGACCGCCATGGCCACCGCGATGGCCGGCGACAGCGCGCCGCGGCGCTTCAGCAGCCACGCGCCGATCGCGCTGGCCGGCACGTTGGCGAGCGCGGCGGCGGCGGTCCAGCCGCCGGCCGCGGCCAGCGGCATGCCGCCCTGGGTGAGCAGGCTGGGCAGCAGCGCGAGCAGGCCGACCTCGGCCACCGCGTAGGCGCCGAAGGCCGCCACCAGGGCCCATAGCAAAGCCCCGGTCGCGCCAGACGATGGCGGCGGCGCTGGTGCCGCGGGCGCTACCGGCGCGGTCGGCGATGTCGTCGATGCGGCTCTCCTTGTCGCGGCATCGCCCGCTGCCATCGCGCGCAGGCTCACCCACAGCAGCAAGCCGCCCGCCACGCTCAACGCCTGCGCGAGGCGCCAGCCAACCGCGCCCGCCGCCCATGCGTAGGCCCAGGCGCCCACGGCCATGCCCACCGGCACGAAGGTGCTCCACAGCGCCATCGCGGCCGCCTGCCGTCGGCCCTCGGCCGCGCGGGCGATCAGCACGGGCGCTGCGACGACGATCGCGAGATAACCCAGGCTCTCGACCAGCCTCGCCAGCGCCAGTGTCACGAGGTCCTGCGCGAAGGCGCTGGCCGCCGCGCCGACGGCGAGCGCGAGCACCGCCACCGACAGGCTGGATCGGAGCCCGACGCGCGGCAGCCAGCGTCCGGCGACGCCGCCCAGCGTCGCGCCGCAGACCTCCAGCAGCGAGGTCAGCGCGGCCATCGCCGCCAGCCCGAGCTGGAGCTCGCGCGCGATCGGCGGCGACAGCGCCGCCAGCTTGCCCAGCTGGGCCGCGGCGAACACGCCGCAGAGGTAGTACAGCAGAATCCTCACTTCGGCCCTCCCGTGCCGATCCGGTCGACGCGAGGCGTGTCGACCTCCGTTTCCCTCGATGGCGACGGGGTGCGCGCGCTGGACGTGACCGCCTCGCCACTGCTCAACGACTTCCCGGTGCCTGTGCCATGAATGAATCGCCGCTGTTGTCCTGCGATGCTCGTCAGCTCGGCCGCAGCCTGCGGCTGTGGCGTTCGCTGCGCCGAATGAAGCAAGGCGCGGTCGCGGCCGAGATGCGCGTCTCGCAGACGACCGTGTCGCGCTGGGAATCGGGACTGGCGGCGCCGTCGCTGGAGGAGCAGCAGGCGCTGCGCCGGTTGATGGCCGCGCGGCTGGACAGCGCGGCCGACTTCGAGCTCGGCCGCCTCGTCGAACGCGCGCCGGTGCCGGTGCACCTGATCTGCGACCTGAGCCACCGGCTGCTGGCGATGTCCCGCGCGCGGGAGCGGCACTGCCGGCTGCCGCGCGCCGAACTGATCGGCCGCGCGCTGTGGTGCTACGCCACGCCCGAGATCGTGGCGCAGGAGGCCCGGCTGGACGCGCTGGGCTGGTACGAGCCGGCGCCCGGCGCGGTGGAGTTCGAGACCGGCGCGGCCACCGAGCAGGACATGCCCATCCTCCGGAGCCGGATGCGATGGGTGCGCTTCCAGTTGTCCGACGGCAGCTTCGTGCGGTTGGCCGAGACGGTCGCTGAGGACGATGCCGCCATCGATGCGGGGCGCGCGGGGGTGGCGGCGTCCGGCTTGCGGAGCGAGGCGTCGCGCGGATGACTGGGTGAACGGTTGAGCCTGCGGTCGGGCGTACGGCTGGGTGAGCGGTCGGGCAGGGCGGCGTGACGAGGGCATGGCCGCCACGCTACGGGCCCGACCGGCGGCCGTCCACGAATAAAAGATTCAGCGCGGCAGCAGCCGCAGGCGAAGGGGCGTGGCCGGGCGCAGCGTGATGTTGAGCACCGGCTCGGGCGGGGGCGCCCCAGGCACGGGCGCGAGGCGATACCGCTGCAGCACCATCGCTGCGATCAGCGTGATCTCCATCAGCGCGAAGTGGCTGCCCAGGCACACCCGGGGGCCGGCGCCGAAGGGCATCCAGGCGCCGCGCGGGATGTCGCGATGGCCGGCCGCCGGATCGAAGCGCTCCGGGCGGAAGGATTCCGGCTCATCGAACCAGCGCGGGTCGCGCTGGATCAGGCCGGGTGTCAGACGCAGCATCGCCCCGCGCGGCAGCCGCAGGCCGGCGATGTCCAGCGGCTGCGTGGTCCGGCGCGAGAACAGCGCCGGCGCCGGCGGAAACAGCCGCAGCGTCTCCTTGATGCACAGGCTCAGCCAGGGCAGCCGCGTCAGATCCGCCGCCCCGGGCTCACGACCGCCGAGCACCGCGTCCACCTCGTCGGCCGCGCGCCGCTGGGCGTCGGGGTGGGCGGCCATGCACCAGCCCCACCAGGTCAGCGCGGCGGCGCTGGTCTCATGGCCCGCCAGGAAGGTCGTCATGCATTCGTCGCGCAGGGCGGTGTCGTCGAGTGGCGCGCCGTGCTCGTCGCGCAGCGCCATCAGCATCGCCAGCAGGTCGTCCGGCGCCGGACCGCCCTGGCGGGCGTGCTCGCGCCGCATCGCGAGGTGACCGCGGATCAACCCGTCCAGCGATCGCAGCGCGCGGCGCTTGCCCCGCTTCCAGGGCGCCCACAGCGGCGCGCTGACCGGCACGTACATTTCGCCCATCGCGACCTTGCCGAGCTCGTGCACGGCCCAGGCCGCCTCGGCCACCGCCGCCTCGCCCTCGCCGGCGGAGAACAGCGTCCGCAGGATCACGTCCATCGTCAGCAGCGTCATGAGCGACTCGAAGTCGAGCGTCACGGCCCGGGCCTCGCCCGCGCCGCCGCCCGCGCCGCCGTCCGATCCGACGCCCGCGTCTGGCAGGCGTTCCAGCGCGCGCCGCGCGGCCTCGACCATCAGCGGCACGAAGCCGGTCACCCGCTGCGGCGAGAAGCCCGGCTGCAGCAGCTTGCGCTGGCGCTGCCAAGCGGGCCCCTCGGCCACCAGCACGCTGTGTCCGTGCGCATCGGCGAAGACCGCGGTCGCGCGCTCCCAGCGGATCAGCCCGTCGTGGCCGGCGATCAGCAGCTCGCGCACATGGTCGGGATGGAAGAAGCAGAAGTCGTCCAGGCCGAGCAGCCGCTGGTGGACCACGTCGCCATAACGCCGCTGCAGGTGGCGGAGATGGCCCAGGTAGTCCCGGCGCAGCGCGAGGACCTCGGGCAACCCGCCCCAGCGGGTGGGAGGACCAGGAATGGGAACGGGGATCGGCAGGACATGGCTCATGGGAGGGCATGGTGGCGGAGACCTGGCGACTCGTCTTGAATCGAAGCGACATGACAGGGGTTTCGAGTGAGCCCCGTCGCCGCGGGCGCGACGCGCCTAGACTGCGGCGCCATGGACGCTTCCCTCCACCCCGGCACCATCGCCCGCCTGCGCATCCCTTCGCGCGCGCTGGAAGGCTGCGTGTACGCCTACCTCTGGCGCGACCTCGCCGGAGAGGTGGCTGGCCCATCGGCGCCCGCGCTCACCGAGGCGCAGTGCCAGAGCTGGTTCCCCGCCACGCCGTTGTGCGGCCTGAGCTGGACGCTTAGCGGCCGCGTGCGTGAGCTGGGCCTCGGCGGCGAGCCTGGCGACTGGCTGCCGGCCGGCGTGCTCGGCGGACCGCGCAGCGGGCCCCGTCGTTTCCAGTCGACGCCGGACGGCCGGGCCTTCATGGTCGCGATCCGGCCGGAGGCGCTGCAGGCGATGACCGGCCTGGACATCGGCGCGCTGAAGGACCGCATGGTGCCGCTGTCGGTCATCGACGATCCGGCCTGGCGTGCGCTCGACGCGGCGATGCGCGAGGCCGGCGACGAAGCGACGGCGCGTCGCACGCTCGAGGCCTTCCTGCTGCCGCGCTGGCGGACGGTGCGCGCGGCGGTGCTTGCCGACGACCCGCCGCCGCGCGGTTACGCCGGCTGGATGCAGCGCCTGGCCCTGCGCGCGATCGCGGCGGGGCACGGGCGCAGCGTCCGCCAGGCCGAGCGTCGCATCAAGCAGTGGAGCGGCCAGAGCCTGCGCGCGCTGCGGCTGGTCAGCCGCGCCGAGGCCGCCTTCCACGAGGTGCGCCGGCGCGACGAGGACGACGACGCCGTGATCTGGAGCGCCCTGGCCCAGGACCACGGCTACGCCGACCAGGCGCACCTGTGCCGCGAGACCCGGCGCCTGAGCGGTTTCAGCCCCGAGGAACTGCGCCGCCGCGTCGCCGAGGAGGAGGCCTTCTGGGCCTACCGCGTCTGGGTCTGACCGTCGCCGCGCCCGGGTGTGACTCCCTCGCCCCCGGGAGGGGAGAGGGCCGGGGTGAGGGGTCGTCCCCGCCCATCGAGGACAATCCCCCGATGGCTGTCCTTTCCCTCTCCAACGCCCACCTCGCCTTCGGCCATGTGCCGCTGCTCGACGGCGCGAATTTCTCCCTCGAAACCGGCGACCGCGTCGGCCTGATCGGCCGCAACGGCACCGGCAAGTCCTCGATGCTGAAGGTCCTCGCCGGCCTCGAGAAGCTCGACGACGGTCTGCTGCAGCTCGAGAAGGGCCTGACCAGCGTCTACGTGCCGCAGGAACCCGAACTGCGCCCCGAAGCCACCATCTTCGACGTCGTCAGCGAAGGCGTGGCCGAGGCCAAGGCGCTGCGCGCCCGCTACGAGGCGCATGACGAGAACGACGACCTCGGCTGGGTCCAGGAGCGCATCGAGCAGATCGGCGCCTGGAACTGGGAACAGCGCGTCGACGAGACGCTGCACCGCCTGGACCTCGACGGTGAACGCCGGGTCGGCGAGCTGTCGGGCGGTCTGAAGAAGCGGGTCGCGCTGGCCCGCGCGCTGGTGGCGCAGCCCGACGTGCTGCTGCTGGACGAGCCCACCAACCACCTGGACCTGGACGCGATCCGCTGGCTGGAGGAGTTGCTCAACGGCTTCAAGGGCTCGCTGCTGCTGATCACCCACGACCGCGCCTTCCTGGACAACGTCGCCAACCGCATCGTCGAGCTCGACCGCGGTCAGCTGCGCGGCTACCCCGGCAACTTCGCCGCCTTCCAGGCCGCCAAGGCCTATGAGCTGGAGAACGAGGCGCTGGCCAACGCGCGCTTCGACAAGCTGCTGGCGCAGGAGGAGGTCTGGATCCGCAAGGGCGTCGAGGCGCGCCGCACCCGCAGTGTCGCGCGCGTGCAGCGCCTGCATGAGATGCGCGCCGAGCGCCACGCCCGCCGCGACGTGCAGGGCAAGGTGCGGCTGGACGTGGCCACCGGCGAGTCCAGCGGCAAGATCGTCGCGGAGCTGGAGAACGTCTCCAAGCGCTTCGGCGACCGTCTGATCGTCGACGGCTTCACCGGCACCATCCTGCGCGGCGACAAGGTCGGCCTGATCGGTCCCAACGGCGCGGGCAAGACCACGCTGCTGAAGATGATCCTGGGCGAGCTGCCGCCCGACAGCGGCACCGTGCGACTGGGCACGAAGATGACGGTCGCCTACTTCGACCAGATGCGCGACGCGCTCAACCTCAATGCCACGCTGGCCGACACCATCAGCCCGGGCAGCGAGTGGATCGAGATCGGCAACCAGCGCAAGCACGTCAAGAGCTACCTGGGCGACTTCCTGTTCTCGCCGGCACGCGCGGACTCGCCGGTCTCCAGCCTCTCCGGCGGGGAGCGCAACCGGCTGCTGCTGGCGCGGCTGTTCGCGCGGCCGGCCAACGTGCTGGTGCTGGACGAGCCGACCAACGACCTGGACATCGAGACCCTGGAACTGCTCGAGGAACTGCTCGCCGAGTACGACGGCACCGTGTTCCTGGTCAGCCACGACCGGCGCTTCCTGGACAACGTCGTGACCTCGACCATCGTCAGCGAAGGCGCCGGCAAGTGGCGCGAGTACGAAGGCGACGTCGAGGACTGGCTGCAGCAGTCGCAGCGCGCGGCGGAGATCAAGGCGCGCCAGGCGCCGGCCGCCGCTCCGGCGCCCGCTCCCGCGCCGGCCCCCGTCGTCGCGACCAAGCGCAAGCTCAGCTACAAGGAGCAGCGCGAGCTCGACGAAATCCCCGCCAGGATCGGCGCGCTGGAAACCGAGCAGAAGCACCTGCAGGCGCTGCTCAACAGCACCGAGCTCTACCAGCAAGGGGCCGCCAAGATCACCGAAGTCACCAACCGGGCGGCGGAGATCGACGATGAGCTGCTCGCGCTGATGGAGCGGTGGGAAGCGCTCGAGGCGAAGTGAGGGAGGCGGCCGGACTGCAGGCACCGGGCGTGGCGCCCTGACTGGTGGCAACGCACTCGGCGCCCGGACTGCCAGCACCGAGTGTGGCGCCCGGAGTGCTGGTACGGAGCAAGGTGCCCGGACTGCCAGCACCGAGCTCGGCACTGCCAGGGCATGGGGGCTCCCTCCTGGACCCCCAAGCCCTGTCCGCGCCCCGAGACATCACCGCGTGCGGCGGATTTGCGACCGAGGGGTGCGTCAGGACTTGACGGTGAGGTCGCCGAGACCGGCGTAGCGCGCCGTCACCGTCACCCCCTTCGACAGCTTCGTGGCGACGCGCCAGGAACCCGTCGTGACGACACTTCCCGCCGGCACGGTCTGGCCAGTGCGCGTCGCCGCTTGAAGCCATCCGGCCAAGACCCAGGCGGGATCGTTCAGGCCATGACCGCCGGTACCCGCCATCGGCGCTTGGTCGCCGACGATCAGCTCGCAGGGCTGGTTCGCCCAGTCGTGACCCGGCTTCCACGCCTGCCAGGGACCCAGCGCCAGCGCGCCATGCGTCTGCGCATCGGCCAGGCGCAGCAGGTTGTCAGCGCCCAGGCCGCGCTGCCAGCGCGAGCCCAGCCATTCGACGGCGACGCACATCGCATCGATCAGGTGCTCGGCCTGGCCGGGGACCAGCGCGGCGGCCATCTCGGGCGTCACGTCGCGTCCGAGGCGCAGCGCGATCTCCGCTTCCGCGCCGATCAGCGACAGGTCGCCGAAGTCGCCGCCGTTGCGCAGGCCGCGCACCTCGCGGGCGCGCAGGGGCGGCAGCGGCGAACTGCCCAGCGCGCCATCGCGCGACGAGCCGCCACACTTCCAGAACTGCACGCGTCCCGGCGCCAGCCAGTCGAGCCGCTGCGCGAGCTCGGCCTGCGCCGCGTAGGCGGCGGCCTCGTCGGGGAGCGACCAGGCGGTGTCGTCCAGCAGCGTGTCGTCGGACCAGGCCTGGGCGAGCGCGGCGCCCAGGTCGGCGGGGGAGGAGGGGCTAGGGATGGTCATGAGCGCGGATCTTAGGCGCCGCCGCTAGCATCCGGCCCGACAAGGACACACCACGTCGGGCGAGCCTCGCGCGACAGGGAACACGGCCAGGGAGGCCCCAGATGATCGATCGCTCCGGATCCGCGGCGCGCGCCGCCGCGTGGCTACTGCCCGCGCTGCTCGCGGCCTGCGCCACGCAGCCGCTCAATCCGTTCGGCCGTGCCTACGACGAGGAGAACGTGCTGCAGCCCGGCCCGCTCGCCGGCTGCAAGGGCAACTACGACGTCCCGCCCTACCTCGAGTTCGGCAGCAAGACCATGTATCCGGCCACGCAGCACATGAACGCGTACAGCGGCGACGTGGTCGTCGAGTTCCGCGTCGACGCGCAGGGACGGGTCACGCCGCTGACCGCCGCCGAGGGCCCGGCCCGCGCGTTCATCAACCACAACAACCTGGCGATGAAGGACTGGCGCGTGCGGCCGGCCACCTGGTGGAGCACGCCGGTGGAGGTGGTCTGCCGCCTGCAGCAGAGCTACCGGATCATCGGCCCCTACGCGCCGGTCCGCGAGGACAACGCGCCGCCGCCCGAGCGCCGCTGACGGTGCTCGTCGCGTCGCCGCGGGGGCGCGTCATCGCGGGTCATCCGTCGTGGCGTCATCGGCGGCCGATCGCGGCTCAGCGCCGGAGCGCCTCGCGGGCGCGCTCCAAGGCGTGCCAGAACTTCGGGTCCTGCGAGGTCGCGAAGTTGATGCGCATCAGCGTGCCCGGCGTACGGGTCGGGCTGAAGAGGATGCCGGGCGCGATCAGCCAGCCCTGGTCCATCATCGCGGGCGCGAGCCGCTCGGTGTCCACGCCCACGTCGACCCAGCCGAACAGGCCGGCCGGCGTCGCGGCGAAGCGGCAGCCCGCGTCCTCGGCCAGCCGCACGCAGCGCTGGCGGGCCGTGGCCAGGCGCGAGGCGATCCGTTCCGCATGCTTGCGCAGCAGGCCCTGCTCCAGGCACAGCGCCACCGCGCGGTCCATCAGCGGGCTGGTGGTGAGCGAGGCCAGCAGCTTGAGCTCGGTCAGCCGCGCCATGCGGTCCGCGCTGGCCGCGACGAAGCCGACCCGCCACGCCGGCGACAGCATCTTCGAGAAACCCGAGACGTAGATCGTGCGGCGCAGCTGGTCCAGCGCCGCCAGGCGCGGCGCGTGGTTGGGCGCGAACAGCGCGTAGGTGTCGTCCTCGACGATCAGCAGGTCATGCTCGTGCGCCAGCTGCAGCACCTGGTGCGCATGCGCGAGGTCCAGCGTCGCGCCGGTCGGGTTGTGCAGCACCGACACCGTGACGTACATGCGCGGCCGGTGTTCCTCGATCAGCCGGCGCATCACGCCGATGTCGGGTCCCTGCGCGCCGCGCGGCACCGGCAGCAGCCGCATGCCGGCCTGCGACAGCCGCGCGTATTCGATCGCCCAGCCCGGGTCGTCGACCAGCACCGCGTCGCCGGGTTCGAGGAAGGCGCGGGTGATCAGGTCCAGCCCGTGGGTCGCGCCGACGGTGCTCATGATCTGGTCCGGCGCCGCCTGGATCGCGATGTCCAGCAGCCGCCGCGACAGCGCGCGGCGCAGACGCTCGTCGCCGAGCGGCTCGCCGTAGCCCGACAGCAGCGCGTCGTCCGCGTTGGCCGCGAGCCGGCGCAGCGTCGACTGCAGCAGGCCCAGGTCCAGCCACTCCGCCGGCAGGGTGCCCAGGCCCGGCGAGCGCCGCGCGTCGGCCTGGAACATGCCGCGGATCAGCGCGCTGGCGTCGACCGGCGGCGGCAGCGGCGCCGGCGCGGGCTCGATCGCCAGCGGCGCGCGCGGCGGCGTGCGGGTTTCGCGAACGAAAAACCCTCGCTTCTTGCGCGCCTCGAGCAGGCCCTGAGCCAGCAGCTGGTCGTAGGCCGCGACCACGGTGTACGGGCTGACGCCGTGGTGCCGCGCGCAGTCCCGCACCGACGGCAGCCGCGCGCCCGGCAGCAGCAGCCGCTGCTGGATGCGCGCCGCGAAGCGCTGCGCCAGCTGCTGCGCGAGCGGCTGGCTGGCGTTGCGGGAGAGGGTGACCGGCGCGACATTCACGCTGGAGCTGGCGCTCATGCCGGCGTTGGCTGTGCTGGTGTCCATGCCAATACAGATGATGCGGTGGTATGGCTCAGTGTATTGGTTCTGTGCTGGTCGACCCCTTAGACTGGCCCGCTCAACCGGAGACAACCCCCATGAACCGCAGTCCCTGGACGCAAGCCCGCCGCGCCGCGCGCATGAACCCGTCCATCATCCGAGAGATCCTGAAGGTCACCGAGAAGCCTGGCGTGCTGTCGATGGCGGGCGGCCTGCCCAGCGCGGACACCTTCCCGGTCGAGGCCATCAAGACCGCCTGCGACCGGGTGCTGACCCACAACGCCAAGGAAGCGCTGCAGTACGCCGCCAGCGAAGGCTTCGCGCCGCTGCGCGAGTGGGTCGCGGCCAAGGTCGCGACGCTGGGCATTCAGGCCTCGCCGGACCAGGTGCTGATCACCAGCGGCTCGCAGCAGGGACTGGATCTGGTGGGCAAGCTGCTCTGCGACGCCGGCGCGCCGGTGGCCGTCGAGACTCCGACCTACCTCGGCGCGCTGCAGGCCTTCACGCCGTATGAGCCGATCTTCGCCAGCCTGGCCAGCGACGACGAAGGCCCGCTGCCTTTGGCCATCGAGGCGCTGCCGCACGACGCGCCGGGCACGCGCTTCGCCTACCTGCTGCCGAACTACCAGAACCCGACCGGCCGCGTGATGAGCGCCCAGCGCCGCGAAGCCGTCGTCGCGGCCGCGCGCAAGGCCGGCGTGCCCATCGTCGAGGACAACCCCTACGGCGACCTCTGGTTCGACCAGCCGCCGCCGGCCTCGCTGAGCTCGCTGTGGCCCGAGGGCAGCATCTATCTCGGCTCGTTCTCCAAGGTGCTGACGCCGGGTTTCCGCCTGGGCTACATCGTCGCGCCCAGCGAGATCTATCCCAAGCTGCTGCAGGCCAAGCAGGCGGCCGACCTGCACACGCCGGGCTTCAACCAGCGGGTGGTGCACGAGGTGATCAAGGGCGGCTTCCTGGACGAGCACGTGCCCAAGATCCGCGCCCGCTACAAGGCCAATCGCGACGCGATGGCCAAGGCGCTGGCCGAGTGCCTGCCGCCCGGCTGCGAGTGGCAGGTGCCCGAGGGCGGCATGTTCTTCTGGATCCGCCTGCCCGAGGGCCTGGACGCGATGACGCTGCTGCCGCGCGCCGTCGATGCCGGCATCGCCTACGTGCCGGGCGCCGCGTTCTACGCGCACCAGCCCGATCCGCGCACGCTGCGCCTGTCCTTCGTGACGCTGACGCCGGACCTGATCGCCGAAGGCGTCGACAAGCTCGGCCGCATGCTGCACGAGGCGCTCGCGCTGACGACCGCCGAAACCACGCCATGAGCGAGGCGCGCCCGCCGCTGCCCTTTGAGCCGGTGCTCGACGAGCACTGGACCGAGGCCGACCTGGACGTGATCCACGGCTTCATCGGCCGCACCTACTGGGCGGCCGGCATCCCGCGCGACACGATGCGCCGCGCGATGGCGGGCTCGCTGAACCTGCTGCTGCGCGGGCCGTCCGGCGCGGTGGTGGGTTACGCCCGCGTGGTCACCGACCGCGCCACCTTCGCCTACCTCTGCGACGTCTTCGTGCTCGAGGACTGGCAGGGGCGGGGGCTGGGCGACTGGCTGATCGCGCGGGTCGTCGCGCACCCGGCGCTGCAGGGGCTGCGACGCTTCTCGCTGTTCACCAAGGACGCGCACGCGCTGTATGCGCGCCACGGTTTCCAGCCGCTGGCGGCACCGGACCGCGGCATGGAGCGGCTCCGTCCCGACGTCTACCGCGCCGCCCCCTGAGGCCGGCGCGGGGGCGATGTCCCCTGTTTCTGGCACCCGATGCCGCCTGTCACTCGCACGTCAGGCGGGGCGGGCCGACTTCACCGTTCTCGATCGAGGGTCTTCATGTCCGAACTCCGCCGTTTTGTCCAGGTCGACGTCTTCACCGCCGAGGCGCTGAAGGGCAACCCGCTGGCCGTCGTCGTCGACGGCGCGGGCCTGGACGAGGCCACCATGGCCGCCTTCGCCCGCTGGACCAACCTGTCCGAGACCACCTTCCTGCTGCCGCCGACGGATCCGGGCGCGGACTACCGCGTCCGCATCTTCACGCCGGGCGGCGAGCTGCCATTCGCCGGCCATCCGACGCTGGGCTCGGCCCATGCCTGGCTGGCCAGCGGCGGTGATCCGAAGCAGCCCGGCGAGGTCGTCCAGCAGTGCGAGATCGGGCTGGTGCGCATCCGGCGCGACGGCGGCCGGCTCGCCTTCGCGGCGCCGCCGCTCAAGCGCGAGGGGCCGGTCGAGCCGGCCCTGCGCGAGCAGGCGCTGCGCGCGCTGCGACTGGAGGCCGCCGAGCTGCTGGACCTGGTGTGGGTCGACAACGGCCCGCAGTGGATGGCGGCGCGGCTGCGCTCGGCCGAGGCGGTGCTGGCGCTGCAGCCGGACTTCGTCGCGATGGACGGCCTGAAGCTGGGCGTCGTGGGCGCTTATCCTGCGGGTTCGCCACAGCAATTCGAGGTCCGGGCTTTCGTGCCCGGGCTCGGCGTTCCGGAAGACCCGGTCACGGGCAGCCTGAACGCGGGTCTGGCACTATGGCTGCAGGGCGCCGGTCTGGCGCCTGATCGCTATGTGGCCGCCCAGGGCGCCGCCCTCGGGCGCGCCGGCCGGATCCATGTGGCACGCGAAGGCGCGCATTGCTGGATTGGCGGCGATGTCACGCCGTTGATCCACGGTCAGGTGAGGTTGTGAAGCCATGAGCATGGAAGTCGATCATCTCGTTGTCGCCGCGAACACCCTGGAGGAGGGGCGCGCCTGGTGTGAACGTGTCCTCGGGGTCACGCCGCAACCCGGCGGGCGCCATGCGCTGATGGGCACGCACAACCTGCTGCTCAACATCAGCGCGCCGCCGGCGTATCCCCGCTGCTATCTGGAAATCATCGCCATCGATCCCGAGGCGCCGGATCCCGGTCGGCCCCGCTGGTTCGACCTGGACCAGCCCGCCGTGCGCGAGCGCCTGGCGCAGGAGGGCCCGGCGCTGCTGCACTGGGTGGCGCGCGTGTCCAGCCTGGATGCGACGCTGGCGACCTGGTCCGGCGAGGGCATCGATGCGGGCGAGGCCGTCGAGGCCGGGCGCGGCGACCTGCGCTGGCGCATCGCGCTGCGCGAGGATGGCCGCCGGCTGCGCAAGGAAGGCCTGCCGGTGCCGATCGAGTGGCAGGGCGACGCCCATCCCACCGACAAGCTGCCCGAAAGCGGCGTCCAGTTGTTGAGCTTCGAAGCCCGCGACGGCCTGCGGGCCGAGCTCTCGACGCCCAAAGGCACGGTCGAGCTGGAGGCGATCGAAGGCACCTTGTCCGACGCGCCGACGCAGTCGGGTGATCTCGACGACGTGCCGGCCTGATGGGCACCCAGGATCTGTTCCGTGAGGACGCGCAGTTGCGCGAGTGCGAGGCGACGCTGCTGCGCGCCGACGAGCGCGGCCTGCTGCTCGACCGCACGGTGTTCTATCCGCAGGGTGGCGGCCAGGCCGGCGATGCCGGCACGCTGACGCTGCCCGGCGGGCGCGAGCTGGTGATCGCCGACACCCGCAAGGGCGAGGACGGCGAGATCCTGCACCTGCCCGCGCCGGATCAGGACCTCGCCGGCCTGGAGGTCGGCACGCCGGTGACGGCCCGCATCGACTGGCAGCGCCGCCACGCCCACATGCGCTTCCACACCGCGACCCACCTGCTGTGCGCGCTGGTGCCGCATCCGGTCGACGGCTGCTCGATCACGGCGGGTTATGCGCGCTTGGACTTCCACATGACCGACGCGCTCGACAAGGACGCGCTGACAGCGGGCATCGCCCGGCTGGTGGCCGAGGCGCGCCCGGTCAGCCACAGCTGGATCAGCGATGAGGAACTCGACGCGAATCCCGGACTGGTCCGCAGCATGAGCGTCCAGCCGCCGCGCGGCTCAGGCCGGGTGCGCGTGCTCAAGATCGACGGCGTCGACCTGCAGCCCTGCGGCGGCACGCACGTGGCCAACACGGCCGAGATCGGCGCGGTCGTCGTCACCAAGATCGAGAAGAAGTCGGCGAAGACGCGTCGCGTGGTGCTCGGCTTCGCCAGCGACGCCGCCGCGGCGCCTTCGGCATGAGCGCGCTGCGCGTGCTCGGACGCGCGGCGTCCATCAACGTGCGCAAGGTGCTGTGGACCGGCGTCGAGCTGGGCCTGGACCTGGTGCGCGAGGAGGTCGACGTCAAGGCCGATGCTTTCCGCGTGCTCAATCCCAACGCGATGATGCCGGTGCTCATCGATGCGCAGGCGGGTCCGGGCGCTGACGCCGGCACGCCGTTCTCGATGTGGGAAAGCAACAGCATCTGCCGCTACCTCGCCCGTCGCGAGGGCCGCGAGGACCTGCTGCCCGACGAGCCGCGGCGTCGCGCGCTGGTCGATATGTGGATGGACTGGCAGGGCGGCGAGCTGAACAACAGCTGGCGTTATGCCTTCATGGCCCTGGTGCGCAAGAGCCCGCTGCATCAGGACCCGGCGCAGATCGAGGCCGGCATCGCCCATTGGAATCGCCACATGACGATGCTCGACGGGCAGCTCGAGCGCTCGGGCGGGCCCTACGTGCTCGGCGCGACCTTCACCCTGGCGGACGTGGTGCTGGGCTTGTCCGCGCACCGCTGGCGCGCCGCGCCCATCGCGCATGCGAGCCTGCCGGCGATCGACGCCTGGTACGAGCGCCTGCTGGCGCGCCCGGGATTCGCCTTGCACGGCCCGGCCGCGGGCCCCTGAGCACCGTCGTCCTCGACGCCGCTCTCCAATCCGAGCGCTTGAACGCGGGAGCGGCCTCGCTACACTCGCCCGCTGTGGATACCCCTGACATACGACTGATCTGCCCCGATTCGCCTGCGTTGTGGGAAGAAGCGCGCGCGATCCTGCGCGAATACGCGCAGAGCCTGGACGTGGACCTCTGCTTCCAGGGCTTCGAGGAAGAACTGGCCTCGCTCCCCGGGGAATACGACGCGCCCCAAGGCACGCTGCTGCTCGCGCTGGTGGATGGACAGGTCGCCGGCTGTGGCGGGTTCCGGCCGCTCATGGACTCGGACTACGCCAACGCCTGCGAGATGAAGCGGCTCTTCATCCGCCCCGCGTTCCGTCGTTTCGGCCTGGGCCGCACGATGGCGCAGGCGCTGATCGATCGCGCCACGAGCGCCGGCTACTCCAACATGCTGCTGGACACGCTCGACGACATGGAGGCCGCGCGCGACCTGTACGAGAGCCTCGGCTTCGAAGAGATTCCGCCGTACTACTTCAATCCGATCGCCGGCGCCCATTACCTGAAGGTCGACCTGGCCTGATCGAGGCGTCCACCCCGTCGGCCGCGCGGTTTCCGGTTTCGCCGGGTTACCGGCATAGCATCGCGCCATGACCTCGCAGCCTCATGCCGACCCCACGACGTCCACGGACGAGTTCTTCCGCCTCGAGCCCGCGTCGCTGACGCCGGCGCTGCTCGGCGAATCGCCGTTCTGGCATCCGCTAGAGCAATGCCTCTATTACGTCGACATCCCGGGCAAGGCGTTGTTCCGGCTCGACAGCGGCGCGGCGACGCCGACCCGCTGGGCGCTCAACGACGAGCCGGGTTGTGTCGTGCCGCTGGTGGGCGGCGGCCTGTTGATCCCGCAGCGCAACGGGCTGTGGCGCTTCGATCCCGCCACCGGCGAGTACCTGAAGCTGCTCGACCCGCCGTACGACGCCTCGAAGCGGCGCTTCAACGACGGCAAGGCCGACGCGCAAGGGCGCCTGTGGGTCGGCACGATCGATGACGCGCGCCAACCCGAGTCGACGCTTTATTGCCTGCGCGAGGGCGTCTTCGTCCCGATGAAGGACGGCATCACCACCTCCAACGGCCTGGGCTGGAGCCCGGACGGCCGCTCGATGTACTGGGCCGACACCAAGGCGCACGAGATCTACCGCATGGCCTTCGACGCCGCCAGCGGCACGCTTGGCGAGCGCGAGGTGTTCGCGCGATTCGAGCCGCGCGGCGCCGACCAGCCGCTCGAGACCTATGGCGGCCGGCCCGATGGCGCGGCGGTCGACGTCGAGGGCGGTTATTGGGTCGCGATGATGGAAGGCCAGCAGCTGCTGCGCCTGTCGCCGTCGGGCGAGGTGCTGACGCGCGTCGAGTTGCCGGTGCGCTGCGCCACGATGCCGACCTTCGGTGGTGCGGACCTGCGCACCATCTTCGTCACCACTGCACGGGAAAAGCGCAGCGAGGCGGAACTCGCCGCCCAGCCCTGGGCTGGATGCGTGCTCAAGATGCGGGTGCCGGTGGCGGGCTTGCCGGTGCAATTCGCGCGCTGGCCGGGCTGAGGTCGACCGAGGGTGCGGTGGCGCCGTGGCGCCGTGGCGCCATGACGGCGCGGCCTGCGCCGATCGGGTCGAGCGCAATCCCGAGTGGCGGCAAAGGGGCAGGTGTTGCGTGCGCACCTCGCGCCCCGTCGTGGCGGACAGCCCGCCAGCCTCGATGAACACGGCGCGCGCCCTGCTATGCGGGCTTCGCACGACCTGTCAAGTCGGCGCCGATGCGCTGCCGCCGCAGCCTGTTAAGGGTCTGTAAGGTCAGACCCCCTATAATCCCGTGGTTTTGCCGCTCGCCCCTTGAAGCCGTGAATCCCGATCCCGCGCGCGCATCCAATGCGCCGCCCGCCGAGCCGCTCCGGACCACTCCGCCCCATCAGGCGAAGGACCGAGGCGCCGCCAGCCAGGATCCCTGGGACGATGGAATCGAAGGAGATGCGGACGGCGAACCGGCTTTCAAGCCCCTGACGCGAGAACAAGCGCAGGACTTGCAGGCCCGGCTTCCGGCGATGTCGGTCTGGTCCTTGTTGATCTGGCAGGCGGCGGCGGGAGCGGTCATGGTCGCGCTGTGGGGTCTGCTGTCCCTGCAAGCCGACAAAACCTGGTCGGCGCTGTTCGGTGCCGCCTCGGTCGTCCTGCCGAACGCCCTGATGGCGTGGGGCATGACGCGGCGATCGGCGAGGGACGCGGGCACTCCGATGCTCACGTTCGCGGTCTGGGAGCTGGTGAAGATCATTCTGGCGGTCGCCATCCTGGTGGCGGTCGCCGCGGGTTTCCCGTCGTTGAGTTGGGCAGCGTTGCTCTCGACCCTCGTCGTGACCCTGAAGGCAAATTGGCTGGCCCTGCTTCGGCGGGGTCGAATCAGAAAATAGAGACGGAAAGCAACCATGGCAGCAGAAGGGCACGCGCCGACCTCGGGTGAATACATCACCCACCATTTGCAGCATTGGCAGAAGAACTTCCAGTTCGAGGACGTCAAGCAGGTCGACATCGTCGACTTCAGCGTCTTCAACTTCGATTCGCTCATTTATTCGACCGTGCTGGGCCTGCTCGCCGTGTTCCTGCTGTGGCGCGCCGCACGCAAGGCGCATGCCGGCGTGCCGGGTCGCTTCCAGGCCGCCGTCGAGATCCTGGTCGAGATGGTGGACAACCAAGCCAAGGCCGTCATCCACAACGAGAAGAGCCGCAAGGTCATCGGCCCGGTCGCTCTGACCGTGTTCGTGTGGATCTTCTTCATGAACTTCATGGACATGCTGCCGGTGGACTGGCTGCCCACGCTGTTCACCAACTACGTCGCCCACGACGCGCACCACGCCTATCAGCGCGTCGTGCCGACCGCCGACCTGTCGACCACGCTGAGCATGTCCACGTTCGTGCTGCTGCTGGTGTTCTTCTACAGCTTGAAGATCAAGGGCGTGGGCGGCTGGGGCCATGAACTGATCTCCGCGCCCTTCGGCGCGCACCCGGTGCTGTGGCCCTTCAACTTCGCCATGCAGGTCATCGAGTTCATCGCCAAGACGGTGTCTCATGGCATGCGGCTGTTCGGCAACATGTTCGCCGGCGAGCTCGTGTTCATGCTGATCGCCCTGATGGGCGGCGGCTGGGCCCTGACCGGCACCGGCATCGGCCTGGCCATCGGCCATGTGCTCGCCGGCACGGTCTGGACGCTGTTCCACATCCTTGTGATCACGCTGCAGGCCTTCATCTTCATGATGCTGACGCTGATCTACCTGGGCCAGGCGCACGACGCGCACTGATCCGGCTGGACACGGTTACTTCGATTTCCCGATTCCCTTTCCCTTTCCTTTTTATCTAACTCTCTCAGGAGCAAAACATGGAAAACATCCTCGGTCTGGTCGCTCTGGCTTGCGGCATCATCGTTGGTCTGGGCGCGATCGGCGCTTCCATCGGCATCGCGCTGATGGGCGGCAAGTTCCTGGAGTCCTCGGCTCGTCAACCCGAGCTGATGAACGAACTGCAAACCAAGATGTTCATTCTGGCCGGCCTGATCGACGCGGCCTTCCTGATCGGTGTCGCCATCGCGCTGCTGTTCGCGTTCGCCAACCCGTTCGCCGCCACCTTCCTGTCCACCATCGCTCGCTGATAGGCCCGTCCCTTTCACGACTGAAAGGATCGTGCCGTGAATATCAACGCTAGCCTTTTCATTCAGTGGATTCCGTTCGCCATCCTGGTGTTCGTCACGATGCGGTTCATCTGGCCGCCGATCGTGAAGGCGCTGGACGAGCGCGCGGAGCGAATCCGCACTGGCCTGGCGGCTGCTGACCAGGCGAAGGCCGAGCTGGCCAACGCCAACAAGAAGGTCGACGAGCAACTGGCGCAGACCCGCAACGAAACCACGAAGCTGCTGTCCGACGCCGAGAAGCGCGGCGCCGCCATCGTGGACGAAGCGAAGAAGCGCGCGGAGGACGAAGGCGCCAAGATCATCGCCGCTGCGAAGGCCGAGGCCGAGCAGCAGTCGGTGCGTGCCCGTGAGGCCCTGCGCGAGCAGGTCGCCGCGCTGGCCGTCAAGGGCGCCGAGCAGATTCTGCAGCGCGAGGTCAATGCCAGCGTGCATGCCGAATTGCTGAACCGTCTCAAGACGGAGCTGTAATCATGGCTGAACTCGCAACCATTGCCCGTCCCTACGCCGAAGCGCTGTTCCAGGTCGCGTCCTCGCAGGACCTGAAGGCCTGGAACGAGCAGTTGGCCGCGCTGGCGCTCGTCGCTGGCGACAGCCAGCTGCGCCAGTTCGCCGAAGACCCGAAGGTGGGCACCGACCAGGTGTTCCAGGTCATGTCGGCGGCCAGCAAGCAGACGCTGCTGCCCGGCGTGCAGAACTTCCTGCGCGAGGTGATCGCCAACGGCCGCCTGTCGGCGCTGCCGGCGATGGTCCAGCAGTTCCACGAACTGGCCAACGCCGCTTCCGGCGTGTCCGATGCGCAGATCTTCAGCGCCTACCCGATCGAGCCGGCCCAGCTGGCCGACGTGGTCGCGTCGCTGGAGAAGCGCTTCGGTCGCAAGCTGCAAGCCCGCGTCGAGCTGGAGCCTGGCCTGATCGGCGGTATCCGTGTGGTGGTCGGCGACGAGGTGCTGGACACCTCGGTCAAGGCCCGCCTGGAACGCATGAAAGTGGCGCTGACGGCCTGAGGCGCAAGCCTCCGGTCCCAGCCCGACTGCCAAAGATCCCCCCGATTCACCCTGGTGTCCCGCTTCGGCGGGATGCCGTTGGGAGCAAGCAATGCAACTGAATCCCGCTGAAATTTCCGAACTGATCAAGAGCCGCATCGAAGGCCTTGGCGCGTCCACCGACGTGCGCAACCAGGGCACCGTGGTGTCCGTGTCCGACGGCATCGTGCGCGTGCACGGCCTGTCCGACGTGATGCAAGGCGAAATGCTGGAATTCCCGGCCGCCGCCGATGGCTCGCAGACCTTCGGTCTGGCGCTGAACCTGGAGCGCGACTCCGTCGGCGCCGTGATCCTGGGCGCCTACGAGCACATCGTCGAAGGCGACACCGTCAAGTGCACGGGCCGCATCCTGGAAGTGCCGGTCGGCCCCGAGCTGATCGGCCGCGTCGTGAACGCGCTGGGTCAGCCGATCGACGGCAAGGGCCCGATCAACGCCAAGATGACCGACGTCATCGAGAAGGTCGCCCCGGGCGTGATCGCCCGCAAGTCCGTCGACCAGCCGGTGCAGACCGGCCTGAAGTCGATCGACTCGATGGTGCCCGTCGGCCGTGGCCAGCGCGAGCTGATCATCGGCGACCGCCAGACCGGCAAGACCGCCGTGGCGATCGACGCGATCATCAACCAGAAGGGTCAGAACATGACCTGCGTGTACGTCGCGATCGGCCAGAAGGCTTCGTCGATCAAGAACGTCGTGCGCGCACTGGAAGCCGCCGGCGCGATGGAATACACCATCGTCGTCGCCGCCTCCGCCTCTGAATCCGCCGCGATGCAGTACGTGTCGGCCTACTCGGGCTGCACGATGGGCGAGTACTTCCGCGACCGCGGCCAGGACGCGCTGATCGTGTACGACGACCTGTCCAAGCAGGCCGTCGCCTACCGCCAGGTCTCGCTGCTGCTGCGCCGCCCGCCGGGCCGCGAAGCCTTCCCCGGCGACGTGTTCTATCTCCACAGCCGCCTGCTGGAGCGCGCTGCCCGCGTCAACGCCGAGTACGTCGAGGCCTTCACCAAGGGTGAAGTCAAGGGCAAGACCGGCTCGCTGACCGCGCTGCCGATCATCGAGACGCAAGCCGGTGACGTGTCCGCCTTCGTTCCGACCAACGTGATCTCGATCACCGACGGCCAGATCTTCCTGGAAACCAACCTGTTCAACGCCGGCATCCGTCCCGCGATCAACGCCGGTATCTCGGTGTCGCGCGTCGGTGGCGCTGCCCAGACCAAGCTGATCAAGTCGCTGTCCGGCGGTATCCGTACCGACCTGGCCCAGTACCGTGAGCTGGCCGCGTTCGCGCAGTTCGCCTCGGACCTGGACGCCGCGACCCGCAAGCAGCTGGACCGCGGTGCCCGCGTGACGGAACTGCTGAAGCAGGCACAGTACAGCCCGCTGTCGATCAGCCTGATGGGCGCGTCGCTGTACGCGGCCAACAAGGGCTTCATGGACGACATCGAGGTCAAGAAGGTCCTGGCCTTCGAGCACGGCCTGCACCAGTTCCTGAAGACCTCGCACGCCGCCCTGCTGACCAAGCTGGAAAGCGACAAGGCCATGGACAAGGACGCCGAAGCCGAACTGAACGCCGCGATCACGTCGTTCAAGAAGTCCTTCGCCTAAAGCAACCATGACCGGGTCTCGCTGAAGTCAGGCAAGACCCGGCCCTCACAGGAGAAATCATGGCAGCAGGCAAGGAAATTCGCGGCAAGATCAAGTCGGTCGAGAACACCAAGAAGATCACCAAGGCCATGGAGATGGTCGCCGCTTCGAAGATGCGCAAGGCGCAGGATCGGATGCGCGCGGCCCGTCCGTACGCGGAGAAGGTCGGCAACATCGCCGCCAACCTGTCCAAGGCCAACCCCGAGTACCGCCATCCGTTCATGGTGTCGCATGCCGACGCCAAGACGGCCGGTTTCGTGGTGGTCACGACCGACAAGGGCCTGTGCGGTGGTCTGAACACCAACCTGCTTCGCGCGACGACCAGCAAGCTCAAGGAAATCGAGCAGGCGGGTCAGAAGGCGGAAGTGGTCGCGATCGGCAACAAGGGTCTGGGTTTCATGAACCGGATCGGCGCCAAGGTCGTCGCGCATGCGACGCAGCTCGGCGACAGCCCGCAGCTCGAGAAGCTGGTCGGCCCGGTCAAGACGCTGCTGGACGCTTACGCGGAAGGCAGGCTGTCGGCGGTCTATCTCTGCTACACGCGCTTCGTCAACACGATGAAGCAGGAGCCGGTGGTGCAGCAACTGCTGCCGCTGACGGCCGAGTCGCTGGAGACGGATGCCGCGGGTCACGCATGGGACTACCTGTACGAGCCCGATGCCCCGACGGTGATCAACGAACTGCTGGTGCGCTACACCGAAGCCCTGGTCTATCAGGCCGTGGCGGAGAACATGGCGTCCGAGCAATCGGCGCGCATGGTGGCCATGAAGGCCGCGACCGACAACGCCGGCACGCTGATCGGCGAGCTGAAGCTGGTCTACAACAAGACCCGCCAGGCCGCGATCACCAAGGAACTGTCGGAAATCGTCAGCGGCGCGGCCGCCATCAGCGGTTGATCCCGGCGATCGATCGCAGGCAACAGATTTGGAATTGAAGGAACGAAGAAATGGCTAACACTCAATCGGTGGGCAAGATCGTTCAGTGCATCGGCGCCGTGGTCGACGTGGAGTTCCCGCGTGACCAGATGCCGAAGGTGTTCGACGCCCTGAAGATGGAAGGCTCGGCCCTGACGCTGGAAGTGCAGCAGCAGCTGGGCGACGGCGTGGTCCGCACCATCGCGCTGGGCTCGTCCGACGGCCTGCGCCGCGGCACCGAGGTCTACAACACCGGCGACACCATCCAGGTGCCGGTGGGCCAGGCGACCCTGGGTCGCATCATGGACGTGCTGGGCAACCCGATCGACGAGCGCGGCGACGTGGCTCGCGACCAGGTCGCCTCGATCCACCGCAAGGCCCCGGCCTATGACGAGCTGAGCCCGTCGCAGGAACTGCTGGAAACCGGCATCAAGGTGATCGACCTGATCTGCCCGTTCGCCAAGGGCGGCAAGGTGGGTCTGTTCGGTGGCGCCGGCGTCGGCAAGACCGTGAACATGATGGAGCTGATCAACAACATCGCCAAGGCTCACTCGGGTCTGTCGGTGTTCGCGGGTGTCGGCGAGCGTACCCGTGAGGGCAACGACTTCTATCACGAGATGTCCGACGCGGGCGTCGTGAACCAGGACGACCTGAGCGCGTCCAAGGTCGCGATGGTCTACGGCCAGATGAACGAGCCCCCGGGCAACCGTCTGCGCGTGGCGCTGACCGGCCTGACGATGGCCGAGTCCTTCCGCGACGAAGGCCGTGACGTGCTGTTCTTCGTGGACAACATCTACCGCTACACGCTGGCCGGTACCGAAGTGTCCGCGCTGCTGGGCCGCATGCCGTCCGCGGTGGGCTACCAGCCGACGCTGGCCGAGGAAATGGGCCGCCTGCAGGAGCGGATCACGTCGACCAAGGTCGGCTCGATCACCTCGATCCAGGCCGTGTACGTCCCCGCGGACGACCTGACCGACCCGTCGCCGGCGACGACCTTCGCCCACTTGGACGCCACCGTGGTGCTGTCGCGTGACATCGCCTCGCTGGGCATCTACCCGGCCGTGGACCCGCTGGACTCGACCTCGCGCCAGATCGACCCGAACGTCATCGGCGAAGAGCACTACAACACGACGCGCTCGGTGCAGTCGGTGCTGCAGCGCTACAAGGAACTGCGCGACATCATCGCGATCCTGGGCATGGACGAGCTGTCGCCGGAAGACAAGCTGGCCGTGGCCCGCGCCCGCAAGATCCAGCGTTTCCTGTCGCAGCCGTTCCACGTCGCGGAAGTGTTCACCGGCTCGCCCGGCAAGTACGTCCCGCTGAAGGAAACCATCCGCGGCTTCAAGATGATCGTCAACGGCGAGTGCGACCACCTGCCGGAGCAGGCCTTCTACATGGTCGGCACGATTGACGAGGCCTTCGAAAAGGCGAAGAAGATCCAGTAAGACTTCGCAGACGGCGCGCTGGCGTCGTTGCCGTGCTCGCCGGACAGGAGTCCGGCTCCGCGCGGCGCCTAGCCAGCCCACCGTCCGCTCGCTTACTGGACCTTCTTCCCGCGGTGGCGAAGGCCTGCCGCGGCAAACTTAAGGAAACGCAATGGCAACCCTCCACGTGAACGTGGTCTCGGCGGAAGAGCAGATCTTCTCGGGCGAGGCGAAATTCGTGGCGCTGCCGGGCGAAGGCGGCGAGCTGGGCATCCTGCCCAAGCACACCCCGCTGATCACCCGCATCAAGCCGGGCGCGGTGCGTATCCAGCGTCCCAATGGCGATGAAGAGTTCGTCTTCGTTGCCGGCGGCCTGCTGGAAGTGCAGCCGGACGTCGTGACCGTGCTGGCCGACACCGCCATCCGCGGCAAGGACCTCGACGAGGCCCGCGCCGAGGCCGCGAAGAAGGCCGCCGAGGAAGCGATGAAGAACGCCAAGAGCGACATCGACTTCGCCAAGGCGCAAAGCGAATTCGCGGCCATGGCCGCGCAGATCGCCGCGCTGCGCAAGTTCCGCGCCAAGCGCTGAGCCCCCATCTCCTCGCGCGCCGGGACGCCGGTGCGGCGAGGACACCACACTGCATCGGCAGGACTGCGAAAAACTCGCACTCCTGCCGATGTTCTTTTCGGCGTTCCCCAGACCACTCGGTTCGGTATCGCACACTTCGAACATCCGGCTTCGACCGGAGCAAGCACCGGCGTCCCGCCGGTGTCGTTTTTGAGGGAGTTCCCATGTCATTCAACGTCCTGGCGCGCCGCGCCACCCTGGCGCTCGCCCTGACGGCCCTGTTCGGCTGCGCGACCGAGCAATCCCGCACCATTGAAGTCCCGCGCGCGGCGCCCGCCCCGGTCCAGTACCAGGGCCAGCGTGCCCCGATCGCGGTGGGCAAGTTCGAGAACCGCTCGAGCTTCATGCGCGGCATGTTCGCCGACGCGATCGACCGTCTGGGCAACCAGTCCAAGTCGATCCTGATCGCCCATCTGCAGCAGACCAACCGCTTCAGCGTGCTGGACCGGGACAACCTCGAAGAGGCGCAGCAGGAAGCCAAGTTCAAGAACAGCGCGCTGACGATCAAGGGCGCGGACTACCTGGTGACGGGCTCGGTGACCGAATTCGGTCGCAAGGAAGTCGGCGACCAGCAGCTGTTCGGCGTGCTGGGTCGCGGCAAGAAGCAGATCGCCTACGCCAAGGTCACGCTGAACGTGGTGAACAGCCAGACCTCGGAAGTCGTGTACTCGGCGCAGGGCGCCGGCGAATACGAGCTGTCCACGCGCGAGGTCGTCGGCTTCGGCGGCACCGCCAGCTACGACGCGACGCTGAACGGCAAGGTCCTGGACCTGGCCATCAAGGAGGCCGTCAACACGATGGTCGCCGGCATCGACAGCGGCGCCTGGAAGCCGCAAGCCGCCCGCTGACCAGGAGCCCGACCATGACCCTCCGTATCAAGCACGCGCTGCGCGTGAGCGCAGCCGTGGCCGTCGCCGCGCTGCTGACCGCCTGCGGCACGCCGCAGAAGCCGCTCTATCAATGGGCCGGTTACCAGAACAGCGTCTACCAGTACTTCAAGACCAACGGCACCGCGCCTGGCGACCAGATCACGCAGCTCGAAGCGCAGCTGATCAAGAACAAGGCGGCCAACGAAGCGACGCCGCCCGGCCTGCATGGCCACCTGGCGCTGCTCTACGCGAAGGTCGGCAACGACGACGCCGCGCGAGCCCACCTGGAAGCCGAGCGCGCGCTGTTCCCGGAATCCGCCGCCTACGTGGACTTCCTGCTGAAGAAGCCGTCCGAGAAGACCGCGGCCGCTGCCGCCGTGCCCGCCAAGGCGGCCAGCGGCGTCTGAGCGCCGAGGAGAACGACACCATGACGAACCTGATGTCCCTGATCCGCCGCCTCGGCGCCGTGGCCGTGCTGGCCGCGCTGACCGCCTGCGCCTCGCCGTCCAAGCCCTACGACTACACCGCGTTCAAGGAAGCCAAGCCGGCCTCGCTGCTGGTGCTGCCGCCGGTCAACGACACGCCGGATGTGAACGCCACCTATGGCGTGCTCTCCAACCTGTCGATGCCGCTGGGCGAAGCCGGCTACTACGTGCTGCCGGTGTCGCTGGTCGATGAGACGCTGCGCACCAACGGCATCACCACGCCGGCGGACGCGCGCCAGATCGACGCCGCCAAGCTGCGCCAGATCTTTGGCGCCGATGCGGCGTTGTATGTCGACGTGAAGCAGTACGGCTCGGTCTACAAGGTGCTGTCGAGCGAGACCATCGTCGAGATGCATGCCAAGCTGGTGGACCTGCGCACCGGCGCGTTGCTGTGGGACGGCAAGGCGACCGCTTCGAGCGCCGAGCAGAACAACAACAGCCAGGGCGGCCTGATCGGCATGCTGGTCAAGGCGGTGGTCGACCAGATCGCCAGCAACCTGTCGGATCGCAGCTACCAGATCGCGGGCATGACCAGCAACCGTCTGGTCTACGCCCCCAATGGCCTGCTGCCGGGTCCCCGGGCGCGTCAGCCTGTGAAAAACTAAGGGTCTCGATCACGAACCCGGAAACGGCGGGCGCCGCGACGCGCCAGCCGATCCCCACCCACCGGTTCGCGCCGGTGGGTTTTCTTTTTTCAGCATGACCACTCCCATCTCCATCACCCGCCACCAGGGCCTTGAGGCCATCGAACTCCGCGCGCCCGATGGCGCTCGCGCGACGCTGCTGCTGCACGGCGCGCACCTGGTGTCCTGGGTGCCCGCGGGCGCCGACGAGCAGCTCTACCTCTCCCCGAAGAGCGCCTTCGCCACCGGCCAGGCGATCCGCGGCGGCGTGCCGGTGATCTTTCCGCAGTTCGCCACGCGCGGCCCGCTGCAGCGCCATGGCTTCGCGCGTGGGAAGCCCTGGCAGCTGGTCAGCGCCGAGTCCGGCAAGGACGACGCATTGGCCGTGCTGCGCCTGAACGACGACGGCGCCACGCGCATGGTCTGGCCGCATGCCTTCGAGGCCGAGATCAGCATCCGGATCGCCGGCCGCGCGCTCGAGATCGAACTCGCCTGCGAGAACCAGGGCGACACACCGCTGTCCTTCAGCGCCGCGCTGCACACCTACCTGCGGCTGACGCAGATCATGTCGGCGTCGGTCCAGGGCCTGTCCGGCCTGGCGTATTGGGACTCGACGATCGAACGCGCCGCCACCCAGCACGAGGACCTGCTGCGCCTGGACGGCGAGACCGACCGCATCTACCAGGACGTGAAGCACGGCCTGACCCTGCGCGACGGCGACCGTCGCCTGGCGATCCGCCAGCAGGGCTTCGCCGACGCCGTGGTCTGGAACCCCGGCCAGGCCAAGGGCGACGCGCTTCCCGACATGCCCGAAGGGGGCTGGAAGCAGATGCTCTGCGTCGAAGCGGCGCAGGTGCTCAAGCCGGTCGAACTCGCGCCCGGCGAGAGCTGGGCCGGCATGCAGACGCTCGAACTGCTCTGAACGCGCATCCCCCGCGAATGCGGGGGCGCTGTTGCTTTGACCCGCAGCTTCCGGGTTCGCACGTAGCGCGCGAGAGGCGCCCTCGGCAAGAATCGCTCCCGCCAATACATAACGATTCCAGTCCGAGGGAGGAAGCATGCGCAGCTCCATTCGCGCCGCGGCGGTGCGCGTGACCGCTTTGGTCACCGCCGTCGCCTTCGTCAGCGCTTGCTCGACCGCGTCGAAGGACATCTCCGCCACCTATGTCTCGCCGTCGCAATACAGCAGTTACGACTGCACCCAGCTGACCGCCGAGACCCAGCGCCTGCAAGCGCGTTATCTCGAGCTCGGTGGACGCCTCGACCAAGCCGCCACCAATGACAAGACCCTCATGGGGGTCGGCCTGATCCTCTTCTGGCCGGCACTGTTCGCACTGGGCGGGACCAAGTCGCAGGAAGCGGAGTACGGCCGCTTGCGCGGCGAATACGACGCCGTCCAGCAGACCTTGATCCAGAAGCGCTGCGCCAACAGCGACACCCTGGCCGCCGTTCCGGCCACCGGATCCGGCGCGCCGGCACCCCAGGGCGCCGCACCGGCGGTGGCCACCGTGGCCGCGGCTGATCCGGCCGCCTCCGCCCCGATTCCTGTCGACGCCGCTGCCAGCGCCGTCCGCTGACCTTTTCCCTACCAAGGCCATCCGGCCGTTTCACCTCAGAGGAGTACCCATCCCGTGACTTTCCTGCACCGCGCCGCCCAACTGACCGCCCTGTCCGCCGCCGTCCTGCTCGTGGGCTGCGCCAGCCCCGCCCGCACCGACCAGATGCAAGTCAGCAGCTCGCTGCAGGTCCGCACCGCGGCGTCGCAGTCCGACCTGAAGGAGAACATCGGCATCAAGGACGTGACCGGCGGCAAGGACACCAATCCGATGTGGGTGTCCAACGTGTCGAGCGCCGACTTCGAGCGCGCACTCGAAGCCTCGCTGAAGGATGCCGGCCTGCTGTCGGGCAACCGTCAGGGCAGCAAGTACACGTTGACCGCCGACATGAAGAAGCTGGACCAGCCGCTGTTCGGCGCCAGCATGACGGTCACGGCCACCGTGAAGTACACGCTGGTCGAGCGCGCCACCGGCAAGGCCGTGTTCGAGCGTGACGTCGCCGTGCCGTTCACCGCCGAGTGGAATGCCGCCTTCCTCGGCACCGAGCGCCTGAAGCTCGCCAACGAAGGCGCGATCCGCAGCAACATCACGCAGCTGATCAACGACCTGGTCGCGCTGAAGGTCGCCTCCGCCGGCGTGCAGCTGGCCAAGTGAAGCAGGGCGCCGGCACGCGGGACCGGGGGTCACCGCGCGCGGCGCGCTAAGCTGCGGGCTCCCTCATCGCAGGAGCCCGCATGCCTGACAAGAGCAAGCTCTCCAAGTCCGACTACCTGGACCGCCTGCAGCCGATGCAGGTCGAGCTGAACAACCTGGCCCGGTGGCTGCAGCACACGCGCAAGCGGCTGCTGGTGATCATCGAAGGCCGCGACACCGCCGGGAAGGGCGGCGTCATCAACGCGATCTCCGAGACGCTCAATCCCCGCCAGTGCCGCACCGTCGCGCTGGGCAAGCCCAGCGAGCGGGAGCAGGGCGAGTGGTACTTCCAGCGCTACCTCACCCACCTGCCGTCCGCCGGCGAGATCGTGCTCTTCGACCGCAGCTGGTACAACCGCGCCGGTGTCGAGGCGGTGATGGGCTTCTGCACGCCGCGGCAGACCGAGGACTTCCTCGAGCAGGCGCCGCGACTGGAGCGGCTGCTGGTCGACGACGGCCTGCTGCTCTTCAAATACTGGCTCACCGTCGACCAGCAGCAGCAGGAAGAGCGCTTCGCCGAACGCGCCGAGGATCCGCTCAAGCAGTGGAAGCTCTCGCCGATCGACCTCGAGGCCCGCAAGCATTACCAGGACTACGGCCGTGCGCGCGACCGCATGCTCGAGCACACGCACACCAAGCACGCGCCCTGGACGCTGGTCGATTTCAACGACCAGCGCCGCGGCCGGCTCACGCTGATCCGCCACCTGCTCGACCACCTGCCGGACGTGACCGTGCCCGCGAAGGAACTGGTGTTTCCCAAGCTCAAGGGCGGTCCGAAAGCCGAGCGCTTCGGCTGGAAGCTCAAGCCGATCAAGAACCTTTGAGCGCTTGCGGACTGCGACCGCCGCTGGCCCTCACCCCCACCCTCTCCCGCAAGCGGGCGATGGGGCAATACCGGCACAGCATTGGCATGAACTCCCTCTCCCGCTTGCGGGAGAGGGCAGGGGTGAGGGCCAGCGGCCGCCGCAGTAAGCCCTAAAGCACGACGACTGCGTCCGGCAGCTCATTGCGCGGCACCACGCCCGCTTCGGGCGGGAAGTGCTCGGCGAGCAGGGCCTCCACCGCGCGGATCGCCTCCACCAAGCCTTCCTCGAAGCGGCCATCGCGCAGCGACTGCCGCAGCCCGTCGACGATGGCCTGCCATTGCGCCGCGCTGACGCGCCGGTTCAGCCCGCGGTCCGCGACGATCTCGATCGCGTGCTCCGCCAGCAGCAGGTAGACCAGCACGCCGTTGTTGTGCTCGGTGTCCCACACGCGCAGCTTGCCGAACAGCGCCAGCGCCCGCTGCCGCGCGGACAGGCCGCGCCACAGGTAGCTGACCGGCAGGCTGGCCTCGACGCACACCCGGATCTCGCCGGCATGGCGCAACTCGCTCTCGGTCACCCGCGCGGACAGCCGCGCCAGCGCCGCCGCGGGCAGCACGCGACGCACGTCGGCCTCGTCCCAGAAGCGATGGCGGAAGAACCGCCCCAGCCGGCTGGCGTCGCCGGCGTGGCGCGCCTCGTGATCGGTCCGTCGGTTCATCACCAGTCTCCCGAGGCGCCACCGCCGCCGAAGTCGCCGCCGCCGCCGGACGAGAAGCCGCCGCCGTCGCCGCCGCCCCAGCTGCCGCCGCCATCACCACCGCCGCCGCCCCAGATGATCGGCGGCGCGATGCCGCCCGATCCATGGGCGCTGCGCCGATAGGCGCCGGAGGATCCCGAGCCGCGTCGGGCCGCGCCGATGCCGAGCACGCCCACCAGGATCAGCGAGGCGATCGCCGCGCCAGCGCCCAGCAGCAGGCTGCCGCTCAGCCCCCAGCCGACCGCGCCGGCGCCCACGCCAGTGAAGAGGCTGCCGATCTTGCGGCCAAAGATCGCCGTCAGCAGCGCGCCGGCCAGCGGCACGCCGAGGAAGGCGATCATCGCGATCTCGCCGAGGTCGATGCCATGGCCGCCCGTCGATGGCGCCGGTCGCTGCGTCGGTGCGGGCAGATGCTCGCCGCGGATGCGCGCCTGCAGCGAGTCGATCGCCCGGTTCAATCCGCCGGCGTAGTCGCCAGCCTTGAAGGCGGGCGTGATGTCGCGCTCGATGATCTGGCGCGCGGCCAGGTCGGGCACCGCGCCTTCCAGCGCCTTGGCGGTCTGGATGTTGATGCGCCGGTCGTTCTTGGCCACGACGATCAGCAGCCCGTCGCCGACGTCGCGCCGACCGATCTTCCACTGGTCGCCGACCCGCTGCGCGTAGGCGGCGATGTCCTCGGGCGCGGTCGTCGCCACCATCAGCACGACGATCTGTGGCCCGGCCTCGCGTTCGAAGGCGGCGAGCTTGGCGTCGATCGCCTGCTGCTGCGCGGCGGTCAGGGTACCGGTCTGGTCGACGACACGACCGCTGAGCGCGGGGACCGCCTGCACGTCCTGCGCCCGTGCGCGCGACAGCAGGCCGACGCTCATCAGCAAGCCCAGGCAGGCGAGCGCGAACACGCGCAGCAGCGCGGGCCAGCGCGCGGGACTGGCGCCGGCCTCGTTCATCGCCGGGAGTCGCGCCGCCACCGAGGCCGCCCGCATGCGCGGGTCCTCAGTTCGACGCCGGAGAGGCGGCCGGCGCCGGCGTCGCGGGCGTAGCGGCGGGGGCGGGCTTGTCGAAGCTCACCGACGGCGGCGCGGAGATCGCGGCTTCGTTCTGCACGGTGAAGTTGGGCTTGACCTCGTAGCCGAAGACCTTGGCCGTCAGGTTGGTCGGGAAGCGGCGCGTCAGCACGTTGTACTCCTGCACCGACTTGATGTAGCGGTTGCGGGCGACGGTGATGCGGTTCTCGGTGCCCTCGAGCTGCACGCGCAGGTCGCGGAAGCCCTGGTTGGCCTGCAGCTGCGGATAACGCTCGCTGACCACCATCAGCCGGCTCAGCGCGCCGGAGAGCTCGCCCTGCGCGGCCTGGAACTTCTGCAGCGCGGCCGGGTCGCGCGCCAGCTCGGGCGTGACCTGGATGCTGGTGGCCTTGGCGCGGGCCTCGACGACCTTGGTCAGCGTCTCCTGCTCGAAATTGGCCTCGCCCTTGACCGTGTTGACGATGTTGGGGATGAGGTCGCTGCGGCGCTGGTACTGGCTCAGCACCTCGGACCAACTGGCGTTGACCTGCTCGTCCAGGCTCTGGAACTCGTTGTAGCCGCAGCCGGTCAGCGCCAGGGGCGCCCCGACGATCAGCGTGGCGGCGGCCGCGGCGCGCGCGGCGGCAAGCAAACGGGACGGGGTCGATGTCATTCGCGTAACCTCCTTGTGCGCACCGGCATATCGTGTGCCAGCCGCGGGAATTCAAGAGCAGGGAGCCCCGAGGATAATCGCCCTCCCATGAGCGCCCCCCTTCAGAACGACGTCTTCCTGCGCGCCTGCCTGCGCCAGCCCACCGAATACACCCCCGTCTGGCTGATGCGCCAGGCCGGCCGCTACCTGCCCGAATATCGCGACACCCGCGCCAAGGCCGGCAGCTTCATGGGCCTGGCCACCAACACGGACTACGCGACCGAGGTCACGCTGCAGCCGCTGGAGCGTTACCCGCTCGACGCGGCCATCCTCTTCAGCGACATCCTGACCGTGCCGGACGCGATGGGCCTGGGCCTGTCGTTCGCGCAGGGCGAGGGCCCCAAGTTCGAGAAGGTCGTGCGCGACGAGGCGGCGGTGAGCGCGCTGGCCGTGCCCGACATGGACAAGCTGCGCTACGTCTTCGACGCGGTGAGCTCGATCCGCCGCGCGCTGAACGGCCGCGTGCCGCTGATCGGCTTCTCCGGCAGCCCGTGGACGCTGGCCTGCTACATGGTGGAGGGCGGCGGCTCCGACGACTATCGCCACGTCAAGAGCCTGATGTATGCGCGCCCGGACCTGATGCACCGCATCCTGTCCATCAACGCCGACGCGGTCGCCGCCTACCTGAACGCGCAGATCGAGGCCGGCGCGCAGGCGGTGATGGTCTTCGACTCCTGGGGCGGCGTGCTGGCCGACGGCCAGTTCCAGCAATTCAGCCTGGCCTACTCGCGCCGCGTGCTGGCGCAGCTCAAGGGCGAGCACGACGGCCGCCGCATCCCCAAGCTGCTGTTCACCAAGGGCGGCGGCCTGTGGCTGGACGAGATCGCGGCCTCGGGCGCCGACGTCGTCGGCCTGGACTGGACGGTGAACCTGGGCCGCGCCCGCGCGCAGGTGCAGGACCGCGTCGCGCTGCAGGGCAACCTCGATCCGAACGTGCTGTTCGCGCCGCCGGCCGCGGTGCGCGAGCAGGCGCGCGCGGTGCTCGACAGCTTCGGCGCGCCGCGCCGCGCGGATGGCGCCTGGGGCGGCCATGTGTTCAACCTCGGCCACGGCATCAGCCAGTTCACGCCGCCGGAAAGCGTGGCCGAACTGGTCGACGAAGTGCATCGGCACTCGCGCCGGCTGCGGGGTGACGCGGCCTAGTTATCCCCAAATCCGTGCATGTCACCCAAACGCAGCACATGCGTTGGCTTGCAGCTAGGGCTTTCCCCGATGGGCGTGTAAGTCGTTGATTCCAAAGGGGAGGGGGTGTTTCCCCGGAATTTGACGCCGACAGGCCCTCGCGGCGGCAATCGCATCGGCCTCGAAAATCCCGGGGCGTTTCCCACAAAGTTATCCACAGGCTCTCGACCCCGTTGTGAACACCGTTGGAAATCAGGCACTTGGCGCGTTTTCCTCATGGCCGATGGAGGCCATCCGGGACGCGGCGGCGGTGGGCGAACGCCGCAGAGGGCGCGCACGATGAGCGAGGCGCCGGCCCCACGCCGCGTGCGGGTCGCCGTGGAGGCGCCCCAGCACAGCGGGCTGACCGGACCGCTGGACTACCTGGGCCCGCAAGACTTGACCCCCGGCACCCTGGTGCATGTGACGCTGGGCCGGCGGGACGTGATGGGGCTGGTGTGGGACGACCTGCCGGACGGCGTGGAGCTGCCCGAGGACGAGCGCCTGCCCGAATCCGAGCTGCGACCGGTGGGCGAGGCGCTCGATGCGCTGCCGCCGCTGTCCGACCGCTGGCGGCGGCTGGTGGAGTTCGCCGCGAGCTACTACCAGCGCAGCGTCGGCGAACTGGCGCTGGCGGTGCTGCCGCCGCAGCTGCGGGACCTGGACGCCAAGCAGCTGCAGGCGCGGCTGAAGAAGCTGGACAAGGCCGACGCAGCGGCCGCGGCGCAGGCGGCCGCCACGCCGGCCACGCCCGCTGACCGGCCCGCGCTGACCGCGCAGCAGCAGGCGGCGCTCGACGCCGTCCTGGAGCTGGCCGCTCGCGAGGCGCCACCGCCCGCGCTGCTCTGGGGCCTGACCGGCAGCGGCAAGACCGAGATCTACCTGCGCGCGGCCGAGGCCGCCCTGGAGCGCGGCCAGCAGGTGCTGGTGCTGGTGCCGGAGATCAACCTGACGCCGCAGCTCGAGGCGCGTTTCGCCGAGCGCTTCGCCGGCCACGCGATCGTGTCGCTGCACAGCGGGCTCACGCCGGCGCAGCGCCTGCGCCACTGGCTCGCGGCGCACCTGGGTCGCGCGCAGCTGGTGCTGGGCACGCGGCTGGCGGTCTTCGCGTCGATGCCGCGGCTCGGATTGATCGTGGTCGACGAGGAACACGACCCGTCCTACAAGCAGCAGGACGGCGCGCGCTACTCGGCGCGGGACCTGGCGGTCTATCGCGGCCACCTGGAGAAGGTCCCGGTGCTGCTGGGCTCGGCGACGCCGTCGTTGGAGAGCTGGCAGCACGCGCTGGGCGGTCGTTATCGGCGCATCGACCTGACCGAGCGCATCGGCGGCGGCGCGCTGCCGCGGGTGCGGCTGTTCGACATGAACCGGCTCGAGCGCAAGAAGGGCGTCACCACGACGCTGTCGGTGCCGCTGCTGGACGCGCTGCGCAAGCGGCTCGACCGCGGCGAGCAGAGCCTGGTGTTCCTGAACCGCCGCGGCTACGCGCCGGTGCTGCATTGCGACCAGTGCAACTGGAAGAGCGACTGCCCGCATTGCAGCGCGCACCAGGTCTTCCACAAGGAGGACCGCACGCTGCGCTGCCACCATTGCGGCGTGTCGGCGCGCGTGCCGCGGGCCTGTCCGTCCTGCGGCAATCCGGACATCGCGCCGCTGGGCCGCGGCACTGAGCGCCTGGAGGAGCAACTCGCGCAGGCGCTGCCCGGCGCGCGCGTGGCACGCATCGATGCCGACACCACCAAGCTCAAGGGCAGCCTCGAATCGCAGCTCGCGGCGGTGCATGAGGGCGATGTCGACATCCTGGTGGGCACGCAGATGGTCGCCAAGGGGCACGACTTCCGCCGCATCACGCTGGTCGCGGCGGTGAATCCGGACGGCGCGCTGTTCAGCAGCGATTTCCGCGCGCCGGAGCGGCTGTTCTCGCTGCTGATGCAGGCCGGCGGACGCGCGGGCCGCGACGCGGCGCAGGCCGCCGCCAGCGAGATGTGGGTGCAGACCTGGTATCCCGAGCACGCGCTCTACCAGTCGCTGCAGAAGCACGACTACGAGGCCTTCGCGTCCAGCCAGCTGCACGAGCGCATGTCGGCCAACCTGCCGCCGTTCGCGCATCTGGCGCTGGTGCGCGCGGAAGGGCGCAGCGTCGAGGCCGCGCGCGACTTCCTGACCGCGGCGCAGGAGGCGGCGCAGGCGCTGCCCTTGTCGCTCGGCCTGCTGCTGTATCCGCCGGTGCCGATGGCGGTGGCGCGGATCGCGGACAGCGAGCGCTTCCAGATGCTGATCGAGGCCGGCAGCCGCGCGCAGCTGCAGCGCTTCCTGCGCGCCTGGCTGCCGGAGCTGCACGCGCTCAAGCGCCGTCAGAAGGGGCTGACGCGCTGGGCGGTGGACGTGGATCCGCTGGCGATCTGAGGCGCTCGCAGGCGCCGTCTCACAGCAGGCGCGCGAGCGCCTCCTCCAGCACCGGCCACGCGGCGCGCACCGCGGCCAGCGCGTCCTCCGAGCCGGTGGCGGCGTCCTGCGCGTCCTGCTCGAGCTGGCGCGCCACTTCGGCGGCATCGGCATGGCCGAGCGTCAGCAGCACGCTCTTGAGGCTGTGCGCGAGGTGGCGCAGCTTCACGTGCTCGCCCCGTTCGCAGGCGCTGCGACCGCTGGCGATGTCGATCGGGAACTGCATCCGGCAGCGCGCCAGGAAGGCCTGGTACAGCGCGGCATTGCCGCCGAAGTACTGCTCGATGGCCGCCTGGTGGATCGACGGCATCGCCGCCGGCGGCGACGCGGCGTCGCGCAGGCCGTCCAGGCACGATTGCAGGTCCGCCAGCGAGCAGGGCTTGGACAGGAAACGCGTCACGCCCAGCGCCTCGAGCTGCTCGCGCACCGCCGGATTCAGGCCGGCGCTGAACACCGCCAGCCGCGCCTTGCCGCGCAGCTCGGGCCGCTGCTTGAGCGTCTGCAGCAGGTCCAGCCCGTGACGGCCGGGCAGCATCAGGTCGCTGATGACGAGGTCGAAACTCTGCGTCGCGAGCGCCAGCAGCGCCTCGTCGACCGAGATGCAGGCCTGCAGGCGCACCTCGTCGTCCTCCAGCGCCATCGCGACGAAGCGCTGCAGCGTGGTGTCGTCCTCCACGAGGAGGACCCGGATGCGGGACGCCATGCTCAGCCGGCGAACTGCGGCTGACGGGCCCGGATGCGCTGGACCGCCGCGGCGAGCAGCGGCGGCAGGTCGGTGACGAGCCGCGGCTTGTGCACCAGCGGCAGACCGGCGAGGGCGAATGCGTAGGGCGAGCGCTGCTGTTCGTCCAGCGCGGTGACGAAGATCAGTTCGCTGCTGGCGAATTGCGGCTGCGAGCGCAGGCTGGTCACCAGCGCCGCGCCGTCGATGCCGGGCAGCAGGATGTCGACCAGCAGGATTTCCGGCTGCAGCTGCCCGTACATCACCAGGCCGCCGATGCCGTCGTTGGCCGTGTGCAGGTCGAGGTCGGGGAACTCCTGCTGCGCGAGCAGCATCACCAGGTTCTGGTAATGGACCGAGTCCTCGATCAGCAGCGCCTTCAGCCGCTGCGGCGCGCCGTCGGCGGGCGCCAGCTCGGCGGGTTTGGTCGGCGCGAGGCCCCGGCCGGTGAGCCAGGCGTCGAGCGAGGCCCGCAGGATGCGCCGGTGGCCGCCCGGCGTGCGCCAGGCCTGCAGCTCCCCGCGATCGACCATCAGCTGCACCGACCGGACCGCCATGCCGAGGCGCTGCGCGACTTCGCGCGTGCTGAAGTCCTCTTGCATGTCGTCGGGGGTCCGGGCAATGGCAGTCATGAGTCGATTTTGCCGAATTTCCTAAAGTTTTAGGTGGGCAATATCCCCATTTATAAGCGATAAAACTGATAGTCGATGTGACATCCGTGGGAGATCGGGGCTTCCCTTGCGGTCCGGTGGGGCGAACTCTGGTGCAATCCGGGTCCGAGGAGATGCGATGACGATGCGAAGGACCGGACAGGCCATGGCGGGTCGGCTGGCCGCGATGACGGCGGCCTTGTGGCTGCTTGCGTTCGCGCCGGCCGCGAACAGCGCCCCGAAGGCCTCCGAGCCGACCGCCGTGCCGGCGAAGGGCAGCACGCTGCAGCGCATCCAGGCCAGCGGCGTGCTGCGGGTCTGCATCTGGCCCGACTACTACGGCATCACCTACCGCCATCCTCGCGACGAGACGCTCAGCGGCCTGGACATCGACCTCTCCAACGAGCTCGCCAAGGACCTGGGTGTGCGCCTGCGCTACGTCGAATCCTCCTTCCAGCGCCTGATCCCCGATCTCGAAGGCGACCGCTGCGACGTGGCGATGTTCGCGGTGGCCGTGGTGCCGCAGCGCAAGGCGGCGCTCGCCTTCACCCAGCCCTACCTGCAGAGCGACATCTACGCGATCGCGAGCCGCGCGAGCCGCGTCGTCAAGCGCTGGGAGGACATCGACCAGAGCGGGGTGGTGGTCGCCGTGCAGGCGGGCACCTCGATGGAGCCTGTGATGCGCGAGGCGCTCAAGCGCGCGCGGCTGCTGGTCGTGCAGCCGCCGGCGACGCGCGAGCGCGAACTGGAGTCCGGCCGCGCCGATGTCTTCATGACCGACTACCCCTACAGCCGGCGGCTGCTCGACAACGCCGACTGGGCGCAGCTGATCGCGCCGCCCAAGCCCTTCCACGTCCTGCCGTATGCCTACGCCATCCGGCGCGGCGATGCGGCCTGGCTGGCGCGCCTGGACGAATTCGTCGCGCGCATCAAGCGCGACGGCCGGCTGCGCGCCGCGGCCGAGCGCCACGGGTTGGGCGCGATCGTGGTCCCCTGAGGCGGAGTCGCGACGATGCTCGGTCCGGCCGTCCGATCCCTCCAGCGCCTGCGCCGCGCGGCGCTGTGGGCTGGCGTCGTCGTGGCGGCGGGCACGCTGGCCGGCCTGATCGGCCCGGCCTGGGTCGGTCGCCAGGAAGCGATCGACGAGGCCCGCGCCCGTGGCGCGCTGCTGGCGCAGGTGCTGGAGAGCGACGCGAGCCGCACCATCGAGACCGCGTCGCTGTCCCTGCATGCCATCGGGGACGGGCTGACGCGATCGATCGCCGATCCGCACGAGGCCGAGCACCTGGAGGCGCATTTCAGCCATGTGCTGGTGGGCTTGCCGTTCATCCGCAGCGTGTCGTTGCTCGACACCCGCGGGAAGGTGCTGATCAGCACGAATGCCGATGAAATCGGCCTGGAAGTGCCGCTGGACGACTTCGGCCGGCTGCCCGGTCCGGACCGCGACATGCTGATGCCGCTGCGACCGGGGCGCGGCCTCGCGGACCTGGCCCGGGGACGACCGCCGCGCACTTCGCCGGTGGGGATGCTGCCGCTGCTGCTGCAACTGCCGGCGTCCCCGGACGCGCCCGCGAGCGGCGCGTCCGCGGCGGCCGGCGTCGCGCCCGGTGCGCGCGAGCGGGAGCCGCGCTGGCTGCTGGCGCTGATCAATCCGGATGCGCTGACGCAGGTCCAGCAGCGCGCGCTGCCCTCCGGGCACAGCGCCGCCTGGCTCGCGTCGACGGACGGCCAGCTGCTTGCCGCGATGGAGACGCTGCACCAACTGCCCGGCCAGCGGCTGGACGGCCACCCGGCGTTCGACGCCCTGCGTCGCGGGCGCGAGCACGGCACCTACATCGGCGTCGGCGCCTTGCCGGGGGAGGTCGTCGTGGCCTACCGCGCGGCGCCGCGGCGCTCGCTGATGGTGGGCGTGGAGCAGTCGGTCGAGGAGGTGCTCGCGCGCTGGCACGCCGGCCTGCGCTGGCTGATGCTGATCGGCGCCCTGGCGCTGGCGCTGATCGCGCTGGCGACGGTCACCGTGCGGCGCAGCCTGCAGGCGCGGGCCGAGGCGATGGAAGCGTTGGAGGGCGCGCACGTGCAGCTCGCCGACCGCGAGCGCGACATGCGCGTGCTGCTCAAGAGCGTGCAGGAGGTGATCTTCCGGACCAATCCGTCGGGCACGCTGACCTTCGTGAACGCGCGCTGGACGACGCTGCATCGCGGGCGTCCGGACGAGGCCGTCGGCCGCCGGCTGGCCGACCTCGCCGAGCCGGCCGACCGCGAGGCGGTGGCCGGGCTCTTCGGCGGCGACGAGGGCGTGCGCAGCGTCGAGGCCACGATCCGCAATGGCGAGGGCGCGCCGCGTCGCTACCAGATCGCGACGGTGCCGCTGCGCCGCGACGGGGAGCTGCTCGGCTACGCCGGCAGCGCCGTCGACATCACCGAACGCGCGGCCGCCGAGCGGCTCACCCGCCAGGCGCGCGACGCGGCGGAGGAGGCCTCGCGCACCAAGACCGAGTTCCTCGCCAACATCAGCCACGAGCTGCGCACGCCCTTGCAATCCATCCTCGGCTTCTCCGAACTGGGCATGGCGCGCAGCGGCGGCCAGGAGCGGTTGCATGCGATGTTCTCGGACATCCACGGCTCCGGCCAGCGCATGCTGGCCTTGGTCAACGACCTGCTGGACGCGTCCAAGCTCGACGCCGTCGGCGCGCTGGAACTCCGCGCGCAGGACCTGCGCGAGCCGGTGGGCGCGGTGATGCGGGAGCTCGCGCCCTTGACCGCCAAGCGCCAGCTCACACTGGCCGCCGAGTTGCCCGAGCCGATGCCCGCGAGCGTCGATCCGCTGCGCTTCCAGCAGGCGGTGCGCAATGTGCTGGCCAACGCGATCAAGTTCGCGCCGCAGGGCGGCACGATCGAGCTGCGTGGGCAACGGCGGTCCGACGGCGCGTTGCACCTGTGCGTCGCCGACCGCGGGCCGGGCATCCCGGTCGATGAGCTGGAGCGCATCTTCGATCCCTTCGTCCAGTCGAGCACGACCAAGGACGGCTCCGGCGGCACCGGCCTGGGCCTGCCGATCAGCCGGCGCATCGTCGAGATGCATGGCGGCCAGCTGTACGCAGCCAACCGCGAAGGCGGCGGGGCCGAATTCCACCTGATCCTGCCCGCCACGGATTCGGCGACGCCCGGGGACGGCGCACTGGCCGCCGACTGAGCCGCCAACCGGGCCGCCAACCGGGCCGCCAACCGGGCCGCCGCTGTCCCCTGATCGAGGCCGCCCGCGCGCGGCGCGGCGCCGTCCGACAGCGCCGTCCGGCGCGCTGTGCCATCCTTGCGCATCGTTGGAGCCGGCACGCCGGCGGCAGGAGCGCACCATGAAGTGGGAAGGACAACGCGAGAGCGACAACGTCGAGGACGCACGAGGTAGCGGCGGCGGTGGCGGAGGCGGCGGCTTCCCGATGCTCGGTGGACGCGGCATCGGCATCGGTGGCATCGTCATCGCCCTGCTCGCCTCCTGGGCCTTCGGCATCAACCCGCTGACCGTGCTCAGCGCGCTCGACGGCAGCACCGTCCAGACCGGCGGCGAGCAGCGGCCCGTCGCACCCAGCCATCCCCAGGACACCCCCGCCAAATTCGTCAGCGTCGTGCTGGCCGACACCGAAGACGTCTGGAACAAACTCTTCCAGGCCGGCGGCAAGACCTACGAAGCCCCCAAGCTCCGCCTCTTCGAGGGTCGCGAACCCACCGCCTGCGGCATGGGCCAGGCCGCCATGGGCCCGTTCTACTGCCCCGGCGACAGCAAGGTCTACATCGACCTCAGCTTCTACCAAACCCTGCGCGAGCGCCTCGGCGCGCCCGGCGACTTCGCCCAGGCCTACGTGATCGCCCACGAGGTCGGCCATCACGTCCAACATCAACTCGGCATCACCCAGAAAGTCGAAGCCGCCCGCCGCCGTCAGTCCGAACAGGCCGCCAACGCCACCAGCGTTCGCGTCGAGCTCCAGGCCGACTGCTTCGCCGGGGTCTGGGCTCATCACTCCCAACAGAGCAAAGGCTGGCTGGAGGCCGGTGACATCGACGAAGCGCTCAATGCAGCCGCCAAGATCGGCGACGACACGCTCCAGCGCAATGCGGGACGCGCGGTGGTGCCAGAAAGCTTCACCCACGGCACCAGCGAACAACGCCAGCGGTGGTTCAAGCGAGGCATGGCACAGGGGGACCTCAGAGACTGCGATACCTTCTCGGCGCGGCAGATCTGAGGCCGCGGGTTGCGGTGGGAGGTCGAGCGCACGCGCTTGGCCGAGACCGCCGGCGAAGCCGAAGCTCAGGGCGCCAACTCGCTCCGCTCACCTTCGGCTCGCTCCGCTCAAACAGACGGCGCCCCAGTCAGTTGACGAAGCTTCGGCTTCGCCGGCGGCCTCGGCCAAGCACGTCAATCGAGTCGCTCATTGCGACGATTGCTGGGGCGTGGCGGGGGCGGAGCCCGGGGCAGGGCGCGGACGCGCCTCGGCTCGGGGATCGCCGACGCAACCCCTCAGCCATTGACTCATCTCCCATTGCACCTGACCTGCAGACTCGCGCGAGCTGTAGCCGTGCGCCTCGAAAGGCAGCAAGACATATCGGGCCGTGCCGCCCAGGCCCGCCAAAGCCTGGTACAGACGCTCGCTCTGCATCGGGAACGTGCCCGAGTTGTTGTCCGCCTCACCATGAATCAGCAACAGCGGATCTTTGATCTGGTTCGCGAAAAGGAAGGGCGACAGCTTCAGGTAGACATCCTTCGCATCCCACAACGATCGGCGCTCGCTCTGGAATCCAAACGGCGTCAGCGTGCGGTTGTAGGCACCACTTCGCGCAATGCCACAACGGAACAGCTTCGTGTGCGCCAGCAGGTTCACCGCCATGAAGGCGCCGTAGCTGTGACCCCCGATCGCCACACGCCTCGGGTCCACCACGCCCAGATCCTCCGCCTTGTCCACGATCGCCCGCGCATTCGCAGTGACCTGCTCGATGAAGCTGTCGTTCATGTTCCGCGAGTCACCCACCACCGGCATCGTCGCGTCCATCAGCACCACATACCCATCCATCAGCAGGTTCAACGGACTGATGCCCGAGAAACTCATGTACCGGCCCGGCGATCCGCTCAACTGACCGGCGATCGCGGCATCGTTGAACTCCAGCGGATACGCCCACACCAGCGCCGGCCGCTTCTCACCCTCCTTGAGATCTGGCGGCAGATACATCCAGAACGACAGCTCGACGCCATCGTTGCGCTTGAAACTCACCAGCTCGCGCCGCACCGCCTTGAGCTGCGGCGCCGGATCCTTGATCCGCGTCAGCGGCGTGACCTTGCCGTTCTCCCGCAGGCTCAGGTTGGGCGGCTCATGCTCGGTCTCGCGCTGCGTCACCAGCCGCCGGTCCTCCAGCAGCGCCACCGGCTGCTCGTACACCCCCTCGGCCGACTGGAACAGCCGCTGCACGCTCAGGTCGCGCAGCGACAGCTTGTCGAGGAAAGGCCGGTCGCCCTTGGGACTCGCGCCCTGGCCCGACAGCAGCAGGTCGCCATTGAGCGTCTGCGCGACCTGGTGACCATTGGCCAGCGTCCGCATGAAGGGGAAGCCCGGGTGCCGGTAGCGCTCGCGCACCGAGTGCTCGAACAAGGGCCGGCTCTGCTTGCCGTTGAGCGGCAGCAGGTAGGTCCGCGACCAGCCGCGGCTGCGATCCTCCTCCGTCAGCAGCCCATGCACGCCGTCGTCCAGGAAACGCAGCCGCGTGAAGCGGTAAGGCATGCGCTGGACCTCGAAGGGCTCGCCGGTGTAGGGCGGGTCCAGCCGCATGACGCGGTCGCGGAAGGCGGCGCGGTTGGCGGGGTTCCCGCCGTCGAGCGCCTCCACCCAGTAGATCGCCGCGTCCTTGCTCGGCGACGGATAGAAGACCCGCGGGCCGGGCAACGCGCCGTCGATGGCCACGCCCTGCTTGAGCGGCATCTTGGCCAGCTCGCGGATGACCTTGCCGTCGCGCTGGCGCACCTCCACGACGGTGGGGAAGTCGTCGAAGGTGAGCGCGTAGCTGAACGGGCGCACCAGTCGCTCGGTGAGCAGCGCCTGGCCGTTGCCGACGCTGGACACGCTGGTGAACAGGCCCGGCGTGCCGATGTCGCGGCTCTGGCCGCTGGCGATGTCGATCAGCGTGAGCTGCGCGCGCGCGAAGTACTCGAACAGGTCCTCGTCGCGCGGGTTGCGCAGCAGGTCCGGATAGGTGCGCTCGGGCGACGCCTTGCCATGCGTTTCCTGGATCGCCGGGCCGGTCTGCGGCCGGTTGGGCACGGGGCCGCGATCGTCGGGAATGGTGAGCACCACCGCCTCGCGCGGATTCAGCCAGGCGATGTCATCCGCATCGATGGCGTTGTTGAGCCGCACGTTGTAGATGCGCCAGAGTTGGCCGTTGGACGTCGCCCCGGCCCAGAGCTCTTCGCCGGTGTCCGTGCGCCGGGACAGCAGGAAGCGCTGCCCGTCCGGCGCCCAGACGAAGTTGTGCCAGGTGCCGCCGGCCGGCAGCTCGACCTCGCGCTCGGCCGCCTCGGGATCGAGCAGCGAGCGCAGCCGCACCCGCTGCACCGCGACCAGGTTCTGCTGGCTCGCATTGCGGGGATCGAAGCGGGCGCCGGCCAGCCGCAGCCCGGGGCGGGCCAGCTCTTCCAGCGGCGTGTAGCGGCGTTGCTCGACCAGCGCCAGAGATTGCCGGTCCGGCGAGGGCAGCAGCCGCGGCAGGGCCGGCGCGTCCAGCAGCTCGCGGATCGCCGGCGACGGCTGCTTGTACGGGGAGGGCGCCGCGCCGGCCCGGCCGGGCAAGAGGGTCGCCAGCAGCGTGGTGGCGAAGAGGGCCGCGAGGGCGCCGACGGGCGGGCGGATCAGGCCGACAGAGGGGACGCGGGAGGGCATGGGGCCGAAGTATCGCTGCGCTAGGATTCGCGCCCATGATCGAGCCGCCCAGCCCGCACGCGCCGGAATCCCGCGCCCCGCACGATCCGTCCGCCGCCAGGGGCGGCCGGGCGGTCGCGGCGCTGCCGGCGGTCGGCGAGCGCCTGGGCGTCTGGCGCGTCGCCGCCGAGCTGTTCGAATGCGCCTCCGGCTTCTGGTTCCGCGTCGAGCACGGCAAGGCCGCCGCCCAGACCGGCCTGGCGCTGGTCTATCGCCATGAAGTCGATGCGCAGGCCGTGCTGATGCGCTTCGCCGAGGACTCCGAGTCCCTGTCGCGCTTCCAGCATCCCGCCTACGGCGCGCCGCTGGACAGCGGGCTGAGCCCCACCGGGCTGCCCTACCTCGTCGTGCCGGCGATGGAGGGCGCGCCGCTGATGCGCGTGGCGATGGCGCTGCCGCTCAAGCGGCGGATGCAGCTGCTGCTGGACCTCGTCGACCTGCTGGAAGCCGCCCATGCGCAGGGGCTGGTGCTGCACGAGCTCGACCCGGGCACCTTGTGGCTGAGCCCGGCGCAGCAGCTGCACTGGCTGGGCCAGGGCCTGGCCCCGCGCGACAGCCAGGCCCCCGCCGCGCTGGTGCGCGCCGCCGAGCCGCTCGCGAACGCGCGCCAGCGCGCGGGCGGGCGCCCGGACGCCAACAGCGAGGCCCACACCCTGGGCCGCCTGCTGGGGCTGCTGGTCAATGGCCGGCTGCCGCGTCGCGACGCGACTGAAGAGGGATTCGAGGAGGAGCCCGAACCGGGCGCGACGCCGGTCGCCTCGCTGCAGTCCTGGCTGTCGCTGACCGCCGCGCAGCGCGAGAGCCTGGACCAGTTGCTGGACCGCGCCATGATGGACGGCCGCTCCTTCACCGACCGCCAGCTGCTGGCGCAGGCCGTCCGCGACTGGATCGAAGCCGAGCCCGCGCCGGCGACGCGATCCGCCCCCACCGGCGCGCCGGCGTCCGCGCCGATGCCGCTGCTGCCGTCGCCACCGCCGCTGGACCACGAGGCCGACGAGCGCCCCCGGGCGCCCGCCGCGTCGCTCGCGGAACGGCTGGCCGGCATCGCGCTGGTGCTGGCGCTGGCCGCGGTCGTCGCCTGGCTGCTGCTGCGCGCGGGTTGAGGGCGAGTTGAGTCCCGGGGGCGCCCGGGGTGAGCGCTGGCGAGGCGCGGTTGGGACGCCGGCGGAACGCGTGCACCCGGAGCAGCCCAGCTGGATGACGGATTGACGACCTCGATGAGCTAGTCATCTCACGCATCCCGCTGTCGGGGGTATCGGAACACCCTGGCGAATCGACTACTTCGCGAGGCCAGTCGCCATCGATGAGTCACAAGCGCCCGAGTTCAGGCGAATTGTTTGGGCGCGGGCGTCTTCCTACGATCCATCTCCTGTCGCCATGGATGGTGACGCGAGGAGATGCGCGTGAGTTTCGAAATCCGGTCGATGTCGGTCGCCGACTGGCGGACCTGCTGGCGGGACGCGGTGACCGACCCCGAATGCTCCCCCTGGCTGCGCGGTGTGCTGGAGAGCTGCATCGACGGGAAGAACGCGCACTGGATCCGGCTGTCCGAGCGCTGGGCCGTGAACGGCGCCACCGGCGACTACCTGGTCCGGCTGCCCTCGCTGATCGGGCGGCAGATCTCGGACCAGTTCTGCGCGCGCGTCGGCGAGCGGCTCTACGGACTCTGCGGCCTGGGGGTGGGCGAGTCGAAGGTGTTCTTCGCGGGCGGCTCCTCGCCGTCCTACGAGGCCATGGCGCAGGTCCACGCGGTGCTGTCCGCGGCCTTCGCGGTGCACGGCTCGTATGCGGAGGACATCGGGCGCGATCCGATCCGCGAGCCGGTGTTCATTCCCGGCGCGCTGATGCCCGAGAACCTCGCCGCCGAAACCCGCGGTTCCTGAGGCCGCAACCCCGTGTCGCGGGGCTGTCCCGCGCGGACCGGGCGCCTATCATCGGCGCTCACATGGACGCCCTCCGCCGCCAACTGCTCCGCCACGCCGCGCTCGGCGCCGCGACCCTGGCCGGGTCGGGGGCCGTCCGGGCCGAGCCGCTGGCGAGTGGCAGCCCAACGGGCAACGCCGCATCGGGCCGGCCGCGATCGGGCCTGGTGCGGATCGTGGGCACCACCTTCGCCCGGCTCTTCGAACCCGGCGCGGACGGCGCCAAGCCGTTCGGCCTGGCGGTGGACCTGCTCGACGCGATCCTGATCCCCGCCGGCCACACGCCGCGCTACGAGTTCTATCCCTGGCTGCGGGCGCAGTCGATGATCGAGCGCGGCCCGGCGCAGGTCCTGGTCGGCCCCTACCGGACCCCGGAGCGCGAGCGGCTGATGCGTTTCTCGCGCCAGGCCTTCTACGAGGACGCGCTGGTCTTCTACGCGCGCCGGCGCGAGGAGGGCCTGTGGTGGGGCGACTTCCAGGCGCTGCAGCGCCTGAGCATCGGCGCGGTGCAGGGCTGGGTCTACGGCGAGCGCTTCGAGCAGTCGCGCGCCGCGCTCAGCGTCACCGTCGTGCGCGACCTGGCCACCGCGCTGCGCATGCTGCAAGTGGGCCGGCTGGACCTGATCGCCGCCAACCAGCGCAATTCGGAGCCGGTGATTCAGGAGCTGGGCCTGGGCGAACACGTCGCCCTCTGCGCCCCGCCGTTCGCGCAGCTCAAAGGGCACTTCGCCTTCAGTCGCGAGCCGGCGGGCGAGTCCTGGCTCGCGCTGGTCGACGCCGGCATGCAGCGCCTGCGCGCCAGCGGCGAGCTGCAGCAGATGGCCGCGCGACGCGGTGTCGCGCTGCCCGAGTGAGCGGCGCGCGCCGCCTGCTCAGCTCAGGAGCAGCAGGGCCAGGCCGATGGCGGCCGGCAGCGCCTGGATGAAGAGGATCTTGCGGCTGGCCGTCGCGGCGCCGTAGAGCCCGGCCACCAGCACGCAGGCCAGGAAGAAGACCTTCACCGGCCCGCCCGCGGCGCCCAGCACCAGCCCCCAGATCAGGCCCGCGGCCAGGAAGCCGTTGTAGAGGCCCTGGTTGGCGGCCAGCACCTTGCTGGCCTGGGCGAATTCGGGCGTCAGTCCGAAGGCCTTGCGGCCCGTGGGCGTGGTCCAGAGAAACATCTCCAGCACCAGGATGTAGACGTGGATGAGCGCGACGAGCGCGACGACGATGTTGGCGGCTGTGTTCATGGTTCGCACTTTACGTCCCGCTATCATCCCCGGCCCGCCCGCAGTTCCCTGTCCCGCACGTTCCATGTCCAAGACCACGCTCAATCCGGCCCAGCTCGCGGCCGTGCATCACCTGGCGGGACCCTGCCTGGTGATCGCGGGCGCGGGGTCGGGCAAGACCAGCGTGATCACGCAGAAGATCGCCAAGCTGATGTCCGAGGGCTACCGGCCGAAGAACATCGCCGCGATCACCTTCACCAACAAGGCGTCGCAAGAGATGCGCGAGCGCGCCCGGCACCTGGTGGGCAGCAAGGCGGGCTCGGAGCTGGTGATCTCGACCTTCCACTCGCTGGGCGTGCGCATCCTGCGCGAGGACGGGCGGCACCTCGGGCTCAAGGAGCAGTTCTCGATCCTGGACTCGGACGACGTGCTGTCCGTGCTCCGCGACGCGGGCGGCACCACCGACGCGGCGACGGCCAAGTCCTGGCAGTGGACGATCTCGCTCTGGAAGAACCAGAACCTGAGCGCGCAGCAAGCGCTGGCCTACGCGAAGGACGACATGGAGCGCGCCGCCGCCGTCGTCATGCAGCGCTACCAGGAGCGGCTGACCGCCTACCAGGCGGTGGACTTCGATGACCTGATCGGCATGCCGCTGAAGCTGCTGCAGACCAACGAGGAGGCGCGCGGCAAGTGGCAGGAGACGCTGCGCTACGTGCTGGTCGATGAATACCAGGACACCAACGCCGTCCAGTACGAGCTGCTGAAGTGCCTGGTCGGCGAGCGCGCGATGTTCACCGCCGTGGGCGACGACGACCAGTCCATCTACGGCTGGCGCGGCGCCACCATCGAGAACCTGAAGAAGCTGCCGGTCGATTTCCCGCAGCTCAAGGTGATCCCGCTGGAGCAGAACTACCGCTCCACCAGCGCGATCCTGCGCGCGGCCAACAACGTGATCGGCGGCAATCCGAAGCTGTTTCCCAAGACGCTGTGGAGCGAGTTCGGCGAGGGCGACCCCATCACGCTGATCGAGGCCGATGGCGAGGAACACGAGGCCGAGCGCGCTGTCGCGCGCATCCAGTCGATCCGCGCCAACCATCCGACGACCAAGTTCTCCGACTTCGCGATCCTGTACCGCGCCAACCACCAGGCGCGCATCTTCGAGCAGGCGCTGCGCCGCGCCGAGATCCCGTACAAGGTCTCCGGCGGCCAGAGCTTCTTCGACCGCACCGAGATCAAGGACCTGTGCGCCTGGCTCCGGCTACTCGTCAACCAGGACGACGACCCCGCGTTCCTGCGCGCCGTGACCACGCCCAAGCGCGGCATCGGCCACCAGACGCTGGGCCACCTGAGCGACTTCTCGGCGAAGTGGAAGCTGTCGATGTTCGAGTCGCTGTTCGCGGAGTCGCTCAAGGCGACGCTGTCGAGCAAGGCGCTGCACGGGCTGCATGAATTCGGCCGCTATGTCGTCGACCTGGAGTACCGCGCCCGCCACGCCGTCGGCGGCGAGGAGGGCAAGGCGCTGATGATGGAGTGGCTCAAGGACATCGGCTACGAGCAGTACCTCATCGACCAGGAGGACAACGAGAAGGTGGCGCAGGCCCGCTGGGGCAACGTGCTGGACTTCGTCGACTGGGTCGCCAAACGTTGCGGCGGCGAGATCACCACCGACGGCGGCATCACCACCGAGAGCCCGCGCCAGTCGCTGCTCGACGTGGCGCAGACCATCAGCGTGATCCTGTCGCTGGCCGAGCGCCAGGAGGAGCAGGATCAGGTCGTGCTGACGACGCTGCATGCCTCCAAGGGCCTGGAATGGCCGCACGTGCTGCTGGCCGGCGTCAACGAGGGCCTGCTGCCCTTCAAGGCCGAGAACGAGGACCTCACGCCGCAGCGCGTCGAGGAGGAGCGCCGGCTGATGTACGTCGGCATCACGCGGGCGCGGCGCACGCTGGCGGTGTCCACGCTGCGCCGGCGCAAGAAGAACCGCGAGACGGTGGTGGGCGTGCCTTCGCGCTTCATCGCGGAGATGAAGCTCAACGAGAGCGGCATCAAGGAAGACCCGCGGGAGAAGCTCAAGCGCATGCGCGAGCAACTGGCCGCCAAGGCCGCCGAGACTGCGGCCCGGCAGGCGCAGGCGACGAAGGACGAGCGCTGAGCAACCCCGGTCACCCGACCCACGGGTGCGGGGGCGCAAGCGCAGGATTCTTACTGGTTCGGGTCATTACGAGGCCTTGTCCGCCTTCCTAGCATCCGGTCCCTCTGCGCCCGCCGAGGAGACCCGATGTCCGCCGCCCCCTTCCCCAAGTCGCGCTTCAGCGACGCGCTGCCGCCCGAGGCGGCCGCCGCCCGCCACCGCCTCATCGGCACGATCGCCGACGAACTGCGCCAGGCCCATTGGCATCCCGCCACGCTGCCGGTGAGCGCGCAGGACCTGGCCGAGGGCGCCGGCGTGGAGGTGCGCGCCCGCGGCGGCGCGCAGGAACCGCTGTACCCGTATCGCGGCCGCCTGCTCTACCTCGACGAACGGCCGGTGATCGAGGTCAACCTGGGCGAGGACGCGGCGCGGCGACGCATCGTGCTGGCGCACGCGCTGGGCCACCACCTGCTGGGCCACGGACCGGTGCCGCCGGAGACCTTGGTCACGCTGTCCACCTGCTGCCCGCGACGCATCGAGCAGGAGGCCCACCACTTCGCGCTGGACCTGCTGATGCCGGAGGTCGCGATCTACCGGTTGATGGACCACGGCATGCTCAGCGCCCGCAAGCTGGCGAACAAGTTCCAGGTCCCCGAGGCCTCGCTGCATGAACGCATGCAGGCGCTCGACCGCCGGAGCGGCTACCTCTGACCGGCGGTGCGCGTCCATGCCGTCCTCGCTTTCGTCATCGCCGCCGTCATCGTCCTTGCCGTCTCCCTCGCCCTGCCTTGGCCCTGGCCCTGGCCGACCTGTAAGGTCTGCCATGTCACCGGGTCCAGGGGGATGGACGCCATCGGCAAACGGCAGAATGCGGCCGCATGACCGCCTCCGCCGCCAAGCCCGCCTCCCGGATGGGTGTCGCACTGCCGTTGCTGACCTTGCTCAGCGCGGCCGTCGCCATCCTCGCGCTGTCCCAGCCGCCCGAGCTGCCACCGGCGCTGGCCTTCGTCTTCAAGCCGCTGACGACCGTCCTCATCCTGCTGTACGCCTGGGGGCGGGGCGTGCAGCAGCCGCGCCTGGCGCGCTGGCTGCGGGCCGGCCTGCTGTGCTCGCTGGCGGGTGACGTCGCCTTGCTCTGGCCGGAGCAGGGTTTCCTGCCCGGGCTGGTGAGCTTCCTCGCGGCGCACGTCTGCTACGTCGTCGGCTTCTGCACCCGCAAGCGGCTGGGCGCGGTGCGCTGGCCCTTCCTGATGTTCGGCCTCATCGCGGCGATGGTGCTGGGCCGGCTCTGGTCCAGCATCCCGGCTGCGCTGCAGGTGCCGGTGGTGGTCTACGTGGTCTGCCTGGCGACCATGGCGGCGCAGGCCTGGGCCTGGTGGCGCGGCAGCGTCGGGCAGTCCGACGAGCCGCTGGCCCGCTGGGCCGCCTGGGGCGGCACGCTGTTCGTGCTGTCCGACGCGATGCTGGCGATCAACAAGTTTGCCGGTCCGCTGGACATGGCCAGCTTCTGGGTGCTGGCCAGCTACTGGCCGGCGCAGTGGTGCATCGCCAGCAGCCTGGGACGAGCGCGCGCATGAACCTCGTCCTGCCCCGGCGCCTGCCGGCCCTGGCCACGCTGGCGGCGGGCGCCGCCTGCGCCGTCGCCGGGCTGTGGCTCGCGCGTCATTACCCCATCGAACCGGCCGCCGCCGTCGCGCTGTGGACGGCGCTGGCCGTCGCCAGCTTCTTCGGCTGGCGCGCGCTGCCCTTCCTCGTGCCGGCGCTGGTGCCGGCGATCGGCTTCGCGCCCTGGACCGGCTGGATCACCTTCGAGGAACTGGACCTGGTCGTGCTTGCCGTGGCGGCGGGCGGTTACGCGGCGCTCGCGCTGACGGCACCCGCGCACCAGCCGGTGCCGTGGCGCTACCGCACGCTGCGCTGGCGCGCCGCGGTGCGGGTGCTGATGGCGGTCTTCGCGCTGTCGGCGTTCATCGCGGTGTGGCGCGGCTTCGTGCATGCCGGCGGCGTGCAGTCCGGCTTCTGGCAGGGCTTCCAGGAGCCGATGAACAGCCTGCGCGCGGGCAAGAGCTTCTTCCTGGTGCTGCTGTTGCTGCCGCTGTGGCAGAAGGCGTCCGACCTGCGGCCCTCGTCGGTGCAGCGCCTGTCCCGCGCGGCCTGGGTGCTGGTGCTGCTGAGCACCTCGCTGGGCGCGCTTTGGGAGCGCTGGGTCTACACCGGGCTGCTGGACTTCTCGACCGACTACCGGACCACCTCGCTGTTCTGGGAGATGAATGTCGGCGGCGCGTCGCTGGATGGCGCGCTCGCGCTGAGCCTGCCGTTCGCGCTGCTGTGGGCGATGCGGGAGCGCCGCCCGCTGCGCTTCCTCGGCGCGCTGGCGGTGCTGCTGCTGGCCTTCTACGCCTCGCTGACGACCTTTTCGCGTGGCGTCTACCTGGCGGTGCCGCTGGGCATGGCGCTGTGCGCGCTGCTGTGGGCGGTGCAGCGCCGCGAGACCCTGGCGGCGGCGCGGCAGGAGGGATCGTTGTCCGGCAGCCTGGCGGCAAGCGGCGGCCCCGTGCCGCTGGGCTGGTCCGCCGGCGTGATCGGCGGTACCGCGCTGGCGGCCTGGGTGCTCTTCGGCGCCGGCGGTTATCGGGCCCTGCTCGCGCTCGCGGGCAGCGTCGCGGTGCTACTGGCGATGCCGGCCTCGCGCGCCTCCTGGCCGCGCGGACAGCAGCGCGCGCTGCTGCTGCTGTCGCCGTTGCCGGCGCTGCTGCTGGCGCTTGGCGGCGGGCTGCTGATCGACCTCGTGCCCAAAGGCGCCTACCTCACCGATGGCGCCGTGGTGCTGCTGGGCCTGGGGCTGGGCTGGCTGTGGCGCGGCGGGCTGACGCAGCCTGCGCAGGCCTTTGCGTTCGCGGTGGTGTGGATGGCCACGCTGGCGGGCGCCGGCCTGGTCGCGGCGCACTGGGGCGGCGGCCGCGGACTGGGGCCAGTCGCGGCGGTGCTGGTCGTGCTGGCGATCGCATGGATCTCGACGCAATGGTCGCCGCGTGTCGGCGCCGACCTGCGCAGCGTCGGCTGGCGCATTCGGGGGCTGGTGTGGACCGGCTGCCTGCTGGCCTGCGCGGTGGTCGCGGCGCTGGGCGGGGGCGCGTACATCGGCCAGCGGATGTCGACCGGGCAGCAGGACTTCGAGGGCCGCCTTGAGCACTGGCGCATCGGCCTGGACCTGCTCAAGACCATGGATGAATGGCTGCTCGGCAAGGGCAGCGGCCGTTTTCCCGCGAGCTTCGCCAACGGCGGCCCCTTCGACGAGCGTGTCGGCGACTACCGGTGGAACCCGGCGCGCGAGGACGGGTTGGCCGTGGGGTTGCCGGGTGCGGAGCCGTCGCCGCGACCGACCGTCACGCTGACCAGCGGCCTGCACATGATGGGCAACGGCGAGATGTTCCGGCTCAGCCAGCGCGTGCCGTCGGTGGCGGGCGAGGTGGCCGCGACGGTGACCCTGCGGACCCAGTTCAAGACCCGGCTGCGGGTCGAGGTCTGCGAGAAGTTCCTGCTCTATCCGCTGCGCTGCGTGGACCGCGAGGCGGATGTCGAGCCGCTGGGCGGCGCCTGGCAGCCGGTGCAGCTGAAGCTGGGTCACGTGCCGCCGGACTTCGGCGGTTCGATCTGGGCGCCGCGACGGCTGGTGGCCTCGATCACGCAGAACTGGCGGGGTGGTGTGCTTGAAATCGCGTCGGTGTCGATTGCGGACAGTGTGCACGGGCCGCTGCTGCGCAACGGCGACTTCAGCGAGGGCTTGGCGCGCTGGTACTTCACCAGCGACCGCAACCACATGCCGTTCCACATGAAGAGCTTGCCCTTGCACGTGCTGTTCGAGCAGGGCCTGTTCGGCCTGGCGCTGTGGAGCAGCCTGCTGGTGACGGTGCTGTGGCGCTGCACCTTCGGTGCGGGTCGCCGCCATCCGCTGTCGCCTGCCGTCGTGGGCGGCCTCTCGGCCTTCGTGATCGTCGGTCTCTTCGACAGCCTGATCGACGCTCCGCGGATTGCGTTCCTCTTCTACGCGCTGATGGCGCTGGGTCTTGGCCTTCGCACGCCTTCACGTCGTCCCGGTGGCCCCGGCGACCTCGATTCGAGCCACGGCCTGGAAACGGTGCAGCCCGACATGGATTCGGACTTCGAGGGTGCCCCGGAGGTTCGCCGTGCGATGAAGGCTGCTGGCGTCAAGCTCAAAGCTCCCTCTCGCTAATTCCCAAGGGATGCCTGCCACGGGTGACGCGGTTGCGAGTCGGGAGCCGGGCTAGGCGCAAACCGCAGCCATAGCAGCGCTATGGCGAGGATTTGCAACACCGCCCGGCACCCGACTCGCAGCCGCGTCACATGCCTTTGAAGAGGTGGGTGTAGGAGCGGCTGACCTCGAGTTTTTCGTCGAGTCCTCGAACCCCCACGAGCTGGCGGCCGCGGAAGTCGCGGCTGATGCCGTTGATGGCTTTCACGTTGACCAGTGTCGAGCGGTGGATCTGCCAGAACAGTTGCGGGTCGAGTTCCTCGACCAGTTCCTTGATCGGCTTGCGGATCAGCGCCTCGACGGTGGGCGTCTGGACGCGGGTGTATTTCTCGTCGCTGATGAAGAACAGCACGTCCTCCACCGGGATCATCTGAATGGTCTGGCCAACCGACGCCTGAATCCACTGCAGATACTTCGGCGCCCCCCCCGCGTTGTTCACCCGCGCCGACAGCGAGTGCAGCAGCTGCTGCAGCGTGCCGGTGGCCGGGCCTTCGGGTTCGGCCTCGCCGCTGCGCTGGGCCAGGCGCTTCTTGATGCGTCCGACGGTGACCTGCAGCCGGTCGCGTTCCGCGGGCTTGAGCACGTAGTCGCAGACGCCCTGCTCGAAGGCCTCGACCGCGTACTGGTCGTAGGCGGTGATGAAGACGATCTCGGGCAGCGCCCACTCGTCGTCGTCGGGCAGCTGCGCGATCTGCTTGGCCGCTTCCACGCCGGTCAGGCCCGGCATGCGGATGTCGAGGAAGACCAGGTCGGGCTTGTGTTCCTTGACCAGCTCGACGGCCTCCAGGCCGTTCTTGGCCTCGGCGACGATCTGGAGCTCGGGCCAGACCTCGGCGATGCGGCTGCGCAGCTGCTCGCGCATCAGTCGTTCATCGTCGGCGAGGACGGCGCGGGGGGCGGAGGTGGTGTCGCTCATGAGGGGCGATGTTAGGGCAGGCGCCGGTCCGCGGACCGGCGGGAAGGAAGGCTCAGGCGTGCAGGGTCGGCTCGGTGGGCGCTTGAGGCATGTTGGGCATGGGAGCCGGGGCGACCGGCGCGGCGGGTGGCGCCATCGGCGCCTTGCGCGGCTTGTCGCGCACCAGCAGCCAGACGACCAGGCCGATCAGGATCAGCGGCGAGCCGACGATCGCGCCCACCCCCACCAGCGCCGCCAGTCCGGCCAGCACCAGCGCGCCGATGATCAGCAGCGGCAGGCCCAGGCCCAGCAGGAGCAGCAGCGGCACGACCAGGCACATCACGCCGATGGCGATGATCAGTCCCAGCCCCGCGCCGAAGGCATCGGCCAGGCCCAGGCTGGTCCAGACGACGTCGTCGCCGTCGATGGTGAGGTGTACGCCGGGCACGTCGCCCAGCAGGTGGACCGCGCCCCAGCCGAGCAGCGTCGCCACGCCGACCAGGACGAAACCGAAGATCAACAGGGCCTTGAACAGCGTCTTCATGCGTGTGCTCCTTGTTCCTGCGCGTGGTGGGCGGAGGTCCGGTACGGGACGGTGATGGTGACGACGGTGCCGGAGGGCTGGTTCTCCGCGACGGTCAGGCTGGCCGCCTTGCCGTAGAGCAGCGACAGGCGCTCGCGGATGTTGGCCAGGCCGACGCCGGTGCCGGAGGTCGCGGCCCGGCCGAAGCCCAGGCCGGTGTCGGCGACGGTGACCTGCAGCTTCCCGTGGACGATCTCGGCCTTGAGGGTCAGGCTACCGCCTTCGGCCTTGGGTTCGAGGCCGTGCTTGATGGCGTTCTCAACCAGGCTCTGGATCATCATCGGCGGGAACTCGGCGGACAGCAGACCGTCGGGCACGTCGATGCGGGTCTGGAGCCGCTCTTCCATGCGGACCTGCAGGATCTCGAGGTAGGGCCGGATCACGGCCATCTCGCGGCCCAGGTCGCGCACGCCGCCGTTGGCATTGGCCTCGCGCATCGTCGGCATCGAGGCCCGCAGCAGCGCGATCAGGTTCTTCTGCATCTGCGAGGCGCGCGGCGGGTCGGTCTCGATCAGGTGGTCGATGGAGGCCAGGGTGTTGAACAGGAAGTGGGGCTCGACCTGGGCCTGCATCGCGGCCATGCGGGCCTCGACGACCTGGCGGCGCAGCGATTCGGCCTCGGCGGTCTCGGTGGCCTTGGCGGCCTTGACCTCGGCCTGCAGCCGGCCCTTGTAGGTGGCCTTCAGCAGCGCCGAGGCCAGCACCACCAGGATGGCGAGCTTGTCCAGGAAATCGCCCAGGTGGACGGTGCGGTAGCGGGTCTTGCGCGAGGTCTCGCGCTGGGCCTGCTCGAGTTCGTCCTTGGCTTCCTCGGCTTCGGCCTTGGCCTGGCGCGCCTCCTCGGCGGCCTCTTCCAGCACGCGCTTGGCGTCGTTGACCGCCGTGCGCACCGCTTCGCGCACCGCGTCGCGCTGCTTCTCGTTGGGGATGCGGATGTCGATGGCGGGCAGGTTGGGATCGGTGACCTCGGCCTCGGACGCCCCGCCGCTGGCCGCCGCGCTCGCGGCGCTGAGCGGCTTGCGCGGCACGATGCGCACGCCGCGCTTGTCGATCTGGACTTCGTAGCGCAGGCCCTCGAGGTCCTCGGCCTGGATGCCGCTGGCGGCGGAGGCGGCATGCTCGGGCTCGGCCTCGTCGCCGGAGCGCTCCGAGCGGGCGGCCCGCTCGGCCTCGGCCGCCTGCTTCTCGGCCTTGGCGGCGGCCTTCTCCGCGGCCTTTTCCGCTGCCTTCTCGCGGTCGCGGTCGCGGCGCAGGTCCTTGGGCGGGTGGATGGTTTCGGTGGTCTCGACCGGCAACTGCCAGCTGAAGGAGAAGGGCGGCAGGGTCTGGAGGATGTTGGCGCCGATGATCAGCATCACCGACAGCAGCGCGAAGCGCTTCCAGGTGATGGACACCAGCCAGCTGCCGTAGCTGTGGAAGCCCTGCTCGGCGGCTTTCATGAAGCGCTGCCAGCGTTGGCGCGGGGTGGGGGAGGCGGGAGTCGGCGCGTTCATGGGGGGACCTGTCGTATGGGGCGCACTGTACGCAAGTCCCCTGGGCGCCCGAGGGGCCGGGCGACGCGCCGTGCGGAGGCCGGGATGGACTGCGCCGATCCGCGACAGGCCGGGGCGTCGGCGCGGCGGTCCGGCCCGCTCCAGGCGACCGCCCGCAAACGCGAAAGGCCCGCTTTCGCGGGCCTTCCGGCATCGGGTGTGAAGGATTCCCGGGGGCTTACTGCTTCACCGCCTCGACCTGGACGATGACCTTGATGTCCTTCGAGAAGCCGTACTGGATGCCGTAGTCGACACCGAAGGCCGTGCGGTCGAAGGTGGTCTCGAAGTCGCCGCCGCAGACCTCGCGCTTGAGCATCGGGTTGTCGTAGCAGTTGAAGTTGGTCGCGGTCAGCGTCACCGGGGCGGTCTTGCCCTTGAGCGTCAGCTGGCCGGACACCGAGGCCACCTTGTCGCCCGAGAAGGTGAACTTGTCGCCGACGAACTTGGCCGTCGGGTTGTTGGCCACGTCGAAGAAGTCCTTGCTCTTCAGGTGGTTGTCGAACTGGGTCGAGCCGGTGCTGATGCCGTTCATGTCGAAAGTGATCTCGACCTTGCCCGATTTGCCGGCCTTGTCGAACTGCACGGTGCCTTCCTTCTTGTCGAAGCGGCCGCGGTTGGTCGAGGTGCCGAAGTGCTTGATCTCGAAGGTGGCGTAGGTGTGCGTCGGGTCGATCGCGTAGGTCGCGCTCTGGGCTTGCGCCAGGCCGGCGGCGGCGATCAGGGAGGCGAGCAGCAGGGCTTTCTTCATCATCGTGGGGTCCTGTCGAACAGTTGGGATGGAAAGGAACCGGGCGAGGACCCGGACCGGTTGGAGGAACTCGGAGGAACTCGAAGGAATGGCGGCGGGCCGCTTACAGCGGCGCCATGCCGCTGAGGGTCAGCTTGAACTTCACCTGGACGTCGTTGGCGACCATGGAGGTGTCCTTCCACTCGCCCTCGCCGATGTTGAAGTCCAGCCGCTTGATCGCGAACGCGCCGGTGGCGGTCGTGGTGCCGCCGGCCTGCGCCAGCGCCACCGGCACAACCACGTCCTTCACCTGGCCCTTGATCGTGAGCTTGCCGGCGGCCTCGAACTTGCCGCCGCCCAGGGCCTTGATGGCGGTGCTCTGGAAGGTGGCGGTCGGGATCTTCTTGACGTTGAACCACTCGGGCTTGACCAGCTCGGCGTCGGTCGCGGCGTCGCCCAGCGTGGCGCTGCCCAGCTCGATCGACAGCGACACCTTGCCGGCGGCCGGGTTCTTCGGATCGAAGGCCACCTGCGCGTCGAATTTCTTGAAGTGGCCGTCCACCGGCACGCCCATCTGGCGGAAGGTGAAGGCGATGTCGCTCTGCGCCGGCACCAGCTTGGCGGTGGCGGGCGCGGCCGCGGTGGCGGCGGGCGTGGCCGGCTTGGTCTGCGCCATCGCCGGCGCGGCCAGGATGAAGGCGGCGCTCAGCACCGACAGCGCGGTGATCGAGAGATGGGTGGCCATACGTGCGGTCATGGAATCCTCTGCGGGGTCGGAAGTCTTGGGGTCAGGTGTTGTCCAGGGCGATTGCCGCGCCGATGCCGCTCAGGCGCGGCCCGGGAGCATGCGCCGCAGCAGGCCGTCCTTGTCGAGCACGACGTGCTTGACCACGGCGCCAAGGTGGGCAAGGACGAGCAGGCCAAGGCCGTAGGCAAAAAACTGGTGGAGCTGCTTGAGCGATTCCGCCAGCGCCTTGTCCTTGGGCACGAAGTCGGGCAGCGGCAGCACGCCGAACCACACGATCGGGAAGCCGGCCGCCGAGCTGTAGGCCCAGCCGCTCAGCGGCACCGCGAAGAAGGCCGCGTACAGCAGCCAGTGCACCGCGTGTGCGCCCAGCTTCTGCCACGCCGGCATCGGCAGGTCCGCCGGCGGGCGGTGCCCCAGGCGCCACAGCAGCCGCAGCGCCGACAGCGCCAGGATGGTCACGCCGGCCCACTTGTGCCAGTTGAAGAGCTTGAGCCGGGTCAGCGAGAACGGCAGGTCGGCCATGTACCAGCCCACCGAGAAGGTCCCGATGATCGCGATCGCCAGCACCCAGTGGAACAGCATCGCCACGCCGTCGTAGCGGGTCTTGACCGCTGGCATCGGCGCCGGCGCGGCGACCGGCGCCACCGGCAGGGCGGCCGCCTCGGCCGGCTGCGTCGGGGCGTTGTCGGGGTCCTGGGGCTGGTCGTCGATCGTGGTCATGGAAAGCTCGCGTCCTGGGAAAGTTCCTGGGGCAGATCCCCGGGCCGTCGAGGGCCGGAGCGTCCGGAATGGAAGGAAGTGTCTGCGTGCGCCGTACGTCGTCGGTTCACCGGAACTGAGGCCACTGTTCAGTCGATTTGAATGAGAACCCCATCGTCGCTTCACAGACCCGTCATCGGCGGGGTCGAGACTGGCGCCGCTCCGCCCTTGGAGTGACGTCGAGGATTCTTCATGGACCTGATCGCGAAGGTCGAGGCCGTGTTTCACCGTCGCGGCCACCTGCAGTACGGCGACGAGCGCCGCGAGCCGGTCACCGCGCTGGAGCACGCGCTCCAATGCGCGCAACTGGCCGAATGGGCGCACGCGGAGCATAGCCTTGTAGCCGCGGCGCTGCTGCATGACGTCGGCCAACTGATGGACGGTGGTTCAACCGCCCCTCTGCGGGATGACCAGCATGAATTGACCGCGCTGCCGCTGCTGCGCGCGGGCGGTCTGGGACCCGACGTGCTGGAGCCGATCCGGCTGCATGTCGACGCCAAGCGCTACCTGGTGAGCACCGATCCCGCCTACGGGCCCGGCCTGTCCGAGGCCTCGCGCCACAGCCTGGCGCTGCAGGGCGGTCCGATGAACGCGGAGGAGCGCCTGCGCTTCATGACCCAGCGGCATGCGAGCGCCGCGCTGCAGCTGCGCCGCTGGGACGACCTGGCCAAGCGGCCGGGCATGCGGACGCCGCCGCTGGGCTACTACCTCGCGCTGCTGGAGGAACTGCTGCGCGACAGCCATGCGCCGGAGCGACTGCGGATCGCCTGAGCGGCATGAGCGACTTGCCTGAACGCGGCGGACGTGGGGGAGGCCGAGGCCCCCAGCGCTCTCCCTCTTGAGGGGGATACCGGGCGAAGGCCTCCCTTCGCATACTGGGCACCGATCGCGCGCTGCCTGGACCTCAGCGTCGTGATCAAGGGGAGGAGTGCTATGCCGACCTACCAAAGCCCGATGGGGCGGCGGTGGTCGGCATAGTTTTATCTGCGCTGCGCTTTTTAGCCTTTCTCGCGATTTGCGCGGCGACCCGGCCGCGCTGGGGTGTCGCTCCCAGGCATGGCCCTTGGGTGTGAGGGTTCGGCAAGATATATTGCCGGCCCAGTACAAGCCTTACACAACCCATGCATCTCCACTCGCGGCAGCGGCCAGGCGCTGCCCCCTCCGGTCATGGCGGGTGAGCGCAGCGCCGAGCAGGCGAGCGTCGAGCTCGAACTGCTGCGCCTGATCGGCAAGCAGGGCCGCCGCGTCCCGTATCCGGTGAGCATCGCCGCGCTGATGATGGCGATGATGGCGGCGCAGGTGATGTCGCCGTGGCTGGCCTACGGGTGGCTGGGCGTGGTCTTCGTGGTGCTGGCGGCGCGCTGGGTCGTGCTGGGCCGGCTGCCCGAGATGCATGAGCGCCCCCTCGAGCAGCGCCTGGACTGGGCGATCTGGCTGAGCCTGGCCAACGGCCTGGTCTTCAGCGTGTCGCTGGTCGCCGCGCCGCACCTGAGCGATTTCCAACGCATGGTGCAGACCATCGTGCTGCTGGGCCTGTGCGCCGGCGCGGTCGCGACGACCGCCGGCCATCGCGTTGTGTTCCAGGTCTTCCTGTGGCCGGTGACGCTGGCCAACGCGCTCGCGTGGGGCCTCTTCCACCAGCCCGGCGAGCAGCACCGCTGGCTCGACTGGGTGCTGTCGGCGCTGATCGTCTTTTTCGGCGTCATCCTGACCGGCCTGGCGCGCGACACCTACCGCGTGTTCGCCGAGTCGGTGCTGATCCGGCTGCAGCAGAACAAGAGCAACCAGCAATTGCGCCAGGCGCTGTCGCAGGCGGAGTCCGCGATGGCGGCCAAGACGCGTTTCCTCGCCTCGGCCAGCCACGACCTGCGCCAGCCGATGCACACGCTGTCGCTGTTCGGCGCGGCGCTGGACAAGCGGCCGATGGACGACGAAGGCCGCGTCATCGTGACGCAGATGAACCTGGCGCTGCAGTCGCTGTCCTCGCAGATGGACGCGCTGCTGGACATCTCCAAGCTGGACGCCAACGTCGTGCCGGTGAACAACCAGGTCTTCGCCTTGCAGCCCTGGCTGGGCCGCCTGCAGCGGGAGTTCCAGCCGGCCGCGCTGCGCAAGCAGCTGCTGCTGCGCCTGGACTGCCCGCCCGAGGCCTGCGTCGAGAGCGACCCGGTGCTGCTCGAGCGCGTGGTGCGCAACCTGATCGACAACGCCATCAAGTACACGATGCGCGGCGAGGTGGCCATCGAGGTCAACCGCGGCCAGGACGAGGAAGTCTGGCGCCTGTCGGTGCGCGACACCGGCATGGGCATCCCCGAGCACGAGCAGCAGCGCATCTTCGAGGAGTTCTACCAGGTGGGGAATCCGGAGCGCGACCGCGCCAAGGGCCTGGGCCTGGGGCTGTCCATCGTCACGCGCCTGGTCGACCTGCTGGACCTGCACCTGGGGCTGCGATCGGCGCCGGGGCATGGCTCCAGCTTCATGCTGAACGTGACGGCCGCCGACATCGCGCTGGTGCGGCCCGGCGCGGCGCCCAGACAGGGCCCGGCGCTGCCCCCGATGCGGGTGCTGGTGATCGACGACGAGGAGCCGGTGCGCGTGGCCATGCATGCGCTGCTGAGCGCGCACGGCTGCCAGGTGCTGCTGGCGGGCAGCACGCGGGAAGGCCTGCTCAAGAGCATGGGCCAGCAGCCGGACCTGCTGCTGACCGACTTCCGGCTGCGCGGCGGGGAGGACGGCATCAGCGCCGTGCGCTCGCTGCGCAGCGCCTTCCCCGGCCTGCCGGCGCTGATCGTCAGCGGCGACACCGCGCCGGAGCGGCTGCGCGAGGCCCACGAGGCCGGCTTGACGCTGCTGCACAAGCCGGTCACCGAAGAGCTGCTGATCAACGCGATGCAGGCCGCGCTGGCCGAGTACCGCAGGGAGGGTGTCGATGTCTCGTCCGTTCGAGGAGGCGCCGCCAGCCCCGTCTGACGGAGCCGCCGCCGGCCGGCAACGGCCGCTGGGCACGCGTTGGCTGTCGCGCCCGCTGGAGGACTGGATGGTCGAGCGGCTGGGCGCGCCCGCGCCCGGCCCGGCCGCCGTGGACGTGCTCATCGTCGGCAGCGGCTATGGGGGCGCGGCCGCCGCGCAGGCGCTCGCGGGTCGCCGCGACGCGGACGGCCGGCGCCTCGAGGTCGTGGTGCTGGAGCGCGGCCGGGAGTACCTGCCCGGCGCCTTCCCCAGCCGCTTCGCCGACCTGCCCGGGCATGTGCGGCTCGCGCGGGCCGGCGCGTCCGCGCCGATGGGCCGTCGCGAGGGGCTCTTCGATGTGCGGCTGGGACCGGATGTCTGCGTCGCGCTGGCCAATGGCCTGGGCGGCGGCTCGCTGATCAACGCGGGCGTGATGGAGCGGCCCGATCCGGCGGTGTTCCGCGAGCCCGGCTGGCCGCAGGCCTTCCTCGACGAGGACATGACGCCGTGGTTCGAGCGCGCCGAGCGGCTGCTGGGCGTGCGCGACGCGCAGGGAGACAACACCATCGAGCGGCTGCGCGCGCAGCGGCCCGAGGCCGCGCGCCGCCGGCTCGACGCGCTGCGGGCGCTGGATCCGGCGCGCACCCGGGCGGCGCGCTTGCAGGTCGCCATGGACGCGGGGCCGCGCGGCGCCGCGGACCGGGCGCACCGGCCCTGCCTCGCCTGCGGCGATTGCGCGACCGGCTGCAACCACGAGGCCAAGCTGTCGCTGGACACCGGGCTGCTGCTGCAGGCCTGGCGGCAGGGCGCGGAGCTGGTCTGCGGCGCCAGCGTCGAAGGGCTCGAGGCGGTGCCCGGCGCCGGCTGGCGCGTGGCCGTGCAGCACACCGACGAGCTGCTGCGCGATCGGCAGGGCGCGCCCTTCGAGGTGATCGCGCGCCGGGTCGTGCTGGCGGCGGGATCGCTGGGCTCGACCGAGATCCTGATGCGCGCGCGCGACCGCGGGCTGCCGCTGTCGCGGATGCTGGGCCAGGCGTTTTCCGCCAACGGCGACGCGATCGCCGTCGGCCACGACTGGCCGCGCGCGGTCCACGCCGTCGCCGACGAGGACCAGCCGCCCGCGTCGCGGCAGGTGGGCCCGACCATCACCGGTGTGCTGGACGTGGGGCCGGACCATGTCGTCGAGGACCTCGCGATCCCGGGCGCGCTCCGGCCGATCTTCGAGGAAGGCTTCGCGCTGGCCGCGACGCTGGATGCGCTGGCGCGGCCGAACGCCGGCCCGCACGAGGAGCGTGCCGACTTCGACGATCCCTTCGCCGTGCGGCCGTCCACGACGGCGCGGCAGCTGCCGCTCGCGATCATCGGCCGCGACAGCGGCACCGGGCGGCTGGTGCGGCCCGAGGGCTTCGCGGAACCGGGCGGGCTGCAGGTCGATTGGCCGAGCCTGCGCGACGAACCCGCGGTCGTCCGCCGCCACGAGGCCTTGCAGCGCCGCCTCGCCGCGCAGGGCGCGCGCCTGCTGCGCAATCCGGTGTGGCAGCTGCTGCCGCCGGAGATGGCCTTCCTCGCGAACGATGCGCGCGGCCCCATGGTCAGCGTCCATCCGCTAGGCGGCTGCGCGATGGGCGACCGCGGCACCGATGGCGTCGTCAACGCGATCGGCCAGGTCTTCGCCGGCGATGGCGAGGCGGTGCATGACGGGCTCGTCGTGCTCGACGGCGCGATCGTGCCGGGCTCGCTGGCGATCAACCCGGCGCTGACGATCAGCGCGCTCGCGCAGCGCGCGCTCGACCACCTGGTGGCGGCCTGGGGGCTGGGCGGATCGGCGCCGGTCGCTCAGCGACGCGAGCGCGAGCGGCCGGTGTTCCGGGACCTGTCCCATGAGCGCGCCCCGGCCACGCCGTCCGCGCCTGATGGAGCCGCCCACGATCGAGCCGCGCGCGGCCCTGCCGCCACCGAGCGAATCGCCGCCGAGCGGCTCGCTGCCGACCGGCTCACCGCCGAGCGAACCACTGCCGATCGCGCTTCCGATCGCGTCATCGCAGATGGCGCCTCGCCGCGCGACACCGTCATCGAGGTGCGCGAGCGCCTCGGCGGTTTCGTCCGCTGGCCCGGCGCGTCCGGCTCGCCGGTGAAGTACCTGGAGCTGTGCGTCGTCTATCGGCCGGCCGTGCTGGCCGCGCTGCTGCGGCCGGGGCCGGAGCGCCGGCTGGTGGTCGCGCCGGGCAGCCGGCTGCGCGTCTTCGAGGCGAGCGAGAAGCGCTCGGGCGGCTTCGAGATCGTCGGCCCGAAGGCCGGTGACGGCCGGCTCTGGCCGCACGAGGAGCACGGCGACGATCAAGCGCTGTTCAGCGTGCCGCTGGCCGACGGCGAGCTGACGCTGTTCCAGCGCGAGGCCTCGGGCCCGCTGCGCCGACATGCACGCGGGCTCTGGGCCTGGGCGATCAACCGCGGCATCCGCGACAGCTGGCAGGGCCTGGTCGACTGGGCCGGACGACGCGCCGCGCCGAAGGCCCCGGGCGCGGCCCGGGCGGGGCTGCGCGCGCGGGCGGTCAACGCCTGGCATCTCGCCGGCCACGCGGGCGAGGCGCGCCTGATGCGCTATCGGGTGCGCGTCGATCCCGCGGCCGAGTTGCCGGCCTGGGCGGCTGCGCTGCGCGGCCAGGACCTGCACGGCTGCAAGCGCATCAGCTACACCCGGCGCGGCAATCCGTGGACGCAGCTGAGCCGCATGGTCCTGACGCCGGTCGCGGGCCTGGCGCCGCCGCCGGGCGCGCGCGCGATCACGCTGACCGTCGACCTGCATCACCTCGCCCGCGAGCGCCTGCCGCTGCTGCGCGTGCGTCAGGCTCGGGACGTCCCGTCGGCGGTGCGCGATGTCGGCGCGCTGATGGCCTACATCGCGCGGATGACGATCGGGCTGCATGCCTGGACCTTCCGCAAACCCGACGAAGCGCCGCCGCGGCGCGTCTCGCGCCTGCCGGGCGCGGTGCCGGGGCTGCCGGAGCCGGTGGTGATCGAGATGGCCGCGGGCCGCTGGGGCGACGCGGGCGCGCAGCGCCAGGACCTGGACCGCCCGCCGCGCGCCGACGACGACCGCCCGGTGCTCATCCGCCTGACGCGCTACGCGCGCCCGGGCGGCGTGCCGATGCTGATGATCCATGGCTACAGCGCCAGCGGCACGACCTTCGCCCACCACTCGGTGCGGCCCGGGCCGGCCAAGCTGCTGTGGGACGCGGGGCACGACGTGTGGGTCCTGGACATGCGCACCAGCGCCGGCCTGCCGACGGCGACGCTGCCCTGGACCTTCGAGGAGTCCGCGTTCAACGACATCCCGCTGGCCGTGGACCGCGTGCTGCGCGAGACCGGGCATCGGCGCCTGAACGTCTTCGCGCACTGCATGGGCTCGGTGATGCTGCACATGGCGCTGCTGGAGCCGCGCGAGCAGCCCTGGGAGCGCCACCATCCGCTGCGCGCGCTGCTGAAGGACCGGATCGCGAAGCTGGTGATCTCGCAGGTGACGCCGCTGATGGTGATGTCGCCGACCAACAGCCTGCGCGGCGTGCTGATGCAGTACCTGCGGCCCTACCTGCCGATGGGCGGCTACACCTTCCGGCCCGAGGGCCCGCCGACGCTGGTCGACCAGCTGCTCGACCGCCTGCTGGCCAGCCTGCCGTATCCGGACCGGGAGTTCGACCTCGAGAACCCGCCGCCGTGGCCGCCCTGGCGCATGCGCCGCACGCCGTGGACGGCGACGCGGCACCGCATGGACCTGCTCTACGGGCGCGACTTCGCGGCCGCGAATGTCGACCAGCCGGTGCTGGACTTCATCGACGACCACTTCGGGCCGCTGAACATGGACACCGTCGCGCAGGCGATCCACTTCGCGCGCTGCCACGAGATCACCGACTGGCAGGGCGCGAGCCTCTACCTCGACAGCCTGGCCAAGAGCCTGGCGCTGCTGCAGGCCTTCCCGGTGCTGTCGCTGCACGGCGAGGACAACGGGCTGTGCAGCGCCGACAGCGCCGAGCTGCTCAAGGACCATTACGACCAGGCCGCGCCGGGCCGCTACCGCTATCGCGTGATCGCCGGCCACGGCCATCAGGACTGCCTGATCGGCCGCCATGTGGCGACGCTGGTGTTCCCGCATGTGCTGGCCTTCCTCGCCGAGGAGTCGCCACCATGAGCGGCGCGAGACACCGCACCGCCCGGACCGCCATCAGCGGCCTGCTGATCGGCGCCGAGGCACCCGGCCATCGCGTCGAGCGCGCGGCGCCGGTGAACGGCCGGGTGCCCCTGCTGACCGCGTTGCGGCCGGAGCACGGCTGGCCGCACTGGCTGCTCTGGGTGCCGATGCGCTGGCGCGGCGGCTGGGACTACGAGCGACTGCCGCTGCCCTGGCGGCTGGAGGCCTTCGTGCCACCGGGCATCGGGCGGCCCGGCGAGCCGTGGCGCGGTGCGGTCGACGTCGAGCACTTTCCGGCCTCGCCGCGCCAGGACGCGCCCGGCGGTGCGCCCGCACAGGCCGCGCGCAACCGCGGAAAGGGCGGCGGTCCTGGGCCCATCGGCGACGACGCGACGCTCGACCTCGACGTCAATACCGACACCGACGTTGGCCCCGACGTCGACCTGAGCGGCCTGCTCCTTCTGGCGCTGTACCTGGAGCCGCGCGCACTGGCGATGGAGGGCGCGCATCACGGCGTCATGCACGAACTGGGCAAGGACGAACTGCAGGCGCAGGTCGAGGGCGCGCTGGAACAGCTCCTGGCCCTGCCGCCGCATCGCTGGGCCCATGGCTTCGTGCCGTCGCCGGACGCGCCGGATGCCCCGGACGCGAGCGCCTCCGGCGACGTCGACCTCTGCTTCGTGCTCGCGGCCTGCCAGTACCCGCCGGGGCTGCTCGACGTGAGCCCGGGCTGGGAGCTCGACGCCGACGAGGCGGGGCCGGCGCTCGCGTCGCTGGCGCGGCTGCATCGCTTCACGCGGTCGACGGCGCGGGGGCAGGCCTGCTCGCTGGTGCTGTTCGCCGGCGACCAGATCTACGCGGATGCGAGCGGCGGGCTGGCGGACTCGCGCAGCGGCGTCGAGCGCTACGGGCGCGCTTATGGGGAGTTCAAGGCGGGGCCGATACGGCTGCTGCCGCCGACCGTCGCGCGCCTGGTGCACGCGCCCGACGATCACGAGATCGTCGACAACTGGGAGCCGACGCCGGGCGCGAGCCATGGGGGCAAGGGGCCGTGGTTCGATGTCGCGCGGCAGGCGGCCTGGGATCACCGCTGGGAAGCCGGCGCCCGCGTCGGCGGACCGGGCCTGATGTGGCACGAATTCGACTGGCGCGGCGCCGCCTTCTTCATCGCCGACGCGCGCGGCGAACGCGAGGCGCGTCGGGTCGCCAACTGGTCGACCGCGCGCCTGTGGTCGATCGCCCAGCGCGATGCCTTCGAGGACTGGCTCGGCCGCACGCAGGGGCGGCCCCGCTTCCTGCTGTCGGGCTCGCTGCCGCTGCCGCGTCGCCGCACGACGGCCGAGCATCCGGCGAGCTGCCTGCGCTCCGACGCCTGGGACGGTTATCCGCACAGCCTGCATGAATTGCTCGGCGCGATCTGGCGGCAGCGCGCGACCGGCCTGGTGTTCCTCTCCGGCGACGAGCACCGCTCCGGCTGGCTGAGCGCGCGGATCGAGGCGGTGGACGGTGAGGACCGCGCGCCGGTGCAGCTCCATTCGGTCCACAGCTCGGCGCTCTACGCGCCCTGGCCGTTCGCGGTCACCGCGGCGGAGGAGCTGGCCGCGCCGGACGCGTTCGAGTTCGTCGAGCCCGGTGGGCGCCGGCTGCGCTGCGTGGTCGGCGCCTGGCACGACCATCCCGGCGACGGCTTCGCGGTGCTGCGCGTGAGCCAGCGCGGCGTCGATCTCTGGTTCGATCGGGCCGGTCCCGCGCGGGAGGCGCCCGACGGGCGGCTGTCATGGCCTGCGTGCGACACTGCCGGATGACCGAAATCGAGCTGCGCTTCCAGATTCCCGCATCGCCACTGGCCGCGGTCCACCGCTGGGTCGCCGGCAGCGCCCAGTCGCCGGCCACGGAAGAACGCCTGCAGGCCATCTACTTCGACACGCCGGCCCGCGACCTCGCACGGGCCGGCTTCGCCTTGCGCCTGCGACGCGAAGGCGAGGCCTGGGTGCAGACGCTCAAGGGCGCCGCGCCGGACGGCATGACCCGCCTTGAACACAACGTCGCGCTGGGCGACGCGACGCCAGCGCTCGATGTCGCGCGACACGCCGAGCATCCGGCCGGACAGGCGCTGCAGGCGCTGATCGACACGCTGCCGGCCGGCGCGCTGCAGGCGCTGTTCCGCACCGACATCACTCGCCTCAGCCGGACGCTGCGCACGCGGCATGGCGTGGTGGAACTCGCGCTCGACCAGGGCGCGCTGCTCGCCGGCGAGGGCGACGCGCTGCGCCGGACGCCGGTGGCCGAGCTGGAGATCGAGCTCAAGAGCGGCCAGCCGCGCGCGGTGCTGGAGGTCGCGCGGGTGTGGGCGATCGAGCGCTTCGGGCTGTCGCTGGAACTGCGCACCAAGGCGCTGCGCGGCGACCTGCTCGCGCGCCAGGCCGAGGTCGCGCCGGTGGCCGCGTCCAAGCCCCTGCGCTGGACCGAGGGTCAGTCCCGCGAGGCGGCCCTGGGCGCCTTGCTGCGCGCCTGCCTCGAGCCGATCGTCGGCAATGCCTCGCAGATCGCGAGCGGTCGTCATCTGCCGGAACACCTGCATCAGATGCGCGTCGGCTTGCGCCGGCTGCGGGTCGGCCTGCGGCTGCTCGCCGGCGAGGACGAACCGGCGATGCTGGCGCTCGCCGAAGGCGCCGGGCAGCTGTCGCGCCGGCTCACTGCGGCGCGCGACGCCGATGCGCAGGCCGAGGCGCCGTGGCGCCAGGAACTGCTGGCCGCCTGGCGCGCCGAGCGCCCGTCCGCCGCGACGACGACGCCCGAGGCGCCACCGGCCGACGTGGCCGGGCTGCTGCTGACGCGCGAGGTGCAGGGCTGGATGCTTGCGGTCATCGGCTGGCTGGCGCGTCCGGTGCCGGATCCGGCGACTGGCGAGGCGCCGGGTCTGGACGGCGTCCACGAGCGCATCGCCCAATGGCGCGCGGCGGTGGATAAGCAGATCCGGCGCTTCGACCGCCTCGATTCCGAGGGCCGGCATCACCTGCGTCGCCGCTTGCGTCGCCTGCGGCTGGCGCTGGAACTGAGCGCCGCCGTGCCCGGTGGCGCGGCGGGCCGGCGGCTGTCGAAGAAGGAATTCGAGGCGCGCGGCAAGCTGCTCGCGCGCGTCCATGAGGCCGCTCAGCGGCTGGGCGCGCTGAACGACCTCGAGGTCGGCCTCGCACAGGCCCGCGAGCAGCTGGCGATGGCCATGGCCAGCGGCGACGTGCCCGCCGCGGCGCAAGCGGGGTTCTCGCTGGGCTGGCTGAGGCCCCGCCAGCGGCAGGCGCTGGAGAAGGCGCGCAAGGCGGTCCGGGCCGTCAAGCCCGCGACGCCGGGCAAGCCGTCCAAGGGGAAGAACTAGAGGGAGAGGCGCCCGGGCGCACTGAGCGGACCCAGCGCGCCGGACCGAGCCGTCCGAGCGGACGCGTCGTCAGGCGCTTCCACCCAGGTGCCGCGCGGCGCCCAGCATCTCGTGGACATCGTGCGTCATCACCGCGAGGAAGGCCGCCAGGCCGATGTAGTAGGCGGCGTACTCCCACTTCACGCGGGTCGGGACCGCGTAGTAGGTGAGCGCCTCGTCGCTGTCGCTGCGGTACTTCCAGGCCTTGACCAGCTGCGGGCCCGCCATCAGCGCGATCAGCAGCAGCATTGGGCTGGGCCGGTACAGGAACAGCCCGACCAGCACCGGCACGCCGGCGAACCAGATCCGCGGTGACAGTACCGCGGTGATCCGGCCGCCGTCGAAGGGCGACAGCGGGATCAGGTTGAACAGGTTCAGGAAGAAGCCGGCGTAAGACACGGCCAGCAGCCAGTCCAGGTTCCAGCTGCGCGCCAGCAGGTAGCAGACGGTGGCGCCGACAGTGCCCAGCAGCGGCCCGCCCAGGCCGATGTAGGCCTCGGTCTGCGCGTCGTGGGGCATGTGCTTGAGCTCGACCCAGGCGCCGACGAAGGGGATGAAGGTCGGCAGGCCGACGTCCAGGCCTTTCTGGCGCGCGGCGATGAAGTGGCCCATCTCGTGCACGAACATCAGCGCGACGAAACCCACCGCGTAGCGCCAGCCGTAGACCCAGGCGTAGAGCAGCACCGACAGCAGCATCGTGCCGCCGCTGAGCAGCAGCTTGCTCAGCTTGGCGCCCGACAGCAGCAGCAACAGCAGCTTGGTCATCGCCTCAGGACTCCGCGGTTTCGGACTTCTTGCGGCCGAACAGCTTCAGGATCGCGCCGCCGAAGGCCACGCCCGCCAGCAGGATGACCTTGGCGAACTTCAGGAAGAAGGCGCCGATCACCGCCAGCAGGCCCAGCTTCTTCGCGCCGACGCCCAGCACCAGCGCGGCCAGGCCGTACTCGGCCACGTGGTCGGTGCTGGCGTTGAAGTCGGCGTAGCGCTTGCCGTCGTTGAACTCCAGCGCGCCCAGCAACTGCTGCGCATCGCCCCGGTACTTGGGCAGGTCGTTCAGGCCGGTGACCAGGTTGAGCGACATGTAGCCCTCGCGGCCCAGCGCGTAGGTGTTGTAGTTGACGCCCAGCGGCTCGTCGGCCGGCGCGCCCACCTCGCGCGACTTCATCGCCCACACCAGCCGGTGGGTGTCGGCCGCATAGGTCGGCTCCTGCGCCCAGCCGGTGATCTCCAGCGCGCGGCCGCCCATCTTCTTGCGCTCCTCGTTGCTGGCCTCGGTGCCTTCCTTGAAGCTCTTGAGCATGTCGGCGGCGTCCCAGTGCTTGGCGTCGTCGTCCTTGATGTAGCCCGACTTCTCGAAGCGCAGCGTCGCGAACCAGTCGCCGTCGCCGCGCGGGAACACCACGCCTTCCAGGTCGCTGTAATCGCCCGGGTTGCCCATCGCGTGCATCAGCTTGGCCGCATGCGGTTGCGGCACGTAGACCTTGCCCTCGGGCAGGTGCAGCACGGCCTGGGTGGACAGCTTGATGTCCTGCGGGCCCTTGACGATGTCGTTCTGCGCGGCGGCGATGACCTTGGCGAATTCGTTCTCGCCGGCCTGCGCCCAGACCGGCGCGGTGACCAGGGACAGCGCGCCCAGCAGGGCGGCGGCGAAGGCCCGCAAGGCGCGGGCGGGGGTGGTGGCAAGCATGGGGACTCCCTCGAAACGGACGGATGCACGGCCTCTGGCGGGCCGAGGGGTGCGAGTCTATCGATGCGGGCCATCGAAAAAGACGCACCTCCCCCTTCCGGGGGCGTCGCCTTGCGCCCAGGGTGACAAAAGACACACGGCCCGCCGGGGTCTCCCCCGGGCGGGCCGTGTCGGTGACCGGGCGGACCGGGTGGTCCGCCGCTCAGGCTCGGCGGGTCACGCCGCGTTCTGCCACTGCTGCTTCAGCTGCTCCCACTTCAGGCGGGCGGCCTTGACGTGGCGCTCCTTGACGTGGCCGTAGCCGCGGATGTCCTCCGGGATGCGGGCCAGGTCGACGGCCACCGGCAGGCGCTCGGCGCTCAGGCCCTTGGCCAGGATGGCCTCGATCGTCGCGCGGTAGTCGGCGATCAGCTGGCGCTCCATCTTGCGTTCCTCGGTGTGGCCGAACGGATCGAAGGCGGTGCCGCGCAGGCCCTTCATCTTGGCCAGCACGCCCATGGCCGGACGCACCCAGCCGCCGAAGGCGCGCTTCTGCAGCTCGCCCTTGTCGTTCTTCTTGGCGAGCATCGGCGGCGCGAGGTGGTGCACGACCTTGAAGTCGCCTTCGAACTGGCCCTTGATCTTGTCGAGGAACTTCGTGTCCGTGTGCAGGCGGGCGACCTCGTACTCGTCCTTGTAGGCCATCAGCTTGAACAGATAGCGCGCGACGGCCTCGGTCAGCCGCGTGCCGCCCACCGGCTGCTCCGCTTGGCGGACCTTCTCGACGAAGGTCCGGTACTGCTCGGCGTAGGCGGCGTTCTGGTAGTCGGTCAGGAACTCGACGCGCTTGGCGATCAGCTCGTCCACGCCCTGGCGCTTGACGAAGTTGATCACCTGCTGCGCCGCGAACAGCGACTGCACCGCGGCCAGGTCATGGGCGCAGCGACGGCCCCATTCGAAGGCGGCCTTGTTGTTGTCGACCTGCACGCCGTTGAGCTCGATGGCGCGCATCAGCGCGGCGTGGCTCAGCGGCACGCGGCCCTTCTGCCAGGCGAAGCCCAGCATCAGCGGGTTGGTGTACAGCGAGTCGCCCAGCAACTTCACCGCCACTTCCTCCGCGTCGAACATGCCCAGGTGCGGCGCGCCGACGGCCTTCTGCACCGCGGCCTCGCAGGCGGCGCCGGGGAAGGACCAGTTGGCGTCGTTGACCAGGGTGGCGGTGGGCGAGCCGTGCGTGTTCAGCGCGACGAAGCTGCGGCCCTCGCGCATCACGGCCAGCGTCGTCTTGTTGGCGGCAACGATGGAATCGCAGGCGATGACCAGGTCGGCCTCGGCGGTGCCGACCTTGGTGCAGTAGATCGCGTCCGGCGAGTTGGCGATCTGGATGTGGCTCCAGGTCGCGCCGCCCTTCTGGGCCAGGCCCGCGGCGTCCTGCGTGACGACGCCCTTGCCCTCCAGGTGCGCGGCCATGCCCAGCAGCTGGCCGATCGTGATCACTCCGGTGCCGCCGACGCCGGCCACCACGATGCCCCAGGCCTCGACCGGGTTGGGCACCAGCGGCTGCGGGATCGCCGGCAGCGAGGCATCGAAGGGGCTGACGCGCTTGTCCTTCTTCGGCTTCCTGAGCTCGCCGCCCTCGATGGTGACGAAGCTCGGGCAGAAGCCCTTCACGCAGGAGAAGTCCTTGTTGCAGGTGTTCTGGTTGATCTGGCGCTTGCGGCCGAACTCGGTCTCCAGCGGCTCGACCGACAGGCAGTTCGATTGCACCGAGCAGTCGCCGCAGCCCTCGCAGACCAGCTCGTTGATGACGGTGCGCTTGGCCGGGTCGACCAGCTTGCCGCGCTTGCGGCGGCGGCGCTTTTCGGTGGCGCAGGTCTGGTCGTAGATGATGACCGTCGTGCCGGGGATCTCGCGGAACTGGCGCTGGAGGGCGTCGAGCTCGTCGCGGTGATGCACGGTCACGCCGGCTGCGAGCGGCTTGCCGTCGTACTTCTCCGGCTCGTCGGTGACGATGACCAGCTTGGCGACGCCTTCGCTGATCAGGCTGTTCATGATCTGCGTGACGCTGTGGCCTTCGGGGCGCTCGCCGACCTGCTGGCCGCCGGTCATCGCGACGGCGTCGTTGTAGAGCACCTTGTAGGTGATGTTCACGCCGGCGGCGATGGACTGGCGGATCGCCAGGATGCCGCTGTGGAAGTAGGTGCCGTCGCCGAGGTTGCTGAAGATGTGCTTCTCGTCGGTGAACGGCGCCTGGCCGACCCAGGGCACGCCTTCGCCGCCCATCTGGGTGAAGGTCGCTGTGTTGCGGCCCGGCATCCAGGTGACCATGTAATGGCAGCCGATGCCGCCGACGGCGCGCGAGCCGTCCGGCACGCGGGTGCTGGTGTTGTGCGGGCAGCCGGAGCAGAACCAGGGCGTGCGGTCGGCGCCGCCGGCGGTCTTCTCCTCGCTCTTGAGCGACTGCTCCTTGGCGTCGATCAGCGCGACGCGCGAGTCCAGGCGCGCGGCCGTGTCGGCGTCCACGCCCAGCTTCTTCAGGCGCTTGGCGATGGCGCGGGCGATGATGGCCGGCGTCAGGTCCGCCTGCGGGCGCAGCAGCCAGTTGCTGCTGGGGTTGGGCTGGCTCCACTCGCCGCCGCTGCGGTCGCCGTCGGTCTCGTCGAACTTGCCCAGCACGTTCGGGCGGACGTCGGGGCGCCAGTTGTACAGCTCTTCCTTGAGCTGGTACTCGATCATCTGGCGCTTCTCCTCGATGACGAGGATTTCCTGCAGCCCGGTGGCGAAGTCGCGGGTGATGGTCGCTTCCAGCGGCCACACGACGTTGACCTTGTGCAGCCGGATGCCCAGGCGGCGGCAGCTGTCGTCGTCCAGGCCCAGGTCGTGCAGCGCCTGGCGGGTGTCGTTCCAGGCCTTGCCGGAGGCGATCAGGCCGATGCGGTCGTTGGGCGTGCTGATGACGTTGTGGTTGAGCTTGTTCGCGCGGACGTAGGCGAGGGCGGCGTACCACTTGAAGTCCATCATCCGGGCTTCCTGGTCCAGCGGCGGATCGGGCCAGCGGATGTGCAGGCCGCCCGGGGGCATCTGGAAGTCGGTGGGCAGCACGATGTCGACGCGGTCGGGATCGATGGAGACGCTGCTGGAGGACTCGACGATCTCCTGGATCGTCTTGAGCCCGGACCACAGGCCCGAGAAGCGGCTCATCGCGAAGGCGTGCAGGCCCATGTCGAGGATGTCCTGGACGCTCGACGGGAAGAAGACCGGGAAGCCGACGGCCTTGAAGACGTGGTCGCTCTGGTGGGCGGCGGTGGAGCTCTTGGCGATGTGGTCGTCCCCGGCGATGGCGATCACGCCGCCATGCTTGCTGGTGCCGGCCATGTTGGCGTGCTTGAAGACGTCGATGCAGCGGTCGACGCCGGGGCCCTTGCCGTACCACATGCCGAAGACGCCATCGAACCTGGCCTTCTCGGGGAACAGCGCCATCTGCTGGGTGCCCCAGACGGCGGTGGCGCCGAGTTCCTCGTTGACGCCGGGCTGGAAGACGATGTTCTGCTTGGCCAGGTGCTTCTTGGCGGCCATCAGGGCCTGGTCGTAGCCGCCCAGCGGGGAGCCGCGGTAGCCGGAGATGAAGCCGGCGGTGTTCAGGCCGGCGATGGCGTCGCGGGTGCGTTGCAGCATCGGCAGGCGGACCAGCGCCTGGACGCCGCTCATGAAGGCGCGGCCCTCGTCGAGTGCGTATTTGTCATCCAGCGTGACCTTCTCGAGGGCGCGCAGGATGTGTTCGGGCAAGGGGGCGTTCATGCGGGGAGTCTCCTGATGGGTGGCTGACCTCCGGTCCCCGCTTGTGGCGGGGCCGTGTGCCGTGGCTGCCGACGCGTCGCCAGTATGGGCGCGCGCGGAAAACGCAGCGAACAGTGTAGGAAACAATGCCCGGCGAGTGTTTGCTAGTTCTCCGCCGTCGCGGGCTGTTTGAGCAAGAATCTTTCCCGAATCGGTTCAAGGAGTTCGTATGGCATCGAAAAATGGCGCATCAGGGAAAACCATGAGGGTGCCGGCAGGGTCGCCGGGCGGCGATGACGCCGAGGACGGGGTGGGGCCGGGCGGGTCGATCGGTGGGACGAGTGGCGGGTCGATCGGTGGGGCGAATGGATTGAATGGCGGGGCGCCGAACGGGGAACTCGACCGGTATCACGTGGCGATCCTGGCCGAACTGCAGCGCGAGGCGCGGCTGTCCAATGCCGAGCTGGCGGTGCGGATCGGCTTGTCGCCGGCGCCGACCTGGCGGCGGGTGCGGTGGCTGGAGGAGCAGGGCTTCATCACCGGTTACCGCGCGGAGATCGACCGCCGCCGGCTGGGCCTGGGCGTGCTCGCGTTCGTGCGGGTGGACGCGGACCGCAACAATGGCGCCGCGACGAAGGAGCTGGAGGAGGCGATCCGGCAGCTGCCGGAGGTGATCGCCTGCCACTACATCAGCGGCGCGGGCACCTTCGAGCTCGAGGTCATGGCGACCGACCTGGATGCGTTCAGCCGGTTCTCGATCGACACGCTGCTGAACCTGCCGAACGTGAAGGATATCCACACGAGTTTCTCGCTCGGTGAAGTAAAGGCCGGCGGCGCATTACCGCTCGGGCATTTGAAACCGAAGGGATGAGCGACGGCGGAGAAGCTTCCGGCATATCTGTCCACTCTACTTCCGGTGAATGGGAAATGCGGTCGTCGAATACTCGACGACCGCCGGGTGGTTTCTAGCCACGTTTCTCAAACCCGCCTGCCGTCCAGGCGATCAGGCTGAGCAAGAGGGCCGTGCAGAAAACCGTCAACGCCCAGGAAGGCAGCGTGGGCCAATCTCCGAACAAACCGCGTTGGACGACCGGTTGGAGTATGGCGATCAGGCTCACCGACCTGACCAGCCAACGCGGCGACAGCGTCGTCGCGGAAACTGGCTTGTCGCCCAGGAAGCGCTTCACTGCTGCGCGTGGGAGATTTGGCGCTCGGAGCTGAGGCCGCCGCTGAACAGCCCGCCGCCGATGAAGCCGCCGATGCCGCCCGCGATGAACCCGACGCCGAAACCAAATGCCGCGCCGGGGCCCAGCACCGCCCCGGTGATTCCCCCGGCGATGCCGGTCCCGACCGCACCGGCCCAGGCCCCTTGGACGGCCGCTTGCGTGTCCCAGCCGCCGGCCACGCTGTCGATTTCCTCCGCAGACAGTTCGCGGAATCCGGCTTGGGAGAGTTCCATCGTCAACATATGCGTTCTCCTATGAATCCTGTCAATATTGAAGGCCGCCGGGATGGCGGCGCCAGGAGCGACCCCTTCGTATTTCTCGAGTCGCGGAGCAACGCTAAATGCCGATGGATATCGCCGGAACTAGGGGAAATTCCATCATGAATATCGGTTAACTGAAATCAGTGGGACTTCCTCCGCATGCTCGCTGCGGCCCGGTGAAAACAAGTCGGTCGGGCATTCGAGCCCGGCGCTGGTCAATATTAAGTGGCTGAAACTCGTCAGGCGCCGGCAACGTCCGCTGTACCGGTCGGCATCGCAAGTCCCTGTACCGGGCCGCCGCGGGGGCCCGCTGGCATAGTCGGCGGTCCCCCCGCTCGCCCTGGCCGCCATGACGCTCCCGCTCCGCCATTTCCTGCTCGCGCTGACCGTGGTCGCCATCTGGGGAAGCAACTTCGTCGTGATCCGCTGGGGCCTGAACGCGTTCCCGCCGCTGCTGTTCGCGGCGCTGCGATTCACGCTGGCAACCTTGCCGGCCATCCTCTTCCTGCCGCGGCCCAAGGTGAGCTGGCGCAACCTCGCCGCGTATGGCGCCTTGGTCGGCGTCGGGCAGTTCGGCCTGCTCTACCTGGCGATGCGCTCGCAGATCTCGCCCGGGCTCGCCTCGCTGGTCATCCAGACCCAGGTCTTCTTCACCCTGCTGCTGGCCATGCGCCTGAGCGGCGAACGCGTCCAGGGCTTCCAGTGGCTCGCGCTGGCCATGGCCGCGGCCGGCATCGGCGTCATCGCGTCGCACACCGACGGCACCACCACCGTGCTCGGCCTGGCGATGGTGCTGCTGGCGGCCTTCAGCTGGTCCAGCGGCAACATCGTCGGCAAGCGCGCCGGCGCCGTGAACATGCTCGCCTACGTGGTCTGGAGCAGCGCCTTCGCCGCGCCGCCGCTGTTCGCGCTCTCCTTCGTCGTCGAAGGCCCGGCCCGCATGGGCGAGGCGCTCCAGCACGCCGGCCTTGGCGCCTGGGCCGCCGTGCTCTGGCAGGCGGTCGGGAACACGCTGTTCGGCTACGGCGCCTGGAGCTGGCTGCTCTCGCGCCATCCCGCCGCGACCATCGTCCCGATGGCGCTGCTGGTCCCGGTCTTCGGCATGAGCTGCTCCGCGCTGCTGCTGGGCGAAGGCCTGCCGCCCTGGAAGTTGATGGCCGCGGCGCTGGTGATGAGCGGCCTGGCGGTGAACCTGCTGTGGCCGCGGATGCGCGGCGCGCTGCGCGCCGCATGACCGCCTCGGCCGCGGCGGCTGCGTGTGTCGCCGCCGCGCTCGTGCTGGCCTCGTCCGCGGCGCTCGCCCAGTTCGCGCCGCCGGACACCGGCAAGACGCCGGCCGCGCCCTCGGTGCGCGACCAGGAAATCGCGGAATGCCGCCCCGGCGAGCTTCAGACCTGGGGCGATGGGCGCGATCGTCCGATCGCCGCGCGCACGCTGCGATTCGCCTACCGGCACGACAACGCGCCGCCGTGGTTCAGCGAGGCGCAGGTGATGGCGCTCGTGACGCGCTCGGCCCAGGCCTGGTCCGCCTGCGGGCTCAAGCTCGCCGTCATCGCGGTGCCGCGCGGCCAGGCGCCGCCGGAGGACGCCATCCAGATCCTGTGGAGCGACGTCGGCAGCCGCGGCCAGTTCGCGCTGGCCAACGTGGGCGCGCGCAGCCTGTCGATCGGGCCGGCGCTGTTCGCGCTGCTGCGCGAGCGCAACCCCAAGCACCCGGCGGCGCAGACGCTGCAGATGGTGCTGTCGCACGAGATGGGGCACTTCCTCGGCCTGATGGCGCATTCGAAACGCTGCGTGGACACGATGTCCTATTACGACAACGGCAAGGGTGAACGCTGCACGCTGCGCGACCCGAAGAGCTGGGGCAGCGTCGTCGAGTACCGCTCGGCGCTGCCCACCGCCTGCGACATCGAGCGCTGCCGCGCGCTCAACCGCTGAGCTCGCGCGGCGGCAGGGCCACGCCGCACGACGGCCCCGGCCGCGACGGCCGACGGCGTATGCTGCCGCGATGAACCCGACACGCCGCTTGATCCTTTCCGCCGCGTCTCGCGTCGCGCTCCCCGCCGCGCTGCTCGGCGCCAGCGCCGCCCTGATGGCGCCCGCCCACGCGCAGGGCCCGAAGCAGAACCTGCAGGTCGAGCTGCGCTGGGTCGAATCGGAGCTCAGCGGCGCGACCGTCGCCGGCGTGCGCGACGGCAGCACCGTTGTGAGCACCGGCGGCAGCGTCTCCGCGCGCGGCGGCGTGACGCTCTCCACCGAGAACCGCGAGCAGCGCCAGCAACTTTTCCCGCGCCTGCTGGTGCTCAACGGCGCGCAGGCCTCGTTCACGATGACCGAATCGACGCCGATCCAGTGGGTCGACGTCGCGCTGGACCGCCAGCAGGGCGAGCGCGATCGCGTGGTGGTCGTGCCGCGCCAGGGGCTGGCCGAGCGGGTGCGCGGCATCGTCGTGCGGCCCAACTGGCCGGGTGGCCGCAATCCGGTGAACGTCGAGGTCCGGGCGTCGGACCAGGCGCAGATGCCATCTGGCGGCGCCTACGGGACCTCGCTGCCCGACGCTCAGCAGCGGCCCAGCACCGACGTGCTCAGCACCGTCCAGGCGCCGTTGGGGATCTGGGTGACCATCGCCCGCACCGGCAGCGTGACCTCGAGCGCCAGTCGCAACGTCTACAGCACGCGCGACGCCGAGGTGCAGAAACTGCGGGAACTGCAACTGCGGGTGGATGTCGCGCCGTAACGAAAGTGGCTCCATAACGGTATTTTCGAACCGCGCTTATCGGCGAAATTGGTATTTGACTGGTGTTGATATTCACGGTGATCGGCTAAGCTCCGGCGTCCATTGGAGACCCGCATGCCCGCTCGAGTCCTGTCCCACCTGCCCACTCCGTTGACCGCTGCGATCGCCTCGCTCGGGGCCATCGCCGCTTCGGCCGCCATCGCCGCGACGCCCGCGCCCGGCGCGGCGGCCGGCACCGCGCCCGAGGTCGCAGCCGAGGCCGCGGGTTACCCGCTCTTCGGCGGCAAGCCGGTGGCGTTCGAGCGCACCGGCAACAAGGTGGTCGGAATCTATGTCCCGAACTGGGAGCCGGTCGAGCTGATCGAGCGCGTGCCGCCGCAGAACCTGACCCATGTGCTCTACGCCTTCCTGCGCCTGTGCGGCCCCGGCCAGTTGGAGAAGGACGCCGCCAAGTGCGTGGGCAGGCAGGACTTCGAGATCGGCACCGGACCGGTCGACGCGCGCTTCGATGCCGCCTTCCAGCGCTACAAGCAGCGGGCGCCGCACCTGAAGATCGTCGCGTCGATCGGCGGCTGGGGCGGCTCGGACCCGATCTTCCATCTCGCGGGCGATCCCGCCCGGCGCGCGGTCTTCGCGGCCTCGGCGCAGCGCTTCCTGCGCGAGCATCCGGCCTTCGACGGCATCGACATCGACTGGGAGCATCCCGGCAACAACGGCGCGGCCAACGGCGTGCAGCTCGGCAGCCCGCGCGACGGCCAGTCCTACGCCGAGCTGATGGCCGACCTGCGCCGGGCGCTGGACGCGCTGACCGCCGAGACCGGCCGTCCCTACCTGCTGACCACGGCGGTCAATCCGATGGACTCGATCGTTGGCAAGATCAATTTCAAGGACGCCGCCAAGCCGCTCGACCTCGTCTTCATGATGAGCTACGACTTCTACGGCATGTGGTCGCCGGTGGCCGGCCATCACACCGCGCTGCGGTCCTCGTCGGCGCAGGCGGACGACAGCCTGGAGCGCGCCGTGCGCAACCTGGAGACCGCGGGCGTGCCGCGCTCCAAGCTGGTGGCCGGCGTGGCGATGTACGGCCGGGGCTTCACCGGTGTCGGCCAGACGCGGGCCGGCGCGGCCAAGACTGGCGCCTATCCGGGCGCCGAAGGCGCGCAGGGCTATCGCGAGATCGCCGGGCGCATCCTCGACGCGAAGGGCCAGGGCCGCGCGGGCTACCAGTCGGTCTGGGACCCGGTGACGCAGTCATGGTCGCTGTACCACCCGAAGCTGAAGCTCTGGATGGGCTACGACGATCCGCGGGCGGTGCTGGCCAAGGGCCGCTTCGCGCGGGAGCTGGGCCTGGCGGGCGTCTTCGCCTGGGAGCTGAGCCAGGACAACGGCGACCTGCTCAATGCGATGAACCGCGGGGTCGGCAACCTGCCGCTGACCGGCGCCGCGGCGCAGGAGCCGGCGGCCCGGGCCGCGACGGCGGCGAAGAAAGAACCGCGTCGGTAACTCGCGGCCCGTGCGCCGGGCCTACGATCGCGCCATGACCGCACCGACCTTCCTCGACCTGCCGGCGGCGAGCGCCGCTCCCGCGCGCCTGCGCATCGCCCTGATCGCCCACGATGGCAAGAAGGACGAGATGGTGATGCTCGCCACCGAGTTCGCCGACTTCCTCGGCGGCTGCGAGCTGGTCGCGACCGGCACGACCGGCGCGCGCCTGACGGCCGAGGTGGGCCTGGTGGTCGAGCGCATGCTGTCCGGTCCGCATGGCGGCGACCTGCAGATCGGTGCGCGGCTGGCGGTGGGGCAGATTGACGCGGTGGTGTTCCTGCGCGACCCGATGACGCCGCAGCCGCATGAACCCGACATCAACGCGCTGGTCCGGGCCTGCGACGTGCACGACGTCGCCTGCGCCACCAACGTGGCCAGCGGCCGGCTGATGCTGCGGTCGCTGCAGGTGCTGGGCGCCGCGGGCGGCGGGCGGGAGTAGAGTCGTCCGCCGAGGCCGGCGACCCGTCGCTCGCCGGCCGACGACAAGGAGACTCCGATGCAACGACGTTCCCTGGTCGCCGCGGCGACCGCGATGCCGGCGCTGTTGCCGCTGATGGCGCTGCCGTCGCGCGGCCGCGCGCAGACGCTGGCGGCCGAGCAGCAGTGGTTCATCTTCCTGGAGACCGGCCGGCCGGTGCCGGAGGACAAGGCCGCGGTCGCGGCGATGCAGGCCGGGCACCTCGAGAACTTCAAGCGGCTCTTCGCCGACGGCAAGCTGTTCGCGGCCGGCCCGATGCGCGATCCGGCGCGGGTCAAGCGCGGCATCGTCGTGGTGCAGGCGCCCAACCGCCAGGTGCTGATGAGCTACTTCCAGCCCGACGAGTATGTCCGCGAGGGCTACATGACGGTCAACGCGCAGCCGGCGAAGGTCCACCAGGCGCTGAACCACACCGGCATCGATCCCAATGGCATCGAGGAGCACCGCATCGTGCTGTTCAGCCGCGCGGAGGAGAAGGACCGGGAGGCGGTGCCGGTGTTCCTCCAGCGCGCGCTCGACGAGGGCGTCATCGGCGCCTGGTACTCGCTGGAGGACGGCCCGGTCGGCGAGGTCGTCTTCATGCGCGGCACCGACGAGACGGCGCTGCGCAAGACCATGGCCGAGTACCCGGGGCTCTCCGACCAGCGCGTCACGATGAAGATCTGGGCGCAGTGGCTGGGGAAGGGTGTGCTGAAGTAGTCGCCGGAGGCGGGCACGGGGCCCGGTAGTCAAAAACCGAAAAGACGCCGTTGGTCAACAAAATGACCAAAACGGCGCTTTTTGATTAATATGCTGACCACATGAGCAGCGCCTCCGTCATTTCCGTGCTGGATCGCCAGCTGCTGTTGCAGCTTGGTGAGCGACTGCGCCGTCTGCGCAAGTCGCAGGGACTGGGCACAGTGGACATGGCTGCGAAAGTCGGCATCACTCGAAACACGCTGAGGGCGGTGGAGTCGGGCGATCCTGCGCCTTCCATCGGGAGCTACCTGCGCGTGATGTCCGTCTTGGGCGTGAGCGCTGAACTTGCCTTGCTGGCTGGCGACTCGTTGCAGCCGCCGCCGGCGGATTCGGCTGCCGCGAGATCGCGGCGCGACGCGCCGGTGGTGCGCGTGCTGGTATCGGCCCGGGAGACGCAACATCGACTTCAGGATCTGCAGAGCCTCGCCTTGCATGAAGAGGCGGTGCGGCGAGTCAAGGCCGATCCGTCGCTCGTGCATCGCGCCGAGGCCACCGTCGAGCGCTGGCTGGCGGCGGGGGATGCCAGATCGGCGCCGCTGTGGCGGGAATGGCAGGACATCCTGCGCGCCGGGAGCTGGCGCAAAGTGCTTGGCGTGTCGCGCCGGGCGCAGCAGTTGCGGCAGGCATCGCCGCTGGTCACGGTCCTCCCGGATGAGGTGCGACAACACATCTTGAGGCAGGTGAATCAACTGAAGACAGGCGTCATGCTTGGCCCGGATTCCGGCACTCCGCCGGACGGGCCAGGACAGACATCTTGAAGCGTCAGGAACTCGAGCACATCATCCGCGCCAGCGGCGACATCACGGACCAATACGAATTCGTGATCCTGGGCAGTCAGGCCATCCTCGGCACCGAGGCCCACCCCGATGCCGTCTTCACCGTCTCCATGGAGGCGGACATCTATCCATTGCGCGCGCCGCAATTGGCCGATCGGATCGATGGCGCGATCGGTGAAGGCTCCCGCTTCCACGATACCTACGGCTACTACGCCCAGGGCGTCGGGCCGGAGGGCTGACGTGAAACGACGCCTCAGCGCGCCAGCGGCAGCGGATAACTCGCCAGGCTCGCGTGGCCGGAACGGGACACCGCCTGCACGCCGAAGATCAGGTTGTCCTTGGACAGCGGCAGCGTGACCGTCGTGACCTTGCCGACATCCTTCGCGCCCTCCCAGGCCTGCGACTCGCTGCGGCGCCAGACGACGCGGTAACCGGCCAGCTCCGGATCGGTGCTGGCGGTCCACAGCAGCGTCGTGTCGTTGGTCAGCTCGCGCGCGTCGATGCGCGCGCCCTTGACCGGCGCGGGCGCCCACGCCAGGGTCGCCAGGCCGGCGAGGTTGATCCGCGCCACATCGGCCACGTAGGCGAAGTCGACGAATTCCGGCAGGTCGCCGTAGACCACCCCCTGCTCGGTACGCAGGTTCTGGTGCTGGTGGCGGAAATCCTCGAAGGGCTCGGAGAAACGCACCGCCGCGTAGCCGCGCTCCAGGAAGGGCAGGTGGTCGCCGCCGCGCAGGTAGCGGTCCCGGCGCTGGATCAGGTCGATGCGGAAGCCGGGCAGGTAGCGCTCGCCCTCGGCCTTGAGGTGGCGGCCGAACTGCTGCGTCGGCAGGTCCTCGCCGCCACCGGCCATCGCCAGCGGCTGCAGCTGCTCGCGAATCGCCGCATTGGTCTTGACCTCGTCCTCGTTGGCGGGGCTGTTGGCGTTCGCGTTCACCAGCAGGCGCAGCAACGGATCGAAGCCATCTGCGAACAGGCGCAGCCGCTTGGGATCGTGCTCGCCCTTGTCGCCGCGCGAACTGCCGATGATGTCGTTGGTGATCATCCCCTCGACGTTCAGCCCCTGCGCCCGGGCCCGCCGCGCCCAGTGCCGCGCGCCCAGCAGGCCCTGCTCCTCGCCGGGCACCGCCATGAACACGAGCGTCGCGTCGAAACGCTGCTTCGCCGCGGCGCAGGCCATCTCCATGACGGCCGCGGTGCCGGAGGCATCGTCGTTGGCGCCTGGCGCCTCGCCCTGCGCATCCATGACGTCGCTGTTGCGCGAGTCGTAATGGCCGCTGACGACCAGCACCCGCTCGCGCGGCGTGCCGGCCGACGCGCCGGGCAGCGTGGCCACGACGTTCACCAGCTCGGTGGGCGCCGACAGCCGGTTGCCGGCCGGCTCGATGAAGGCGTCCATCGTGACTTGCAGCCGGCCGCCGGCCTTCGCGCCGCAGTCCTTGAGCTGGCGCTCGATCCAGCGCCGCGCCGCGCCGATGCCGCGCGTGTCGCTGGTCGTGTCCGACGCCGTGTGGCGCGTGCCGAAGCCGGCGAGCTTGCGGATCGTCTGCTCGATGCGCTCGGCGGAGATGTCCGCGAGCATCGGCGCCACGCGCGGATCGGGCGGCGGCGGGGCGGTCTCCGAGACGGCGCGTGCCGTGGCCGTCGCCGGTCCGGACGCCGGCGTGGTCTGCGCGGCGGCGGACGCGGCGATCAGCGCGCCGGCAGCGGCGAGAGAGACCGGGCGAACCAGACGAACCAGAAGAAGAGGACGGCGCATGGGCGATGGCGTTGGGGTGAGGGGACCGGCGGACGCCAGGGCCGAGGCCCGGCGGACGGCGTCGGGTCAGGCGAGGTGCCGCTTCAGGAAGTCCAGCGTGCGCGACCAGGCCAGTTCGGCCGCCGCCTCGTCGTAGACCTCGGGGCGCGTCTTGTTGAAGAACGCGTGGTCGGCGACGTAGCGGTGGACGACGGGCTGCCGGCCGGCGGCCTGCATGCGCGCCTCGAGCGCATCGACCTTCTCCGGCGTGCACCAGTCGTCGCGGGTCGCGAAGTGGCCGAGGAAGGGCGCCTCGATCTTGGCCGGATCGGCGAACTCCGCCGGCGGGATGCCGTAGAAGCAGACCGCCGCCTGCAGGTCCTTGACATGCACGCCGGCCGCGATCGTCAGCGCGCCGCCCATGCAGAAGCCCATCACGCCGACCTCGCCGCAGCCCAGGTGCTCGCGCAGATGGTCCAGCGCGCCCTGCAGGTCCTGCGTCGTGGCGTCGGCGAAGTCCAGGCCGTTCATCATGTGGCTGGCCTCGTCGGCATCCGCGGCCAGGCGGCCCCGGTAGAGGTCGGGCGCGAGCGTCGTGATGCCGGCGGAGGCCAGGCGCTCGGCGATGTCCTTGATGTGGGGCTTGAGCCCCCACCACTCCTGGATGAGGATCATGCCCGGCGCGCCGTCGCCGGCGCTGGCCAGGTAGCCGGCGGTGCGTCCGCCGTCGGGGCGGTCGAATTCGATCATCTGTCCCATGTGGAACTCCCAGTGCGAGAACGGAGGATGGAAGGAAGAATCGACTCCCTCGAAGAACACCACGAGCGATCCCTGCGGGCGGTCGCATCCTGAGGGAGGACCCTGTGAGTCTGCACGAGCAGTTGTACCAATGGACGGCCCGCCAGGGCCTGGATGCGAGCAGCGCACGCCGCTTGCGGGCGCTCAGCGGCCTCGATGATCCGCCACGCGACCTGTGGACGCCGCTGCGCCTGGGCGCGGGCGCGCTGGCGGCGGGGTTGATCGGCTTCGGGCTGATCCTGTGGGTGGCGGCGAACTGGGACGACTTCGGCCGCGCGATGCGTTTCGGGCTGCTCGAGGCGGTGACGGCGGTCAGCCTGGTCGCGGCGGCGCTGCTGGCGGCCTGGCGGGCGCCGCTGGCGCTGGTGGCTTTCCTGACGCTGGGCGGCCTGCTGGCCTACTTCGGCCAGACCTACCAGACCGGCGCGGACACCTACCAGCTGTTCGCGCTGTGGGCCACGCTCGGACTGCCGATCGCGTGGGCGGCGCGCTCGGACCTGGTGTGGACGCCCTGGGCGCTGGTCGTCGCCACCGGGATCGGGCTCTGGATGGAAACCTTCGGCGGGCACGGCTGGCGTTTCGACGGCTCGACGGTGCCGGTGCATGCGCTGGGCTTCGTCGCCTACGGCGCGCTGTGCGCGGGGCTGGCGCTGCGGCCGTCGGCGGCGTCCCAGCCCTGGGCCTGGCGGCTGGCGGTGCTGGCCTCGGTGATCGCGGTCTCGGCGACCGCGCTGGGCGGGCTCTTCGCGCGGCATGTCGCGCCGCAGTATTTCCTCGGCCTGGGCGTGATGGGCATCGGGCTGGTGCTGGCCTGGCGCCGCGCAGAGGTCTATGCCCTCAGCGCGCTGGCGCTCGCGGTGGACACGCTGCTGGTGGCGGGGCTGACCCGCCTGGTCTACGACGCCAAGGGCGACCTCGGCGGCCTGTTCCTGATCGGCCTGGTCGCCTGCGGCCTGCTGGCGGTCAGCGTGAGCCTGATCATGCGGCGCGTGCGCGCCGTGGAGGTCCGGGCATGAGCGACCAGGACTGGATCGAACGCGCCCGGGCCGAAGGCCTGGCGCCCGCCGCCGATGCGCAGACGCCGCGGCCCTGGCCGGTCGTGCTGCTGACCGCGCTGGGCGCCTGGCTGGCGGTGCCGCCGTTCCTGCTGCTGTTCGCGACGCTGTTCGGCGGCGACTGGGACCAGGGGCCGATGCCGTATGTCGAGGGCATCGCGCTGGTCGCGCTGGCGGTGCTGCTGCTGCGCAAGCCCTCGACGCCGCTGTTCCTGGAGCAGGCCGCGGTGCCGCTCCTGCCCACTGGCCTGGCCTGCCTGGGCTACGGGCTCGTGCGCGACCTGTCCCGGGCCGATGCCGCCTGGGTCGGGCTGCTCATCGGCGCCGGGCTGATCGCGCTGCTGAAGCAGGGATGGCTGCGGTCGCTGCTGGGCATCGGCATGGCGATGCTGGCGGGCTTCCTGGGGCATCTGGCGCTGGAAGGCGTCGCGCCGCGTGACTGGTATGAGCGCGGGGGCGGGTTGTCGCTCGCCGCGGCCGCGCTGCTGCTGGCCGAGGGGCTGCTGCTGCTGCTGCTGCAGCGGCGCCTGGGCCGGGAGGCGCGCACGGCGGGCGCGGCGGCGGCGCTCGAGCCGGCGCTGGGCGGCTGGTGGGTCAGCGTGCTGACGATCCATGCGGTCGCGGCGGGCTGGTCCTTCGTCGCGGCGGGGCCGATGGGGGGTGGCGTGCTCATGCAGGGGATGGCGGAGGTGATGACGCCGTCGCACCGGGTGCTGATCGGAGCGAGCCGGGCGCTGGCGGTGCTGCTGACGCTCGCGGGCGCGTTCTGGCTGCTGCGCCGCTGGCGTCCGGCCGGCGCGATCCGCCTGCTGCCGCCGCTGGTCGTGCTGGCGGCGCTGGCCGCGCTGATGCCGGCGCTGGGCGGCATCCTGCTGCTGCTGGCGCTGATGGTCTCGACCCGCCGCTGGCGCCTGGCCATGCTCGCCGGCGTGGCGGCGGTGTGGGCGCTGGGCGCGCTGTATTACGAATGGCGCCTGCCGTTGGCGCACAAGTCGCTGGCGCTGGTGGTGGCCGGCGTGGCGCTGGCCGCCTGGGCGCGCTGGCTGGCCTGGCATCCGACCGCGGGAGATTCGACGACCGGCGCGTCGCGCGCCGTGCTGGCGATGCGCGGCGCGCCGGCGGTCTTGGTCGGTGCGGGCGTGCTGGTGCTCGTGGTGGTGAATCTCTCGATCGCGAGTCGCGAGCGGCTGATCACCGAGGGCCGGCCGATGTTCGTGAAGCTGGCGCCGGTGGATCCGCGTTCGCTGATGCAGGGCGATTTCATGCGGCTCAGCTACGAGCTGCCGGGTGTCGACTGGCGCAGCCGCCTCGACCGCGAGGTGCCGCTGCTCTGGGGCGAGCGGCCGCGGATCGCGGTGATGCTCGACGCGCGCGGGATCGCGCACTCGCCGCGCTTGCTCGCGCCGGGCGAGGCGCCACCCGCCGGCAGTCAGTTGCTCGAGCTGACGCCCAAGGGCGGCGGCTGGACCTTCGTGTCCGACGCCTGGTTCTTCCGCGAGGGTAAGGCCCGGCGCTGGGAGCCCGCCCGGTATGGCGAGTTCCGCGTGACGCCCGAAGGCAAGGGCTTGCTGGTGGGGGTGGTCGGCGAGGACCTGAAGCCGTTGTGAGGGATCAAGCGACGGATCAAGCGACGGATCCGTCGGCGGTGGCGTCGGTGCCGCCCTCCGACTCCGGTCCCCAGCCGTCGATGGCGATGTAGTAGCGGGTCGAGCGTCCCGCGCCGACGCGGCGCAGGAAGCCGAGTTCCTCGAGCTGCTGCAGTTCGCGCGAGGCAGTGGCGCGGGACGTCGCGCCGATGCTCTCGTACTTGCGGGTGCTCATGCCGCCGGTGAAGCCGCCGGGGCCGGCGTCCAGGAGCACGTTGAGCACCTTGCGCTGGCGTGCGGTGATGTCGGGATCCTGATGCTCGGTCCAGAAGCGGGCCTTGGCCAAGGTCGCGTCGATGGTGGACGTCGCCCGCTCGCAGGACACGCGGACCTGCTCCAGGAACCAGAGCACCCAGCGCGTGACGTCCGCCGACCCATGCTGCGCCGCCTCCAGCTCGTCGTAGTACCCCTTGCGCTCTTCCAGCAGGCGTTGCGAGGTGCGGATCAGGCGGCTGCTGGGACCCATCTCCCGGGCGAGCACCAGGTCGATCAGGGCGCGACCGACGCGTCCGTTGCCGTCCTCGAAGGGGTGGACCGTCTCGAACCAGACGTGAGCCAGCGCAGCGGTGACCAACGGATCCTTGCCCGTCGTGCCGTTGAACCAGGTGACGAAGGCTTCCATCTCCACGGGCAGGCGATCGGAGGGCGGCGCCACGTAATGCACCTTCTCACGGCCCTGGGCGCCGCTCACGATCTGCATCGGCTCGCGATGGGTCCGGTACGCGCCCACGCTGATCCGCCGCATGCCCGAATAGCCTGTCGGAAACAGCGCGGCCTGCCAGCCATGGAGTCGCTGATGCGTGAGCGGTTCCCCGCTGCCGGTCACAGCGTCCTGCATGATGTCCAGCAATCCCTCGACGTGGCGCGGCGCCGATGGACCATCCTGTTCGCCGACACCGAGGCGACGCTCGATGGACGATCGGACGGCCGCGAGGTCGTAGCGCTCGCCTTCGATGGCCGCGGTGGCCAAGGCGTCCTGGCTCCAGGCTTCCGCTTCGAGGGTCAAGCGGTGTTCGTACCCGACCAGCGCGAGACGGCCTTCCACGATGCCCTGCGCCCGGCGCGCGCGTGACAGCACCTCCTGGATGCGCTGGTGATCGGCGTGCAGCTGCGGCCAGTCGGGGGACTGCCAGATCAGGGGGAGGTCATAAGCCATGAGGCGATTCTAGGGATTTATCGACTCAAATTTGAGGCGATAAATGCGAAGAAGTTGATTTGAATCATTAATCGACTCAATTTTGAGTCGATTAACCCGGGGAATCGCCTCACCGCCCGTCGCTCACTCCCCTCGCAGGCCTTCCGGCTCGCCGCCGTGGATCATCAGGTCGATGAGTTCGCGCAGGAAAGCGAGGGCCTCCTCGGCGGTGGCAAAGTAGTACTCGCCGCCCAGGTCGGCGGCGTCGCCGTCGGGGCCGACGTGGACGACGGACCACCCCTCCGCGCCGCCGCCGATCGCGCAGATCCCGAAGCTGCCCGGCGCGAGGTCGCGCACGGAGCCGGCGGTCACGAAGATGTCCTTGCCCCGATGGGCGAAATAGCGTTTGAACACGAGGAGTTGGAATGAAGGCAATCTGGAACGGCGAAGTCATCGCCGAGAGCGACGACACCGTGGTGGTCGAGGGGAACCATTACTTCCCCGCGTCCGCGCTGAAGCGCGAGTTCACCACCTTCAGCAACCACCGCACGACCTGTCCCTGGAAAGGGCAGGCGCACTACTTTAGCCTGCTGGTCCACGGCGACATGAACCCGGACGCCGTCTGGTATTACCCGGAACCGTCCGAGGCGGCGGCCGAGATCAAGGACCGCGTCGCGTTCTGGAAGGGCGTCCAGGTCACCGAGTGATCCCGCCTGCTGCGACCGGCTGATCGGGCGCCCCCGCACCGCCGACGAGCCGCGCGGCTCAGCGGTCGATCACGGTTCCCGCAGTCCCGGCCGCCCCGGCGCCGGCCATCGCGCCGGCCTCGCGGGGCCACAGCACCCACAGCCGCAGCGGCTGCTTCATCCGGCCCGCCTGGGCTTCGGCCAGTTCGCCCCAGCCCCAGAAGTAGTCGGCCCGCACGGCGCCGACGATGGCGGCGCCGGTGTCCTGCGCCATCACCAGCCGTCGCAGCGGCGTGGTCGACAGCGGCTCCGTCGTGTCCAGCCACACCGGCGTCCCGTAGGGGATGCTGGCCTTGTCCACCGCGATCGAGCGCCCCGGCGTCAGCGGCACGCCCTGGCCGCCGCGCGGGCCCACGGTCAGGTCCGGCAGGGGCTCCTCGCGGAAGAAGACGTAGCGCGGATTCGCCCACATCGCTTCCTTGAGCCGCTGCGGATTGCGCCGGCCCCAGTCCTTGATGCCCGGCCACGAGGCCTCGGTGGGCCGCAGCTCGCCTTGCGCGATCAGCCACTGGCCCATCGAGCGGTAGGGCTGCTCGTTGTGCCCGGCGAAGGACAGGCGCACCCAGCGGCTGCTGCCGTCGCGCTCGGTCACCCGCAGCCGTCCGCTGCCCTGGATCTGCATCACCAGCGCATCCAGCGGGTCCTGCACCCAGGCCAGGCTCAGGCGCGCCAGCGCCGGGTTGCTCTCGATCTGCTGGCGCGTGTCGTAAGGCTTGCGCTGCGCCAGGTCCTGCGGCGGTGCCAGCAGCGGCACGCGGAACTCGCCCTGCGCCTGGCGGCGCGCGTCCAGTTCGGGCTCGTAGTAGCCGGTCACCAGGCCCTCGCGCTGGCCGTCGGGCGACTCGACGCGGTAAGGCTGCAGCATCCGCATCAGCCACGCCGTCGCCTCGCGGTCGGCGCCGGGGCGGAAGGCGCGTGCCTGCGCGCAGACCCCGGTCCAGCCCGGCATCGGCTTCTCGCAGCCGCGCAGCAAGGCCGGCCACCATTCCAGCGCGCGGTCCTGGCCCCAGCCGGGCAATTCATGCCACTCGGCCGCCACCCAGCGGGCGCGCTCGCGCTGCAGGACGCGGCGCCCGGTGCTGTCGTCCTCGCCGTTGAGCAGCTTCTCGGGGTCGACGGGTGCGCGCGCCACTGGCGCCGGTGCGGGCCTGGTGGCGGCGGTGGGGGCGGGGGCGACGGTCGTCGCCTTCGGGGAAGCCCCCGGCTCGCGCACCGCGTGCTGCGGGCCGGCGCAGCCGAAGAGCACGCCTAGAATCGCCAGCGCCGCGCTCCAGCGGCGAGTTCTGCAACGGATCGGACCACGAATCATGGGCGTGATTTTGCTGGAGGCGCTCGGCGCGCTCGCGCTGCTCGTCTTCATCGTCTGGTGGACGATGTTCTCCGGACGCAAGGGCGGCGAGCGGCCCGACGACCGCGATCCGGCCTGAGCGAGCTCCCGCACGGGCGGACTGCGTTCCCCCTCACCCCCACCCTCTCCCCCGTTGGGGGCGAGGGAGTGATAGCGACCCGCGCTCTTTTCTTACACCCTCTCCCGCGAAGTGGGAGAGGGAGGGGTGAGGGCCAGCGGCGGTGGCAGTACAGGAGCGCTCGACACGGGTGTTCAGGCTTTGGGCGGCACCAGGAAGCTCAGCGGCTGACGGCGCATGCGCGCCCAGATCGCCGCGCGCACCCGCTTCTGGTCGGCCAGCCGGATCCCGCGTGAGCGCAGCGCCACCTTGAACGCCAGGAAGAAGCTGACGCCCACGTTCAGCACGCCGGTGCCCAGGATGCTGATCACGCAGAGCCAGAACGGCCAGTGCCGCAGCACCTCCCACCCGAGCGCCCCGGCCGCCGCGGCCAGCTGGCCGGTCGACAGCGTCACGTGCCTGACCTCGATCGGCAGGCCGAAGAAACCCAGCAGCGCCGGCACCAGTCCCAGCATCAGGCCCAGGCTGATGTTGGCGGTCAGGCCCGAGATGTTCTCGCGCCACCAGCCTGACCAGCGCTTGGCGCGGGTCGCGCCCAGCGTCGCGACGATGCGCGGGTTCCAGGCGATCGCGCTGTCCAGTCGATGGAAGACGAACCAGTTCTCGACCCAGCCCGCGATCAGGCTGGACGCGAACAGCAGCACCCCGGTGAAGGCCGCGAAGAACAGCGACGGCCCCAGCACGGTGAGCGAATGCAGCACATGCTCCGCCTCGTGCGCGCCGACCAGTGGCTTGCCGAAGCTCAGCCATGCCGCCAGCTGCACCACCAGCACCATCGGCGCCGCGAGCGCCAGGTTGCCGATGATGCCGGCGGTCTGGGAGCGGAAGAGATGCGCGACCTCGTCCACGAAGGCCGACAGGCCGGCGTCGCTGTCGATGTGGCGCAGCTTGTCGGCCAGGGCCGGCGCGGTCATCGCGGGCTGCTTGGTCGCCACCGTCCAGTGCAGCAGCAGGATGAGCACGAAGCTCACCGCGTAGTTCACGCCCGCCCAGAAGCCGCCCCAGAAGGCCGACAGCCCGATCGCGGCGATCGCGAACTTCATGAAGGTCGTGCCCGCGATCACCAGCCCGCCGCCGCCGGCGCGGCGCAGCATGTCGCCGTACTCCTCGCGGTTGCGGGTGATGTAGTGCTCGCCGGTCTCCGCGCTGCGCTCCGCGACCTTGCGCGCCAGCAGCGAGTAATGCCGCGCGAACAGGGTGCGGATGCTGCGGCGCTCATGCACGACCGCCACCAGGTCGGCCACCAGCCGCAGCAGCTCGCGCTGCGGATGCTCGGCCAGCAGCACCGCGAGCAGTTCCTCGACGCGGCGCAGGCGCGCCTGCATCTGCTCGACGCCGAACATCAGGTCCACCGACACGCCGTGCTCTTCCAGGTGGTCCGGCACCGAGCGCACCGCGGCCCGGCATTCGTCCAGCAGCCCGCGCAGGTACTGCAGCCGGGCCGGCAGCCCGGCGTGGGCCGGATCGACCAGCGCCTGCTCGACCTGCTCCCAGGCGGTGGCCAGGTTGCGGAACGGCCGGCTGGCCAGCCGCTGCGGGTCCATGCGCACGCGCAGCGCGCCGGAGAGGCCGGCCGAGCGCACCGCGCTGACCAGCACCGTGATGGCGGCGCGCATCTCCTCGCGCCAGTCCCCCTCGGGCGCGCCGGCGAAGAGCAGGCCCAGACGCTCCAGCAGCTCGTCGTCGACGGCGTTGATCCACTGCTCGTCCTGCTCATGCGGGAACAGCAGCTCGAACAACTCGGCCAGTTCGCGCGTGTCGGCGCTCAGCGGCAGCAGCCGGCGGCGCAGGCGTCCGAGGAATTCATTCCACAGCGCCATGCGCGGCGCGAAGCCGACCTCGGCGAACAGGCCGATCGCGTCCACGTCGGCCCAGACGCTGGCGATCACCTCGGCGAAGGCCTTGGCATGGTCGGGATGGCGCTCCAGCATGCGGAGCAAATAGCGCAGGCGGCGCACCGGCAGCGGCGCGGACGGTGCCGCCGGCGCGGAGCCCTCGGCGGCCGCGGTGGTCGCCCGGTCGTCCTTCAGCGGCGCATGGCGCAGCCATTCGATCAATCGCACCAGCCAGAGGTTGCGCTCGGCCAGCGGTGCCTGCGGATGCGCCGCGTTGAGCAGCGCGGTGAGGTCCCAGCCCTGACGACGCAGCATCAATGCAGCGATCCGGAGTCGGCCAGCAGGAACTCGGGCACCTCGGCGTGGAAGACCTCGGCATGCTCGGTGACGCACAGGAAGCGGCCGCCCATCGTGCCGTGGCGGGTCCCGATCTGGGCCCAGGAGCTGTACTGGAAGCGCTCGCCCGGTTGCAGCAGCGGTTGGTGGCCCACGACCGCCAGCCCGTGGACTTCCTGCACCTTGCCGTTGGCGTCGACGATGGTCCAGTGGCGGCCGATCAGCTGCGCGGTGACGTCGCCGCGGTTCTCGATGGTGATCGTGTAGCTGAACGCGAACTCGTTGCGCTCGGGGAAGGTCTGGTCGGCGAGCGGCTCGACGGCCACGCTGCAGTGGAAATGCGGATGTGCCATCGGCGGATTCTAGAGGCGGCCTCCGCTATGCTGGCTACCGCACACAGCAGTGGCAGTACCCGCTCGAACGGCTCCCCCCACGCGACCGGCGCGACCCGGCCATCTCCGTCATGGCAACCAGAGCAGGACCTCCCTCGGCCCCTTCCCGCCCCGACCGGCGCCATGCGCTGGCGCGCGGCTGTGCCTTCGCCGGTGCGGCCGCCGGGCTCGGCCTGGGAGGTTCGCCCGCCGGCGCCGCGCGTGATGCCCCCCGTGATGCCGCCCGCGACACCCCCACTGGTGAGGTGTCCCTCCCGACCGCCGTCAGCGCCTCCGGGCCGCTGCGCCTGCGCAGCGCGGCGCAGGCGGGCGCGCCGGCCAAGTACGGCTCCGGCGATCCGCGCCGCCCGGGGCTGTGCGGCGAGATCGTCGCCGCCGTGATGCGCATCGATCCCGGCCTGCGCATCGAGGGCCTGGACCAGGCCGTCCCGCTGCGCCGGCTCGAGCTGATGCTCAGCGCCGGCGAGCTCGACGTGTTCTTCTGCCTGCTCAAGTCCGAGCACCGCCATCCGCTGATGCGCTACCTGCCGGTGCCGCTGTATCGGATCGCGCATGTGCTGGCGATGCGCTCCGACGACGAGCGCGTGCCGCGCAGCTGGGACGAGCTGCGCGCCTTCGCCCGCCGCCATCCGCTGCTGCTGGCGCAGGGCACCAAGCTGGCGTCGACGCTGCAGGTGGCCGACGTCGCCTTCCAGGACACCGCACGCAGCGACCGCGAGGCGCTGCAGATGCTGGTCAAGGGCCGGACCGCCGCGGTCTATGGTCAGGACGTCAACCTGCGCGAGGCCGCGCGCGGCGCGGGACTGGAGGGCCAGGTCCGCATCGGCCCGCAGGTCTTCGAGGAGGAGACCCAGTACGCCGTCGTCTCGCGGCGGTTGCCTGAGCCGGTCGTCGAGCGCCTGAGCGAGCGGCTGCGCCAGCTCAGCGCTTCCGGCGAGATCGCACGCCTGGCGGAACGCTACCGCTGAGCCGGGGCGTCGTGGCGGCGGCCGCCTTCCTACAATCGTCGACTTTCCCCGTCCGCGGCTCCGCGCCCGCCCCGCCATGAACCCGCCCACCTATCGCATCGCCCCCAGCATCCTGTCCGCCGACTTCGCCAACCTGGGCGAGGAGGTCCGCAACGTGCTGGCCGCCGGCGCGGACTGGATCCACTTCGACGTGATGGACAACCATTACGTGCCCAACCTGACCTTCGGCCCGATGGTCTGCGAGGCGCTGAAGAAACACGCCGTCAAGCCCGACGGCACGCCGGCGCCCATCGACGTCCACCTGATGGTGCAGCCGGTGGATGCGCTGGCGCAGGCCTTCTGCCGCGCCGGCGCCAACCTGGTGAGCTTCCATCCCGAGGCCAGCCAGCACGTCGACCGCACGCTGCAGCTGATCAAGGCCGAGGGCGCGCAGGCCGGCCTCGTGTTCAACCCGGCCACGCCGCTGGACGTGCTGGAGTGGGTCATCGACAAGGTCGACCTGGTCCTGATCATGAGCGTCAACCCCGGCTTCGGCGGCCAGAGCTTCATCCCCGGCGCGCTCAAGAAGCTGCAGCAGGCCAAGGCGATGATCCTGGCCAGCGGCCGCGACATCCGCCTGGAGATCGACGGCGGCGTGAAGGTCGACAACATCCGCGAGATCGCCGATTCGGGCGCCGACACCTTCGTCGCCGGCTCGGCCATCTTCGGCAAGCCGGACTACAAGAGCGTCATCGACGCGATGCGCGCCGAGCTGGCGCGCTGATCGGCCAGGAAGCGCGGATCCGGTGACCCGACTGCTGCTCGTCTGCGCGGCCAACCTGTGCCGCTCGCCGATGGCCGAGGCCGTGCTGCGCCTGCGCGCCGGCGAACTGGGGCTGACCGAGGTGAGCTCGGCCGGCGTGTTCGCCTCCTCGAAGGCGCATCCCGTGGACAAGCGCGCGCTGGCGGTGCTGGAGCAGCGCGGCTATGGCATGGACCGGCGCTGGCGCTCGCGCAAGGTCAGGCCCGAGGACTTCGACACGCACGACCTCATCCTCGCCATGGACCGCCAGGTGCTGCGCGGCCTGCGGGCGATGAAGCCGGCGGTGTCGCCGGCGCGGCTGGGGCTGTTCCTGGCCGGCATGACCGGGCTGGGCCTGGACGAGGTGCCCGACCCCTACTACGGCGCGGGCAGCGGCTTCGTGCATGTGCTCGACCTGATCGAGGCCCGCGTCCACACCTGGCCACGCGACGCGGCGGTCTTCCACAAGTCCGTCACCGCCTGATCGCCGCCGCCTGATCGTCGTCGCCCCTGTCCTCCTGTCACGCGCCGACGGTCGTCGCGCCAGAATCGCGCGTCCATGAACTGCCGGGAGGGGCGACGATGAGCGAGCGATTGGCGCAGGGGCCGGATGGCCAGTGGCGATGCAAGTGGTGCGAGGCGCCGGGCTTCGACGCCTACCGCGACTATCACGACACCGAGTGGGGCTACCCGGTCCACGAGGACCGCCGGCTCTTCGAGAAGCTCTGCCTGGAGGGTTTCCAGTCGGGCCTGTCGTGGCGAACGATCCTGGCCAAGCGGGAGAACTTCCGCCGGGCCTTCAAGCAGTTCGAGATCGCCAAGGTCGCGAAGTTCAAGGAAGCCGATGTCGAGCGTCTGCTGGCGGATGAGGGCATCGTGCGCCATCGCGGCAAGATCGAGGCGGTGATCCACAACGCCTCGCGGGCGCTGGAGTTGCAGAAGGAAGCTGGCTCGCTGGCTGCGTTCTTCTGGCGCTTCGAGGACCCGGAGGAGGGCGGCGACGTGCGGCCAACTTCGGACACCTCGATCAAGCTCTCCAAGGAACTGAAGAAGCGCGGCTGGAAGTTCGTCGGCCCCACGACGGTCTACGCGTTCATGCAGGCGATGGGTCTGATCAACGACCACGCGCCGGGCTGCATCGGAAGGAGCGCCGCCACCGCCGCCCGCCACGAATTCCGACCGCCCCGGTGACTCTGGGCCGGCATGGGGCTTGGGGGTCCAGGAGGGAGCCCCCATGCCCCGTGGAGGCCGCGCTTGGCGATGGCAGTTGGGCGGCCTTTGTCAGTCCGCCTGCCCTGGCGCCGGCTGCTGCGCCGGATGGTCGGCATGGGCAGGATGTTCAGTCAGCCGCGTGTGGGCCACCTCCCGCGTATCCGGCCCCTTCCCACTGAAGCGATCGAGCGCCAGGTAGATCACCGGCGTGATGTAGAGCGTCACCGCCTGCGACAGGATCAGCCCGCCGACCACCGCCAGCCCCAGCGGCTGGCGCAGTTCCGCGCCGGCGCCGAGCCCCAGCGCGATCGGCAGCGCGCCCATCAGCGCCGCCAGCGTCGTCATCATGATCGGACGGAAGCGCAGGATGCAGGCCTCGCGGATCGCCTCGGCCGGCGTCATGCCGCCGTTGCGCTGCGCGTCCAGCGCGAAGTCGATCATCATGATCGCGTTCTTCTTCACGATGCCCACCAGCATCAGGATGCCGATCGTCGCGATGATGGTCAGCTCCATGCCTGCCAGCTGCAGCGTCAGCAGCGCGCCCACCGCCGCCGACGGCAGCCCCGCCAGGATGGTCAGCGGATGGATGTAGCTCTCGTAGAGCACGCCCAGCAGCACGTAGATCACCGCCACCGCCAGCACGATCAGCAGCACCTGGCCGCCCTGCGAGTCCTTGAACACCGCCGCGTCGCCGCCGTAGCTGGTGATGATGGATGGCGGCAGGCCGATCTCCCGCGTGAACTGGTCGATTTTGGCGGTCGCGTTGCCCAGCGGCACGTCCGGCGCGAGGTTGAAGCTCAGCGTGATCGCCTGCAGCTGGCCCTGGTGGTTGACCGCGGTGGGGCCGAGCTCGCGCTTGACGCTGGCGAAGGCGGTCAGCGGCACCATCGTGCTGTTTCGGCCGCGCAGGTAGATCTTGTCGAAGGCATCCTCGCTCAGCCGGTCGCTGTCGGTCGCTTCCATGATCACCTGGTAGGTGTTGCTCTCCGCGTAGATGCTCGACACCTGACGCTCGCCGAAGGCCGAGTACAGCGCATTGCGCAGGTCCTGCATCTGCACGCCCAGCAGCGTGGCGCGCTCGCGGTCGATCACCAGGTTGGCCTGCAGGCCGCGCAGCTGCGAGTCGCTGGTGACGTCGCGGAACACCGGATCGTTGCGCAGCTTGTCCTGCAGCTTCACCGCCCAGCTGTTGAGCTCGCCGGTGCTGACCGACTGCAGCGTGTACTGGTAACGGCTCTTGGACTGCCGGCCGCCGAGCTGCAGGTTCTGCACCGGCCGCAGGTACACGGCGATGCCAGGCACGGCGCGCAGCTTCTTGCGCAGCTGCTCCAGCACCTGCGGCATCGCGGGGCGCTCCGAGCGCGGCTTCAGGTTGATGAAGAGCCGGCCGGTGTTGACGTTGCCACCGCCCCCGCCGCCGCCCACCGCGGCGGAGACCGACGACACCGACGGATCGTCCTGCACGATCTTCGCCACACGCTCCTGCAGCACCGTCATCGCGGCGAAGGAGATGTCCTCCGACGCTTCGGTGCTGGCCTGGATCTGGCCGATGTCCTCTTCCGGGAAGAAGCCCTTGGGGATCGTGACCCACAGCCAGGCGCTGGCGACGAAGCTCGCGATCGCCACCGCGCCGATCACCCAGCGATGCCGCAGCGCCCAGTCCAGCGAGGCCGTGTAGCGGTCCAGCACCCAGGTGAAGCCGGCTTCGAAGGTGCGGCCCAGCGCGTTCTCACGGACCTCGTGATGGCTGCTCAGGAAGCGGCTGCACAGCATCGGCACCAATGTCAGCGACACGCCGACCGAGACCATGATCGCCAGCGACACCACCACCGCGAACTCGTGGAACAGCAGCCCGATCACGCCCGGCATGAAGAAGATCGGGATCAGCACCGCCACCAGCGAGATCGAGATCGACAGAATGGTGAACGCCATCTCGCGCGCGCCGCGGATGGCGGCGTCGAACGGGGCCATGCCGTCCTCGACGTGGCGCACGATGTTCTCGAGCATCACGATCGCGTCGTCGACCACCAGGCCCACGGCCAGCGTGATGCCCAGCAGCGAGATGTTGTCCAGGCTGTAGCCCAGCGCGAACAGCAGCGTCACCGCGCCGATCAACGAGATCGGCAGCGACAGCGTCGGGATCAGCGTTGCGACCATGCGGCGCAGGAACAGGAAGATCACCATCACGACCAGCGCCACGGTGAGCGCGAGCGTGAAGTAGACGTCGTGCAGCGACTCCCGGATCGATACCGAGCGGTCATTGAGCGTGCTCATCTGCACCGAGGCCGGCAGCTGCGCGGCAAAGCGCGGCAGCATCGCCTTGACCGCGTCCACGACCTTCACCGTGTTGGCGTCAGGCTGGCGCTGCACGGCCAGCACGATGGAGCGCTCGCCATTGAAGTTGGAGAAGGATTTGACGGTCTCGTAGCTGTCCTGGACGTCGGCCACTTCGCGCAGGAACACCGGCGCGCCGTTGCGCGTGGCCACGACGATGCCGCCGAAGGCCTCGGCGTCGCGCAGCTGCTTGTTGGCCTGGATGGTCAGCGTCTGGCGCGTGCCGTCCAGCGTGCCGACCGGCGTGTTGGCGTTGGCGCCCTTGACCGCGGCCTGCAGCTCGTCGAGCGTGATGTTGCGCTGCTGCAGCAGCTCGTTGCGCGCCTTGATCCGCACCGCGAAGCGCTTCTGGCCGTAGATCGAGACCTGCGCCACGCCGTCGATGGTGGACAGGCTGGGGGTGATCAGGTTCTCGGCGTAGTCGTTGAGCTCGGACAGGTTGATCGACGGCGAGGTCAGCGCCACCAGCAGCACCGGCGCGTCGGCCGGGTTGACCTTGCGGTACGACGGCGGCGTCGTCATCTCGGTGGGCAGCGCGCGCAGCGAGCGGAACAGCGCCGCCTGCACGTCGACGGCGGCGGCGTCGATGTCGCGCGAGGGATCGAACTCCAGCGTCAGCGAGCTGTTGCCCAGTGTGTTGGTGGACGAGATCGTCGTGATGCCGGCGATCGTCGAGAACTGCTTCTCCAGCGGCAGCGCGACCGAGGAGGCCATGGTTTCGGGGCTGGCGCCGGGCAGCACCGCCTGGACGTTGATGACCGGCGTGTTGAAGCTGGGCAGCGCGGCGACCGGGATGCGGCTCCAGGCGGCGATGCCGGCGACGACCAGCGCGATGTTCAGCAGCACGGTCATGACCGGCCGCCGGATGAAGAGTTCGGTGAGATTCATGGCAGCCTCCGCGCGGCCGCAGCCGGATCGACCGCGGCGGGCTGGGTGCGCAGCGGCGTGCCGGGGCGCAGGTTCTGCTTGCCGTCGAGCACGACCATCGCGCCGGCGTCCACGCCGTCCACCACCGCCATCTCGCCGAAGGTGTAGCGCAGCTTGACGGGCTTGAGCTGGGCGGTCTTGTCGGGGCCGACCACGTAGACCTGGCGATCGCTGCCGCGCAGGATGATCGCGGCCTGCGGGATCACCACGACGCCGGGCAGGCTGCGCAGCGTCATGCGCACCCGCAGGTACTGTCCCGGCCAGAGCTTCTGCGCGCCGTTCTCGAACTCGGCCTTGAGCTTGATGGTGCCGGTGGTGGCGTCGACGAGGTTGTCCACGAAGATCAGCTTGCCGCGCGCGACGGCGTCGACCGGCTTGCCGCCGCGGCTGTCCTTGCGAGAAGGGCCGCCCTCGATGGCGGGAAGCACCACCTGGACTTCGGGCGGCGCGGCCTTGGCGTTGCCGCCTTGCGGGCGCATCGCGTCGAGCACCGGCGCGAGTTCGGTCTCGGGCAGGTTGAAGCTGATGGCGATCGGATCGATCTGGACGATGTTCACCAGCGGCGTGCCGGTGGCGCTGGCCTGGACCAGGCTGCCGGGCCAGACGTTGACGGCGCCGGCGCGGCCGGCGAAGGGGGCGCGGATCTCGTTGTAGCTGAGCGCGACGGTGGCGGACTGCAGCGCGGCCGCGTCGCCGTCGACCAGGCTGCGGCCGGCCTCGAGGTTGGCCAGCGCCGTGTCGACCGCGCTTTGCGCGACGAACTTCTGGGCGAGCAGGTCCTTGGCGCGCTCGTACTGGCGCTGCAGGTCGGCGAGGCTGGCCTTGTCGCGGGCGAGCTGGGCGCGGGCCTTGTCGAGGTTGGCCCGGTCTGCGCGCTCATCGAAGCGGAACAGCGGCTGGCCCTTGGCGACGGTCTGCCCGTCGCGCACCAGGACGTCGCGGACGGTGGAGGTGGTCTGAGCGCGGATGTCGACCTGGTTGATCGGCGTGACGGTGCCGCTGGCCTCGACAGTGACCGGCACGTCGCGGCGCTGCGCGGTGACGACGCCGACCAGCTGCGTGCCGCCCGCGCCCGAGGCCCCGCGCGCCGGCGCGGGGGCGCCGTCGGCGGTGACGGCCCCGGACCGGCCATCGGCCGATCGGGCCTTCCACCACCATCCCCCGCCGGCCAACAGCAAGAGGACGATCAGGGACAGGGCGAGGGACTGGCGGCGCATGAACACGTTCTCCAACGACGGGCTTCTTCGAGGGGCGCGGAAGCTTAGGCCGCGGCCCTGCGATGAATGTTTCGTTCAGGTTAATGCTGCGCGTGCGCGAGGAAAACTGTGCGATTGGAGGGCTTCGGACCTGCGCGAGGGTGACGTCCCTCACCCCTCCCGTCGCGGGCGATGGGGGCAAGAAGGCTGTTGCGACAGCCATTTACTCAGTCGTCCGCTTGCGGGGGAGGGCAGGGGGCCGGCGGTCGGATCAAGCGCGCAGCGCCTTCGCCAAGGCGGCGCCCACCTTGGCGTTGTGCTTGACCAGCGCGATGTTGGTGACCAGGCTCGCGCCGCCGCTGAGGTCCTTGATGCGGGCGAGCAGGTAGGGCGTGACCGCCTTGCCGCTGATGCCCTGGGCGGCGGCCTCGGCGAGCGCCTGCGCGATGAAGCCGTCGATCAACGCCTTGGGCATCGCGTGCGCTTCCGGCACCGGGTTGCTGATGACCGCGCCGCCGCCCAGGCCCAGCGCCCACTTCGCGCGCAGGAACCTGGCCTGCTCCGCCGGCGCGTCGATGCGGAAGTCCGCCTTCAGTCCGCTGTCGCGCGTGTAGAACGCGGCGAAGTTCTCCTGGCCCACCGACAGCACCGGCACGCCGTGCGTCTCCAGGTATTCCAGCGTCAGCGCCAGGTCCAGGATGCTCTTGGCGCCGGCACACACCACGGCCACCGGCGTGCGCGCCAGTTCCTGCAGG